>Ga0180886_101_pt1 | contig 364381 bp, 398 predicted proteins | sample Deesub1362A_J573_FD_124183 | JGI IMG/M metagenome (GOLD analysis project Ga0180886, IMG submission 124183) | Candidatus Hydrothermarchaeota archaeon JdFR-18 | reverse complement strand
ATAGTCCTGGTGTTGTTGAGGGTGGTAGTGTTGGCTTGGTGAGGGAGGATTCTTTGGAGTATTTTGCTCCTGTTGGTGATTTCTTGTTGGGTGATGTTGATAGGAACGTGACTCTAGTATCATATACTCCTGAGAAAGGGGAGCTTGAATTGAAAGAGGGTATGCAGGTTATCTTTAATGTTTCAGCGGTCCAGTCAGATGGCGGGGAACTCCATTATATTTGGAAGGTGGATGGTAAGGATGTGGTGTCTGATTCGAGTTGGAGATATATCTCTACTAGTGGGACGCATATAATTGAAGTTGTAGTTAGTGATGGGAAAATAACTGTGTCGAAGGACTGGACTCTCCATGTATCTACACAAGAGAATAGGCCTCCTCAAGTTGAACTGCTGTCGCCTAAAGGGGGAGAGGAGTTTTCTGGAGATTACTTAATTACATGGAGGGCTATAGATCCTGAGAGTGAAAACTTGAAAATAGATTTGAAGGCTTCTCCTGACGGGGGTAAAACGTGGGTTAGCTTATTGGATAAAGGTGAAAACACTGGGGAATTTTTATGGTCTCTGCAAGGATTTCCCGATGGGAATTATACTTTGAAGATTGTTGCAGAAGACCCAGCAGGTTTAAAGTCTGAGGACATTTCTAGTGTATTTACTGTACGTACTTCAACCCTTGCTCCAACCTTACCTCCATTATTGGAGATACTGTTTCCTGCGGATGGGCAAAGGCTTGAGGGAATTGAAGAAATATCATGGAAAGCCTCTGATCCAGAAAGTAGAGAGATATCTGTTGACATAGAGTATAGCTTAGACTCTAAAAATTGGGCTATGATAGCGGAAGACGAGGCAAATGATGGCAGTTATCTTTGGGATACAACGCAGGTTCCGAATGGAAGATATTTCTTGAGGCTTGTAGCAGATAATGGTGTAGAAAAAACTATAAAGTTGGTTGAGGTGCTCGTGGATAATGAGCTATTGGGGAAGGTATTCATTTCTTCTGACCCTCCTGGTTGCGATATCATGATTAATGGTCAATTATATGGTAAAACGAATAAAGAAGTTGAGTTGCCTGTGGGCACATATAAGTTGTCATTAGTACGTGGAGGATATCTTGATTGGTCTAAGGATATCACTATATCCCCAGGTGAAAACCCTGCTATTAATGCAAGATTACTTCCGCTAATTTTTGGTATTTCGCCTTATTATGTAATATTGCTTGTTGGAATATCATTTTTGGCTCTTTTAGCGATTATATCCCGTTTTAAAAAGAAGTAGATTTTGAAAAAGCCTTCCATGTTAAAAGTTATATTATATCTAGAGGTGAAGGAATTTGAAGATTGAGCTATTACGGACTAATGACTGTCCAACACACCATGAAGCAATGAAGTTGCTCAAGGAAGTAATGGAGGAGGAAGGGATAGATGAAAAAATTGAGGAAATCGTAGTTGAGAATGAGGAGATGGCCAAGAAGTTAAAGTTTATAGGCTCACCCACTATAAGAATAAATGGATTGGACATCGAGAAAGGAGCTAGGGGGAGAGGAGACTACGGCCTCCGGTGCAGAGTATACATCTCCGAGGAGGGTGTAGCGGGGTGGCCCACTAAAGAGATGATAAGAGAGGCGCTGAGAGAGGCCAAATAATGGAAGTAGTATTGGTTGGAGCAGACTGGTGTCCATATACCCAGAAAGCTAAAAAAGTTCTTAGTGAAGCAAGCGGTGAAATGGGGTTTAAGCTGAATTACATAGAGGTTTCTTCAGAAGAGGGGAGGAACCTCGCAAAGAAACATAATATAATTTCTGTACCAGTTATACTTCAAAGAGACGAGGTCGTTTATTCTAAAGGAGTTCCCTCTAAATCAGATATTAAAAAAATATTAGAAAGGAGCGGGTAGAAATGACTGAGCATCTAATTGAATTTTATGGTACTGAATGCGGGATTTGTAAGGAAATGGAGCCCTTAGTGGAGCGATTAGAGGAGGAGCTAGGGATTAAGATTAAAAAATACGAGGTCTGGCACAACCATGAAAATGCCAAATTGTTCATGAAATACGATCAAGGGAAGTGTGGTTCTGTCCCCTTCTATTACAATAAAAAGACAGGAAAGGGGTTATGTGGGAGGGTCTCATACGAGAAACTCAAAGAATGGGCGCTTGGGAAATAAGCCTGAGTGGCTCAAAATAAGATTGAATCCTAAAGAATCCTTCTATTTTACCCGGAATAAATTAAAGGCTTTAGGCTTGAATACCGTATGTCAAGAGGCTCATTGTCCAAACATAGTTAAATGTTGGAATAACAAAACAGCCACTTTCTTAGTTTTAGGAGATAAATGCACAAGAGTCTGCAGGTTTTGTGCCAGTGAGTCTGGCAGAGCAGATAAGCTAGACCCTAAGGAGCCTGAAAAGTTGAAGATAGCGGTTGAGAAACTCGGATTGAAATATGTTGTATTAACATCTGTCACTAGAGACGACTTACCGGATTTTGGATCCAATCATTTTGGAAGATGCATAAGGGCAATCAGAGAATTAGGCGTTTTAGTGGAGGCGCTGATACCTGATTTTTCAGGTGAGTTAGGTTTTCTAGAGAATGTGTTAAGAGCAGAGCCTAATGTTGTATGCCATAATATTGAAACGGTTAAGAGACTGCAGGGAGAGGTACGGGATCCTAGATTCAGTTATGAGACCTCTCTTAAGATATTAAAGGCATCTAAGGACAGCTATTTTATTACAAAATCTTCTTTAATGGTCGGCTTAGGAGAAACCAAAGAAGAAATTTTCGACGCAATGCAAGACCTTAGGAGGGCGGGAGTGGATATCCTCACTATAGGACAATACTTAAGACCGTCTCCGAATCATTTAGAGGTCAAGAGATATGTTACTCCCGAGGAATTTAGCGAGTATGAGAAGGCAGGTCTAAAAATGGGCTTTAAGTATGTTGCTGCTTCACCATTTGTAAGAAGTTCCTATAATGCTGAGAAGGCATATGAAAAAGTGATGGAGGTATCCTTTTGATAGTAGAGAAATTTAATCCTCTCAAGGGGGAAATGTTTCAAATCTTAAGTGAAGAGGGCAAGGTAGTAAGTAAAGAATTTGCTCCGAAGTTGAAGGAGAAGGATCTTAAAAGCATGTATTATAATATGATCTTAACCAGGGTCGCGGATGAGAAGTCTCTTAAACTCCAACGCCAAGGAAGGATGGGCACTTTTGCCCCAAATATAGGTCATGAGGCAACTCAGGTTGGAAGTGCATTTGCTATGGATGAAAAGGACTGGATGTTTCCTTATTTCAGGGACCTTGGCGCATTTATCACAAAAGGTCTTCCTCTCAAGAACTACTTCCTTTACTGGATGGGATATGAGGAAGGTATGAGGATACCTGAGAATCTTAGAATATTTACTGTTAATATACCAGTGGCTTCGCACTTACCCCATTCAGTAGGCTTCGGTATGGCCGCTAACATTAGGAAAGAGAAGTTTGCTATAGTAAGCTACTTTGGAGACGGGGCTACTAGTGAGGGAGATTTCCATGAAGCCTTAAACTTTGCAGGTATCTTTAAAACTCCAAACGTTTTCATCTGCGTTAATAACCAGTATGCGATATCAGTACCGAGGTCGAGGCAAACAGCAAGCAAGACGCTAGCTCAGAAGGCATTATCATATGGTTTTGAAGGCATTCAGGTTGATGGAAACGATATTCTTGCAATGTATGCGGTAACTAGGGAAGCTCTTTCTAAGGCTAGAAAAGGAAATGGCCCCACGCTTATCGAGGCTTACACATACCGTTTAAGTGATCACACGACATCTGACGACGCTAGGCGTTATCGAAGCGAGGAGGAGGTTAAGTATTGGATGGAGAGGGATCCTATAAAGAGATTCAAAATTTTTCTCGCTGATAGGGGTATATGGAGTGAGGAGCTTGAGGAAGAATTTATTAGTAAAGCTTCGGAGGAGGTTGCCAAGGCTGTTGAAGAAGCCGAAGCTACTCCTCCTCCCAAACCGGATGAAGTATTCGTATATACCTACTCAGAGCTTACGCCACATTTAGAAGAACAACTTCGGGAACTAAGAGAAATATTGGGGGGAGAGTAAGATGGCGAGGCTTAATATGGTGAGTGCATTAAATCAAGCCTTAGATCAAGAGATGGAAAGAGATGAAAGAGTTGTTATTTTGGGCGAAGACGTTGGCAGGAACGGAGGTGTATTCAGGGTTACGGAGGGATTGATAGATAAATATGGAGAGAAGAGAGTGATTGACACCCCTTTGGCAGAAGGGGCAATAGTTGGCACGGCTGTAGGAATGGCGGCTTATGGTCTAAGACCTATAGCCGAGATCCAGTTCATGGGCTTCGCTCCTCAGGCCTTTCATCATATTCTTATTCATGTTGCTAGACTCAGGTTCAGGTCAAGAGGAAGATACACAGCGCCTATGGTGATTAGAATGCCTTTTGGAGGGGGGGTTAAAGCCTTAGAGCATCATAGTGAGAGCCTAGAGGCTATTTTCTGTCATATACCGGGATTAAAAGTCGTTGTTCCTTCTACACCCTACACAGCTAAAGGACTTCTCATTTCTTCTATAAGAGATCCTGATCCTGTAGTTTTTTTAGAGCCGAAGAAGGTGTATAGGGCTATCAAGGAGGAGGTACCAGAGGAACCTTATACACTCCCTCTAATGAAAGCAAGAGTAGTCGAGGAGGGAGATGATATCACGGTTATTACATGGGGGGCTCATGTGAGAACTGCTTTGCAAGCCTTGGAGAAAATGGGGGATGACGTTAGCGTAGAGGTCATTGACCTTCAAACTCTCTCGCCTTGGGATGAAGATGCTGTGTTAAAATCTGTGAGAAAGACGGGTAGAGCGCTTGTGGTCCAAGAGTCGCCTAGGAGTTTTAGTGCGGGTTCTGAGATAGCAGCGACCATAAGTGAGAAGGCTCTCCTCAGTTTAGAGGCGCCTGTTCTAAGGGTTTCAGGCTGGGATATTACTGTGCCTCTGCCCAAGTCTGAAGATTATTATCATGTAAGTCCAGACTGGGTTATGTGGGGAATAAAAAAGGTAATGGAGTGGTAAAGAAAATGGTTAAAGAGTTTAAATTTCCAGATGTTGGTGAGGGAATTACTGAGGGCGAAATAGTAAAGTGGCATGTGAAAGAAGGTGATAAAGTAAAGGAAGACGATGTAATAGCTGAGGTCGAGACAGATAAAGCCGTGGTTGAAGTGCCCTCCCCTTACTCAGGAGTGGTATTGAAGTTGCATGGAAAAGAAGGGGATATTATTAAGGTCGGTGAGACTCTTATAACTATTGGTGAGGAAGGAGAGACCATAGAGAAGGTAGAGCCTAAGGAGAAAGAGGTTCCGCCCAAGGCAGTTGCTGTTGTCGGTGAACTTGAAGAGGCGCCGGAAGAAGAGAAACCCGAGGTACTTGCAACGCCCGCGGTTAGAAAGCTTGCAAAAGACCTTAGGGTAGACCTCTCAAAGATAAAAGGCACTGGGAAAGGGGGACGCATTACTAAGGAGGATGTGGAAAAGGCGGCTAAAGAAAAAGAGGCCCCGAAAATTAAGGTTACTAGGAAATATGATATGTTTGGCCATTTAAGGCGTGTGCCTATCAGGGGTATTAGGAGAGCAACTGCCAAAAAGATGGTTGAATCTTGGGAGAAAATACCTCATGTAACCCACATGGATGAAGCTGATATCACTCACCTTGTGGAGGTTAGGAATAAATATAAGGCGCGTGCTGAAGAGAAAGGGGTAAAGCTGACTTATTTGCCATTTATTGTAAAAGCAGTTGTAGCAGCCTTAAAGGAGCATCCCTATTTGAATGCCTCGGTAGATGAGGAAACTAATGAGATAATCCTGAAAGAATATTATAACATTGGGATAGCAGTTGATACGGGAGATGGCTTGATGGTGCCAGTTGTCAAGGCTGCAGATCAAAAAACTATTCTCCAGATAGCCGAAGAGATTGGTAGACTCGCTGGTTTAGCGAAGGAGAGAAAGATAGACTTAATGGACCTTCAGGGAGGAACGTTTACTATAACCAATATAGGTGTAATAGGTGGCACTTACGCCACACCAATAATAAACTATCCTGAGGTTGCTATTCTAGGGGTGGGGAAAATACGGGACTTACCCATGGTTAAGGACGGTGAGATAGTTATAAGAAAGAATTTATCTCTTTCACTGAGCTTCGATCATAGGGTCGTTGATGGCGCAGAGGCTGCTAGGTTCATGAATGACGTTATTAAGCGTTTATCTGATCCGGATCTTCTAATAGTGGAGTAAAGTGAGGTTTTAGAGCCACTTATGGTACAAATATTAGTCAAAAGTAAGATGCATGTTGGATAAGAACAGCGGCCTTTTCGCTTTTAGCGAAGCTATAGCTTCGCAAGTAGGAGTAACATGATATGGGAGACTTGGCAGAAATTGTCATTTCTCCAATATCGAGTGTGCATTCAATTGCGACCGGGAGATATCTTTCTATTGCACCTCTTAAAGTATAATCTCTTTCTATTTCGTCAAGACTCCTATCTTGATAACTTTTAAGTAGTCTAATATATTTTTCCAGATCATTTAGCCTATCGGCTATCTCTTGTATTTTCATCTTAACCCGTACCTAGCTATCCTCTTAACAACTTCCATCGCCCGTCTTTCCTCGAAGTATTTTCTGTCTAGGTATCTTGAAAGTATCTCCGCTTCTATTTTGACCCTTAAAGCCTCATCAGATTTGAGGATTATGCCTCTCTTTATTATGTTGTATTTTAGAGTCAAGGGAGCTTCGTTCATTATCACAATATCTATCTTATCTGTCTTTAGGAGATTAGAAAGACGACTTATTAGTTCAAGCTCAAGTTCGAGTCTCTCTTTGGTGCTAAGTCTTTCGTCTATAAATACCGCAATGTCGATGTCGCTTAATTTTCCCTCTCTACCAGTCGCTGAAGATCCAAACAGATAAGCGAGCTTTACCTCTTCAAATTCTTCGATAATATCTTTTAGACTTTGGACAACTTTTTTCAGCTCCATTTTACACCAACGCTCTTAGGCCCCTATTTTTAACATTTGAAGAGATAATATTTGGGTGCTGTCATTATCTTTTTCCTGTAAATTTTTGGTTCTGTCTGGTGATAAACTTTTTGGGTTATTTCTTGGCATATTACCTCTCAGCTACGCTAGTTGCGGTTTATAATACTTGTTTCTTTTTTTTTGAATTCTCTTATCCAGACGTCTCTCTGGTTTAGTGCGTTTCTTAATTTTAGCTATTCTTTCTCTCTTTATAGAAAAACATTAAAAAGGAACTAGAAATAAAAATCCAAGGTGTGTATTCCGAGTTTATCTTTCAGGGGGATTTAGTTGGTTAAAGTATCAGTAATCCTGCCATGCCTCAACGAGGAGAAGACGGTTGGCGAATGTGTGGATAAGGCTTTGGACGTTTTTAAAAATTTAGGCATAGATGGAGAGGTAATAGTAGTCGACAATGGCTCTAGGGATAATTCAGCTAAAGTTGCAAGGGAGCATGGAGCTGTTGTATGTTTTGAGCCGAGAAGGGGCTATGGGAACGCCTATCTCAAAGGGTTTGAAAAGGCGAGAGGTGAGATAATAGTAATGGCTGACAGCGACGGCACTTATGATCTCCGAGAAATGCCTAGGTTTTTAGAGGCTCTCAGCGATGATGCTGATTTTGTTATTGGGACTCGGCTTAGGGGGAATATAATGGATGGTGCAATGCCTTGGTTACATAGGCATGTGGGTAACCCTCTATTAACTGGTATTTTGAATCTTCTCTTCAAAACTAATGTCTCAGATGCCCACTGTGGTATGCGTGCTATCAAGAAAACCGCTCTTGAAAGAATTAACCTTAAAACCGCTGGCATGGAGTTTGCCTCAGAAATGGTGGTTAAGGCGGCGAAAAATGGCCTTAAAATCAAGGAGGTGCCTATTTCCTACTATCCAAGGGCTGCGGGCGAGCCTAAGCTTGTTTCACTTCAGGATGGATGGCGTCATATCAGATTTATGTTCCTCTATAAGCATGGGTTGCTCTTCTTGGCTCCGGGAGTTTTTTTCCTTTTATTGGGAGTTCTCTTTTTATTTTTCTCTGGTCCTTTCCGCTTTCATACGGCGATATTAGGCAGTCTCTTCACTATTTTAGGGTTTCAGGTTATAACTATGGGCGTCTTCTCTAAGGTTTATGCGGTGATCCACGATATCGATAAGCCGGATAGGATTACGAGACCTCTTATGAAATATAATGTTTTAGAGTATGGTTTGTTTCTTGGGCTCTTGACTTTTTTGGCTGGAGGTGTTATAGGGCTTAGGATACTACTGGAGTGGATTAGCAGGGGCTTCGGTGAGCTCTCTCAAGTGAAGAACGCTGTTCTTTCATCTACTCTAGCTATTATAGGGGTGCAGATAATCTTTGCCAGTATATTTATAAGCGTTCTTTTGTTGGAGAAGAAAGAAGAATGAAGATCGCCTATGTATATGATGCTGTTTATCCGTTTATAAAAGGGGGTGCTGAGAAGCGTATCTACGAGATAGCTAGTAGGCTGGCGAGGGATGGGCATGATGTGCATTGGTATGGAGTTAAATGGTGGGATGGGGGTAGTATAAGAGAGCTTGATGGTATTGTTCTGCATGGCGTATGTAGAGTTAAAAGCCTTTATACTGGCGACGGTAGGCGTTCTATAGGCGAGGCTTTCAAATACGGTTTTAGAGTATTCAGCCCTCTGCTTAAAGAAAAGCACGATATAATAGATGTGGGGAATTTCCCTTATTTTTCATGTTTTTTTTCGTCTTTGGCATCTAGGATGAAGGATTCGTCGATGGTTATAACTTGGCATGAGGTGTGGGGGGACTACTGGTATAAGTATCTGGGGCTCATGGGATATTTTGGGAAAATCGTAGAGAAGCGTGTTGCAAGACTGTCTGTATCTCATGTGGCGGTTTCGGAGTTTACTAGGAGAAAGCTAGTTTCTGTTGGTGCAGAGAATGTTAGGGTAATACCAAATGGGATTGATTTCAAGGTTATCCAGGCTGTTTCGCCTGTTGCTGAGGAATGTGATGTCCTATTTGTAGGCCGTTTAATTAGAGAAAAAAATGTAGATGTACTCCTTCGAGCTATCTCCAATATTAGGAAAAACTTTCCGGACATTAAGTGCCGTGTCATTGGCGATGGGCCAGAGCGGGATAGATTGCTCGCTCTTTCTGAGGAGCTTGGCTTGGGAAATAACGTTGAGTTCTTGGGGTTCCTGAGCTTTGATGAGGTGATCGCCAATATTAAAGCCTCTAAGGTATTTGTACTTCCATCCTCGCGAGAGGGATTTGGGATAGTACTTCTAGAGGCAATGGCATGCGGTACTCCTGTTGTGGCAGTTAAGTCTGAGAGGAGTGCTGCGTCGGACATAATAACTAAGGATACTGGGGTGTTATGCGAGCTGGAGAATTTAAATGAGAGTATTTTAAGAGTACTAGATGACCAGAGTTTAAGGGAAAAAATAATAGGAAATGGATATGAATACTCTAAAAGATTTGACTGGGAGAATATTGTAAAAGAGACACAGAAATTATACGAAGAAATTACGAAGTAGTTCTCTCATTTGAGAAGGATATAACTTTTTATTAGTATAAAATATTTAAACTCCTCAGGAGATAACATGTTTCTATTGTCTCTTTTAAGCAAATGCTATAAAAACTCCCTGTATATGAACGCTTTTTACTTGATGGCAAATACCTTGGTTTCTTCTCTTCTCGGCTTTTTCTTCTGGGTGATAGCTGCTAGGTTCTATACTCCTGATGAGGTTGGTAATGGTGCTGCCTTAATCTCTGCGGCTACTTTACTGGCGGTGTTTTCTAATCTTGGCTTTAACTTTGGCATTGTAAGGTTCTTGCCAAACTCTAAGGACCAGGTGAGTCTTGTTAATACATGTCTGAGCACGGTAATTGCGGCATCCTTTATTTTTTCAATCTTATTTCTATTACTGGTACCCTTTCTCTCTCCGGCTCTAACATTCGTTTTGGACGTAAAATTATTTGCTTTTTCTTTCGTGTTAATCGTAGTTGTGTGGACGGTTTTTCCGTTAGTTGATCATGTTTTCATAGCAAAGAGGAAATCAAATTTAGTTGTGATGAAGAGTATAATATTTAATTCAGTGAAGATTCCTCTCGCAGTATTAGTTGCCAGCTATGGGGCTTATGGCATTTTTGCGTCATGGGGCATCGCCATGGCATTAGCAATCGCTGTTGCTTTGCTGGTTTTCTTTCCGAGGATATTAGAGGGATTTAGTCCTTCAGTAAAAATTAGCCGGAGGATTATCAGCGATATTCTTCGCTTTTCTTTTGGGAATCATTTTGCTAATCTTCTGTATATATCTCCTTCCTTAATTTTGCCATTGATTGTTGTGAATCTTTTCGGAGGGCAAATGAATGCTTATTTCTATGTGGCTTTCATGTTAGCGGAGCTTTTGTTCATTATCCCAACCGCGGTCTCTCAAAGCTTATTTAGTGAAGGTTCTACGAACAAAGAGAAAGCAGGAGAGTATATTCAGAGTTCTTTATTGTTAGCTTATTCTCTTTTGATTCCAGCTATTGTAATAATGATTATAATAGCAGACAAGCTTCTAATGCTGTTTGGAGCTGAGTACTCAGAAAATGGTGTAGGATTACTGAGGATTTTTTCTCTTTCGGGATTTTTCCTCGGAGCAAATATGATATACTTCACTATACTTAGGATTGAAAAAAAGATCTGGGAAACTATCATTATCTCTGCGGTTTTGGCGGTTGGAATTTTAGGTTTAGGTTTTCTATTGCTAACTATTCTAAGCAGCATCGTTGCAGTGGGGTACTCATGGTTGATTGTCCATGCCTTGGTTAGTGTTTACACTAGTAATAAGATCTGGTCCGGCTTAAAGTTCAAACGGTGAGTATTAATTGTTTTTTCAAATTATGTTAAAGTCGGTGTTTAGGTGCTTTGCCAGGAGGGATGAGGTTTAATGATAGAAGGTCTAGAAGGATATTTTTTATAATAAATTGAATTAGTATAATTATGGGCTCTTGTCAGGGGTTGCTTGTGAGCCAGCCATTGACAGGCACTAAGCATACCCATGTTTAGCCTCTTGAAGCTCTATGCGTAAGCGTGGAGTAGTTCACAAGCTTTAGTCTCTTCAAGGGTAAGTATTTATATTCTTTTAGTATACGAATTGGATTTGAAATGAGGATACTACATCTCGTCAAGAAATATCCTAACGTGCTAGGAGGGGACGCTGTTGTCGTATATAACTTGGAAAAGCATCTGAGGAAACTTGGCCATGAAGTTTTTATCTTGTCTTCTAATTGTTCTGAGATCAGAAGTGATGTTTTAAAGTTTGGATTAAAGGAAAAACCGCAGAATCTGGATAGAATCACGTTTCGTAGAGTATTATCGCTTTTTTTTCTGATTTTTTGGGGTTTTAGGCATTTGAATAAATTAAGACCTGATGTAGTGCATTCTCATTCAGCGGATCTTGGCTTTTTCATCTCTATTCCAGCAAGATTCTATGGAGTGCCTGTGGTGAACACCTGTCATGGCGTCTCCTTTCCATATCCACAGTATAGCTATTTTAAACGTCTAGCAGAGAAGTTTTTCTTGAAATATGGTGGCTTCAGCAGGATAATTTCTGTGGATAAAAGTAGCTTGGCGCATTTTAGGGATGCGGGTATAGACAACGTGGTGTATATCCCTAATGGTGTTGATGTGGAGGAGTTTCAAGGCGAGAGAAAGAGGGGGGAGAGGTTTAGATTCCTCTTTGTGGGGAGATTAGAGAAGCAGAAGGGTCTACGTTATCTTGTTGAGGCTGTGTCTCGGTTGAGGGGGCATGATTTTGAGGTCCTTATAGTTGGTGAGGGTTCTCAGGAAAAAAATTTGAGAAAGCTAGTTGAGGAGTTGGGAGTTAAGAAGCGGATAAGATTTACGGGTGAAAAGCAAGGGAAGGAACTGGTGGAGCTGTATCTGAGTAGTGATGCTTTTATTTTGCCTTCTACGTGGGAAGGGTTGCCCCTCACGGTATTAGAGGCTTGGGCGGCAGGGTTGCCTGTGATTGCTACATCTGTTGGGGGGATCAAGAGCATTTGTGTTGATCATGAGAACTCCCTCGTGGTTGAGCCTAGAGATTCAGTTGGTTTAGCTAAGGCGATGGAAGAGCTGATAGAGGATAATACTCTGAGAGATAAGCTGGCTACTAATGCTAGAAAGAAGGTTGTAGGGTTTTCTTGGGAGGAGATCTCTAAAAGGATTTTGGAGGTTTATCGGGAAATGAAATACCCTGAGACAGCGATTGCGTCAAGAGCTGTCTAACGCCTGACTTTATCGTATGATATATAATACTTTCGTACGATTTATTAGTACTTTAGAAGAAGAAAATCATTTGAGATGTAATCATAATTATATAAAAATAGCCTCCAAATCTGCATGGACTTCTTTTTAAGTTTTTTAAATACTATTTGAGCAGTGGTGTCTCTGTTTGCTATCTACTTGAGATAGCACTAGTTATAGCCTTATCTTTTCTTTAGCTGATTGTAGGAACTCTCTTAAGGTGAGAGGCTTCTCGTGACTCATTCCTACTGTAAGGGCTATTAGGAGGTAGAACCTGCGGTCAGTGAATGCGGTAAGGAATAGGAAGTTGATTAGTACCGCTATAAAGGAGATTTTAGCTCCTGTTGTATACTTGTTTTTTTCTAGGCTTTGGAAGTTTTTAATTGCGAAATAAATCAAGCCTAGGAAGATTGCTATACCTATTATCCCCAGTTCGCCTGCCACTTCGATGTAGGTGTTGTGGGCTTCATTAGGGCGGAGGGCGCCATATTCGGGGCTTCTGTTTCTGAAGTTTCCCGTGCCTACCCCTAGAATTGGGTTGTCAGCGATCATTTTTGTTCCTGCGATTATTAAGCTGTACCTGTTAGAGACGCTGAAGTCTGGCTTGGTTTCTCCTTTTGCTATATCTATAAGTGATTCGAAACGCTTAAAGCCAGGGGATAGCAGTTCTGGGGATATGCTTGCAGCTATGGAAAATACGGTTAGGAGTGCAAGAAAAGTTAAAGCTATGGTCTTTATGTCCTTCTCCTTTAGTTCTTGGTAGAAGATAATAAGCGCTATCATCATTAGGGAAATTATTCCGGCTCTGGAGCCTGTTGATACTGTTGCTAGTGCTGTTATTATTATGCCGCCTATTAATGGGATTTTTAACGGGTACTTGAGGTCTTTAGCCAAGTAGTATAGAAGTGGTAGCAGTATTGTGATGTGCATGGCGGTGTAGTTAGGGTCAGGAGAGATGTAGCCTGTTGGCCTATGGATTGTTCCCGTGTAGGCTTCATAGAGTACTAATAATGAGGATGTAGTGCCTGTTATGGCGAGTATCTTGTAGGTGTTTATCCAGTCTCTATCGGTTTTTAGCTGGTCTAATAGGAGGACTGTGAACCCTACGGCTGCTATCACGTTGAATATCCTTTCCTCTGATACTGGTGTGATTTCATTCGCCCATATTAGGGAAAGCGCTTCCCATGTCCAGAATAGTAGTAATACTCCTATAAGGTAGAAGCCTTTTTCTGTGAATGAGATTTCTAGGGTGATTATTTTTTTTAGGTTAAAAAGCAGCCATAGTCCGCCTAGGAGGAGTCCGTAGAGTATTATTATCCTGTGTTCCCTGAAGGTTGCTCCCTCGAACCAGGTAAGGGCTACTAGTAAGTAGATGAGGTGTTTGAATTGGATCATTCTGTGATATTCTCCTCATATTTATGCTTGGAATCTGGGTTGTTTTTCTTTGTATATATGTTTGAGGAAAAGTTTTTTTTGGGCTTTCTTTTTTTCGTAATGAGGAGGGTTTTTCGGCAGATATGCTTTTGGTGCTAGTGATATCTCAGCGGAAAAGAAGCCTAGAGTATTAGAGGGGATAGTGGGCGAGTATTTGAAGAGAAGAGGAGAGCTCTTTTTCCGTGTAGTGTCTTTCTATTTTTCTCTTTACTATTCTCTCTACATTTCCTACCCCCACTTTTTTGGTACTGAGTTTTTCAGGTATCTTCAAATTGTCAATCTTGTAGTAGCCACTTCCATAGGGGCTTGTAGACTATTTTTTTGTCTTTTATTGTCTCTTCTCCTTCATGGTCCCCTGTTATTACCAGGCCTTCCTTTAGCTTGAATTCCTCCATGGCTTCTACTATTCCATTAACTTCCCTCTCCTTATTTTCCTCTGTTATCTCATAGCACACCTGTATCGCTTCCTTAATTTTCTCCCTTTCTTTGACTAAAAAATCGCATTCGTACTTGTTTTTCCAGTAGTATACTTCTTTACCCCTTCTTTTAAGTTCTATGAAAACGATATTTTCGTATAACCTGCCTATATCTTTTGAAACTTTAAAGGCAACCGCATTTATCAAGCCCGTATCAATAATGTAAACTTTTTTGGGATTTGCGAATTGCTCCTTCAGCTTGCCGTATTTTGGGACTAGAAAAGCGAAGTTTATGTCTTCTATGCAGGAAATATAGGTGAACAGGGTGTTTTTACTTACTTTTTTTCCTTGGGACTTCAAGAGTTTGTAGTATTTGTTTGTAGAAAAATAAGAGGAGAAGTTGTTTACGAGATATAGCTGTATTTCTTTTACTATGTCAAAGTTTCTTATTTTGTACCTCTCTACTAGGTCTTTGTAGAATATTAGGTCAAAATACTCTTGGAGGATCTTGGTCTTGAGTAGGTCGTCTTTATCTGTGATCTCTGGGAACCCGCCGAACTCTGTGTACTCTTCTAGTAGTTTTTTTATTTTATAGAGGATAGGTTTATACTCGAAATGTCTTTCTAGCGCTATGCCTTTAGCCTTTAGAAATTCCTTGAAGGAGTAGGGGAAAATGAAATATGTTAGCGTCCTGCCCCGCAGCTGAGTCGCTATCTCTTTGCTCAATAGTCTTGAGCTAGAGCCAGTGATACAGATCTCTATGTTTTCCTGGTCGTGGAGTCTTCTAACAAAGTACTGCCAATGTGGAGCTGCTTGTATTTCATCAAAAAACACGTAAAGCTTCTCGCCTTTATTCTCTGGGTATAGCTCGTAATATGCTTCTAAGATTAGGTCTAGGTCTTGTTTTTTAATGGGTAAAAGCCGTTCATCTTCGAAATTGATATATATAATTTTATCTTTGTTTTTTTTCTTGAGTTGTTTTATGTTTTGGTATATAAAAAATGTTTTTCCAGCTCTTCTAGGACCAATTATGCTGTTTATCCTGCCAGCGAAGTGGATTTTTAGGTCTCGTTTTATTAGTTTTACTTCTTGTTCTTGTGATAGGATTATGAGTTCTTTTATTGTTTCTTTATCCATGCTCTGCATATAGGGAAAGTTACTTATAAATCTTTCCCTCTTTACGAGTAAACTATAAAGTTTGGTCTATTATAGTCATCTATAAAATTGTTAATAGGGGTGTTTTAGGATAAAACAGAACTAATATTTTTTCAGTTTTTAAGAAATAAACAAACTATATACTTCTTATCTATTTACAGGGACAAGAAGAGTTTCAAGACGTAGTGAAATATGTTTGATAAGTCGCTTTTGAAGGATGACTGGGAAGTAGTCTTCGAGTATTAGACGAGTTTTTGTGCTTGATAGAAACCAAGCAAATGTTAATTTATTTATAGCCTTAGAAGCGTCACAAATATTATTTTTCTGATCGGTACCTGCTTAGGAAATTCTTTACCTCCTCTATAAACTTTAAAAAGTCTTTCATGCCATCTTTTATATTCTCGAAGGCTATGTGTTCGTCGACTTTTCCATATCTATGTACTAGGAAGTTTCTGAATCCCTTCATCTCCTTTATTGTTCTTCCCATCTTTTTGCTCAGGATTCTATTTCTCACTAGGTTATCTACTATGTCTTCATCGCTTACTGGTATCCCGAGTTCCAGGTCGGTGTTTATTATGGCGCATATATCAAGCACATTTTCAATCGCAAACTCGATACGCTTGTAAATCCCGTCTTTCACCAGACCTAAGGCGATAAACTCTTCAACATTCTCAGGCAGGTGCTCTTTCACTAGTTTAATACTCTCTTCGATCTCAATTATTTTTGTCCTTATAATGTCTTCTCTCATTTTAGCACTACCTGTAGATGTAGTCGTAAAACCGTGGCTTAAAGGCTTCAAAATCTTTCACTGTTTTTAGAGCTACTTCGTACAGAAATTTTTTGTCCTTCGCAAAGAGCACCTTTCCTTTAAGCACTTCTTTTCTCACATAGAGAGGGAGTTGCTGAAATATCTGTACATCTACATAGCTGGGGAGCTTTGAAAGGAGTTTCAATCTAAATCTGGACATCTCCTCGGGTGTACCCCTGTAGTATATACAGAGGTCTAAGTCAGAAGTTTCTAATCCTTTTCCGAAGGCCCTAGAGCCGTGGAGAATCACAAACTCGACCCTATCAAACTCTCTTATTGATTTGACAGTTTTCAGGATGCCTACGATCTCCTCCATCGCTGTTTGCTTTTTTAAACTCATCGGTGCACCTTATTCTTTTTTTAACAACCATACTTATTTTCTTTTCATATAATTTAGTAATACTTTTTGAACTTTACCGCGAATCTTTTTCTGTTTGCCAGAATTGTCGCTATGTATATTGTTGGCCCTAGGGGTAGGTTAGCGTCTAGGAAAGACTCAGGATATGTATCTGCTATATAGGAAGGCTATTATTGGAAAGCTATAATTGCTATTTCCATACCCTAGTCTGACTCACATATAATCACTTTATAATAATTATTGCATCTTCTCCTTCTGTGGCTTTTTTAGTGTTAATTGCCTTTACCAGCACTCTTAGATTTCCCTTACACTAACTTTTATAGTATGCTATAGAGAGGTGGTGATAATTTGCTCACAGACTTGGAAAATAGGGCCATTCCGCCTTTATTTGTTCGTTCTTGATTTTTGAGGTATTATTTTAGGCGACATCTTCAGGGGCTTTCTTACACTTGTGTGGACTATAAGTATTGGTATACTAGAAGAAAGGCTATTCACAATACGCATATTATTGTTGTGAAGCACTTTAGTTCAGCTAATGCTCATAAGACAATTGGGAAAGACCATAAGGTAATATACAAAGTATTACCTTATAATTACCAAAAAGTTTATATTATGGTAATATCAATGGTATTACATGGCGGTTGTAAGCGTTAAAGTTCCTGAAGCAATTAAGAAAAGAATGAAGGAAGTAAAGATTAACTGGAGCGAAGAGGTAAGGAGCTTTATTTTGAAGAAAATAAGGGAGGTTGAAAAAGAGCAGAAGCTTAAAGAAATTCGGGAGATGCTAAAGGGAGTTAATGTGCCGAAAGGCACGGCTTCAGCCTTGTTGAGGGAGGATCGTGATAGTCATTGATGCTTCTGCGCTGGTTGCGTACTTGCTTGGAGAAGAAGATCTAGAGAGCTTTTTACATGAGGACCTCTACAGTCTAGATTTGGTGGTAAAAGAGGCGGCAAATGCACTTACAATAGCATTTGAGCAGGCGAGAATCGATGAGGCAGCCTTAAGGACTTGTTATAGAGCGCTTATCAAGTTTGCAGAAATTATAGAATTTAAATCTCAGCTAGCTCTTATGGGCAATGCCTTCAACCTAGCATTGAGGGAAAATTTAACGGTATATGATTCTCTTTATATAGAGCTGGCCAAGGAGATGAGTGCGAGGTTGCTTACTTTGGATCAAAAACAGAGGAAGGTTGCGGTAAAGGAAAGGGTAGTCACTATTCCTTAATTGGAAAAAATTTATGCTCTACGAATTTTCTTTTAGTAGGCTCTAGGGAGGCTTGTTCTTTTTTTAAAGGGGGCCTTTGTCTTCTAGTATCCATTTCCATAGGGGCTTGTAGACTATTTTTTTGTTTTTTATCACTTCTTCTCCTTCATGGTCTCCCGTGATCACTAAGCTCTCATTTAGCTTGAATTCCTCCATGGCTTTTATTAGGGCTTTTAGTTCTCTTTGTTTGGTATCAGGGTCGCTTATATCCCAGCAGACTTGAATTAGTTGTTTAACTTTTAATTCATCTTTTATGATAAAATCTACTTCCCTCCCTTTCTTATCTTTCCAATAAAAAATTCTTTCAAATGGGGTAGAGTTTCTTTTTAACTCTATAAAAACAAGGTTCTCTGCAAGTTTCTCAAAATCTTCTGAAATTTTTGGTGTGGCTACTTTTAAAAATCCATTATCTATGCAGTAAATTTTTACTGGGTATCTCATAGCGTCTTTTATTTTATAGGAGAATATCGGCGTTGAAAAGAAGAGAAAGACTTGGTTTAGATATGAAAAATACTCGATGAGGGTTTGCTTCCCTACCTTTATCCCCTGTGATTTGAAGAACCTATGCGCCTTAGAAAAGCTGAAGGGAGAGGAAACGCATGAGAAAAGGTAGTTCACTAGATTTTCAAGTAGGGCTCTGTTTTTGATTTTATATCGAGATATAATGTCTCTATTTATTATCCCGTCTAGATATTCCCGCAGGAGAGTTAATTTGATATTTTCTTTCTCGGTTAAAACGCACTCTGGAAAACCTCCTAGTTCTAGATACTCCCTAAAAAGTCTTTTTATCTCATGAATCTTTGGAGAGTAAAATAAAAGCTTATCTTTTAGCTCTTCATCGTATCCTTTTGCCTTAAGGAATTCCCTGAAAGAAAATGGGCACATCTCTATTGTTATTATCCTACCGGTTAGTAGAGTGGAAAGCTCTGTTTTCAGAATCTTCGAAGAAGAGCCTGAGATAAAAAAACTTTATCGTGCCTTTGTCGTAGAAATTTCTAACAAACCTTTCCCATGAAGGAACATTTTGTACTTCATCTAGAAAGAAAAAGAGCCTTTCATTTTTGTCATAATCGAAATTCTCTATAAAGGCTTCATAGATTGTGTCAAGGCTCTTTTCTGTTAAAGGCATAAGTCTGCGGTCTTCAAGATTAACATATATTACGTTTTTCTTGATTTCTTTTATTAACTGGAACATAAAGAAGGTTTTACCCGCTCTTCTAACGCCTATTATACCAAGACATTGTTTTAGAGGAATAAAGTCTCTATAAGCTACTTCTCTTTCGATCGTTTCTGGCAAATTACTCTCAAACCATTCCTTTAAAACAACTATAGCATTCGTTTTCTCTGTCATATTTTGTTCTATATATAGAATATTTAAATGCTTTTTGTCTTGTAAATAAGACATTCATGCTTGATTCTATATTTTCCAACCTTCGCTTGTAAGTATTTTTGAGTTTCTTTACCACGCCCCGTCATTAGAATACTGGCAGTCCGAAGGAGTAGAGGGTGATCAAGGCCACTAGTAGTTGGAAGGCTAGTATCAGTAGTACGACCTCATATTCGTAGGCTTTTCCCTTGATTTTTCTCAGTATTTTTATTGCTAGGTGTGGTACGCTGTAGCATTTGTCTTTTACTGTTAGGCTTCCGTCCTCTAGAACCATTGCAGGCCATTCTGGCCTGAACTTGCCTCTCGCCTTGAAAAGGAGCTCTATATAGTAGGGGAAGAATAGCATGACCGCGAACCTCTCTATGTTAGCTAGGATTGCCACTACAGATATCATTGCCCCTAGTGGGTAGGTCAGTACGTCTCCTGGGAATACTTTGGAGGGGTATTTGTTATAGTAGAGAAAGGCTATTAGTGCTGCGATCATGGATATGCATATCACTACTGCTGGGATGTCTCCTACTCTCCATGCTATGTATCCCATGGCTGAGAGTATTATCGTCCCCATCCCTGCCTCAAGACCGTTGTAGCCAGCTAGCATGTTGAAGCCGTTGGTGGTTCCTATTATTCCTATTGGTATGATCAGTAGTGGGTACAATATGCCGAATTCTATGTCGCCGAGAAAAGGGAAGCGCATCATGCTGTGGCCAGCGTTCACCGCCATCATAGGTATTGGCACAAGGAAGGTCAGGAGCACTTTTTCTCTCTGCCTCAGGCCGATCTGCCAGCCCAGCATGTCGTCGGTCATGCCTATCATGGTGGCGATGAGTATGGTTGTTATAGCTGCGAGAAGAAAGTTCAGGGAGTTTCCCTTGAAAATGAAGGTCTCGAGGGCGATATATATTAGTAGGGAGGCTACTACCCCTAGTATTATTGTGATGCCTCCAAGCTCGGCTACTTCGCTATTTCCTTTATGGACATCTTTCCCGGTAAAGCCTGTTTTTTTTGCTCTCCGTATCCATGAGGGCAGGGAAATGAAGGTTATGAGGAAGCTTATGCTTCCTAAGAGCAGTATCAATAGGAACTCCATATCCTTAGATTGGGAAGAAGATATTTAAAGTTGTTTTTTGGCTTGTAAAAGCTTGAATTCGTTATTTCTTCATCATTTCTTTTGCTTCTCCCTAAGCTGTATACTCCTTAATTATCAGGCTTCATGCTACTCCAGCACTATCTTTTATGAATCTCTCTATCATATGAGGGCCGATAAAACCTGCAGACCGCTTATTAGAGATTTCATAGATGTTTTTCTACTAAACCGTCATAAAGCTCTCTAATTTTTTTTTGCATCTTTGATATTTCCCATTCATCACCTATTATTTCTCTGCCTTTTTTTCCCATCTTTCTTGCCTCTTCAGGATTTTCAATGAGATATTTAAGTTTTTCTGCAAATCCATCTACATCTTCAATAGGAACCACAAATCCATTAACACCATTTTTTATAATGTCATTGGCACCCTCTACAGCAAAAGAAACCATTGGTTTTCCAACTGCAGCCCCCTGGACTAACACTTGAGGTAGTCCTTCCCATAGGGATGTAAGCGCTAGGATGTCACACGCAGCCATAACTTTTTCTACATCTTCTCTATATCCAAGAAATTTTATTTTATCTTCAAGTCCTTCTTCTAAAACTTTCTTTTGCAACTTTTCTTTATACCATCCATCACCAACGAAAAGAAACTTTACGTTTTTATCCCGTAGTCTTTTAGCAACCTCTATCATATAAATATGCCCTTTTCTTGGCTCTAATGCAGCTACTACACTTATAAGGACATCATCCTCATTTGCCTCAAACTCTTTTCTCTTGTTACGGATATCTTCATGGTGCATATTACCTGCATTGGAAAATTTTTCAAGCTCGATTCCGCTCCTGATTATATAGTAATCCTTCCTTTTCCCTATCCCTACCTTGAGATATCTGTCTCTCAGGTCATATCCAACGCTGATGAAACAGGTGGTAAATTTTGCTGCCATTTTTTCTAATAGCACATAAAATTTTCTTACTATCATATTCTGGGTGGGATAAAAGGTAGAACCATGCAATCCATGAATTATTATCGGCACACCAGCAAGCTTCGCAGCCAATCTTCCTGCCATACCTGCATTGGCTTGGTGTGTGTGAACGATGTCGTACTTTCCAATTTTTAGAATTTTGTAAATCTCAATTACTGCCTGAAGATTACTCAATAAATTAGCACTTCGGACAAGGCTATCAATTTTTATGACTTTAATTGAATTTGGTATAAGTGATAAATCAGAGTCCCTGCCTACCATAAGTTCTACTCGGTATTTCTCCTTAGGGAGCGCTTCTATTGAATATAAGACATTTTTCTCAGTGCCGCCCTTGAGAAAGCGTGTTATTATATGAAGAACTTTGATTTGAGTCATATCGAGGATCCTTATTTTTTATTTCCGTATCTACAATTTTTTCCAATTTTTTTATCATTTTTCTCAAGGAATATTTTGTTTTTGCTTTTTCTCTGTTCCTTTTTCCCATTAATTCTCTAAGTTTAGGGTCTTCAATCAACTTACTAAGTGCCTCAGAAAGTTTTTCATGATTTCTTGGTGGAACTAAGAAGCCATTTTCTCCATCGATAATAGATTCAGGTATACCCCCTACTTTAGTTGCGACAATGGGCAGCCCACAAGCCATCGCTTCTATTACAGATATACACAGTCCCTCCCATAAAGATGGTTGTACATAAATGTCAAAAGTTGCCAAGATATTGGGTATATCTTTCCTATATCCCCAAAATTCTACATTCTGTATTGATAACTTTTCTGCCATTCTCTCAAGCTTCTTTCTTTCTGATCCATCCCCGACTATTACGAATCTAATGTTTTTGTATCTGCTGTTTATAGTCTTTATAGCTTCTAGCAAATATTCATACCCTTTTTGTTTTGATAATATACCGACAGACCCAATAGTTAACTTATCTTTCGATTTAAAGTAATCAATGGGCGTAAACTCTTCTATATTTATCCCACCAATTGGTACTGTAGACACTTTACTTTCATCTACTTTAAGTGTCTTAATTACGGCCTTTTTCACATGTTCTGAATCTGCTATAATCCTGTCGGACAAGCTGTGAGTCAACCTATTCAATAATATTCTATGTAATCCGCCAAAGTTCTCGTTATGCTCCCAATTCATAATGGTTGGTACACCTGCAAGTCTTCCTATAACTCTAGCTATAATAGTGGAATGGAAGAGCGATGCTATCAAAACATCAATTTTTTTTTCTCTTATCAACTTGAATAAACGATAGATGGCAAAAATATCTATTTTAGATGACGCATCTAAATCTACCAAATCAGTTTGAAGCATCTTTAAATCTGAGAGAATTTCTCCTCCATCTTTTCTCAAGGAAATTACAGTTATTTCATACTTTTCCGTGTTAAGAGAAGATAAAATCCTTACTAAAGCTTTTTCAGCACCGCCTACAGTGAAAGAGTTGATTAAGAAAGCAAGACGGATTTTATTCTTTGCAACCATTTATACACCGATTGTCATCTAATTTATTTCGAAATTAACTCTGAATTCATATTATCAAGTTTATATTTTAATAACTTCATTGTCATGGGTCGATGTACTTCCAATATTAGGAATCGTGTAGCTTTGTACTAGCTAATAAAACACCTAAAATAAATATAGTAAACATGTCCAAGAAATTCTTTTGAATTAAAAGATGGAAAAAAATAACCCAAAATGTGAAATAATTTGCAATAAAAATGTTATTTTCTTTATATAAGGACTTCTTAAAGGCTACTAGTAGTCTTTTATGGAATAAATAGAAAAAGAATAGAAAAGCTATAAACCCAAAGATTCCTGTGGTTGCAAACACACCCAAAATCATAGAGCCGGGACCTGAGAAACCACCGGTAACGCCCCAATCTGGTTTATAAGTGTCGAAAAAGTAAGGGTATTTTCCAATGCCTACACCTGTAAGAGGATGATTATATATTACTGTCAGATCAGTTAAATAGCGTCCACCTCTGGCTGTTGTTAATGAACTTGCTATCTTTTCCATGTACACACTGTATATGAAAGATGGGGATTGGACTACCATCCCGATTACAGTTATGAATAATACACCAGATAGTAAAACCGCACTGATTATACCTATTTTTTTGGGGACGCAAAACCGTAATTGAAGTAAATTAGATCTCGATGAAAAGGCGACTACTGCAATAAGTGCTAAAATAAAAGTTATTAACCCTCCCGTTGAATAAGTGAATAAAAACGCTAATAGTTGGGCAAACAATGCCATTTTTGGATTTAATTTCCCTAAAATTTTCTGTTTGTTTAAAATGAAAATATATGTAAACCCAATAACGGTTAATAAATAAAAGGCGAAAACACTCGGTTCTTGATTAAACCCTGATAAGCGTAATATTCTACCCCCAGGTTCTATAACAATCGCTGAAATGTCGTTTGATAAAACATTTAGATAAGTCAAAAACAATATACTCAAAGATGAAAAGGACACTAAAGTGCCTGAAAAAACATGCCAATGTAATATTTCTTGGAGATCTTTTTCTTTATTGACGGCATTATAAACGGCTATTATTACAAGAAAAGTAAAAACCCATCTAAGTAATTCTGTGATTCCTCTAATTGTAGGATTTCTTCTTCCAAAAATGTCGAAAGTAAGGTTTTTTGGTATCTCCGGAGCGAACACTAATGAAATAATAGAGATAAATATAATCACATAAAATGTAATTAGTATATTCCTATCAAAGTATATCTTACGTCTTCTGGACATCGTATCTAACCAAAAATATATACATAGTAGTAATCCGAAAAAATATCCAAGAGTTATTGAAATTCCGATTTGGAAAATAAATTCTGTCGTTAAAGGCATACTCAAAGCAATAATAATTAACAATACTTTTTGACGTTTTTTAATGAAAAGAAGAATAAAAAATGCTAATACAGATAACCATAGTAATTCAGACAATGAAAAGACGATTACTGACCCAGAAGGTGCCCCCAAGACTGTTACTGGCTCCTTTATTGGTTGATGGTATAACATATTGGATACCTATTCAAAAAATATGATGGTATTTTTATATTTTTTTTACTTTAATCAATAGTCCTTGACTTTCTGAAATTCTTCCCAATGTAAATAATTCAAAATATGTGTAAATTGAAGATAACATCTTATATATGGGTATTTTTTCGATATTCGATAAAAAATAACTAAAATATTTTATTAATTTGAAGTCATTCCTATTTTTTAACGCCTCATAGTAGCCGCTTGGATCAGTAAAAAAAAGCAAGGTCTTTAAGGAATATATACGTTCAACTTTAAATCCAGAATTTTCTAAAATTTTTTTAAGTTCGTGCTTTCTTTTTAAGTTCACGTGAAATTTAAAATGTTTATCTATTACTACCCCATTTTTTGCAAGGTAATATTTTATTAAATTCCATTTCGTTAATGCACTTTCAGAAAAGATTGCGCCAATTCCCCCTGGCTTAAGAACTCTGTTGATTTCATTTAAAGCTTTTTCTAGATCAACAATATGTCCTAAAACATCTAAAGAAACAAAACCATCAAAGTAATTATCCTCAAATGGAATATTATATCTATCAATTCTAAAAAATTTGCAGTTGCCATTATACATCTTTGAAAGTTCTCTTGCAATTTTTAATTGGTTTTCAAAGATGTCAACTCCTATTATAAATACATTTCTTTTTTTAGATAGATCAATAGCATAGGATCCAGTTCCACATCCATAATCTAAAATAACACTTGAAGGGCTAGGATCTAACATTTTTTCAACCATATATTTTTTGACTGTTAAGAACCATTTTATTCTTTCAAATAAACTCATTTTTTTAAAAATAGGTTCAGAATACCACATTTCTTCTCCATTTTCTAGTACTCCCCAACCAAATTTTGAACCCATATATAATCTCCTCTATTTTTATGACTTCAAAATTTCATAATAAAAATTTCTTATTATCTCCGAAATTCTTTCCCAATTATATTTTTTGAAAATCTTTTCACGATTAATTTCGCCAATCCTTTTTCTATCAGCTGACATTATTTTGTCAATACCATTTATGAAGCTGTTTATATCACCGGGTTCATACAAAAATCCATTAATTCCATTTTCAACAAGAAGTGGAATCCCTCCTACCCTAGGCGCTAATATAGGAAGTTCGCAGCTCATAGCTTCCAGTACAGTTATTGGAAAATTTTCATAATGAGAGGTAATTACAAAAATGTCTGCAACAGAGTAATATTTATTCAAATCTTTATGTTCTATATGACCAACAAAAATTGTACGATCTTCTATTTTTAGCTCTTTTGCTTTTTTTTTATATTCCCGATAAGTGGTCCATCACCTACAAGCATAAGTACATATTTATTACTATAATTAGATAATCTTCGGAAAGCTTTTAAAAGAAAAGGTAGATTCTTCAAATATACAAATCGGCCCACAAATAATAAAACCACTTTTCCACATAAGTTATATTTTTTCTTTAGGTTAGTGGTGTCACATCGTGTAAAAAGGTTAGTATCAACTCCAGGATTTAAATGAATTATTTTAGAGCTATCTAATTCTTTTTTAATAATATCGTATGAACTTCCCCAAGCAATGAATCCATCAAAATTTTTGAGCAATTTTTTATAATAAGGCGATATAACCCCCCTTATTGAATATACAGCAGGTTTTTTAATAAATTTTTTGAATATAACAACTGGCGGCATATCTGTTACATGGATAATATCAAAATCAAGCTTTTTAATGTGTCTAACTAATAAACATCCAAATAAGAAAGAATCTAAGAATCGCATGATTTTACCAAGCATTGAAGGAAACCTTTGCGATATGCCATATAAATAAGGGGAGGAAACTAGAATTGTTGGAAACTCCAGTAAGGGAATCTCCACCCTACTACTCAAAGGTTTACGGCAAACAAAAATAATTTCGTCTTTTTTTTCCTTGAATTGTTTAGCTAGATTAAGATCATTGACCTCGCCTCCACCCCGATTCATACACATCTCCCTTGAGATAAAAAGTATTTTCATATTGCACTATCATCTCCATAATTCTTTTGCAGTAACAAACTCTACATTACCCAATTTTTTAGCATGTTTAATCAATTCAATTAAATAGGGTTTTAGATTATATTTTAAGGTCTCCCAATAGTGAATTGCCACACAGAAATCTCCACCCATTTTGTATGCAAATTCTAGACCTTCAATTAATTCTTTAAATGGTATAGAAGGAATAAGATGATAGCATCCGAATTCTTTATGGCCTTTAAATTTTAAAACATGAGGATATCTCTTGGATTTACCGTAACGGAGCCAAAAATGGAACATTCGTAAAAAGTTTGTTATATTATAAATGTCTATAGGCCGTTCCCATATTTGGTGGGAAAAGGAAATTAAAACATTTAAACTGTTTTTTTCAATTGCTTTGGTTCCTTCAATTGAGAGAGTATTATTAGGTGGCACAAAGGTGGTTATTTCCTGTGAGAAAATCTCTGAGAGATAGTTTTTTCCTTTTTTAACTTTTTCGTATAAATTATTATCGACTTCAAATTCAAAGCCATTTTGATATTTAATGTGATTGTAACCATGTAATAGTATTTCAGCTCTTTCATTTTTTACTTGTTTTTTTAGATAATCAATTAGAGATTTATTGCGGAGTAATGGAAATTCTAAGTCTCCTTTCCAATATTTTTTTGGAATGGCCTGAGTTTTAGTACATGAATGAAAAGGAACAACCGCAATAGATATAGGTGCTATATCCCACAAATCAGAATATAATCTCTTTAACTCTTCAGGCTTTGTAAAAAAATTTGTATCATCATCTCTGACTACAAATTTCATAACATCACTTCTTCAGTTTAAATTTAATAGCATAATTAATTGACAATAAATTTTTGAATAGAGGTATTGTTATAATCTTTTTTTTATTCTTATTAATGTAAATAACAGTAGATGCGTCAGCAATTGGTTCAAATCCCTGCTTTTTGAAAAGTTTTAATAAATCACTATAGGAATACATCGAACTAATAAAATGCCGTCCATTTTTCTCTGCTATCTGCCCCCATTTTCCTAACACCATCAAAATTCTATAATAGAACCATATAATATTCTCAATAGTAATTATTACTTCCCCTTTTTCTACTAAAACACGTCTCATTTCTTTAACAACTCTTTCAGGGTTTATAAAATGTGGAAAAGATTGGATGGATACAACAGTATCAAAAAAATTATCTTCAAAAGGTATATTCTCAGCTTCTCCAACAATATACGGGAATGGAGCAAATTTAGAAACTTCAATAGCAATATTGGGGGATATATCCATTGCATATACCTCTTTATTTTGTTCAAACAATAATTTTGACAACCCACCATATCCTGCGCCCAGATCTAAAATTTTTTTATTTTTTTTGGAAATTAATTTGTTGCATTGCAAATATGCAAGTCTTGGAGGTCTATTATAAATTTCAAAAGCGTTAAGTAATTCTCTGTCCCTCTCGATCAATGCCTTTTGGATTTCATCTTTTAAGAGAATCGGTACATTTCCTTTAATTGGATATCTAGTTTCACAAACTTCACAAATATATGAAACTACTTCCTTCTTTAGAATATTCTTACATACGGGACAAATAAACACTCATCTACCTCCTTGTAAATCCTTGAAAAATGATATATATCTTTGCTTTAAATTTTCCCATGTGTACTCTGGGGGAAGTTTATCGGTTACATAAGTCTTATTTTTAATCATGTAAGCAAAGTCCCATGGCGTATCACAAATATTCGATATTAACATTTTTATATCTGGACTTGATGGTCTTGTTATAACTGGTATCCCCACAGCCATACTCTCTAAAACAACATTTGGGAGACCCTCTATTGGTGAGGTCAATATTAATAAATCTGCAGCTTTAAAATATTCATTTATTTTTTCATGTGGCACATAGCCTTCAAATCGTACATTCTTTTCGTTTTTAAACTGTTTTTTAATTTTAATTTTGCACGGCCCCGAACCTATTAGGACAAAATAAATATCTGTATTCTCTTTGAGAACTTGTTTAATTACTTCGCTTAAAAAGTCTATACCTTTTTCCCACTCCATCCTCCCTATATAAAGTATAATTCTTTTATCAGTAGGAAAACCAAGTTTTTCTTTGCTTCTAAATTTATTTCTTGGCGGTTTAAAAATTTCTTGATTTACAGGTTGTGGAAGGACAAATAATTTATTTTCAGGAATATTTTTTTTTTTATTTCATTTTTTATACCGTGACCAAGAACAATGGTTTTGTAAGATAATTTGATTGCGATATATCCTAAAATATTGTTTTTAATATAAGTTTTTAATTTTAAACTCTTTTTTTTTATATGTTTATATATTTCAAAAGTATTTCCTGTACTTCTAATTACTGTAGGAATTCCAAATATTCTGCCAGTAATGCCAATAAGAATACCATTAGGCCCTGTACTCCCTATATGAAAAAGGATATTAGGCTTTTCTTTGATAACATAAATTAATAGATTAAGGAATTTCTGAGGATATAAAAATAAGTTTATAATTGAGAACCTTGAAGTGGAAAATTTAATTATATAGTTGTAATTTTTAAACTTTTTTTCTATCCGATTAGGCAAATCATACCCTCCAACTATCTCTAATTTAAAATTATTACGAAGCATGATCCCAATGCTATCTAAAACATGTTCTTCGCCATGTGAAATAGAAGGATTTACTAGTATCCCAATTTTTGGTTTCATTTAGTAACCCTCATAATCTAATAACGATACTTTCCTTGCTACTACTTTAAATCTCTTTTTTCTAATAGTTGATGAAACAGTATATAAAAAATTCATGCGTTGGGGAGTACTCATTATGCAGTGCTTGTGGCCATGTTTTCCTGTTTAAGCTACTATCAAAGAAAACTGGTTTACTCATAGCCAGAAGTAGCAGGAGTGGGCTTGCGCCACACTGAGAGTTTAAAAGAGATGGAGCAACTTAATGCCTAACTTATAATTCTTTTTATATTATTTTAATTTAGTTTATCATAACTCTCTTACTCTTTCTTGATGGGTTCTTCTTTAATTTTACTCATTTAAAAAATATCCCGTTTTTCAAAGATTCGTTTTTTAATAATATCAATAAATCCTTTGCTTTATATGTATCATATTGAGATATAAATCTACATAAATCTTCATATGTTCTCATACCATCAGCAATTTCCATACAAACAGGATGAATAACCAAAGTAGCAAAGCCTACTTCTTTTATTCTATCTTTAATTATTTGTTTTATCCATTCTCCCCATTCATTTATATTATATAAATTATTATAATAGAAGTATTTTTTAGTATCCTTTTTCTTAATTTTCTTTATTACATATTTTAAACTAGCTTGAAATTCTAATTTGGTGAAATTTCCAAATCTTTTACAAAAAGATAAGGGATTATTATGTCTTGCATAATTTAATCTCTGTACAAATTCTTTTTCTCTATATCCATGAATAATTGTGGTATGGTCCTCCGGAGTATTGATTGGAAGATAAATTAGTCCATGATTATATCTTATCTTTCCATTCACAGTGTGTTCTTCGGATATCACCCTTATTCCAATGTCAGATAATATTTCCTTAGTTAAATTATCAGACCTGTAAGAATGTGTTCTCCAGGAGAGAACTTTGTCGCCTGTTGTATCTTCAATAATTTTAATCGTTTTTTTTATGTCCCACTTCTGATATATCTTCGGACCATAATATGTGGAAAAAAGAAGATTGGATATATCATGCAAATAACTATATCTAAAAGAATCCCAAGTATGTCCTCCTATTTCTAAATTTTTATATGAAGAAAGTTTTTCTGCTGTATCTCTTTCCTCTAAGAAAGCTCTACCAGATATAAACAAAGTAAAATTAATACTATATTTTGATGCTATGCGTGCAAATTTTAAAGCCGCCTCTAACTCAGTTATATTTAAAAATTCTTGGTCTAACGCTTTTAGCGACATATTATGAACATCCCCGGTTAAAAAAATCATCTTAATCCCTTAATTTTTTTATATATACTTATAAAAAAGTTTAAAAACGCAGGATTAATTTTTTCAAATCTCAATATTGGATAAATTTGACCTCCCCACTGCGACTTATATTTAAACAGAGTGTCACTAAAATCAGCCGTTGTTCCACCCATATCATAATGTTCAAGTTTATTCTCTAAACAATATTTTATTGTATATTCGTGTAGCAAATCATTTGGCATTAATCTTTTATAATTCCTATTAAACCCCCCAAAACTGTAGATAATTTTTTTATTCCATATAAAATGCAAAAGCCCAGCAATTGGTTCGCCAGTATCTAATTCTACTACAAATAATTTTACAAATTTTTTTGTAAATCGGTCTAATTTTATAAAAAACTCAGATCTAATCGGCCTTTTATTTTTTTCCTGCATAGTCATAGAGTATAATCCATAAAATTTTTCTAAATATTTTGTTTTTATTGGATACTCCTTAACAGCCGTAGATTGTTTTCTAGCTTTTTTTAAATTTCTAATTTTATTTTTTGAAAAATTTTGACTTATATCTTGATATGTCTTATTTTTACAGTGAATTATAAATCTACAGACGCTTAAATCAAGCTTGTAATTATATTTATAAAGTATTTTTTGGTATTTTAATTGAGTTAAATCACATACATCTATTCTGTGAAAAAGAATTCGCTCCTTATATATGTTTTTGCTAACTTCATACAATAAAGATTTTATCATGTACTCCTTTGATAAGCAAAATCCTCCCCTCATTATAGGTAGTGAGATTAATTTATTGAATGGAGTTTTTCCTATCTTTTTGATAAAATTTGGAAATACACCTTGTAAATTAGAATCTTTTTCTATAATAAAAATTATTGGATCTAATTTCAAAGTTTCTTTGAGATGTTGTAGCCATTCATACCGTATGAAAAAATTATCAGAATTTTTATCAACGAAAGAATTCCATTCATCCTTATTTATTTCATCTAGATTTGTTATTTTTTTAACATCTAATTCGCTCATTTTAAAAACCGTGTCTACTCACTTTTTTAAGTTTTTTCTCTTGGTGGGGGAATAAGGTAAATATTGCACCACTTCACCTGCAAACCACTATCACCTTGGAGAATGGGATAAGAAGGTATTTAAAGAAATGCTCCGTGAAACTATAAGAGATTACGGGGTAGGACTTACTCATCTTTTAACATCCCATCTGGTATGAAGCAGAAGGTGCTTGTTGAACTAGGATGTGGTAGGCAGAAGGAAGTAGCCTCTTAGGATTAAGGAGCTTTACAAAAGTCTCAGAGTAATATAATTTATTTTATATAATGTTAAAATAAACACAACAACTTACTCTAGGCATCTTGGTGCAGAGAAAGAAAAATGAAGATGACTTCTTACTCTTTTATAGAGAAGCTGAAAGCCTTGACAAAGATGAACTACTAGCAACTACTGGCACTATAAGATAAAATGTCTTGCTAAGTGCCCTAAAATACAGCGTAAGAGCATGCCCTCAAGCAGTGCGTTTGTGCAAAGAAAGATTTTTAGACGCCATAGACACAGGGGGGCATTGAAAGATATGGATATTGTGGTGAGCGTAATAAGGATCATGAGACTTCAGGAAAAAACTTTTTCAAACCTAAAAGAAGAAAGTACTACTAAGAACCTGATTTTAAGAAAGATGAGTACCAAACCTTATTTTTGAGCTAAATAATGGATCCATGGCTCAATAAACCATAATTTATTGGTATATTTTTCTCCACCAAACATTCTTACAGTTCTGAACCCAATTTTTTCTAATGTTTTTTTTTGGCTAAATGGATTTTCATGGAAAGTAAATAATACTCCTATCCTCCCTTCAACTTTCCAGTAATTTTTAAAAAAATTCAAGCCAATAATATTTTTGAGTATAATTCTAAATCCACCCAAATAATTAGGTATCCACAAACTATTGTGAGAACTATAATAGAAATATCCTCCGTCTTTCAATACTCTATAGACCTCTTTCAATGCTTTAATTCTTTTCGATTTAGGATGAATATAATCCAACCCATTATATGAAAAAATTACATAATCAAAAGTATTCTCATCAAAACATAGATTACAGGCATCTCCTACTTTGAAATCTATTTGTGGAAATTTTTTTTTGGCTTGCTTAATCATTTCCTTTGAAATATCAACACCAACAACATTATAACCCATTTCCATAAGAGGCACAGTTGTTCTGCCTGTGCCACATCCAAGATCCAATATTTTAGCGTTCTTCCGATTAAAATATTTATTTACAATTTCTTTTTCTATTTGTTTCAAATTATAACTATTGTATATTTCTAATGCTTCTTTAGAAGAAAAGCTTTTAATGTTTATTTTCTCTATGTTCATAAATACCCTAAATCTTTTAATTTTTTCTTTATTTCTTCATCATCTCTCCGAAAAGCCATTTTGCTTTTATCTGATACTACCTGTGGTAGATTTTTACTATTAAACTGAGTAGATATGAAAATTTCTTTTAATATTCTACCATCAATGTCATTTGATGGCCTTAAACCTAATATATAAAATATTGTTGGCGTAATGTCAAATATTTTTGCATTTTTAATATTAATATGTCTGATATTGCTGCTAAATCCTATAAATATCCCATATCTTCTGTGATCTCCACTTCGATTACCGGTTGTTCCGTTAATAACAATATTACTCCCAAAAGAATTCGCTAATATTTCTACTTCACATTCATCGATCAAAAATATTATATCTGGAAAATTGTCCAATTTATCCCCAATATAAATGTCATTCGGCCGATATAACTCAATATTACTCAATAAAGGGTGATTATTTACAAAATTAATAAGTTTGATTGATATTTCTTCTCTTAATTTTTGGTCATGATTTAAGATTTCAATTCCGCCTACCCCTGAATATTGGAAAGCTATAGCTAAACTGTTTTCATAGTCAATAAAATTTTCAAATGAATCGACAAACGGAATCTTTTTAAATTTATTCTTAAAATACCTCAGATATCCTCTAATTTTTCTATCTTCAAGTTTGTTGAAAATATTGTAAAAAATAGATTCCCGTTTAGTTCCGTAATTTCTCTTTAATTTAAGATACCCTTCATTTATTAGCCATTGGTTTATCCTAAAACCTTTAGTAAGTCTACCAAATCCATGGTCTGAAATCACAAACAAATAATCATCTGTATAGATATGTTCGACCACATCGCCAACAATTTCATCTATTTTATCCCATAATCTTATGAATTCACGTTTATATTTTTTCTTTTTATTTTCATCAATACCTGGATAATTATCATCCCAGTATTTATATAAATAATGTTGGATGAAATCAGATTCTGGTAAGACAAGGATTAAAATATCTATTTTTTTATTCTTTAGAATATAATTAATAGCTTTTTTCCGTTTAGCAATAAGTTTCTCAATATTTTTAATAAATTTATCTTCTTTATTTTTATATTTTGGAGAATTTATGGGAATACTAATTTCATATCCACCTGTTACTCTATCTAGTTCCTTTTCAAAACTTTTTGGATAACAAATATTTTTTTCCGGTGTTCCAACGCCACCAACCATAAATCCATTAATAGGGTACGGAGGGTATAAACCGGGATAATTTAAGATCCCAACTTTGAACCCGCTTTTAGATAAATAGTCCCAAAGTGCACCATTAGCCACATAGTCATTTGAACTCAAAGGATAAAGTTTAAGATCATCGTCTCTCCGATTCCTAAAAGTGAATACCCCAGTTTTTCCAGGATTTTTTCCGGTAGCAATGGACATCCAAGCCGCCGCGGTAACCGGTGGAAAGGTACTTTCGAGTTCTCCATAGGCACCGTTGTCAAGTAAATATTTTAAGTTGGGCAAATGTCCTTCTTTTATCAAAGGTTTTATGACATCAAATGTTGCTCCATCAAGACCCAGAATGACAACTTTTCCGTTCATTTTTATTTTTCTTGAGATATTTTTCTTATTACTTTCCCTTTTATACTACTCATCAATTTCTCTTCTTCAGACGATAAACCAATTAACTTGAATATCACAAATACAGATATAGTATATAGAATAACCATCTTCCCGAGCAATAATATTAGTGGTGGAACTTCCAGATATATCATTGTTTTATTTGAAAAGATATGAAGTAAGAGTAAAGCTATAGAAATGAAAGTAGGATAAAGTATATGTATCTTATTAAAAAAATTCACTTTTAACGTCCTAAATACGAGATATAAACCTGTTATATTAAACAATATCACTGATATAGATGTGGCTATCGCTGCACCTACTATTCCTAGAGGAGGTATTAATACTAAATCTAGTGCAAGGTTGCTTAGGGAACTTATTCCACTCATAGCCATAAAGAATTTTGTTTTTCCTATGGAGTTAATAAGAGCAGCCAAGGGACCTACGAATAAACTTGAAATGAAACCTACCACAAGTATTTGAAGAACATTTGCCCCATTTGAATAAACTTGACCAAACAGTACCGTAATAAAGTCCGTAGGGTATATAAAAATTAATAAAAATAATGGAAATGATATGTAGAGTATCCATCGCAATATATTTGAATAAACCACTTTTAATTCTTCTATCCTATTACAAGCATAAAGTCCTGTAATGACAGGTAATGCGACGGTTGCAACAGGGGTTAGCAAATTTAACATCATCTGAGCAATAGTAAAAGATGCATTATAGATCCCAACTGAAGAACTTTCCATAAAATAACCAATTAAAAGATTGTCAGACCCTCTACGGAATATGTCTAGATAAAATGATAAGGTAAGTGGAAGAGAGAAAATTAATAATTTTTTTCCTAATGGAGCACTCTTCACTCTTTTCAAAAAGCTATGTTTTTTAAAGAGATAATATATCGCTAATATTGTACCAAATATGAACCCCATGATAAATGAATATGTGACATAAATTATGTTAACTCTCAAAAAAACAAAGGTCAATATTAATAAGAAAGTTGACCCCTTATTAATAAATTCTCTACTATATATTAAATATTCCATATCTCCAAATCCTCGCAATATGGCGCAAATATAAAAGAAAAGTACTATTACTGGCAATGCTAGAGAGAAATATTGTAGATGTGGAGTTAATTCTGGTTCTGAATAAATTATCGCAATTTTTTTTGAAAAAGCCAGAAGAAGGATACTTAAAGTTATACTCAATGGTATCAAAATTTTGATTCCAGAGACTAAAGTTCCTTTAATCTCTTCTTTTTTATTTAATGCATTATAATATGCAACGAATCTTGCACCACTAGCTCTAAATCCTACCATAGCAATTATCTGAAAAATCATTAAAGTTGAAAATGCAATGTTGAATAAACCATAGTCTGACGGTCCCCAAAATCTGGCTATGATTATCCTAGTTAAAAAACCTAAGAATGAACCAATTGCCATTCCTATAAATATTATTCCACTACCTCTAGCTATTTTCTTTGTTAGTTGTCCCATATATTCTTCAAATATTGCGTGGTTCACTGATTCAGGCTTATTTTGATGTTCTTCCAAATTCATTTGCTCATTTTCTCCATAAATCTTATAGAGTACCTTTTATCGTGCCTAGCCGCTTTATAACATCAATTTTCTTCTTTTCATCATCACTTTAACAAAGAGTTGTTAATTTAGGCAGGATTTACAATGATGTAAACTACTTGGTTTCTACGAAAGTTAGTAATAAGAGAGGATGTAAGGTAATTAGGTAACAGACTATAAAAGGAATTGATTATCTTATACTACCTCCTTCTGTCCTTCGTAAAATCCATTCTCTCCTTCTTCAATCACCGATTTAAATACTTTCATAACACCTTCCTCAAGACTTATTTCAGGTTTCCATTTCAGAACTTTTTCCAGCTTTTCTATCGATGTGCTAAACTGTCGTTCAGGTGTAAGGTCTCTAGCCGGCGCATATTCCACCTTAACAGCAATCCCGAATCTCTCTTTACCTATCCTCTTCACCATCTCTGCAAGATCGCGGATGCTAATGTCGCTCTTTCCGCCAGCATTAAACTTCTCTCCTATAGCGCGTTTATCTATAACAGCTTTATATAGGTCAACCACATCATCGATGTGGATGAAGTTACGCTTCTGTTTGCCTGAGCCGTGAATCAGCAAGGTCTCGCCGCTTACAGCACGACGCACAAATGCAGGAATAACAGTGCGCCACTTCATATATGTACCCTTGCCATAAATGTTAGTCCACCGAAGTATTGTAGTACCCAGTCCGTAGCTGTAGTAGTAGACATCGCAAAAAGCTTCGGCACTAATTTTAAGTGCGCCGTAAATATTCTGGGGCAGGCAGGGCACTTCTTCGGTGATAGGATTCACGTTTGAATTGCCGTAAACCGCTGTAGAAGAGGGAAAAATAAACCGCTCGCATTCAGCGTTTGACGCTACTTCGAGTAATTTTCTCGTTCCTTCTACGTTTATGTGAGAAGCCTTTGCGGGATTGTGGTTGCAGAAAACAACGCCAGATATGGCTCCGAGGTGGTAAACTATCTCTACATCTTTTATCATCTCCTTTACATCTTCTGCCTTAGTAAAATCCATCTTCAGCAACTTCACGCGAGGAGACTTCCTTATCAGCGCATAATTTCTGCGTTTGCCCACTAGAAAGTTATCAATTCCGCGAATATAGTAATCCGAGAAGCACTCGTCTTCCAGTAAGCTGTTTATTAGATGCCCTCCTATGTATCCTGCAGCACCTGTAACGAGTATTACACTCATTTCATTTTCCCCTTTATTTTACTAAACTTCTCTATCAGTTCTTTGATGCCGTTTTTCACACTCCGTTTGCAGGAGAATCCGGTTTTCTCAATTTTAGAGAAATCTACACGGTAACTTGGGCCAGGGTCTCTCTCCCTTAAGTAAACAACCTGTAGGTTCTTTTTAAATGTATCCTTAAAAAGAGCGACAATATCTCTAATTCTGTAGTTCTCCCTGTTTGAGCCCACATTAAACACGTCATTCTCAAAATCTCTTCTTTCAAGAGCGAAAAGGAAGGCTCTAGCGGCATCTTTAACGTGTATATAAGGTCTCCAGTTGGTGCCATCTCCATAGATGGTTAACGGATGATTCGTTAGAGCATATAAAGCAAACATGTTTATTACCAAGTTGAAGCGTATCCCTGGGGCGTAGCCGTATAAGGTGCTCAAGCGCAATATGCTGGTGACCAATCCATAATTTTGCTGGTACTTAAGACATGCCTCTTCTGCGAGATGCTTTGACTCTGCATATGGATTCCGCGGTTTTGGTTTAGTATTTTCACTAATCACTCTATTCTGTCTGCCGTAAATATTGCATGAGGAGGAGAAGATAAATTTCTTCACCTCTGCACTTACTGAAGCTTCCAGTAGGACTTCAGTGCCACGGAGGTTAATGTCAAAAGTTCGCTCTTTTGCATTAAAAGATTCATCCGCTCCAGTCAGTGCTGCGAGATGAATCACAGCATCACAGTCTTTCAGAGCACTTCTCACATCATCTTTATTCCTGATATCCCCAAAAACAAAGTTTATATTCTTTTTAAAATAAAAAAGAACAGAAGGACTACTCAAAGAGAAATTGTCCAGAATTGTTACATCGTAACTTCTTTCAAGCAAAAGAGGGATAAGTTCTGAGCCTATGTATCCACAGCCACCTGTGACAAGAACATGCATTAAGAGCTACCTCTTCTTGGGTATTAGCCTGTCTCTATAAGCCCCAATCCTATCCTCATACTTCTTCAGCTTTTCCAGCACTTCCGGCAGAGCATCCCGCATGCTTGTATGCTTGGGTTTACCAAGCACCTTTAAAAAATTCTTGTTCTCAAAGCTATATTTGCTCTCCTCCTTCTCCTTCCTAGGATTTGGGATATACTCTATCCCTGGCGCCTTACCGAAGAGTTCTTCTGCAGCGCTGTTCATCCATTCTGCTATGTCCTTTATTCTTACGTACTCTACCAGCTGATTGTAAACCTTATACTCGCCTTTATTTCCCTTCTTGACTATCTTAACTAGCGAGGTAGCGGTGTCTTCAAGGCTTATAAAGGGCTTTATCTGTCTACCAGAACCGTAAACCGTTAGTGGGTGGTTTATAATCATCATCGCGCACCAACGGTTGAACAGTGTGCCAAAATAGAAGTCTATGTCAAACCGTGTGGTTAAGTGCTCATCTAACGTAGTTTCTTCCGTGGTTATACCATAAACGATACTGGTTCTTACGTCGGTGCACGGCATGCCGGTCTGCATATTCATAAGCATCATATTGGTAGCGCCAAAGCCACGTGATACATGGTACCAACTGCTGGCAATATTAGGGAATGGTAGTACGTCAGAGTTGCCATCTCCATCTACAACCTTCACGAATCCTTCACCAATGCGGATGTTAGGGGCACCATATATACCTGTAGTGGTCGTTTCTATGAAATGCGTATCTGTGAGCTCATGTTCTCTAAGTGACCACATAATGTTGGCATTACTCAGTACTGTATTTTTCTGGGTGAACGTTGCCTTTGCACCGTTTATCTGTGAGTAGGGAGCACTTGGTTGCGCTGCTAAATGTAACACAACCTCGGGCTTGTGGATTGAAATTATCTTGTCAACAAAGTTCTTTTTGGTAAGGTCTCCCTCTATGAAACTAATGTTTTCAAAACCATGTTCCTTTGCAACTTTAAGCCTTTCCTTCATGCTGTATATGGGTATTATGCTGTCAGAACCACATTCCTTTACCCACTTGCGCCTTGAAAAATTGTCTACACCAATAATGCGTTCATCTGGAAACTCTTGGGAAAGCTTCAGAGCAGTTGGCCAACCCATATAGCCGTCTATACCTGTTAATAAGATATTCATAATTCTTCTACCTCCTAGAAATATCATAACTTATTTATATACCTGAATATATAAAATTGATAAGCCGTTATGAACTATGAACGGTTTTTAATTTATAACTCCTCTATAATAAAGCCATTGTAGTTTGTGTGTATTAGATATGAGAGATTTTAAGCTTCCACTCAATTACTCTCAACTCCTTCTGAGCATGAATAACTGATCTTTAAAAACGTAAAAAAACTTTATGCTTATAACTACTCCTACTGAAATATACTGGAGATATTATCATATAGCTAATAGGAAAAATAGATCAATACTCATTCTTCCATGTAATTCTTGAAAAATGCTGCAAAGATGCCGACAAACAACCCTAATATACTGGCGATAGCGATGTTGAGTATTTTCGAAGGCCCGGTGGGGACTTGTGGCACGACAGGCTCTTCAACGATCTTTATTGATTGTAGCTGTTCTTCCTTAGCTATCCTTGCTTCTAAAAGCTTGTCAGAGAGGAAATCGTAGGCAGACTTAAGAGAAGAAATCTCCCTATCCATCCTGTCCAAGATTATTTGGATCTCGTTTATTCTGGCTTCCTTTTCATCTATCTCAGACTTGAGCTTGCGGACCTCTTCCTCTAGATATGAGATCTCACCCTTGGTAGTGTCTATGAATACCTTGGTCTCTATTATGCTTTCTTTCAATGAGAAATAGGTGGGGTTCTTCAGAGCCTCAGCAGTAACGATCCAAGACGCGGATGGAGCACTCCATTGGAGGAACTCTGGCTCATCCTTTATCTCTTCTTCCAAGCTCTTAAGCCTTGCCGCGCTCTCGTTCAGCTCCCTCCTCTTAGCGTCAAGCATGCTTAGCCGCTCCTCATATGTCGTTTTCGCCACAGTTAGCTCGGTCTGAAGAGTGCTCAGGGGATTTTCCTCCATATACTTTATTTTCTCCTCTTCCTTCTTTCTGAGATCGTTGCTGACCTCCTCAAATCTCTCAGAGATAAACTCGTAAGACTGAGCCGTCCTAGTGGATAACAGTTCAGTGTTCTTCTCTATGAAAAGTCTCCCCCAGGCATCGGCGATATCTCTCAGCTCCTCAGGGTTGGTGCCTTTCACCTTCATGGTAAGCAAGGGTAGTAGCGTTTTACCTTTCTCAGCCATCTCTATCCTAGGCGTCATCATACTCCTTAGAGCCTCTACGGTCAACTCCTCGCTATTCCCCTTCAGCTGTAGCTCCTTAATTATCCCAACCAGTATGTCATTAGTAACCGCGAGCTTCTCATAGGTCTCAGGAGATATATAAAAACTAGGCACAGTAGCAGTAGCTTGGGCTCCCTCAAGCTCCTCGGCTATCCTTGGAGTGATCATTAAGGTAGTACGAGTTTCATACACATTAGGTTGCATGATAGAGAAAATCAGTGCTGAAACAAGTGACAAGGCTAAGATTATTGCTATGATTATTTTCTCCTTCCAAATAACATCAATATAGTCCTTAAGAGAAACCTCATATTCTTCCATGCTAGAGTTGCAATTTAACGAGGCAGCTATAAAAGTTTTGCTACTTGAGCATGCTTCTCTTACTATTTTCTATGTTCCCTGGAGCATGGTTTTTTACAAAAATTCTTCCACCTTTCCCAGAGCAATTGCCTTTAAACCTAGGGATTCAGAGTTTTTCAGGATATACCTGTCGCTAGTAATCAAGGGCAACTCTAATATTATTGATGTAGCAACATGAAAAGAGTCAAAATAATGCAGCTTCCTCCATTTCTTGCATATAGTTCTAGCGCTTTGACTAATATCTCCAAGGTGCGAGGTATAACTTCATGAGGAAGCGACCTCAGATCTGCATCAAGCTTTGAATCCCTTGAATTTCGTAGCCACTAGAAATATATGCTGTTATTATGCCGTCGTACACCTCTGAAGAAACCGATACCGATTTTTGGCCAGATAAAGCTAAGTTCTAAGATATACCCGCAATCTTCCAGTTTTTAATATCGACGATACCCTAAGCTACACCAAACCAGCCTCTTCTCATTCCTCCATACAGGTCGATTCAGCTGGCTAGGAAGGATTCTATGAAACTCGGAGATAGTCCCGTATATCTATTCACAGCCTCTACGAAAATGTCTTTCTGCGTTGAGCGTCTAAACCAGTAGACATCTTCAAATCCCTCTACCTTCTCTAGCCTCTTGGTTATGAGCCTAACCTGGGCTTCAGTTATCTTTCCTTTCTTTCTCTCCTCCAGGTATTCTTTGATCTCGTAAAGCGTATTAACGTAGTAGCCGAGCTTCTTCCCTCTATCTCCGATGTTCTTAACGGCGCCACATCCCCCGCATACCGGATGAGGAGAGGAAATCTTGTTATCCAAGCGTGGAAACCAATCCTTTCCAGAGTCTCTGTGACTACACCTCAACTTATTCCTCACCTAAATTTGCCTTATCCTAGCAATAGGATATTAAAGCTTTGCGGTGAAAAAAGAAAAGCATTTAGAAAAAGCGATGAGAATCGAAAAAACCATACGAACCCTAGATCCGGAATTTGAATGGGAGCTTATAGTAGAAGGCGTACAAGACCGTCCTTTATCATCCCTTTTTAGCGTAGGCTTAGCAAAAGCAGCCATGCAGGGATGAATAAAATCTCTTTTCCCTCAATCTCTCTTCTCTCAATTAGGTCTCTTGTTACTACCGCGGCCTTTTCAAGATTGAATTTTCCGATAAACTCCAGCAGGCCTTTGATGTCGCTGTTAGATATCTCTGACCTGTATTTCACTTCTACTGCCGTTATGTGTTTTGAGTCATCGAACACAAAATCAACTTCATGCCTATTTTTCCAGTAAAATGGAGTGAAGAATGTCTTAGATTCAAGCCCTTTCTTTATGAGATGCCAAGCAACAATATTTTCCACAGCCTTGGCTTCAACAGTATCCAGCGTTAATGCTTTCCTAAGCCCCTCTTCCCAGAAATAGATTTTTTTTTCTTTCATCTCCCGCATTCTCTTGGTTGTTGAATACACTTCTGCTGTAAAAATAAGCATAGAACTTTTAAGATAGAAGAGGTAAAGCTTTATAGTTTCTCTATCTGCATCCAGCCTCTTGGAAAGCCCAAGATAGCTGAATCTGTTTGTCGAAAGCTGTGCAATTTCTTTAACCATCTTTTCGAGTAGTAGAGGATCTTTAATTTTAAACACACTGACGATGTCTTTAAACAGTATTAAGGAAATGTAATCCTCAAGGGTTTTATACCAAGAAGAAAGGTTTTTAATTTTGAACCATTCTGGAAAACCGCCTATTTCCATATACCGATTAAAATAATATAATATCTGTTCTTTTTGAGTTATCAAATCATAGTAAAAATCTTTCATTTTCTCGTAATCAAGAAAATCTATAGAAGTCTTAATTTCTATGCCGTTGAATTCTAAAAACTCTTTAAATGTCAAAGGGAAGACGTCTATAAACTTTATACGCCCTGCAAGACTCTCAGAAGCATCCCTGTAAAGGAGTGTTTTTGAAGACCCAGATACTATAAACTTGCTTTTTGCGTGGGCATCGATATAGTATTTCACCTGAATCTGCCAGTTTTTCAAAAAGTGTAACTCGTCAATAAAAAAGAAAATTTCCTCTTTTATCGGGTCCCTTCCAGTAATTTCCTGATATATTTTTATTACGTCATGCAGGTCATTTATTTTTTCAATCAAATCATCTATTTTAAAATACACGATCTTTTCTGGGTCAACCTTTTTGATTAAATCATCGATAACTTGAAACAATATTGTTGTCTTCCCAGACCTTCTTAATCCAGAAAGTGCTACTATCCTCTCGTACTTAAACATCTCTTCGATTGCTTTGATATACTCTTTCCTTAGAATTCCTTTATCTTCTGGCTCAACTTTTCTCTTAGTCCACCAGTAGTTTTTCGTTTTAAGATAATTTATGATATAGTCTTTTTCCATATGCAAATAAAATAAGCAATTTATATATAAACATTATGGATTATATTTGCTTAACAAAGTATAGAGTAATATATTGCCAAGGGTAAGGGTCCATTGAGTATTCCTTCCTCGTCTGAACCAGTAAACCTTTTCAAACCCTTCTACTCCTCCAGCCTCTTAATTATAAGCCTAACCCTAATTCCGGTATGCAATCACAAATATTTTGGAAAACGTGTATAAATTAAGCTTAACCTTTCACTTATTTTTATTGTAGTCCTCAATTAGAAAAAAGGCTATCGTCCAGATTTTATAGCAGCTATTTTCTCATTATAGCTTTTATAATATCCTCCTAGTATCCTGTGCTTTTGGTCGTTCCACAGTTTTCTATAATAATAGAAATATTCTGATATCTCCAGTTCATCGCCATAAATAACTAGATAGTCGCTCATCACAGATGCCTTCAGCTTAAGCGTAAGAAGCTCAAATATTCTTATGTCATAGATCGGTTTGGTTTTCCCTATAAAACTCTTCAAAAGCCTTATGTTTTTATCATAATCTCTAATCCTAGTTATTACTGCGACATCAATATCTGATCCAGATCTAAACTCCCCTGTTATATAGGATCGGTAGAGGATTACCTCATAATCCCTCAGAAATTTGAGATCTTTTTTTTATTTTTTTCAAGTTCACTTTAAAAACCTCTCCACAACCTCTATAAAATCATAGAGAGTCTCTTTAACCTCATTAACAGAACCTAATGCTATCTTATCATCAACCTTGTTATATCTATGAACAAGATAGTTCCTCAACCCATTGCACTTTCTCAACTTTTCAGCAAGCTTCTCTGTTATTATTCCAGATTCCTTTAAAACTTCTATGTTTGCGTAGTCGTCTTCGATTTTTTTCCAATGTCCTTCAAAACCCTTGCTACCAGATCCATTACAGCTTCTATAGATGTATGAAGCTTATAAAATACCCCGCTTATTTCTAGGTCACCTTTTGGTTTTTCTGGTATGGATTCAATATTACTTACGATGAAATCTATTTTGTCCTTGTATCTGATTACTCTTTTTTCTTTCATGGAACTCCTTAGGTATTTTGATGTCTCATAATTAATAAGCTTAACCAGAAGTAAGCTCAATCCAATGTTTTATCAGCACATTTGGCTGCTCTGAACAGCTTACTTCTGGTGCTAACATTTCACCTTGAAGATAATGCATTTCATAAAAAACAATTTCTATAGCCCTGCGCTGGAAAGTTGCATTTACAGATTAACTTTTTAGTCTTAAAATAACTCTTACTTTCTAAGACTTTTTTATATAGACCTCACCTTTCCTGACTTCTATTAAGGAAGTCGGTGAAATATTTCATAAAAGCTTCTAGGTCAGAGATATCCTCCTTAAGGATTTGATATACAAGGCTGTTATCGATTTCCCAGTAGATGTGAACTAGGCGGTTTCTGAATCTCACCATTGCGAGTAGATTAGATAGGAATTCCTCGGAGAACATGCCATATTCATACATAACCCTAAAGGTATCGGCGTAATCCTCAGGTGTTCTCAGCCTGTTTTGGGAAATTAAATGGTTGCACATGTCTATAGATGCTTCAATAGCAACAAGAAGATGATACTTAGCACTTGCAACCTTGTGGGTGTCTCTTAAAAAATCTTCCTTCGGCAGGTTTGCCAGCTCTTTGAGCTTATCAAGGGCATTCAATAACTCCGAAGAGACTCTTCTAATTTTATCAGGATTATATTTCAATACCAAGAGCCTCCTTCATGTAAAGCCTCCTGAAGTAGGCAAAGTCATGATATCGTGAAATAATCATAGCTTCAAAGTCGCTTCTCAGATCCTCATTTTTACTGAAAACCACCTCCCCAAACTTTATCACATTAAATCTAAAGGAGAGGGGGGAGCTATTAAGCGCTCTGACATCTGCAGGGTAACCTAGTTCTCTACTCAGAAGTTCCTCAAGCTCAAGTTCTTTTTTTAAAAGCTTTTTTTTGTCGTATGCAGCCTCAAAATAAACAGCTACATCGATATCTCTAAATTTATCGCTCAGAAATGAGCCATGAATATATGCAAATTGAATTTCTGGTATGTTTTCAAGTATTTTTCTCATTTTTTGTTTTATTGATCCCTTTATCTTAGAATCTAAAGAAAAATATTTCAACATTCTTTCACTACTCTCCTCAAACCTTGTTAACGTTCTCATAAGGTGTTATACCATTAACTAAAGTAAGCTTATTAGCAAGGAAAACTTGAAATACTCTAATAAAGAGCGGGAATTTGTCATGATTCCGAAAAACATAGCGAGAGAACATATCCTAAAGGCGATAGAAGAGGTAAAGAAGAAGGGAATACCCCAAAGTAGCTACTCAAAAAAGTTTCATCTAGAGGTTGACGGAGAGCAGTTTCCTCCAAGGTATATCATACAGCTGGCGAATAAGTATGCAAACGGCAGAGAACTAAAGCCTCAAGATTTCACCAGCAGAGAGGCGAGGCAGCTGCTAAAGAAACTAGGGTTCTCAATAGTAGAGGCTTCAAAGAAGTTTAAGTTAACATATGAGATACAGGCGCCTGAAGCAGTTAATAAAAATTTCTTGGAGACATTCGACTACCAGTATCCAGGGAAAAAAATAGAAGTACTCATAGATACTGAAGAGTTCACCAGCCTATGTCCATGGTCCGGGCTTCCCGACTTTGCTAACCTAGTAATCCGCTATATCCCGAACAAGAAATGCATAGAGCTTAAGTCCCTTAAATACTACTTACTTTCCTATAGAAATGTTGGCATAGCATATGAGCACGCGGTTAACAAAATCCTTGAGGACCTTGTTGAGGTTAGTGATCCCTTAGAGATGCATATAGAAATGGATTTCAAAGTGAGAGGAGGTATAAGAACTAAAGTAAAAGCGAGCTATACCAGGGAAGGAATAGAGAGATAGCCCCTCACAATTCAATCTTCTGTCCTTAATCCCATTAAATTTTAGATGACTCACAAGCCTACTAAACGGAATTTCAGAACTAAAGACGATGTAAGATTTTTACGCTCCAACTTTCTCAATAACCTTAGCAAGCGTTGTCTTTATCTCATTAATTTCTTCATAAATTTTCGCTATATCCCTGTCAAAATGGCTTTTAAAAGCTTCCCGCGTCTTTCTCCCCTCCTCTTTTATAACGCGAATTGTTTCGTCTTGTTTTTCCACCATCATGTCTTGTTTCTCTAGCATCATGTCTTGTTTCTCTATCATAGTGTCCTGCTTCTCTAGCATCTTATCTTGTTTCTCTAGCATCATGTCTTGTTTCTCTAGCATCTTATCTTGTTTCTCTAGCATCATGTCTTGTTTCTCTATCATAGTGTCCTGCTTCTCTAGCATCTTATCTTGTTTTTCCAGCATCATGTCTTGTTTCTCTAGCATCTTGTCCTGTTTCCCTAAAGAGGCACTCATTTTTCCATCGATGCTTCTACCAATATCAATAAATTTCCTAGTTTGCATGACATTAAAAAAGAGTGCAAAATACTCGATCCGAGGAATATATCCAGAATATTCCTCCCACCTAACATCATCGACCTCTGCGCCTTCAGGAAAATTATATTTAACAAATTCAAAATACTCATTAAGCTGCTCTTCTTCACCTTCAACGAAGGCAATTACCTGCTGCTTCTTGTTAACCCTGTTTTCAGCCCTAAATCTTTCAATGCCTAAATTTAAGGCAGCTTCCATTAAAAAGTACCTATAGCCAACATCATGAACCCGGTCCCCAGAAATAATAAGCTTTTTACTCATAATTAAAAAAAAGGCCATGCGAATTATATATACTTTACTTTAATTAAAAACTCTATTTTTTAAATAAAAAATTTGAGGCGAAATCAGTCTTTATAGTGGTAGAGTAATATAAACAGTCCAGCGAGAATAAATATTATCCCTGTTAAAACTGATTCTCCCAACATCTTATAGCCGGCGAAAATCACACCCAATCCCAAGGCCCATCCTAAGCCCGTCCACAGATCAATCCTGCCTATCTCCATGAGCATAGAAATTATCCTACTCTCTTTTATTTTTTTTCCCAAATCTTCTCCCCTTTAACTCTTATCTCCTTAATCCTATGGTAAGGTATACATGTTTCTCTCCCAGACCTAAGGATGACGAAAAAAGATTTCTCGAGCCTTATTATCTCATCTCCTTTCACAGTCAACACGTCTCCCGGGGCTCCGCGATGAATGTACACTATCTCACTTTCTCTCAGGGACTTCTCGGGATGCCATTTTAGCTCATCAAGTACTTTTTTAGCCATGGCGTTGAATAGTGTAAGAAAGTTTATTTAATGTTACGGATTACCTATAAGATTAAAGTCCTACTTGGGGTTGAGCTATATGGAAGAAGAAGCGGACAGCAAAGTCAGCGATTACATGTCAAAATATGTTGTAACAGTTGCACCCGACCAGACCCTCGAAGAAGTTGCAAGGCTTATGAGAAAGAGCCGTCACGATGGATTTCCGGTGGTTAAGAACGGAAACATCGTAGGAATAGTGACCAGCAGGGACTTAATTCTGCGAAGGAAGGGGAAGAAGGTTAGGGATGTAATGACTAAGAAAGTCATAGTTACCTACCCCAACACCCATGTAACCGACGCAGCGAGAGTAATGTTTAGAGAAGGCCTATCCAAGCTGCCGGTAATAAACGAAGAGAGAAAACTTGTTGGGATTTTCACCAACATGGATGTTATACGGTCCCATATAGAGAGGGTTACACCAGATAAAGTTAGAAAAGTACGCGAAACCCTAGAAAGCCTCTACTCCGTAAGAACAGTTGTCAGGCTTACAAAAGTAAAGATCTCAGAGCTTATACCTACCCAAAATAAGGTTCAGCCTGAGGAATTCAGAGGAAGAGAATACGAGATGAAAAGAGGCCTAGCAGAGCCGATAGTTGTCGTGAGAACAGGCGATAGGAATATACTAGTAGACGGCCATCACAGGGTACTAGCTGCAATGGAGCTTGGGATGGATGAAATAGATGCCTTCGTTATAGCTCTTAGCAAAAACATTGAACTCGGCCTAGAAAGAACGGCTAAAAGCATGGGATTAAGATCAATCAAGGATATAAAAATCTCCAAGGAAGCAGACAGGGGAATAGTAGAGGTCATCGATTCAACTAAGGCTTAATTTTGAGGTATTTCTTGTCTCCCTATCTTTAAGTACGTATTCTTAGTGGTTGTATAAAAAAAGCTTAAATACGGATTATTTTCATGATCAAATGGCGGTATTAATATAAGACAGAAAAATCTACCATAGCTTTATCATGATTGTACATAAAAATCCTTAGACCTCGAACATGCCAATCCGGAGCTTCTTCTTAGGCCTATCCTCATAGAATTCGAATTCCACTCCCTCAAGCTCTACTACTTCATCTATCTTCAGCTTCATTAGATCCTCAGGTTTTTTTGGCCTAAACTTCTTTATTTTTTCAGTCATAGACCTGCTTCTTAGCTCTTTTTCTATTAGTCTTTTCTCCTTATCATCGGCATCCCTAGCTGTAATGAGCTTACCACAGCTATGATTCTACCATGACATTCACAGAGAATTCTAAACCTATCATGCCTTGTCCTTTTAAGGAATTTTCTACCTTTGAGAGCTTGGTTGACTTGCGACTTAGTTAGCCCATGCCTGCGATATGCTGCTCAGCCTTCTTACTCCATTTGATCTTAATCTGCATTATGAACTAAAAAGCTAGGTTAAGTAAGAAAAAATATATAAAAACCGGATTTAAATAGCCAGATGGATGAATATTCTAGACGAAGTTTTTAGGGTTATAAAGGAAAGAAAAAAGAATCCTCCCCCAGTATCTTACGTCGCAAGCTTAATGTCTAAAGGCGAAGATAAAATCCTAGAAAAAATCGGCGAGGAGGCAGTTGAAGTAATCCTAGCCTCTAAGAAAGATTCACGTAGCGAGATAGTTTCTGAAACAGCAGACCTACTATTTCACCTCTTGGTGCTACTGGGTTATAAAGACATAGAGCTGGAGGAAGTATATGAAGAGCTCAGGAGAAGGAGGAAATAGCCTGGCACAGCTTACCGATCCTGCACAATATGTCCGTCCTCGTCACAATACCTTTAACCTTCCCATCTGAGTCTACTACGATAAGTCTGCTTATATTATAGTTCTCCATCTTCTCTATCGCTTGCCATAGATAGGCGTCCTGATGGATTGTCAGAACATTAGAGGTCATCAGCTCTCTGACACTACTATCCTCCATACCCATCGCGAGAGCCCTAGCTACATCAGTTGTTGAGATTATCCCTACTGGAGTGCCGTTGTATAACACAGGTACCCCTCTGATCTTCTCCTTCAATAATATCTTAGCAGCATCTCTAACAGACTGCTTCGGGGATATTGATGTGACATTTTTAGTAGCAATGTCAATAATTTTCTCTTTAGGTATCGAGATCATCTCCATTATCTCAATAAGGAGTACATTGTCTATATCGTCTCTGCCTATCACAGTCCCCTCCATAATGAGCTTTGTAATTGGCATTGGACCAATCCTAACCTTCTGTCCAACCTGAAGATTTTTCAGGTCTCCAACACAGCGGACGTAGGCTTTACAGCTATTAGGGTCTGGAATGCTAATAAGGTCTACCTCGGTCACGCTAAGTGACTCCAATGCTGTATCGTTTATCCAGATCGGTACAGGCGCCTCTTTTTCAAACTTAGTCATATTCAGAGAAGTATACCCTTCACGGGTAGGCCTATAGCCTCCTTTAGGCCCCGGAACGCCTTCTACCAAGCCCAGTGATCTTAGGGCCTGCATTTGGTTCCTAATCGTCCCGGGGTTTCTGTTTATCAAACGAGCTATATCCTCCCCCTTAATAGCTTCTCCTCTAGACCTGTGATATAAATCAAATAAGGCTAAAAGTACTTCTCTTTGCACCGGTGTGAGTTTCATATAAAACGATAAGCATTTCAAAATATATAATGATTATCCATGAAATATTATATTCTGAAATAGTAAATAGTCTTTTTTAATTTACTGTTAAGTATAAAGAAAAAATTGTTGAATTAAGGTTTATAGAGTAGCAGGTTAAGAATCAAGAAGTGAAAAGCCGAAATAAATAGAATATCATTAAAAGGAGACGAGACTGGGTAGGAATAACAGATGCCATAAAGCAGCCCATAGAAGACAAGGTGACTAAGGGACAACCTCTACCTAAACTTTCCAAAAAAGGTTCATTGACTTTTTGGAGAAATTACTTTCACTTTTCCCTTCCAATCCTTAAAGCATTTAATATAACAGCCAAACTCAACCCCATATCACCAACAGCAACAGCTAGCCACAGAGTGATTATTCCTGGAAATGCCAAGATTGCAAAAGAACCTTTAATTAAAATTGAGACTAAAACGTTTTGTTTTACAACAGACATTGTCTTCTTGCTTAAATTGATAAGATAGTTTACCTTTGTCAAATCATCGTGCATCAGAGCAATATCTGAAGTTTCTATTGCTACATCAGAACCAATAGCCCCCATGGCAATTCCAACATGAGCCTTAGCCAGAGCAGGGGCATCATTCACACCGTCACCGATCATAACTATATGTTCATGTTTTTTTAACAGCTCATTAATTACCTCCACCTTATCCTCTGGTAGAAGTTCAGCATAATATGCATCGATCTTAAGTCTTTCCGCAATTACTCTCGCAACTTTTTCATTATCTCCAGTAAGCATTATTGTCGTTATTCCCTTGGCCTTCAGCTCTTTTATAAGACTATAAGAAGCCTCTCTTATCTTGTCCATTAATGCAATTATTCCAATAACATGTTTTTCGTTGCCTATTAAGACTGCTGTCTTCCCCTCCTCTTCAATATCTCCAAGCAGTTTATCAGGAAATTCAATACCCAATTCCTTAAAGAAGCTCTTGCTTCCTACATAAAATCTTTTTCCCTCAATTCTGCCTTTCAATCCCTTACCAGCTATTGATTTAAATGCTCGAACATCTTTTAATTTAACATTCTCTTCTTTTGCTTTTTCTATAATAGCCTCGGCAAGTGGATGTGTAGATCTTGATTCAAGAGAAGCCCCTATCTGTAACACGTCCTTCTCGGAATATTCATTTAACGCGATGACATCTATTACCTCAGGTTTCCCCTCTGTTAATGTCCCTGTTTTATCAAACACAATCACTTTGACATTTTTGATTTCTTCAAGATAACTTCCACCTTTTATTAAAACCCCGTTTTTTGCAGCAGAAGTCAGTCCAGAAACTATCGAAACAGGAGTTGAAATTGCCAATGCACAGGGACAGGAAACCACAAGTAATACTAGTGCCCTATAAAACCATTCACTGAACTCCAAGCCAAAAACCAGAGGTGGGAAAGTCATGGTAAGAAAAGCCAGAATTACAACACTTGGAGTGTAATATTTAGCAAACCTGTCAATAAATGCTTCTGTTTTTGATTTTTCTTTTTGTGCTTCCTCCACAATCTTGACTATCTTTGATAGTATGGTTTCATCTGATTTTTTTGTTACCTTTATTTCAAGATAGCCCTCTCCATTAATAGTTCCAGCAAAGACATAGTCCCCTTTTACTTTAGGGACAGGCATGCTTTCACCAGTGATCGGAGCCTGGTTTACTGATGAGGACCCTTTAATTACAATTCCATCTAAAGGTATTTTATCACCAGGTTTGACTACAAGGATATCTCCGACTTTGACCTCATGCACATGAACTCTTACTTCTGTTGCATTTTTCCTTATCGTTGCCATTTCAGGTGCAAGTTTCAAAAGTGAAGCGACGGATTTTCTTGCACGTTCGGTAGCATAATCTTCTAAAAATTCTGCGATATAAAACAGAAATATGACCGCCGCGCCTTCTTCACCGTGACCAATTAAAAAAGCTCCTGCAGCTGCGATGCTTATTAGAAAATTTATATCCAATCTTCTTTTCCATACAGAAAAGAGCCCTTCTTTTATGAGGCTATGCCCGGAGATCAGCACAACCGCAAGAAATAAAATCTGGGCAAATAAATATTGATGTGCTAAAAACTCTAAATATAGCCCGATACCGAAGAGTATCCCAGCGATTATAATAATCAAAATACCCTTCTGTTTCCATAAAGGTTCTTTTTCATCAAAAATATCAGTTGGACAAGTAGAGCAACTCTTCTCAGTTTTATGGTTATGTGTTTCTTTCATTATTAATTCTCTCTAGAGGATTTGTTATCTACTCTCTAAGCATTTTTTTGAAAGCTTCAGTTCTTCTGAACCAAGGGCAGGAAATAGTTCCAATGTATGCCAAAACCAACAAAACTGATGCACTAACAAATAGATTAACAGGGTTCTTTATACTGTAAAGTGAATAGTAAATAAATCCATACCACGCCAAAGTTTCAATGCCCGCTAAAAGCCAATCTTTTGTATTTATTTTTTCTACCTCCTTATCTTTAGATCATTCTTGTGCATGTGCAGCTCCAATTTCAATTAATTTTATTACGTGTTCATCAGAAAGAGAGTAATAGACAACTTTTCCTTCTCTTCTAAACTTAACTAGATTAGTATTCCTTAACAATCTCAGCTGATGAGAAATAGCGGATTGACTCATACCAAGCAAAGATGCTAAATCGCAAACACACAACTCTTTTTGCGATAATGCAAATAATATTTTTACTCTGGTAGCGTCACCTAAAATTTTAGAGATATTTGCTATCTTTAAGATCGTTTGGTCATCAAACATATTGGATTTTACTTCTTGAACAGCTTTTTCATTCACATGTTCAATTTCACAAACATCATCTCTGTCCATATGAACAATTAATCAAATATTCATATATAAAATTTTGGATTACTAGAATACCAGTTGACAAAATAAAAAGAATAGTTTAAGAACAAGCTAAGGAGGATACTATTTAAATATGAAGATTCCTAAGCTACCGCACATTTTAACCGCTGATGAGCTAGTGGCTCTAGCGTTCAGAAGAGCGGCTAAGGAAGGCAAAAGGGCATTATATAAAGGCGGGCCCAAGAGAACCAGAATCAGAAGGTCTGAAAGAACCAAAATTATGACGGCTTCTAAAACAGTTCAACGAAAACTTGGTGAACTCCTAAAAACTAATTGGGATGATCTCCCGCCCTTTTATCACGAGCTAATAGAAGCCCTTATAGGAATCGACAAGATCAAGAGCACAGTAAAAAATATCAATGAAACAATAAAGAAAGTGAAAAATCTGGAAAAAGCCTATAACTCTAAGCTGGGCAAAGCAAAGGAGCTGGAAGTTATTTATAGATCCCGCAGCGAGTTCTACGGCAGGCTTGCATCTTTGATAAAAAAGCTATCTGAAGACTTAGAATTTCTAGCAAAGGTGAAAGAAACCGTTAATGAATTCCCTGTTGTCGAGGAAACCTTTACTATAGTTATTGCAGGCGCTCCAAATGTGGGGAAGTCAACTCTTCTGAGAGCTCTAACAACGGCTACACCGAAGGTTGAAAGTTACCCATTCACAACGAAAAAAATCCTTCTCGGATATTTTCACTCGAATCATCAGAGATATCAAGTCGTAGATACCCCTGGCTTATTGGATAGGCCTCTAGAAGATAGAAATCCTATTGAAAGGCAGGCGATCCTCGCTTTAAAGCATCTCGCAGATGAGGTGTTATTTGTACTAGATCCCTCAGAAAGCTGTGGTTTCGAGTTGAAGACCCAGTTGAACATATACCACAGCATTAAAAAGGAATTCCCACATGTTATCCCGATTTTAAACAAGGCAGATCTTCTGACAAGCGAGGAGATAAATAACCTACAGAAGAAGCTAAAGGGAGCGAAGGCATGCTCTGCCTTAACAGGAGAGGGAGTAACCGAAATAATAAAGGAAATAATTAAAGACTCTCATTCTCAAAACCAAGGCCCTTAGTCCTTATAAGATACTCTCCATCTACCTCACTTATCTTAAATTTATTTCCTAAGATTTTTTCAATAATGTACAAGTTGGTCCTCAAATGCGATGTCACTTCTCTGACAACTATCTCAGAGGTACCCTTGGCAAGCGCCATGTAGGGTAGTATTTGATCTCCCATATGAAGGTCTACCGTGCTCTTACCCCTGATCTCGTTTAATAACTCAAGACCAGCTTCTCTACCCACCTCCTCCGCAGGTTTTCCCAATTCGCCAAGAGAGCCAGAGCCAAGCGAGGTTTTTTCATACTCGGCCCACAAAGTTATCCCACACCCACTTGAAAAGTTCTTCTTACACTGAATAGATATATCGCAATTATATCCCTCGAGAACTTCCTTAGCAGCCCTGCTCATCCTCTCAACTATGTGGCATGGAAGATTAAGAGAGTGGGCCACACCTTTTACACAGTTAAGCCCTCCTCGCTCAGTGATTTTCAGCGCTTTAAAACTATGAACAGGATGGATTTCTACTCTAACCTTGCCATTTCCCTTAGGATAATACCCCCGCGATATCAGTTCCAACTTAGCTCGAAGCCCCATTCTCTCGGCTATAGGTAAAAACACCTTACTAACATAATCGATAGGTGGGGACCACTTTACGTCAGTACCGCCAGATATTTCTAACACGACTTTTCCTGAAGCAAAAGCACAGGGTATAAAAAGAACCTGCAAGACTAGTGTAATGCTGCCGGCTGTGCCTATCTCTATCCGATGCCTGCCTGATCCAATTTTATCCGGATAGAACTCTATCTCAGTCGATCCAATATCTAGCCCCTTTACATCTGCGTTAGTTATCTCTTTAAGGGCTTTTATCCCTATAAAGTGCTGTCTTGCCAGCCCAGGTTTGGGTCTATTAGCCCTTATGTTTGTTATCTTAATAGGCTTTCTTATTAGAGAGCTCAGAGCAAGGGATGTCCTAAGTATCTGTCCGCCACCTTCCCCATATGAGCCGTCTATCTCGATCATATAAACTACTTTAGAAGCTACCCTAAGAAAGGCTTACGGTTCTCAGCGTGCAATTGAAGCAGTTTCACTCGCTTTCAAGCTTCTCACAAAGCTGATTCAAGTACTCCAACCACAGCTCATTATCTAAGTTTGGAAAAGAATAGGTGGCATTAGTATTATAGTACCTACTAATGTTAAGGCCGGGGATATCAGTGAAATTCTTCAACGTTGAAAAAGTCTGATTAGTTAGATCAAGGTTAACACCTAGAATTATCACCAAATCAGGCTTCCCTTGACCGTCAAGACCCTCCCATTCTGGATCAGTGAGCATATTAGTTATCTCTACTACGTTTACCTCAGCAACATCAACATCTTTATCTGCGAAGAACTTTATCGAATGACCAGTCGCCGCGATAGGTATCCCTGTTTTAGATACCCGCACAGCTATATCTATTAACCCATCTACTTCCTCTATAGCAGAGCCCACTACAAGAACAGGCCTCTCAGCTTTTTTTATAAGCCTGCTAGCAGCATCTGGATTAATGGGCCAAGCTCTTCTAGGCCCTTGATCATGTCCCATCCTCCAAGATGTAACTCTCACGCCTTTGCCTCCTTTTTCCATACAAGCCTTTCAACAAGCGTTGGATCAGGAATTATCCTTTCTTTCCAGCCCTTCTCTTTTAATATCTCTTTGACCTCTTCTTTCATATTCATAGGTATGTCTCCCTCTATTCGCACATAAAGGTGCAAGTCATCCGGCATAGTTCCCATGTACCTTTTATGCAGATCGATATAGTGGGCCAGCTTGATTTGTCTCCCCTTAGTAGTGTCATTAGGTCTCATCACAAGCTTAGCAATAGCGACAATGGCCTCTTCTTTGCTTTCAACAACGTAGGTGAGATGTCCTGGAGTGGGATCTACTTTTACCCTTTCGCCTGTCCTGGCGTTATATATCTCCCACTTCTCTTCTTTATCTTTTCTACCTAGGTAGAGCCGCCTATATTTTGATCCCTGAGGTCCAAGGATAACAGGTATACCCCACCTATTTAACCCAGTTCCGATAGCAAGGGCCTTCTGAGAATACGTACCCCAAACTACGCCAACCGCTCCTACCCTATTGAGGATATAGTCAGCGATCTCCTCAAAGTTCCCTCTGAGATTCCTCCTAGCAAATATGTGCGGTATCTTAACCGCTGCGCCCAAGATATGTGCATTAGCTAGACAAGAACCCACGTTAGTGAGGCCTTCAGAGTCGAAGATTCCAGGATATTTCTCATATAGTGTTTCACCATCCTCTGTTTTATATTGGGCCAAGGCCATGGCAGCGCATCCCGAAGAGGTCACAATGAACCTTCTCTTCAGAAATTCCTCAGCTATTTCACCTATCTCTTTAGCACCCTTAGGATAATTGGAGCACCCAGCGAAAGCAACTACACCAGGGATCTCGCCAAAAACAATAGGTGGACCCACATTTCTAATCTCAGTATCTAGGATTGGTCCTCTACCTGCTCTTATTTTAGATTTCTCTTCTTTGATCTGTTTCTCTACAGCCTTCTCCATTAGGGATACTATTGGTATCTCCTTGGGGCAAGCGGACTCGCATCTTATGCATCCAACACAAAGGTCTCTCAACTCTGCCAACTTATCTATCTTTCCTTTTTCAGCTTCTTTTAGAGCCTCGGAGATATGCAGGTTCACAGGGCAAACTCTCTGGCAGGCTTCACAAGCTACGCAACGAGATGCCTGTGCTATAAGCTCTTTCGTGTCAGGGATAGCTTTAATATCCTTCCTCAGAGGAGCTATCTTTAAAGCCACCTCAACCGCTACTTCCCCGACCTTTGCTGGGTCATGAATAAAGACCCCTGGAATCTTACCCTCAACTAAGTCCCTAACAATATTCTCCGGGTTATCGTCTGTCCGGTCTTCTAATCCTCGGCAGTTTTGCTCGCTAGTTGTAATTATTGGGCTTTTTACCTTAATAGCTTCTTCAAGTAAGTCGGTTCTAACGCACTGCTCGTCAAGCACGATAACATCCGCTATACCATACCTCACGAAACGGGTCTGCATAGATAAGGGTCCAATTATCTTACATGAATCCTTCTTGCGGCTTAAATCGTGGGCAGAGCAGCATATGCCCGCTATCTCAACCTTATCAGAGAGGTTGTGTCTCTCGCAATAGTCTATGATTTCAGCACCTGGAGCAGCGTTATGCCCTATGGCAAGAATCACAGGTTTAGTTTGATCTATAGTTCCCACACCGAATTCAATCAGAGGAGCATTAGGGTCACCCTTAGGGAAATCATATCCCACAATCTGAGCTAGGTCCCCTACCTCCTTAACCAAGTTGTCTATCATTCCAACATGCAAAGCCTTAGATTCAAAATCGATATAATCCCCCTCTTGGCCGGCATGGATAGACGCAAGAACTTTTTGCAATTCTTTTTCGGCGTAATCCATTACCTCCTCCAAATCTCCTAGAGTTCTAGGCTTTATACCTACAATCGTCCTAGTTATAGGAGCCTCCGTTGCAACATTGAGGCCTAGGTCTATTGGATAATCTCTGCCTTTCCTTTTTATCTGATGCTCCAACATGTGTCTTGCGTGAGCTCCATGGCAGGCAGTACCTATGGCGCTCTCCAAGGCTATCTGTCTCGCCTGCTGAGCTCTTATAGTTATGCCACATGCACCTTTTTTCCCTCCACTAAGATCGCATTTGCCAAAAGCACAGTGGCAACACATATCACAGATTGGGGTATAGAAAGGCTCATATCTCTCAAGAAGCTTTCTATCCCATGATCTTAAGGCGAGGAGATTTGGCTTAGGAGTAGGACCCATTGGCTCGTCCCATTCTTCTTCTATTTTACCAAACTCTATTATCATATCCTCGAAGGTAAGGCCCTTACCTTTGAGCTTGTCTATTTTTATTTTCTTTGTTTCTGGCAATTTCTTACACCCTCCTAGAATTTCAATCCTTTAAAGGGAAGAGGTAAGACCTCTTTAATCCGTTTCCTGACATATTCAGAGGCTTCTTTTTCCTTCTTCATTTGAAGCTTTCTCGCTATTCCCAGTCCCGGTTTTTCTTCTTCCAGTTCTATTGTCTCAAAGATACCGAAATTTAGCATGTCATCTAAAAGTTTAACGGCGAATTTCGTTCTTGCAAAAACAGTGGTGTAGCCAACTGGAGAGCCTACCGCCCCAGCAGAGATATCCGCCAGCCTGCCTGTGAAGTCAGAACATACTTTGCAGGGCTCCCTTTTCACAGTATATGCTTCTTTTAGAGGTATTTTGACCTCTTCTTTCTCTGTGAAAACCAACACGTTTTTGCCCTTTATATCCATCTTTTTGATATCCTTTAAAGGAACTCTATATTTCTCTTGAACGAGTTTATTCATCAGCCCATCATACATGAAGTTTGATGAGCAGAAAATGGATATAGTCAGCTTAATTCTATCAGAGATATCCACATCTTCTATCGGGTAATTCTGGATCTTTCGCACAGCCTCTATTTGGCATGGCAGTCCAACAATAGCGAGGTTCTTTAGTCCTTTCTCTTTTGCTTCTTTTAAAGCAGCAGTATTAGGGCTGTTTGTGTATCTAGTACCAGCGCTCTCTAATAATTCTCTGGGGGAAACAACGAGCTTTGCCATAGGAGACCAGGGGTTATCCTCTCCTTTCGCTGAAACTACTGCGCCATCTATGATATTCTTTTCAAGGAGGTATTTCAAAGCAGCAGTTACAAAACCGCCGTCCTGTACGACTTTCTTTATTTCCTCGTCTTTCACTCTTACTCCAATCTTGCTTTCTATATGCCCAAGCTCGTCTTCCGTTATCTCCCCGAAAAGTTTTTCTTCTGCTTCTTCGCTCGAAAAGAAGCTCCTAGGACATTGCATTAGGCAGTATCCGCAATTTGTGCACTTCCCGATCAGTTCTGGGAACTCGCTAACTTTGATCACATTTTCAGGGCATACAGCTTCACAATTGCCGCATCCACAACAAAGATCCTTGAAGATAACTTCTTGTTCAAGGGCCTTGTATCCTTCTTCTTTACCTAGCCAGGTATATTCTATTATTTCACCTTTTGAAATAGCGTATGTCATAGCTCATCCACCAAATTTGTAATGATTAACCATTATATAAATCTTCATATCCAAAAAAGATTTGTACATTACCGACGGAATTTATAACTATACTTTTAAATGTGATTTATAAAGGTTCTTTTTGGGTCTGGTACAGTGGAAAGCAAAGCTTCTATTTTGGTAGGGGAGTATATCAGTAGGTGTTATCAGTGCGCTATTTGTTCAGGAATATGTCCTAAAGCCAGAGTTAAACCGGGTTTTCTACCTAGGAGAATGGTGTTTAATACTCTAATAGGGCATCCCGAGAGAGTGATAAATAGTGGGAGTAGCTGGGACTGCTTGACCTGCGGTCTCTGCGAGGAAAAATGCCCTATGAATGTGGGCATCGTGGAACTAGTAAAGTCCGCTAGGCAAACTGGGTTGGATGGATTTTGCAATGTCGCCCATTCGAATACATTTGCTTTTTATAATATTATGGCCAGCGATAAGGTCAATCCAAAGAGGAAAAAGTTCCTAGCAAAAGACGTTGAGATAGATGATAATAGTGATGTTTTGTATTTTATGGGATGCATACCTTACTTTGACATCATATTTAAAGAAGATGTCAATTTCGAGGGAATGGGGATAGCTGATAATACGATAAGACTTCTTAACGCTGCGGGAATTAGACCCGCAGTATCTGAGAAAGAAAAATGTTGTGGCCATGACCAGCTATGGAGGGGGCAGTTAAACTTCTTCAATAAGGTTGCAGAGCAAAATTTAGAGTATCTCCAAAATTACAAGACTATAGTGACTAGCTGTCCTGAGTGCTATCGTACCTTGGCAGTTGACTATAATGAAAAATTTGGCGCGGAGTTAAATGTCAAACATATCTCGGAATATCTTGTTGAATATGTTGACAAGTTAAAGCCAAACGGCAAGAAAGCCAAAGTTACTTTCCATGACTCCTGCAGGCTAGGCAGATTCATGGAAGTCTACGACCAGCCTAGAGAGCTCTTATCCAAAATGGGCTATGAGATAGTAGAAATGCAGAATAACCGGGAAAATGCCCTATGCTGCGGCGTACCCCAATGGGTGAACTGTGACGATGAGAACAAAGAGATCCGCAGAAAAAAGATGAAAGACGCCTTGGAGACTGGGGCAGAAATAATGATCACACCGTGTGCAAAGTGCCAAATTCACCTAAAATGCCTGCAAAGAGATAAATCTGAGCCAGACTATAATATAGAGATAATGGACTTCACTACGGCTCTTGTAAAGGCCCTATCGAGGTGATAAAATGGAAGTTGAGATTGAAAACTTCATACCTCTCATGAAGCCCAGTAAGGGTTTCAGTGAGTTGAAAAAAACCGTAATAGACCAGGGTATATGCTCTGGTTGTAGCAACTGTGCTGCTTTTTGCGAGCGGATAATAATTAACGAAGACGGCATTCCAGAGCTTGAAAAGGATTGTAATTTGGAGATAGGAGCCGTGAAATGCTCTACCGAAGGAACATGCTATGATTGCTGTCCGATGGTATCCTATAGTAAACAAGATTTAGAACAGGATACCTTCGGTAGCGTAAGAGAGGATGAAGACCTCGGTTTTTACCAGAAGCTCCTAGCCGTTAGGTCCAAAAAGAAGGAAATCCTTGAAAGAGCGCAGGATGGAGGCGCTGTCACTGCTATCTTAGCAGCGGCTTTGAAATCCGGCCTAATTGGAGGTGCAATCGTTGCCAATAGGATGGACAACTGGAAGACTGAGGCACAAATTGCTAGAACCCCAGAAGAGCTGATGAGCGCCTCAGGAACCAAGTATACCCGGACTCCTACAGCAATGAAATTCGGTAAGATGATAAGGGAAATCCGTAACCTCGCATTGGTTGGAACTGGGTGTCAGATAGCTGGAGCTAGACGTGCAATGCATTCTATATTAAAAGATGTGGTAGAGAAAACTAAAGAGTCTGAGAGGCCTTTAGACCTAACTTTGATTGGACTTTTCTGTTTTGAAAACTTCCCTTACCCCTGTATAAGTAAAGCTCTTGAAAGAGAGTTTGGAGTCAACTTGGAAGACATAGTTAAGACAGATATAACTAAGGGTAAATTTATTATAACCAAAAAAGACGGAGAGGAGCTCTCTGTATCGGTGAAGAAATTTAACGAATGTGTACCTGAGTCTTGTAATCTATGTATTGATTTTACTGCCGAGTTTTCGGATTTAACAGCGGGCAGTATTGGTACAGAGACAGGTTGGTCTACCGTGATTGTTAGAAGCGAAAAAGGAATGAAACTAGTAGAAAAAGCCTTGGAGCTCGGGTATATCGAGACCAAGGATGAGGTAGATGTTTCTCAGATTAAGAAGAATGTTTCACTAAAAAAGAAGAAAAGAGAAGCTACAGCTGAAAGTAGGAATAAAGAAGGAAAATATGTCCCGGAGTATAAGTAAATGGATAAAATAGGGTCAGTACTCGTAATAGGAGCTGGCGTATCTGGAATACAGGCAAGCCTTGACTTAGCAGAGTCAGGGTTTAAGGTTTATTTAGTGGAGAAGAGCCCGACAATAGGTGGCAGAATGGCGCAGCTGGATAAGACCTTCCCAACGAATGACTGCGCTATGTGTACGCTGGCTCCTAAAATGGTGGAGACTGTCAGACACTCTGACATAGAAGTTATGACTCTATCAGAGGTTGAAGCAATAGATGGTGAGGAGGGCAATTTCCAAGTAACTATAAGAAGAAAGGCCAGGTATATCAGGGAGGATAAGTGCACTGGTTGCGGTCTATGTGCAGAGGTATGTCCTTCAGTGATTCCTAACGAGTTTGATATGGGACTTGGCTCTAGAAAAGCGGCTTACATACCTTTTCCTCAGGCTGCCCCGCTAATATACACTATTGACAAAGAACACTGCATTAACTGTGGCATGTGCAAGATAGTTTGCGAGGCAGACGCTATCGATTACGATATGAAAGATGAAATAGTGAAGGTAAACGTTGGATCAATAATAGTGTCTTCTGGCTATGATCTCTATAACCCGTCTGCACTGGAAGAGTATGGATATGGGGTATATAAGAATGTTATAACAAATCTGCAGTTTGAAAGGCTATTAAGCGCCTCTGGACCTACTGCAGGACATGTTATAAGACCCTCTGATGGAAAAGAGCCCAAGAAAATCGCGTTTATCCAGTGCGTAGGTTCTAGAGACGTGAGGCACTACCCATACTGCTCACAGATATGTTGCATGGCTTCAACTAAAGAAGCAATAATCGCTAAAGAGCACTCGCCTGATCTGGACATTTCAATCTTTTATATGGATTTAAGGGCTTTTGGAAAAGGATTCCAAGAGTATGCTGACAAAGCAAAAAACACTTACAATGTGAGATATATAAGGTCCCGGCCATCAGCTATCACAGAAGACCTGAGGACAGGGAATCTCATTATTCACTATGATGACACTTTCACAGGGGAAGCCAAGCAAGAAGAGTTCGAAATGGTTGTATTAGCATCAGCTTTGAAGCCTTCTTCAGGTTCCGAAAAACTGTCCGAAATACTCCAGATTGAAACAGACGAATACGGCTATTTCAAGACCTACGAACATGCCCCATTCAATACATCAAGAAAAGGCATTTTTATAACTGGGGCCTGCGTTGGACCCAAGGATATTCCTGACTCCGTAGGACAAGCGGGTGGGGCAGCAGCCCAAGTAGGAGGACTCCTAGTCGAGTCTAGGGGTACACAGTTATCCATAAAGCAGGAAGTACCAGAAAAAGAAGTATCAGGCGAGCCGAGAATAGGGGTTTATGTCTGCCACTGCGGTCTTAATATTGCAGCGGTAGTTGATGTGAAGGCAGTAGCGGAATATGCTAGGAGCCTGCCAAACGTTGTTTATGCAACTGACAAGTTATATACCTGCTCCGATGATACTCGCTCCCAAATTAAAAAAGACATTAAAAAATACGACCTAAACAGGGTAATCGTTGCATCCTGCACGCCGAGAACCCATGAGCCTCTTTTTAGGAGCACATGCCAGGAAGCAGGGCTCAATCCATATCTCTTTGAGTTGGCTAATATTAGAGAGCACGATGCATGGGTTCATGCGAAGGATCCTGAAAAAGCTACAGAGAAGGCGAAAGATCTAGTTAGGATGGCAGTTGCTAGAGCTAGATTGCTTAAGCCGCAAACGAGCAAGAAGATAGAAGTAGGCCCATCGGCCTTAGTCATTGGCGGAGGGATAGCGGGTATGACGGCTGCTCTAGAAATAGCCAAGCAAGGCTTCAGAGTAGACCTAGTAGAAAAAAGCTCCAAGCTTGGTGGTTCGGTTTCTGAGATGAGCACAGTATTCATGGAAGGCATAGACGCCAAAGAACTGGTTGATTCTCTAGTAGAGCAGGTTGAGAAGAGCGGGATGATAACAGTGCATCTGAATTCCGTTATAGCAGGATTGAATGGCTATGTTGGAAATTTCGAGATCGATGTAAAGGAAAATGGAGATATAAGAAAGATTAAGGCAGGAGCAATAGTCATCGCAACAGGTAGTGAAGAGATGAAGCCTAAGGGCATGTTCCTATACGGCGAGAATCCGAGGGTTATGACACAAATGGAGCTTGAAGCAAAACTCAAAGAAGGCCTGAGCTACAAGAACTTGGCTATGATTCAATGCGTTGGTGCACGCGTTGAAGGGCATCCATCATGTTCAAGGACGTGTTGTATAGAGGCAGTAAAGAATTCCATTATTCTTAAGAAAAGAAACCCTGAAGGTAAGATATTTATCATTTTCCGGGACATCATGACCTTTGGGAAATATGAAGACTATTATCGTAAATCCCAGGCCGAGTATGGGGTGCAATATGTTAGATACGTCCCTGAAAGACCTCCTAGAGTGGAGACCTCGGGAGATAAACTTAAGCTCATGGTCTACGATGCTCTTTTACAGAAGGAATTGGAGTTAGAGGTGGATTATCTAGTGTTGAGCACTCCACAAGTTCCACCTGAAGGGATAGAAGAAATTCAAAAAGCTTTAAAAGTCCCCCGTAGCCCAGACGGGTTCTTTATGGAGGCGCATGCGAAGTTAAGACCATTAGAGTTCAGCTCAGAGGGAATATTCCTATGCGGTAACTGTCAAAGTCCTAAAGAGGTTTCCTCTATAATCGCTCAGGCTTCTGGGGCAGCATCAAAAGCGTGTGCTCTTCTATCTAAGGGCGAGATAGAAACAGAAGCTATAACAGCGGTCGTTAATGAAGACCTGTGTATAGGATGTGGAAGATGCACGGAAGTATGCCCCTTCTCAGCTATATCCTTGATTAAGAATTCGAAGGGAGAATCGAAAGCTCTGGTAAACGATGCATTGTGTGCGGGGTGCGGAACCTGCGCATCTGTTTGTCCAAATGGCGCTATTAATCCCCGGCACTTTGAAAAGGCGCAGATAATTGCTATGATTGATGAATTAATGGAGGTTCCATCGTGACATTCGAGCCTAAAGCTGTCGTGTTTGCCTGCAACTGGTGCTCATATGCAGGGGCTGACTTAGCAGGGGTGAGTAGGATGCAGTATCCTCCCACAGTAAGGATAGTCCGTACTATGTGTTCGGGCAGATTCGATCCAGAATTCGCCTTCAGGGCCTTTGAGAAAGGCATAGACGGCGTTTTAGTATTAGGATGTCATCCGGGAGACTGTCATTATAGAGAAGGAAATCTTAAAACAGAGAAAAAAGTTGAAATGACGAGAAAGCTTCTGGAGGCTGTGGGAGTAGATCCAAGGCGCTTTCGCTTGGAATGGGTCTCGGCCAGTGAGGGTGGGAGATTTGCGAAATTGGTAGAGGAGTTTACTAATACTCTTAAAGAATTAGGTCCTAATCCGGTAAGGAGGTAATAGCTTGGCTAAAAATAATAAGACAAATGAAGAACCCAGAATAGGAGTCTTCGTTTGTAAATGTGGATTAAATATTGGAGGGGTAGTAGACTGCGATAAGGTAGCTGAAGTGGCCAAGTCTTTCCCAAACGTCGTTCATTCTCAAGCTAATAAGTATACTTGTTCTGATACCGGACAGCAGGATATCAAAGAGAAAATAAAGAGATATAACCTAAACCGGGTTGTCGTAGCTTCGTGCTCTCCTAGACTACACGAGCCTACTTTTAGGAGAACGGTCGAAGAAGCGGGTTTAAACAGGTATCAATTTGAAATGGCTAATATCAGGGAGCACTGCTCATGGGTACACACCAGAGAGCCGGATAAGGCAACTGAGAAAGCCATCGATCTAGTTAGGATGGCAGTAGCAAAGGCCAGATTACTTGAGCCTCTCCCTCTCTTCAAGGTACCAGTTACTAGATCTGCCTTGGTGTTAGGAGGAGGCGTTGCCGGTATGAGGGCGGCTCTTGATCTGGCTGATATGGGATTTAAAGTCTATCTTGTTGAAAAAGAGCCTAGCATAGGGGGGGTTATGGCTCAGTTAGATAAGACCTTTCCGACATTGGACTGCTCTATCTGCATAGAAGGGCCAATGATGAGCGATGTTGGGAAGCACCCGAATATTGAGTTGCTTACATATCATGAGCTGAAGAAAGTGGATGGGTACGTGGGAAACTTCAAAGTTACTGTGGTAAAGAAACCTAGATACGTTAGTGAGGAGTGTAATGGCTGTGGGCTATGTTTTGAAGTTTGCCCCGTTAAGGTTCCTAACGAGTTTGATGAAGGCTTAGGACCTAGAGGTGCCATATACAGACAATTCCCTCAGGCAGTACCGAACAAGGCGACAATAGATATTGAGCACTGCATTAACTGCGGTTTCTGTGAGATTGTGTGTGAAAAGAACGCTATAAAAAGGGACGATACAGAAGAGGAGAAAGTATTAGACGTAGGCATGGTAATCGTTTCCACGGGATACGATATCTACGATCCGGCTGAAAAGAACGACTATGGCTACTTAGATTATCCCAATGTCATAACAGCACTAGAGCTTGAAAGGCTTATGAATGCAAGCGGGCCTACCATGGGGCATGTTATAAGGCCTTCTGACGGGAAAGACCCAGAGAGGATCGCATTTATCCTATGTATTGGTACTAGGGATAGAGGAGATGACTCTTATTGCTCTGGAGGCGTATGTTGCACGTATACCTTAAAGCTAGCTTCTATGCTTAAAGAAAAACATCCAGAGCAGGATGTGGTAATTTATTATATAGATATAAGGTCAATAGGCAAGGGCTTTGAAGAACTCTACACTAGGGCTAGAAAAGCGGGAATAAAGTTTATAAGAGGTAAACCGGCGGAAATACGAGAAGACCCTAAAACAAAGAATCTAATACTAATTGGGGAAAATACGCTTGCCGGTACAGTTGATGAAACAGAGTTCGACTTAGTTGTACTTTCTACCGGCATGGTTCCTAAGAAAGATGCCGGTAAACTTTCCCAGATACTCCATATCTCTAGGTCAGCCGAGGGATTCTTCCTAGAAAAGCATCCTAAGCTAGCTCCAATAGATACTCCAACAGATGGAATTTTCATAACAGGAGCATGTCAGGGACCAAAGGATATACCTATGTCGGTGGCTCAGGCTAGAGGCGCAGCAGCTGCGGCAGCTATACCGATGATAGCTGGCGAGATCACTATGGGAGGTGATATCGCTCATCCTATACCTGAGAGATGCATAGGTTGCGGTATATGCGTTAAAAGATGTCCGTATGGCGCTTGGAAGCTGGTTGAAATAGGGGAGAAAGACGGCAAGCCAGTAAAAAGAGCTGAAATAACCCAAGCGTTGTGTAAGGGATGCGGAACTTGCGCTGCAGACTGCCCGAAGGATGCAATTGAAATGAAGCACTTCACTGATGAGCAGATCTATTCACAGATAGACGCAGCATTAGAAGAAAAACCTGGAGAAAAAATCTTAGGCATATTGTGCAACTGGTGTTCTTATGGTGGGGCGGATACGGCAGGTGTGAGTAGGATGCAGTATCCTCCGAACTTAAGGGTTGTTAGAGTGATGTGCACCGGCAGAGTAGACAAAAAATTTGTAGACTACGCATTTGAGAAAGGTGCTGGCATGGTATTAGTTGCCGGCTGTCATATGGGCGACTGCCACTATATTTCGGGTAATCAATTCATGGCAAAAAGAGAAAAGATGATAAGGAAAAAAATGGAGGCCAAGGGAATCGAGCAGGAAAGATTTAAGCTGACATGGATATCTGCGAGTGAGGGGGCAAAGTTCCAAAAAACCATTATTGAACTCAGGGATATCTTAGAAAAACTTGGTCCGAGAAAGGATAAAGCAGAGATAAAAGCGGCATAAAATATGGTCCAATAGTTTTAAATAATTTTTATGAATAATTTAATAAAAGGAGGTGGGTTTACGATGGGGAAAAAGCTAGAATGTAAGATCGAGGGGATTCCATGCAAGTTCAAAGTTGAAGCAGAGGACATGAGTGATGACGAATTCTTTAGGATAGCTCAAGAGCATATGAAACGGGCTCATAATAGAGAGCTGTCAGATGAAGAGATAAGGCGAGTGTGCAAACTAAAAGAAAACAGGTTCACCATTATAGAACTCCCAGAAGTACCACCACGCCGCTGATATTGATGTCTAATTAATGCCTAATATTTTCTGCAGTAGGGTTATAACTACTCAGTTCTATGCAAAAATTTTTTATTATGTAAGGCTTTATCATTGAGAGGGCCCGTAACTCAGTCTGGCTAGAGTGGTTGGCTCTTAACCAACTAGTCGCGGGTTCAAATCCCGTCGGGCCCGTATCATTTCCGGTTCGAAACTATATAAGACATTTATATCCAGTTATAACATGATTATATTACATCCCCTGTGAAGTATGCCTCCCTCTTCAATGATTCTAGTGTTAGGTGGTGGCCTGATAACCTTACTAGGGGTCCTAGGGTCCAAGGCAGTCTTAGGAGGTTTGGCGGATTTACGGTAAACTGGAAGATAGAGCCTTGGAGCTCCTCTCCTTCAGCGATAAGGAGATTTCTAATCTATTCAGGACCTCATGAGCTGGAGCGAAAAACAGGGGCATGCCGGTAGCTACCTCAGGAGCACGTTGAAGGCTGTTTGTTGTCGGCAACACAACCACCACGATATTAAGGCTGAGATCAAGGTTAAAGGCGCGGATCGTACAATCACGGTACCAATCCAGCCCAGGTCTTGCAGTAGCTTTCAAGGCTCTTGAAGATGCTCAATTGCTCTGAGGACGTGGAGAAAGTCAAGCGAGCTATAGGATTCATCGAATGATTGAGGGTATTATTGCAGACTTCCTATTATTAGGCTTTTTGGACAAGGTTATTCTTCACGTTGTTGTCTAAGTTTTTTATTGATGGTTCTCTATGGGGTTCCAATAAGTTTTCTCCATAGCAGAGTATGTCACAGTTGATTTGTCGCCATCTCAAGCTCTCTCCCGGTGCGGCTTTATTGGTTGGAACATGAGCTGAAAGAAGCCTATAAACAGCAGGAGTCTGCAGAGAAATCCTATAAGGAACCCGAATACGCCCACCCATTCAAGACCTAGAGCATAGTAGGGTGGGCCTAAGATAAGGTTGTCTAAGCCCCAGGTGAAGTATCCGATCCAGAGAAGGCGTGCGCCTTTTCGCTTGAATTTATCATGGTATCTTTTAAAGAACCATGCTAGGATGAAGAACATTACAGTGCTCTCACCTAGCATTAGCATGTTAGAGTAGAAGAAGCCTGCTTTGATTGAAAGCGCTCCGCTAGCCAGCACATAAAGGGAATAGCAGATAGCTGGGAGAACGATGGACTTGAAGCGCTCTAGCTCAAGGATGATGGCAATGCCTATCAGCCATAAAAAATCATGTAGAGCATTCAGCGCATTGTGGAGTATGTCTGTTGGTATGGAGAGAGGGAGATATATTCCAATTGAGACTCTAACTGCAACAACCGTCCAGGCAACCGTCCAGATCAAGGAAGTAATATGTCTTTTTTTAGAATAATGGTAGAGCATCAGCCCAGAGAGGACTAGAGAGATAAGGATTGTTAGTATCCCAAGGAGAGCGAGTAAATTCATAGGTTCATCTCATCTAACAGGGAAAAACTCATCCATTTTTTCAAATCCAGTCCCCCTAGATGTGAGCCATCTCCTTATTTTCAGCTCGTGGAATCTTACATATGCCTCGCTGAGATGCTCGGAAACATACTCAACGAATTTTTCGGCCTCTTCTTTTTCGACCTCAAGTTTTGTTGCAAGCTCTTCAACATTTATCCTGCCTCTTTTCCAGTTCAGCATGTTCCTGTACTCCATGGCCTCTGGATCTGCTAAGATTAGCTTGGATAGCATTTTTTCGGCGAATTCAGTGAGTCTTGCTTTTTTCAAAAAACTTTCATCTTCTTCCTTCTCCCAGCGCAGAACTCTAGAGTAGCAAGCCACTAGGAACACCTGCCATGGTGCATCACGAACAAAGCTGATGAACCTTTTAACCTCCTCTTCATCAGCTCCTGAGAAGTAGGCCAGCTCTGTTTCATCAACTGTTCCATTCTTCCACCTTAAAAAATTTGCCTGGTCGGAGAACTCATCTGGAGTTCTCTCTAATATCCTCTCGATAATGCTGAGATCTCTCTTGTCAACGTCTATTACATGAGACCTCTGTGAGGTGAAATCTATGATCAGGAGCAGTATTCCTGGCCTAAGGGTATAAACCTTGGCAGGTCTCTCATCTAGGACACCCCAAGAACTTCTCAATATTCCTGCTCTTTCCATGGATTTTAGTGCCCTAACAACAACTCCCTCAGTTTTGCCTATCTCTCTTGCGATTTTCCTTGGGTAGCTGTCCCTCATTGACAGAAGCTCGAGTATCCTGAAGTTTGTTTCACTCGAGAGCAGTTTAATAATTTCCTGCGGTTTCATCTGTCCAAATTTTGTTTAGTCGATAGTCGATATATAAACTTTGCTTTTTTATGCAATTAGATTTCATAATATCGAAATCAAATATTAAATTTTAAAAAAGGGATTTTAAATGAGTATAAACGAATTTCAGTATTTTTAACTGACATTTCATAAAAATATCAATGAAAAAAGCTTAAATATCATTAAAACAGTAAAATATACTAAATTTAAAGAAATTATGAGGTAATAAACATGAGAGAAAAACTCAAAATAGAAATTGGTGAAGAATTCAAGCCAGCACCCCAATTTAAGAAGCTTTATTACATCTATCTGATGCTGGGGATCTTCTTAGGTGTTTCAACGTGGTATATTCCTGTGTTTTTTCTTGCTTCACTCAACATTGCATTCATGATTACTGTGGGTATTTTAGTACCAATTCTGGCTACTTTCGCTTTCATAGCATACTGGACCCAAAATACTATGATACGATGGTTTACAAGCTTACCGAAAATGAAATTGTATAGAGGAGAGGAGTATGGTTCAAAAAACAGGAATCGTACCTTATAACAGGGTAACCAATATCGACATAACCCAAGGGCCTATTTCAAGGATACTAGGAATTGCAACTCTTAAAATTCAAACCGCAGGTTATTCTGGGCAACAAGCCAGAGCTGAAATAAGGATAGAAGGGATGGAACAATTTGAGGAATTAAGGGAGTTGATAATGGGATTTGTTAAAGGTAAGAAGCCTGTAGCAATAGAAACTCACGAGGAAGACATAGAACTAAAAATTCTCAGCGAATTAGTTAAGATACGAAAACTACTGGAGAAATCTCTAGGAAAATGGATGAGATATACTTTAGGCGGCTCGCTACGCTTACCAAATTGCTCTACTAGGGCAACATCGCATACCTGCAATCGTTATACGCAATTGGCTTCGGGATGAATAAAGGTGAGAGAATATGATAGAAGTCAGAAATCTTACGAAAAAATTTGGAAAAAGAACAGTTCTAAATAATATAACCTTCAGTGTGGCGGAAGGTGAGGTATTCGGCTATTTAGGACCTAACGGAGCTGGAAAAACCACAACTATGAGAATAATTCTCGGTCTTCTAAATCCAACTTCTGGCAAAGTACTTGTGATGGGAAAGGATCTGGCTGAGGACGATGAAGCGCGAAGAAGTATAGGAGTGGCCCTAGAGAACGATGGTTTATACGAAGACCTCTCTGCCTATGATAATTTAGAATATTATGCTCAACTCTATGATGTTTCAAGATGTAAAGAGAGGATTGAGGAATTGCTCAAATTCGTTGGACTTTATGAGCGTAGGAATGAAAAGGTAGGAGTCTTCTCAAAGGGGATGCGTAGGAAGCTTGCGATTGCCAGGGCTATTATCCATGATCCCAAGATTTTATTTCTGGATGAACCCTCTACAGGTCTTGACCCGGAAGCACAGATAATGGTAAGGGAGCTCATCCTTGAGCTGTCAAAGGAGAGAAAAACAATATTCCTGAACTCTCACGACCTGGATGAGGTTCAGAGGATATGTAATAGGATAGCGATCCTGCATAAGGGAAGGATAATGGTATGCGATGCTGTAGAGAGCCTTAGAAAAAGATTCAGCAAACCTATGGTTTCTATCTTAATGAGTGATGAGGAGAATGGTAGAAGAGTGCTTGAAGTTCTCAATTCTCTTGATTTTGTCTCTGGTTGTGAGATAAAAGATAAAACAATAACCTTAATTCTGAAGGAAGAGAAGCAGCCAAATTTGCTTAAAATATTAACTGAGAATGGCATAGAAGTTGAAGAGATCAAAAAGGTAAGGAAATCATTAGAGGATATCTATCTGGAAATAATGCAAAAGGAGGAGATAAGGTGAAAAAGGAGTTTATCATTGCGAGAAAGGAAATGCGGGAAATACTCCAGAGCAAGAGTTCCTTGTTTTTTGCCCTAGGTTACCCCATCTTCTTCTCTGTCATGACTGCTCTGGGTATCAGGAAAATTCCGGGAACGATGGATACCGTTATTTTCTATATTCCTCTCCTGATAGGTATTCTATTTGCTTATGTATCCACAGGAAGGATCTTCTTCAGGGAGAAGCAAGATAAAATCATAGAGACCCTACTCTGCACACCACTTAGCCTGAAAAGGCTATGGCTTGGTAAAGTATTGGGTGCTGCAATCCCCTCGTATGCTGTGTCTATTTTCTCAGCGATTTTGATCGTCTTGGTCTCAAATACGCTAATGAAATCTCTCGTTTTGCCCTCTCCGATTCTCTTACTTCATATGCTGATAACCATCCCCCTCTTCCTCCTCGTAGTGGTCGGATTGATAGGGTTTCTTTATCTGCTCGCTGGTATGAGGGAGATCAGAGCAGCTGGCACAGTAATCTTCGTAGTGATATTCGGCGCTCTCTTTGGGGGGCTCCGTTTGATAGGGAAAAGCCACATCTCTTGGTTGATCGAGGTAGCATTGATGATAATTTCATTATTTTTGGTAATTCTCACGGGTTATCTAACCAGATATTTGAGCAAAGAAAGGATAGTTACCACAATCACATAGGAGTGACTAGAATGATAACATGCCCAAAATGAAAAATATACTTAGCAATATATTAGGAATAGTAATACTCACTTTAGTTTTTGTTGTAGCAATCACGGTTCCAACTTTGATAATACCAGTATCTCTGGAGATTGCATCAAGAGTAACGATAGGTGCGCAAATATTTGGACTAATGTTGCTTGCATCTCTGCTTGGAGCAATTGCTCTAAGTATAAACGTGAAACTGTCAGAATGGAATGGGACTAAATTGATCATAGCTTTAGGTTTGAGTTTCTGGGGGATAGAATATTTTATGGCACAAATAGAAACGTTCTATTTTAGAGATGCTTTTACATTTATGACGAATACAGAGATTCTGAACATCATACTAAGGGGTGCAATTACAACCACAATAGCAGTTCCACTTTCAGTTATTATTTTTGGGAAACGAAAGGAAACAGGGAAGATAAGTGTAAAGGAGAGTCTGAGAAGGGTTGAAATGAAAAGCTGGATGAAAAAAGCCCCACTTTTTGCGTTATTTTACATAGCAATATATTTACTCTTTGGATATTATGTTGCCTGGCAATTTGAAGCAGTAAGATTGTTCTATTCCGGAAGTGCAGAACAATTAGGTCTCATAGCTCAAATAGTAAGAACAATGAAAGAGATGCCATTATTTTTACCCTATCATTTTATCAGGGGGTTATTATGGGTTTTATTTTCAATACCAGTTATATTGATGATAAGAGGTAGAACAAAGGCGATGATGAGCTTGATGTTAATATTCAGTTATCACGGTTTTCAGATAATAATGGCTCAGGGTATTTTTCCACCAGAAGTTTTAGTTGCGCACACAGTAGAGACAACAATATCCGCGTGTATTTATGGTGGACTGATAGGCTACATGTTTCACTTAGAAGAATATGAAGCAATATCTGGGATTGAGCGGAATATTCATTATGAGGGGGGAGATAAACCATGATCAGAATAATATTTTCGTTTGTCGTTTTCTTTCATGGATTAATCCACCTGCTTGGATTCGTGAAGGAATGGAATTTAGCTCAGGTAAAGCAATTGAGTGGAGAAATGCTCATCTCTTTATCTGGCAGTTTAGCCAAAATAGCAGGACTACTCTGGTTGATTGGATGTTTGCTTTTCATAACTTCTGCAGTAACATATATGTTGAGAAAGGAATGGTGGTAGATGGTTGCGATTGTCGCAGTCGTCATTTCCTAAGCCCTAATTTTTATTTACTGGAAAGATGCGAGATTTGGTACTATTGCAAATGTAATCATAATCATTGCTGTCATTCTTTCATATGGAAGCTGGAGCTTTGACAGAATGGTAGAAGATGAGCTCAACTCACTTCTGCCTGAAAAAATGGAGAAAAAGGGGTGACTGAAGAAATGATTACTCATGTGCCCGATGTCGTACAGAAGTGGCTCAAGCGCTCAAATATTGTTGGAAAAGAAGTGATTCAGGTAGCACATCTTGAACAGAAAGGAGAAATGAGAACAAAACCTGAAGGCAACTGGATGTCCATGAATGCGGAGCAGTACATTACAACAGATCCGCCCGGTTTTATATGGATAGCGAATGTAAAGGCTGTTCCATTTTTGCATCTCTCTGGAAGGGATAAATATAGCGATGGCAAAGGACACATGCTTATCAAACTGTTCTCTCTCATTCCAGTTGTTGATGCAAGAGGAAAAGAGATAGATCAGGGTGCTTTGTTGCGTTATCTGGGCGAAATTGTCTGGTATCCTTCAGCTGCTTTGAGTGATTATATCAGATGGGAGGAGATAAATTCAACGGCAGCAAAAGCAACAACGAGCTATGGAGGTATAACAGCTTCCGGCATATTCATATTTGACGAGAATGGAGATTTCGTGAGTTTTGGAGCCAACCGTTATTACTATCGCAAAGAGGGTTCAACTCTGGAAAGATGGGTAATTACAGCAAAAGATTATGGAGAATTCGAGGGTATCAGAATTCCAGTGAATCTTTCTGCGACATGGAAGCTTGGGAAGGATTTTACATGGTATAGGCTGGAGATCACGGAAGTGGAGTACAACAAACTGAGGGAAAAATAAGATGAGGATAGATGACATAGCAAGAACTGCTTTTGGAATTATCTATTTAGTTGGGGCTGCAATTAATCTACAGTTTGCTTTACTTAACCCTCAGGTATATAAAGAGTTTGCCGATTTTGCGATCATACTTTACAAAACATTGTGGAGCTCGATTGTAATGCCGCATTTGATGACCTGGATTATGCTGGTCGTTGTTTTTGAGATCACTACAGGTGTCCTTATTCTCAGCAAAGGTAATTTAGTAAAGATTGGCTTAGCAGGATGCATCATTTTCAACCTGTTTCTAATTCCATTTTGCTGGTCTGGATTTGCTTTAATAAATTTACTGTTTGTGTTAGTGCAACTATTTCTGCTCAGGGAAGAATATAACAAAACCGTTATCGAGCTTATAAGAGGGGAATAACTATGAAAAAATGTTGATATCAACCAAAATTTATACTGGTCTTATAATAGCTCTTGATATCTTGGTAGCGATTAATGATTTAATACATCTTTAAAAGGGCTGAGAATATGGGATCAAGAAAAAAGGCCTTTTTTCAAGATTTTTCATTAAAGCATCCTATTAAAATTAGCCTTATACTCTTTATTATTGTGTTAGTGCTTAGGGTTATAGAAATCTTTATCCTACGATTAGACGAGGCATGGGGAGAAATTTCTGTTTCAAAGTTTCTTGGTTTCTTGATTATTATTGGTTATCTTTGGCTGGTCAAAAGGAAGATAAGAGACATAGGGTTTCATTCTACCAACTTTATCAAAAGCATATCGATAGCAGCAGTAGTTATAACACTAACCCTTGCTTTTAGCTACTTTGCTGAGTGGATGTATCTTGTCATAAATGGAGTGCAACCTTCCTTTACAATTACTGCTAGAGGACATTCTCTCGATCCAGAATTCGCTGTTAAAGGTGGATTTCTCTTTGGGCTTTGGCTGATCGTTGGTAATGTTATGAATTCGTTTATGGAAGAAGGTTTGTTTAGAGGCGTGATGATTACACATTTTAGAGTGCCTCTTTCATTTTGGAAAGCAAACTTCCTGCAGGCATTTCTCTTTGGGCTTTGGCATATTGTCTGGCCAATAAAGTCCTACATGATAGGTCAGATGAGTGCTTTACAGGCAGTTACAATTGCAATAGGATACATACTTACTTCAGGAATAATCGGATTGGCGTGGGGTTATCTATTTCTCAAAACAAATAACTTATGGGCACCATGGTTTGCACATACCATTAATAACTCAACATTTAATCTACTACATACAGTTGCCGCTCAAGGATTCGATTCCGGATTTATGATAAGAATGAGCGTTTTTCCTTTTACTGCTCTTTTGACAATGCTCTTAATAAAATGGATGGCAGAACATTATCAAATGCCAAATTTTAAAAGATGGGATGAGTTTGAATACTAGGATTTGAGAATAAAATTTTGATATAACGTAAATTGCTTACTAACGGGTAGAACTCTACAATACTTTGGCCTTCTTTCGCTTCGCAATCTCACTCAGTAGCAAATAAAATGGGAATCAAAAATTTTCCCGAATTACTTTTGACAACTTCTCTTATCCATGAAACGTAAGTGAAATTTCGAACCCTGCCTTTAGAAAAAATTTTAAAGACTCTCTAACTATATGATTAAAAGTGAAAATAAATATAACTTTAGCCGCACCTTGCGGTTTGTATTGCGGAGGTTGTGTTAAATTTAAGAATGGAAGCTGTGGAGGCTGTCATTCAGGCAAGCATTTCAGCAACCACAAAGGATGTAGAATTTACAAATGTTGTGTTTCTGGAAAAGGATTAAAATGGTGTTTTGAGTGTAAGGATTTTCCGTGCAGTAAAATTGAGAATTTCACGAAATGGAGGACATGGATTGACCATAAAGACTGCATTAAAAACCTCAACAGAATGAAAGGAAATCCGAGTCGAAAAGTAGATTGGAGAACATGGATCTGATCTCATAAATACGAGTTGAAATTATGCCAAAAATAAAACTTGATCTAACAAAAGAATATAAACCATACTATACAGCAAAAACCGCACCTGAAATTGTTGAGATTGAGGAAGGAAGATTCCTGGCAATAGAAGGAAAAGGTGCTCCCGGTGGTGATGAATTTCAAGCCAAAGTTAGTGCGCTATATTCTCTCGCTTATGGTCTCAAAATGATAATGAAAAAGGAAGGAAAGGATTTTATTGTTGCGAAACTTGAAGGTCTCTGGTGGGTTAATTCTAATAAACCATACACAGAAGTGTCTCCTGAAGAATGGAGATGGAAACTTCTTATTCGCCAGCCGAACTTTATAACCTCTGAAATTGTTGGGCTGAAAACAATATTGAGACAACCTGTGAGAGAAAGGAAATGAAAAGAATACCTGCTCACATCAAAGTCTCAACTCCCGAAGAAGAATTAAAATAAGGTTCACAGGATCTATGAGGGAACTTAAGGTGCTAGAGTGGTAAAATAACATTAAATCACGTTGTTTGAAGAGTTAATCCATCAGACCTCTGCCCATCTGGTATTCAATCCGTCGGGCCCGTAAAAAACATTTATGCTATTTATCTATACCCTCAACTAAAATTATTTTTTAAGGTAGAGCTAAATGGATTTTCTCCTCACAACAGAGAGAGGTATAGAATATATCGCAAGTAAAGAGATTAGAGAGCTTACTGGAGCAAACGCAAAGGTTAAGGGTGAGGGACGGCTCGAGATGCACGGAAGACCCGAGGACATACTTACTCTAAATTACTGTTCAAATTCTCTCCACAGAGTAATAATCCTCCTATTAAAGACGATATTTGAGGATTTAAAGGAAATATATATTTCTATCAAAAGCATTAGTTTCTCGGAATATATCGCAGATGATCAGAAGTTTGCAGTTAGAGCCAGTAGAACAGGAAAACACAGTTTCACTTCAGTTGATCTTGCAAGAGTCGCTGGTCAGGCGGTAATTGATGCATATAAAGAGGAAAAAGGCAGACGTCTTAAAGTAGATTTAGACTCTCCAGATGTTGTAATCATCGTCGAGGCCCGAGGAAATGAATTACTAGTGGGTATAGATACCACCGGAGAAAGTCTCCATAGGAGAGGGTACCGAGTATATCAGCATCCCGCCTCTTTAAAATCAACGATAGCTTACTCCCTCGTTAGAATAGCGGAATGGGACACTAAGGAAAGTCTATTCGACCCTTTCTGCGGTTCTGGAACAATATGTATTGAGGCAGCTCGATATGCATGTAAAATACCTAACCTTTTTCGCAAGAATACTTTTTTGTTTTGGGGTCTTAGGTTTCTTCCGCACGAAGATTACAAACATATCGCATCAAAAGTTGAGGAGGAGATAAGAAAACAGGAACTCTCTATCTCTGGCTGTGATATTTCACCTAAGCATATTGAAGGAGCAAAGAAGAATGCTGAGCGTATAGGAGTGGATTTAGACTTTTTCACCTGTGATGCTACTAAAGTAAAGCTCAGCTATGATAATATTATAACAAATCCTCCATTCGGGCTTCGGATTGGAAGCAAGCGTAAAATAATCAGACTATATAATAAATTCGAGCAGAATCTTTTTAGAGATAAACTCTGGAAGCGCGCAGTAGTCCTCACAGCACGGCCTGAATTATTTGACGTTGAACCAAAGAAGAAATTTAATATACTCTACGGAAATTTGTCAGCGTCGATACTAGTCTTTGAATAAAACAACTATTTTAAGATCTCATTGAAATTGACTAAAACTCTAGACGCCTTCTCTATCTCTTGGAGTTTAACTCGTTCTAATGGTGTATGGCAGCGGTAAAGCTCTCCAGGACCCCACACAATAGCATTCCATCCAGCATTCTTCAGATTTATAGCATCCGTCCAAGAATGCATCTCAACGTAGTCTGCACTAACGTCACTGCGCTTTAAAGCTTCCTCAAATAAATCAAAGGAGTCCTCCTCATACCCATCGTAGAACTCTTCTATCTTAAAGTCTCCGTATTCCTTCAATGTTCCTTCTACCAGCGTAAAAAACTCTTCAGCCTTAATTTTAGGAGGTAATGCAAAGTCTATTCTAAGGAAACATTCTTCCGGTATTACATGCTGGCCGTCTCCCCCTCTAATCTCAATAAAGCTCATCTTACCCGGAAGCTTTAACTCATTTAATTTCTTAGTCATTTCTATAGCTTTATCTATCGCGTTAATCCCATACTCAGGATAAGAACCGTGAGAAGCTTTTCCTTTAATATTGACAGAAACATCTATACCCCCATAATGGTCGACAGCAATCCTAAAGTCAGTAGGCTCCATAACGATGGCTTTACCCCTATAGCGCTTAGCAAACTCTAGACTCCCTTTTCCTCCCTCCTCTTCATCGCACAGCAGAGCTATTCCAAAGTTTAAAGAGTTTATCTCGCTTAAAGCGATTAGGATAGCAGCAACCGAAGATTTTGCATCGCAAACACCAGTACCATAGGCATATACTCCGTCAAAATAGAAATCCATCTTCTTTGGAACGGTGTCTAGATGAGTAACAATCCACATGTCTCTCTGGGCGTCGATTACTAGGTTTTTACCCTCTATTTTGTAGTCCATATTTTTCTCTTCTAGATAGCGTGAAATGAAGTGTAGAAGTTCATCCTCTTGTCCTGAAGGTGAGGGTATATCCACTAGCTTTTGAAGTAACTCCAGAGAATCCATAGGATACACTTAAAAGAATATGGATATAAAATTACTCCTGTGGAAATCCAAAATGTTAGCGAGTCAGATGTCAAAGAGTTCATCGAAGTATATCGTAAAGCTTACAAGGGACTAGAAGAATATGCCTACACGACGACTAAGAGCATCAAAAGCTATTTCCGCTGGCTGTTAAAGAGGGATAGGGACGGTTTTTATAAGGCAGTTATAAAGGGCGAGCCAATAGGGTTTATAGCATGCGATACAAATTGGAAGAGTCCTTTCGAAGAAGTGGAAGTAGGCGAGATACATGAAGTGATAGTCTTACCTAGGTATAGGCGGTCAGGTGTTGGCCGGGAACTAATTGAGAAATGTATAGAATATTCTCGAAAAAAAGGAAGAAAGATCTGTGAACTCTGGGTAGGGGAAAAAAATGAGGAGGCCAAAAAGTTTTACAAGGAGTTAGGATTCAAAGAGTTAGAGAAATGGGGGATATGGATAAGAATGGTAAGATATATCTGAAGTAGAAGAGATTTTTTCCTAGACCACTCGAAAATTATTTAAACTTTTCCGATGAAAAAACGATATATGCGGTGGTAGCTCAGCCTGGGAGAGCGTTAGACTGAAGATCTAATGGTCGCGAGTTCAAATCTCGCCCACCGCACTATTAAAATCTTTCAATTTGAGCATGATTCTTACCTATTTTTTGAAGGTATTAGGGTCCTGAAGTTCATCGTAGTCTAAAATTAAAAAATCTAGAAATTCTCCGTCTCCGGGATAAATCGTGATTGGTTTAATCCTTTTCCTCCTCTTTTTAGTATAAGATAAAGCCTGAAGTAATATATCATGTGTAAATAACTACCCTAGAATTACTATTATAGGCTCTAGCCTTTCACCTCGCCATATTCTTAATTTTGCGGCGCAATTCCTAGCAGGAGTTTTTCCTTCATTTTTTAACCCCTGGGTGTATTCCTCTTAACTTGGGATAACAAACATCTTCCTCTGTAAGAATTGAAGCTTTTTAGTCTGCATCAAATTCATGAATGTAGGGCTTTAAAAACCATCAACTTCTTGAAAGTCTATTTCCAACTTTGGTCTTCTTATCCCTTTACTAACTCACCTAATACTATAACGAGCAATGCCTCGAAAAAAGGCTGCCAATAGTTGGCTTTCTAACATGCATCCCCTTCCTTCTTAAGTTATGGTGACGTTATTGAAATGCTGGTAAGGAGGTCTGGGCTAAATATTTCTTTATTCTCTTATTTGCCTTTTTTACATATTCCGGGTTGTTATCTAGTCCTATGAAGTGCCTATTAGCTTTTACTGCAGCAACACATGTAGTCCCCACGCCGCAGAAGGGGTCTAAGACCACTTCATCTTTAAAGGTATAGAGCTGTATGCACCGGTAGGGTAATTCCACAGGGAATGGGGCAGGATGCCCTACTTTTTTTGCTGACTCCGCAGGGAATTCCCAGATACTTTTAGTAAACTCAAGGAACTCTTCCCGTGTTATCGTGCTCTCTTTTTTCCCTTTTTTTCTCGTGAACTTATCCTTCGAGAAAACCAAGATATACTCATGAATATCTCTTAGGGTAGGATTAGACGCCGATTTCCAACTACCCCATGCGGTAGAAGTCCCGGCGCTAGCGTTTTTATTCCAGATAATCTCTCCTCTCATTAGAAACCCGATGTCCAGCATTATGTTGATGATAAAGCTATGATAAGGAATATAGGGCCGCCTACCAACATTGGCGATATTTACACAAACCCTGCCCCCACTAACTAATACCCTATATGTTTCAGTGAAAACATCCCTTAATAATTCGGCGTACTCCTCCATGGTTAAATCCCTATCATACTCCTTAGAAACATTGTAAGGAGGAGAGGTAACCATCAGATGCACACTTGAATCCGGGATATTGCTCATGTCTCGGCTATCCTGACACAAAACCTTGTCCAGTACATCCTCGCTTATCGGGTTCTCGACTTCAGGTTTTTTCTCATCTATTTTGAAATCTTCATATAATCTGCTACTATAGAATAAGGCCGAGTCATGGCTCTCTCTTTTAGACACGCCGAATCTACTGGTTTTTGTGCCCTTTCTTTTCATCAAAGTCACCTTTTGAGACTATTTAGACATTTTTTACCTTCTTCGGTAAGAGAATATACTTTTCCCTTTCTTAAATTAGGCGTTAATACTTGGACTACCCCCTTCCCAACTAATTCTGAAAGATATCTACTAACCTGAGAAGTATGCAGGTTAAGTCTATTTGATATTTCTGTTGGAGTAAGTATCTCCTCCTCTAGAATTTTTACGATATCCTCCCTATGCTTACTGGCCTTAATGAAACCCAGCAAATTATAATCCATCAGTTAAATGTTAATTAATAGTCATATAAATGTTACGTAATTTTTTAAATTCTCCATAGAAAGCAATCACTTAATGTCTAGTCACTTAGTAGAGATATTTCAAGATGAAAGACTCGTAGATAAAATTAGAAGGCGATTACCTTATTTGTTCCAGCTTGCAGAGTTAGAAAGTTCCCGTGCCGGGAAAATTGGGATGGAGGTAGGTTCTTTTCGGGAAAAGATAATAGTTGCCTTGCTTATTCATAAATTCGGTATAAAAAATGTAGAGACCGAAGTGCCTATTACTGAACCAGAGATTGATGTGATGTTATATGGGCAGCCTATTTCCATTAAAACAAAAACAGGGACTTCATTTAGTGGAGTGAAACTCATATGGACGGTGGATGCTGAGATGGCACGGCAATTTCGTGAGAATTATTATCCTCGATGTGATATTTTGTTTGTACAAATCATCTGGAATGCAACGGGAGGTTTTTATTACATACCTTTAAGAATTCAAGAAGAACTCTTTGAGGAAATGGGGAGAGAGGAATATATTAAACTTCCTAAACCAGGTACAAACCCTAGAGGTGTAGAAATTTCGAGTAATGCATTATCACGCTTGGTTAGAAATGGAGAAACTAAAGTTATTGAAATAAATTGGCAACGGAGAGAGGTGGATTATAATCCTTATAAAAGATGGGTAGAGTATTGGACTGAAGAATAAAACCACTAGAAGGGGCATGATATTTAAGCAATCTCTAATCTCTAAAAAAACCATGCAGTTTGGCACTCAAGTTCAGACTTTCGCAGATATTTACCATACTCCACTTTACATGTTAAATTTTTAAAAATAACCTGGTTTAGCTATAATTTAATAAAATTTTTGTCATCATTTAAATTGTTGATCTAAACTAGAAAATTTCCTGGTTTCTTTGGTGGGCATAACAATGAGCAAGGTTTAAATATTTTTAATTTAGAAATAGTTGACAAAAAATGTAAGGTATATATTGATGGGGACTATCCATGACTTCGAGGTTCCATTGACAGATAAAGATGTCATCGATGTTAGAATCGTTACAGAAAAAGGAAAAATCACCGGATTTGTGATAAATTTAAGGTGCAAGTTTGGCAATGTTTGGTATCAGGTGTATAGAATAGACACCTGCCACGAATACTTACATGAGCAGAGGTTTTGGATTAGCCCAGAACCTATATCATTACCAACCTTTGAAGGATATTCTTTACAGCATACCTTTGAGTTCTTCATGAATGCCGTGAAAGAAAATTATGAGAGATATAGGAAATATTACGAGGAAAGAATGAGTTTGAGGTGAGCGCATGTATAAGATGACGGATGAAAGATGGGAAGGGATAATGCGGTATTTCGAGCGCCTTTGGGCTGACCCTAGGAGACTTAAGGAGTTGCCGGAGAAATCTCTTCTTCTCTCCCTTTCAGAGGATGAGGTTACTAAGATATTCACTAAGAAAAGACTGGAGATTATAAGAACTATCAAAGAGAAGAGACCGGCTTCTATTAGTTCTCTTGCCGAGATGGTAAAAAGGGATCTGACAGCCGTAGAGAGAGACCTTAAGATCTTAGAGAAGCTTAGAATAGTTGAGTTGGAGAAGATAGGTAGGACGGTAACGCCTAAGGTTAAGAAGGATCTTCTAATCCTCCCTTTAATACCAGTAAAGCCCTTCACTCTTGAGGATTTGGAAGAAGAGATAGCTAGGGCAGAAAGTTAATAGTTTCTAGTTTAGACTTGAGTGTATACCTAGTCTGCTGCACATATACTTTAATTTTAAAAATAGTCTTAGTTTAAGCTTTAATATTTTCTAAATGGTAGCTCTCGTACTCAAGCAGGCATATATTCAGTAGAGGATAATTTTTCTTACTAATTCATTAATCATTTTCTCGATTTTCTTCACGACTCTCTTACAATCCTCTTTATCCACTGGAACCTTGATGTCCCAGAGTTCATCAGCATCAACATCCTCATCAAAAGAGATTACATAGTCTACTTCCTCCATACCCCTTCTAAGTTTTCTTGGTGTACTTACAGAAAAACCCATTTCTATTAAGACTTTAGAGACGATGGGATCGACATCCTTTGCGGGTTCAGTTCCAGCACTTATTGCGTACATATTATCTGGAGAAATCTTGTTAAATAAAGCCTCGGCGATCTTTGTTCGGCAGGCATTTCTCTTAGAAATAAAGAGAATCTTTTTCACTGACGTGAGCTTGTGATATTTTCGAAGAGACTCTGGAGTCTCGGGTTTTAGCTTAAATCTGCCTATTTCAACTTCTCCGATGTCTATGAATCTAAGCTTTAAGGATATTCCGTCCTCTGAGATCTCAATGATATTATAATTGTTATCAGGCATGAGTACTTTATAGGAGCTAAGTGAACCTGCATGAATTATATGTGTCCTCAAAAGCTTTGTTGAGTAGGGTACATGCCGGTGTCCAGCGAGAACGATTCCTCCATAGCAATGCAGAGTAAGGCTTTCAACGGTCTCGGCAGCATCTATTAAAACGTTCATATTTCTACCGGTATGAGGAACTGGAACGACATGATGGTGCATTGCAATAATATTAATACAGTTTTGCCTGACACTTTTCGCAATCCACTGCCTCTGTTCTGGGCCAATATAGCCATCATCGGAATCAGGTAATGTGCTGTCAACTCCTATTAAAACAATGTCATCTATTTTTACGGTTCTTTTAGTCTTTCCAAAATATAGATTGAAATATTTAATTCCATCATTTCTTGCATCATGATTACCGGGGATAATTAATAGATCGGATTCTAAGTCTGAAAGTGCCTCATATGCCTTTCTAATCTCGTGGTGGATTCCCCATAAACCGATATCTCCTGTGATAACAGTAATATCCGGTTCAAGCTTGTTTATCTGCTTAATTGCGTTTTCAAACTTATTTTTTAGAAATTCAAATCCAAAATGAAGATCTGAGATATGCGCTATCCTCATTTTATATCCTCCACTTATCTAGGGGAAGGTGTAAGTATTGTGCTTAATAAATGATTCCCTGTCAATACTAACTTCCCCTCATCTTTTGGAGCTTAGTTAAAAAATATTAAGTAGCTTTTTATTTAATGCTCAGTTTCCAAGTGTTAAAAAAGGATAGAACTCATACAAAAGCAGGGTCTATCTGCCTTCTTTCCACCTTTATAAGTTCCCTTGCCATTGATATTACATCCAGATTAAGATCCTCTTTTTCCGGTTCTTCACTCTTTTCCAAATACTTAACCGCTATCTCTTTTCTATCAGCTTCCATTATCAACTGCTTAAATCCGAGAAAGGAAAGACTTTCTACACTAATAGTCTTGCCATCCTTGCGATACTGTACAGTTATCTCAATTTCTTCCCATTGAGTATCATCTTCTTCCGATGTCATTCCTATGCTTGTTACTTTGGATACAATTATCGCTTCAACATTTGTAAGAGAACGCACCATTGCTTGATATTTAGTGATTTTAATATAAAAGATTTTCATGTTTGGGAAAAATGTCTATAATTATGATATACCAAGACCATGAAACAATTAGGAAGCTTGGCAGCCCTTTCCGGAACCAAGGATGAATTTAAATATTAGTAATTAAAATTTTTTTCTCTAATGCATACGAAAGAAAAAGAGTTTTTTGAGGCCCAGATACGCCAACTTAAAGAATCAGAAGAAAAACTTAGAATAGAGTTGGCAGGTAAGGAAAAGCTAGAATCTGAGATAAGAGAGAAAGATAGGGAGCTTGAGTCTCTTAGAAAGGAAATTGCATCAATCCAAGAAGCCATGATTAGAGCCGAGACTAAATTAAGTGAAAAAGAAGCCTTGGTAGAGGAAAAGAATCAGCTAATAAGCGAGCTTAAAGCAACTATCGAGAAATTGAAGGCAGAACTAGAGAGTAAGACAGAAAAGTTCTCAGAGTTGGCTAATGAGAACGCTGGGCTAAAAGCCAAAAATGAAGCATTAGTGATGGAGCTAAAGGAGAAGAAAGATAAATTATCGCAATATGAAACTGAGATTAATAGGCTTAAAGATAGAGTGAGAGAGCTTGAAGTTGAATCTAGTACTACTAGGAGATATGCTGAGGATAAGAAAGAGGAGCTGGAGGAGAAAAATAAGAAGCTTACGAAATATGAAGTCGAATTAGGCGTATTGAGGGAGCGGATTCAAGGAATTGAAAAAGAGCGAGACGAGCTTCTTAGAAAGGTAGAAAAATACGAGAGAATCTTATAATTTTTCCCATGCTCTTGGAAAAACTATTTCTTCTAATATAAAGCTATATATATCTATGAGTATCTATAGTAACTATATGAAAGATATAACCACTATACAACTGCGCAAGGAAACCAGAAATAGGTTACTAGAAATAGGGATGAAAAAAGAAACCTACGACGATCTAGTAAATCGTTTAATCGACTTTTATCTCTCATATAAGGGGAAGGAAAAATGAAAAAAATTTCAAGGAAAAAAGCAGAAGAGCAGATCCATAACCATATCCGGCTTCAATCCGCTGAAGAACTTTTAAAAAGAGTTGATACAGGTTTCGGGCAAAAGGCTAGGGCACCGTTTCAAACAGTCGTTGAGGGGGTTCAAAATGCAGCAGACGCTATTGATAAGGCTAGAGAGGTATTATTGAGGTCAACTGGGAATGACGATTATAATGCTGAAATTATGGTAAGCGTTTCAGTAGTTGATAAATCTCGGGGAGAACTGCAAATCAGTATTCAGGACAATGGAATAGGAATACCGAAAAATAAGGTTCAAATCATTGTTCGAGCAGGTGGCACAGGTACAATCGAATATAAAGCTAGTAGGTCTCAGCAGGGTATAGGATGGAAAGCTGCCGCTATATATGCAAGCCAAAGCACCGGTAAGCCTATGGAAATTATAAGTAAAACTTTTACAGAAAAAATAGCCCATCGCCATGTTTACGACTATGGTAAGGGCAAAGTAACCAAGGTAGTTGAAGAGCCCTATGAAGGCGAATTTCCAGAGCATGGAACTAGAGTCTCTCTAACTCTCTTAGGGGATTACTCCCGAGCTCGGGGTAATATTATAGAGTTTATTAGGAGAATGGCGGCAATCCATCCTTATATAACTTTTATCTTAAAAGAAAATGGAAACATAACTAAATATGAAAAAAGAACAAGCGAGGGAATACCGATACCTGCTCCCGTTCCTCCACATCCTAACTCGGTAGACATAGGTCAATTAAAGGATCTGCTAGCATATCAGTCTAGGATAAGAAGTATTTCTTTAGCAGGATTTCTTAAAAAGAACTTTTGCCGGATCGGCGATAAGAAAATAAAAGAGCTTATAGAGAGAGCTACGATACTTCAATATTTTGATCAACAGAATTTCTTTGCAGGAGACATTGTCAAGAGAATAGCTCAAAGTGAGAAGGTTAAAGAACTTAAAAAGAGTCCTGAAAAGATTAGTGCTTATCTAAAAACTCTGGTTAGGGACGTAGATATTGATCGCGATTATGCAGCGAAACTCTACATAAGCGGTAAACTTAGCAATAACATTAGGTCTCTCGACAATAATGAACTGAAGAAGTTATTCAAGCTTGATGGTCAACCTTTACCGAAGCAGATTTTTACAGAAAAAACTACTGTAAACATGATATTAAACGATGAAAAAAAAGTTAGGCTAGTCGCTGAAACTCTGAGGTCAATGTCTTTTCCTTCGCCACCAATGGATTCTCTTATGCCCATACCTAAAAAAACCTTAATAAGAGGCTTTGTCTCGATTTATAACCCGGAGAAACATGTTTATGTGGAAAGGAAGCCGACCAGCACTAGTGGAAGACCAGTTCAGGTTCAGGTTCTCGGTATGTATGGGGGGGAGATTTCTCCGGATCTTAGAGACCAAGATAAATTAATAAGAATTGCTAATTGCACTCCCCTTATATATGAGTTTGGAAGCGATATCATCACTCAAACAGCGAGAGAAATTGACTGGTCTCTCTATAAGCTAGGAAAAAAAGGATCACTTCCAAGCGCTCCTGTTATCTTCGTAGTTCATGTTACATCACCACAGCTCAAGTATCTAGGAGTAGCTAAACAGGCGATTGGGGCGGATGATGTTATAGCTGAGGAAATAAAAAGGGCATTACAGGCGGCTAGTAGAAAGCTTAGGAAACATGTTAGCATGATGGAGAAACACAGACTTTCAGGGAAAGCGAGGGAATTCCTAGAAAAGCATGCTGAGATAGTATCGGAATCGATATCTAAAATGACCGGTGAGAAGAAAGAGAGAATCTATAAGCCACTGGTTCAAGAAATCCGCAGGAGAAGGCCAATAGCTGTGCAAGCGACTTTAACGGGGGGTTAAAATGAAAAAAATAAAAGAAAAAATGGATGCACGCGAGCTTGTAAGGGAGCTAAAGCGAGTAGCAAAAGGAATAGCAAGAGACATAAGAAGCAGAAAAAACCCGGCTTTTAATGTTCCCACCCGAGGGGCGGACAATTTTATTTACGATGAAAAAAAGGATTTGATTTATATTGGAGAAAGCATGTCTCAGAGGAGCTTCCATAATACCGGAACAGTGACAGCATTTACTCAAATGCTTTATGTAATGAGCATACTTTATGAAAGCGCTGAAAGAGAAAAACATCTGACTAAACGCGAGATTTATTACCAAGATCCAGAGCTCTTCAATAAGGACCAAAAAACTAGTGACAATATAATAGAAGATATCGCAGTGACGCTCGGAGTCACCCGTCCCTGCCTAAGAGTAGTTGCCTCGGCTAAGGGCGTATGCATAGGGGATCTCACCTTAAGAGAAGGAAACGATACATTCAACTGTAACAGTCTTGGTAGAGGCGGCTGGTCAATAAGCCCATTTATAGATGAAGTAGAAATCATAGACTGCGGAGCGGATTACATTTTAGTAGTGGAAAAAGATGCCGCACTAATACGATTAATAGAAGAAGATTTCCATAAAAAAAATAAATGTCTCTTAATCACCGGAAAAGGACAGCCTGACATTGCTACTAGGAGGCTTATAAGGAGATTAAATAAAGAGGAAAAGCTCCCCGTTTATGTTCTAACAGACAGCGATAGCTATGGCATGCAAATATGTTCAAGTTATAAGAGAGGAAGCATCTCACTAAGTTTTGAAAGCGCATATCTCGCCGTACCTAGTGCAAAGCTTTTGGGTCTACTCCCAAGTGACCTAGACAAATTTAATGTTCCTAAGGCAGCCCGTCTGAAGATGACTGAATGGGATTTGAAAAAAGCCCAGAAAATGCTGGAGTATCCTTGGATAAAAAATAACAAGAAATGGAGAAAAGAGCTTCAGCTCATGATAAGCAGAGGAGAAAAGGCGGAACTCCAGGCACTAGCCAAGCATGGAATAACGTTTATGACAGATGTGTATTTGCCTCAGAAATTAGAATCTAAGGACTGGATATAAAATCTCTTACCATTTTTTCCACATGCTTCAGAGGAAGTAAAGGTTTACAAATAACAATAAATATATACTAATAAAATTCAACAACTATTTGCGGATTCGGGTGTAGTGATTCGCAGCGGTTCGTCTTCGGATAAACCGCTACGAGCGACAGGAATGCCTCTCCGGAGGTATCACCTGTCTGAAAGGCAAAGCACCCAAGGTCTTCGGACCAAACGGTGCCAAACCTTTCGGCTGCGTCCGAATCCGCACTAATTTTACTTAAGTGTTTTTTATCAAGCGATATTTCTTATTTAAGCGTCTACCTGAGGAGTTTTAAAAAATGAAGAGAGAGAAGCCCTGTTATTAATGCTGATAAAGAAAACCAAGCGCTGTTTTTTAAAACTATTAAATTATTTGCTTGACCTAAACTCACAATTTTAGCCCAGAACAAAAGTAAAAAGAAACATGTCAGTAATCCACTAAAAACAAACCCGGCCATATAGAGGCGGCGCCTATCATGGGAAGTAGACTCAAAATCCACTTCTCCGTTGTAGCTTTCTTTAGGAAGAATAGCAGTTGCTAGAAGCACTACCCCCACGGCTTTAGCAATATCTCCAGGAATAAATGGTAAAACAGCTTTTGTAAGAGTTTCATTGAAACCAGTACCTAACACAAGCGAGAATTGTAAGGATCCCAGTCCATATATAACTGCTACTCCTAAGAACATGAGGGATAATTGGAAAGAAAAAGTCCTTGACCTAGTATAGTTATCTACAAACCATCCTATGAGACTTGCTGCAAGGATAAATCCTAGAATATACCCGCCAGTAACGCCTGTGAGAACACCCCAGCCTCCCTTCATACCATTAAACCAAGGTATACCAGCGCCCCCTAACCCAGCGTAAATTCCTTGACTTAGTCCGCCATATTTTCCAAGTACTACGCCGCTAAGTAGGACAAAAAAGACTTGGCCAGTTATTGGCACTGGGGTAAAAGGGAGGGGTATCCTTATCTGAGCTCCAATACCTGTCAATCCGGCAAACATAAAAGCTAATGCCAATTTATACACAAATCCTGATTCGTATCTCCATCTATAGAAATTGTAACGAGCTTGTCTATACGAAGTTATGATCTCCATGGAAGGTCAAAATCTAAGTTTTTCTATTTAAAAGTTACTTAAGTGAATGCAATCTCCAGAAAAAATCCTTTTGATACGGCCACTTACTTCTATGAGCAGCGCTCCTTCGCCGTCAATGTCGATTGCATTTCCTTCTATGATCTCTTTTGGAGTTATCACTTTAACCTTCTGTCCGAGAGTTGAGGAGAGGTGTCTCCACTCTTCCTTTAAAATAGAGAAATCTTGTCTTATGAGATTATTATAATCCTCTTTAAACTGATCTAATAGCCCTATCTTTAATGCATTCAAGTCAACTTCTCTTTTTAGTTCTGTGCTGATAGTAGTTGTACTGTTGCGAAGTTGAGCAGGAAATTTGTTCATATCTATATTGGCGTTTATTCCAATACCGACAACCACATATTCAACATTTTCACCTGCTTCAGCTAGGATTCCGCATACTTTTCTCTCTTTTAGGAGCACATCATTCGGCCACTTTAACTTAGCTGGTAATCCATACATATCACATAATACTTTTGCAACCGATATACCACTTACCATAGGGATTATCGGCAGTCTAGACTCTTCTATATCTGGTCTAAGGACTATGGATATCCACAGGCCTCCCTGGGGTGAAATCCATCTTCTGCCTAGGCGTCCTTTTCCTTCTGTCTGTGAGTCCGAGGATACTATAGTCCACTCAGGCGCACCTATTGCTGCTAACTTCTTAGCCACCTCGTTTGTAGAATCTACCTCTTTAAAGTGAAGTATCATCATAGTTACCGCAAATTATATATGTAGACCTCTAAGGGTTTATAAAAGACATGGATGAAGTGGAAAGGATAAAGAAAAAGAAAATGGAGGAGATGCTTAAAAAAGCCAGGGGACAGGATTTTCCTCAAGGGGTTATAAAGGTAACCGACTCTGATTTTGGTGAAGTAATCAAAAAATATCCGTTGGTCCTTGTAGACTTCTGGGCCGACTGGTGTCACCCCTGTAAAATAGTAGCGCCAGTTATAGAAGACCTTGCTAATGAATATAGAGGCAAGCTTGTCTGCGCTAAGCTCAATGTGGATGAAAATAAGAAGACCGCTACTCTGTTTAACATAATGAGCATACCCACCCTCCTCCTATTCAAGAATGGCCAGGTAGTGGAGAAGATCGTTGGAGCTCTTCCAAAGCCACAACTTTTGGAAAAACTAAGGCCTCATTTCTGAGATTCTTCATATTTCCTAATTCTTTCTAAAAGCTTTTTGAACTCTTCATCAGAGAGTTTCTGAGCTATAGAATGAGTGGTAGATACTCTTATTTTTGGAGCACCGCCTGATTCAGGGATATACCATCCTATATAACAATTTTCACATATGTAGTCTTTTAATATCTCTCCTCCTTCACCTATAACTCTCTTTAACCTAGTTTCCTTTTTACATATTGGGCATTTAAGCATCTTTTACACAATATCATTTTCTCATATATTAACCTTTTAATTTATCAGCCAAGAATAAGCTGACTTCAAAAACTACAATTAAGGAAATAGCAACTAATAATGGAGTAATTGGCGTAGGATCCGGAGCGACAATTATCCCTCCTACCCCAAGTCCTATATAAATAAGCTTTCTCTTTTCTTTTAATTCTTGCACTGTTATAAGTTCGGCCTTCAATAGCAACCATATCACTAGAGGAAGTTGGAAAATCAATCCAAAAGCCAAAAGCATGAAAGTTATGAAAGAAATGAATCTGCCTAGCACTAATGTTGGAATTGCCACGCTTTCTGTTGTAGTAATCAAATACCTCAGGGATAAGGGAGTGAAAGTGAAATATGATATGGTGGCTCCAATAGAGAACAATACAATAGAGGAGGGTATAACCGTGAGAAAAAACCGCTCTTCGCTGGGGAATAATCCCGGCCTCATAAATTTAAAGATCTCGTAGAGTACTAGCGGAATACCTATGATAAGAGCTATCATGGCAGCAAGTTTTGCCCTTGCGAGAAAATATTCTATTGGATTAAGAATTATAATCTTTATTCCTTCAGGTACGAGAGAATCCCTAAGTCCGAAAATTATCTCGTCAGTAAATGGATAGGCTATTATTGTGATTATTCCCAAGGCGAAAACTATTACCAGAAGCCTCTTTCGAAGTTCTATAAGATGCTCTTCGATAGGTAGTTCCTTATCCCTAGGCAGGTAGGCGTCACTCATGATCTTTTTGGGCAACAGCTTTTTCACTAGTCTTACGAGTTATCTCCTTAAGGAGTTCTTGCTCACTTTTTCCTTCGACATCAATTCCTAAATTTTCTGCGATTTTCACGACCTCGCTATAAGATGCTTTCTTTGGTTCTATCTCGTTCTCAATGATCTTTTTCATACTCTCCTTAGAGAATTCATCCTTAGCTTTATTGAACTCCGCTACAGCCTTACCTAGAGACCGAGCTAATTCTGGGAGTTTTTTTGGCCCAAAAAGTATGAGAGCCACGATAAGAATAACCATCAGCTCATTGGGCCCTACCCCGAAGACCATAATCCTTCACCTATTTTTCAGTTTCTTTGGGTTCTTCTTTTTTTTCCTTTTTTTCTTTCTTTTCAGTGCTCTCCTCTAGACCTTTATGAAATTCACCTTTAGCTTTTCCAACAGACCTGGCTAACTCAGGAAGCTTTTTAGCGCCGAAGAGAAGAACGACGATAGCAAGAATAATAACCAGTTCTTGTGGACCAACAAAACCAACCATTTAGTTTTACCTCCTATTAGAGTCTGAAGGGCTTAATATATTTTCTTCTACTTTTAACTTAAGTACTTTTCTGACGTCTACCAAAAATTTTAGCTGTTATAACGCTGACCTCGTAGAAAAAGAGAAATGGTAGGGCCACCAGCATTTGGCTTACGGGGGATGGATCTGGAGTAATAACCGCAGCAACAACAAAAATCCCCACGTATGCATATTTTCTTCTTTCTGTAAGGATCTGCGAGGAGATTATTCCTGTCCTGCTTAACCATGCTGTTATTACAGGAAATTCAAATACTAGACCCAATATAAGCATCATAGATATTGAGAAGAACATGAAACCACTGAGGGAGTATAAAGGCTCTATCCCTGTTTCTACAACAGTTGAGGTTAAGATCCTTATTACGAAAGGCAATAAAATATTGTATGCGAAGAGGATTCCTCCTACAAAAAAAAGGAGCAACAGCATCCCCCACGTGAACATCGTTCTCTTCTTTATTCGTAATCTCACTCTTCTCGTAGCTATAAAAACTATAACGGGGATTAGGATCACTATAGCAAAGATTAATGAGAGCTTCAACTGGACGATCACAAATTCGAGAGGCGTAAGAGCAATGATCTCAACTCCCTTGGGCAATAGTTTGGCTTTAATTTTTACAATAGTTATAAAAGCCAGGTACCATCCAATAATAACACCAAGGATTAATACTAGTATTATCTTTCCAAATTTACTCTTGAGTTCTTGTAGTATCTCATGTCTTAAGTCACTCGAGTCCATGATGTTCTTTAATATCAGATATTTTTAAATGTTCTCGTTAAATGAGTATACAATTTTTTATAAAATTTTTAAATCGTTAGCCAAAAATGAAAAGCTAACTAGAAAGGTGATCTTAATGAAAATTAGAATTAAACTTAGCGAACTAATAAACATACTTATAGAGAAGAACCAAGCGCCCTTGTTAAAGAAATATAACTTAAATATGGATATGGTTAAAGATATTCAGCAGGCCCTCCGACAAGGGAAATGGAGATTCGTAAATTAATCCATATAACCCTTTAATTCTTCGATAAGATTTTTATCAAAATCTAAGAATCCTTTGGTGATCAATGCTATACTTTTATAAAAAATTGCTTTTTTGCTTTTAAGAATATCGTTGCAAAAATTTGGAGTCCAATTAGTTAAATGTTTCTCCATGAAGTCTTTTTGTATTTCAAGCAACTCTAGGGCAGTATCTCCTTTATCTAAAGCTTCTAACTCCTTCCAGCAAAGGTAACTCATATACTCTAGCTCAAGCGCAATATGATCCTCTCGCTCGTGAACTTCATTTGACTTCATAATTCCAGCTTTTTTATACATCTTCTTTACATCAGGAATTGTTTTTTCCGCCATTTTAGTATACCCAGATTCATAAGGTAATATGATATCCCTGCTAGGACCGATGAAAAGATCTGTATACTCACAAGTGAGCTGGTCGAGAAGAGCATCCTCATTTTTTTCAGCGTTTTCTATGAAGTCTCCCAGCATTTTAATACCCTTTTCTAGCTCTTCGTTTAGGGAGCCTAGTGAATAGGGAATTGGAAAGTTACCACTGACTATATCTTTAATCATCTCCCTTGGAGGTTCTTCCAAGAATACTCTGGATAAAAACGAGTAAAGATGCGCGCGGGTTTCAAGAACTTCCCTTATCCCCATAAGCTTTCCTCTGATAAATATCTAATGCGAAAAGGGGTCTACAATTTTCGCATAAAAGCATCAGCTCTCTCTGACTTTCAAGATCGAATTCACCAGCACTTCCAGAGTCCTTTAATATGCTAAAAGCCTTTTCGAAAGAGCTAACTGTGGTAAAAGGCTTTCCACAATTTTTGCATTTTAAAAGCTCAGATTCTACCAACACTTTTCTCTCATTATTAGCTAATCTCGGTAAATCAAGAATCTTTGCCATAGTTATAGCTTTCTCAGGGCAAGCTTCACAGCAAAGCCCACAGGCTATGCAATATGAATATGAAAACACTATTTTACCAGCGTCCTCCCTCTTTATGGCCTCTGTGGGGCACATATTCATACAGGTAGAGCACAGAGTACATTTTTCCTTATCTATTAATATATCAGCGAAAGGGAAATCCAGAATCTGGAGTGGTGACGGCTTTATTCCAGTATTTTGCAAAAAACTCTTAGTAATCCGTACTAAATCCGCTCTCTTATTACCCACTACAGTTGAAAGCATTTTAAACTGCTTAGAGGGGGTCAATTTTTCATAGAACTCTCTAACCATCTGAGTGAAATCTTGCGGATTAGTTGCTTCTATAATCATAACTCGGTCCTCAAGCTCAAAGGCATGTTGGAATATTCTAGCAAACTTGGACCCAGGGACATTCTTAATGCCATGAATACATTTCCCTCTCATAAGCAGTACTCCATCTGCATTAAGCTCAAGGGCTCTAAGAATGTAAGTTTCAGATACCATGGAAAGACAAGGTACGAATAATGGCAGTACGGGAGGATATTCTAATCTCTCTGCACCTGTTTTGGATAATATCTCCATACCGCATTCACATGTGAACATCACGATCTTCTTTTTCACTTTCGCCTCAAGGAGAGTTTCTAGTTGCGAGTAAATGAGTTTGCTGGGATATTCTTTAAGTTGCGGCAGAGTGATGGGACATAAAGACGTACATAAGCCACATCCTGTACACGAGATGTCATCAAACACTACTCTATCATCTTGCCTTAATATTGCGTTATAAGGACATGAAGACTCACATATTCTACAACCAATAATGCCAGATTTTCCGGCTGCACAATTATTTAGATCTACATCGATAAATTTAGCCTTGGTTATTCCGCCTATCCGGGCTACAACCTCTGAGAAAGTTGTCAATGCTTCATCTTCATGCCTGATTACATGTATCCCTAACCTTTTTGGAAATTCTTCTGAGTCTAGGATTACCTGAGCGAAATTCAGTATTTTATTAGACGCTTGAAAGTCTATTGCTCCAGCAGGACAAATTTTTATACATTTTCCGCATTTGGTGCACTTTTCATTTATGTAGAAAAACTTGTCAAAACTAATGGCGTTTTCCGGACAATTAAGCAAGCATTTACCGCAGAAGACGCATTTCTGCCAGTCTATAGGATTTGCTTCAATTTCTACCTCAAAATCCCCGAGACGTCCTTTCACATTTATGACTTTACCTAGCGTGTCTGGTACGTATGTTACATCTGCTAATTTGGTAAGTTCCACTGCAATTTTCCTAAGCGCACCCATACTTCCGGCTACTAGGACGCTTTTATTGACATTTACTTTTATAGTAGTAGGAGTTGGAGTTTCTTCAAGCTTTTTTATTCCGCACCCGACAAGTATCTTTGCTTTTTCGGTAGCCTCTTGCCTGTTATGAACCCAACCGCAAAGCGCACATAGGTTCAAGGTTACCAAATCTACCGCAAGCTTTTCCGCTAAAGCTTCAAATATCTCCTCCTTTTCTGTGCAACCCACTAAAATAGTGTCTAGGTTTTTTCTCCTAACATCGTCGGCAATGTAAGATAAGCCATCTTCTTGGCAGAGTAGTTCATGGGCTTCTACTACATCCGCTCCTCTTATTTTTTTCAATGCATTTAGTTTTACATTCGATGTTTTACCACAGGAACAGAGGAATACGCCTAATTTCATTTGCAATACCCAGGCCGAGTTTGATCTTCAAATTACTGGAAAGAAAATTGGTTGTTTAATGGCTGCGTATATTATTATTAATCGCAGTAGTAGTCCCCCAATCAAAACGCAGGTAAATTCTATAATTGGTAGTGTTCTAGAATGCTTCACTACAGTCAGTGACATAGTGGAAAGGAAAAGCGGAGCCACGAGGCCTATGCCTATTACACCAACCCAAAACAGTAGAGAATAAACCCCCGTCGTTATCGCGGCAACAGACTCCATACCGAAGGCATTAGTCTTACTAACACTATCGATGAATATAGCTAGCACTAGTATTTCAAAGGCAACTATAGCATCGTCGACTATACTCAGTCTGTGAACCGTTTTCATTTTTTCCTCAGTTAGTTTGGTCAACAGAGGGAAGAATAAAGTCGCAGCTAGACCTGTAGATAGGGCGGATAGGACGAATAAAAGTGGGAGAAAGTCAGAATGCCAAAGAGGAATAAATTGAAGTACTCGAAGAAGCAACCCGGTATAAGTTCCAACCGCGATACCTAATAAAATGCCAATTATTGCGAGAAAGACGCGGAGTCCCCTACTTTTATCTCTAAACAAAGTATAAGCGTATGTAAAGCCTAAAATTATAGTAATCATCAACAGCCATGCGCCGATAGCTAACCAAGACCCCGTGTTAACAAAAGCTCTTGGGATTTGAATCCCTCGGAGAGGATCTCCAAGATCAAAAAGAAGGAGTATGGAACCAATAATTAGTACTATTGGACTTATCAATACTCCGGATTTAGAGATATCGCGATATTTACCTCTACCAATTAGATCGGCTAACGATGCTGTAACTAAAGCACCAGCTCCTACTCCGCCAAGAAAGAGGTAGAATGCTATTATCCAACTCCATGGAGCATATTCAGGAACTTCCCAGGGCCAGAGTTCGTATAACATCACCATAGATATCACCTGATAAATAGGGGGGATGTGGCCTCCCCTATTTATACTAAAGTACCGGTGAGAGGCTGAATCTTTGCTGCAACTCTCTCCCTAAATTTGGCTGATATCTCAGTTGCGTCTCCCGCATCCAAAGCCCCGGTTGCGCAAAAGACAGCGCATCTTGCGATAGGCTCTCTAAAAATCTTCTGACCATTTTCTTTCTGTATGAAAGGCTGTACGCAGAAGGAACACTTGTCCATCTTGCCTCTAGAACCGAAGGGGCCGCTGCCAGGAAATTGCGGGGCCCCAAAGGGACAAGCCATTAGGCAGTATCCACAGCCAATGCATTTATCCTTATCGTGAAGTACAGCGCCGTCCTCCCTTTTATAGAGAGTTCTTGTTGGGCAAACTTTTATGCAAGGGGCATCATCACAGTGTAAACATGGCAGGGGGACGTTCTTTTCTCCAGGTTTCCCTTCATTAACAGCTACGACTCTTATTCTACGTATCCCCACAGGCACGTCATTCTGTGTCTTGCAAGCCGCTTCGCATCCTTTACATCTTATGCATCTTGTGTGATCCAGAAGAAATTTTAAATTAACCATCCTTCACACCTCCCTCACGCCTTATAAATATTGCACAAGGCTACTTTAGTCTCCTGCATCTGAGTGATCTGATCTACACCCGGGGAAGTGATTATATTAACGGAGTCCCCTTGAACTAGTTCCTTAGTTCCTTCAGGCCACCTATCGCTATAGTCTTCTCCCTCAAAGATACCGTTCCAATGGAAAGGAACGAATGCCGTTTTTTCATTTACCCTCTCTGTTATCTTGGCTCTAACTTTTATCCTGCCCCTCGCAGATTCTACCCATACCATATCACCATTGTTTATACCTTTCGATGCAGCGAGCTTTGGATTTATCTCTACATATAACTCTGGCATAAGTTCTGCTAAGATATAGGAACTCCTAGTCTGTGCACCTCCGCCGTGATGCTCTACTTGACGACCGCTAGTTAAGACGATTGGATACTTCTCATAGCGTTTTTCAGCTATTGCGCGCTGTTGTTCTGTAGCAAATTCCGCATTGGTAATTCTATACTGGAAAGGCTGATCAGGGTATGTTGGGTATTTCTCTACAAGATCTGGTCGTGGGCTTTCTATAGGTTCCCTATGTACTGGGACTTCGTCCGCCCAACCAGCGATCCTAAGCCTAGCCCTACCTCTGCCTGTTGGGGGATTACCGTCAGCTAGTGCTTTTTTAACTACTTCGCCGGTAAGGTCGGTAGCATAGCCCGCATATTGAGGAACTGCTGATCCATAGGGAGGCGTGTCTCCACGAACTATAGGATCGCCAGCGTTAGGCTCATCTGAGGGATACTTCCATTTAGCTCTTACGTCATGGCCGCCCTCGTTAACTGGCAATAGATCACTATAGAGTACTGGAGTTCCTGGATGGGTATCAGTCCAACACGGCCATGGTAGTCCCCACCATTCTCCATCGACAGGTCCTCCCGTTGCTCTACCAGTCTTAGGTGAAAAAAGGTGAGCATATTCTTTCTGCCTCTTTAATCTTTCTGGGGTTTGACCCTGCAGTCCTATAGGCCTACAAGCCATATTGATCTCTCTAGTCACATCCTCTATACTCTTGTAATCGAAGTGGTCTCCAAATCCAAGTCTCTTAGCTAGTTCTTGTAGTATCCACATATCAGGTTTGCTGTCAAACATAGGAGAGATAACTTGATCTCTCCAGAACCATCCTCTACCTGTATCAGTAACGCTGCCAGAGCCTTCTTGTCTAGTTGAAGCTGGCAGTAATATGATACCATCATCTCTCTCAGGAAGAGCTGCTGCTGCGGTTGGGAATGGGTCTATAATAACAAGCATATCAAGTTTCTCTAATGCTTCCTTCTCTTTTTTCATCTCCGTTATAGAGCTTATTGCTTCGCCCCAGAATATTGCCATATGTATGTTTGTCGGTTGGTCTATTCCCTCAATAGGCGGTAATAATACTCCATTGTACCAATTTGATACAGTAAATCCTGGCAGGAGTTGCAGATCTTTTTCTTTTCCTGCCGCGTCAGTGAATTTTCCTCCAAATCTTGCCTTCAGTTCTGCGGGAGTTATCTTACCTGAGGTATATGGGGATTCGCTGAAAACCTTTGCATAGTAATCCCATGATCCCTGGCTCTTTACACTATAGTACCCTGGTAAGAAATGGGATAGCACACACATATCCGTTACTCCTTGAACATTGTCGTGACCCCTTATTGGCACGCAGCCTCCGCCCCACTGTCCCTGATTACCTAGGATACAATTTAAAATAGCAAAGGATCTAATGATTTGGGTTCCTACGCTGTGTTGCGTAGCACCCATGGACCAGATAACATTACTAGGTCTATTTTCAGCGAGCATTCTGGCTGCTTTTTTTAAGTCTTCTGCAGGTACCCAAGTAATATCTTCAACTACCTCTGGGGTATAGGGTTCTACGGCTTTTTCGACATATTCAAAGCCATATGTTCTATTATTTACATAATCCCAGTCTACCCAGTTATTCTTTATAATCTCTCTAATTAGTCCATTGACTAGTGCAATATCAGATCCCGGTCTAAAACGCAGATATAGGTCAGCAAAGGCAGCCGTCCTTGTAAATCTCGGGTCTGCTACAATTATTTTAGCCCCGTTTTCATCTCTTGCATTAAAAACATTTTTCATAAAGACCGGATGTGCTTCAGCAGCATTAGAGCCCATAAAGAAGTGGCATTTCGCATGCCTCATCATTATCGTAGTGTTAGTCATGGCACCGTGCCCAAAGGTGTTTAGTAAGCCTGCGACAGTTGTAGAATGGCAGATTCTCGCCTGATGGTCGATGTTATTTGTACCGAAAAGCATTGCGAATTTCCTAAACATATAGGCTTCTTCATTTGACCCATGGACCAATCCACAGAAGAAGAGAGAATCTGGGCCATGTGTCTCTCTATGGTATTTCATTTTCTCTGCGACTTTATCCAGGGCTTCTTCCCATGAAATGCGTTTCCATTTTCCGCCTGACTTTTCCATAGGATATCTAAGTCTTCGAGGCGAATTTGTAACGCTAGGAAGAGAAGCGCCTTTGCAACACATCCTTCCCTCATTTATTGGGTTATCAGTCCACGGTTCCATCTTAGTGAAAACCCCGTCTTCTACAACGCCTATATAGCCACAACCCATAGCGCAGAAGGAGCAAATGGTCTTAACTTTTTTTACTTCCTTTGCCGGTGAAGCTTCTACTGGCGCAAATAATTCATTTGGGAAGTATTTTTTAGAAGTGGAATAGCCTCCTAAAGCAGCTGCAGCCCCTACTACTGCAGAAGCTTTAAGAAAGCCCCTCCTAGTTATTTTCATTACTCTACCTCCTCCATTTTTGGTAAAATAAATTAGTAAGCTATGTTATTTATAATTTGTTAAGTTGTGTCCTACTCTGCACAACCATTTTTAGAATCTAGGAAACGACTTTGGTAGTTTTTATTTGTAAGGGATTCATATATCCCTAGATCACAAAAAATCTAAAAAATACCTTAAATAATAAAGTAAGTAGTCAAAGCTTCAAAGTTATTCTAGCTCTCTCATAACTTCTTCTATGACTTTGGATTTAATTCTCTCAAGTTCGTGAGATAGCTCTAATCCTAGATTTATTTCTTTAGGCTCGACACCTATTATTATTATTTCTCTAGGAAGTTCATATATGCCTTCTCCACTTCTAATGGCATCTGCAAATGTAAAGTCATGGAGGCTGAGATTGAAGTTTTCTGGAGGCTCTTCACATCTTGGATTAAATGAAAGCTTGTAGAGACTGCCCGGTTCTCCATCACCCATATATGCATCGATAATCACTGCTTTATCTTTTCCATTCATAAACTCCAATACTGCGAAAGCATTTGTATCCGCGTCATAGACCTCTACATTCGGCGGTAGATCCATTTTTTCTAGGTCCTTCACAATATGAATTCCAATGCCGTCATCTTTCATCAGAAGATTCCCAACACCTATTATAGCAATTCTCATATTACCATGTAGACTTAATATTTTCTAAAAAAAGAAGAAAACATGAGGTTAGCGCACTGGACCAACCTCTAACTGATATCTTTTGCCACTAGGCGTTGCCACGTGAACAGTGCATGCCAAGCAGGGATCGAATGATCGGATCGTTCTTACAACATTTAAAGGCTTCTTAAAATCAGTTTCAGGTACCCCTATTAAAGCTTGCTCAATAGGCCCCATCTGACCCTTGTCGTCTCTGGGGCTAACATTCCAAGCAGTAGGGGTAATAACTTGGTATCTGTCTATTTTACCATCTTTTATGCTAACCCAATGTCCGAGTGCTCCTCTAGGAGCTTCCCATAGTCCTACGCCGAAGGCGTTATCCGGTACTTTATATGGTACTGAGACCTTTTCACCAGGAACCAGCTCACCCATCCATTCTACTAAAGCGTCACGCAAGATTAGGGTTTCTTGAGCTCTAGCAATTATCCTCGCAAGAGTATTAGCGACAGTTGCGCCTCCTGCGAGCTTCTTCCTGAGATCAAAAGGATCCCCTAACGCAGAACCTTTAATCTCATTCATCATTACCATCCTCGCAAGAGGACCTGCCTCTGCAGCATGGCCTTCATATCTTGGGGATTTTGCCCAGGAATAGGCGCCACTCTTATCTAAAGCAGGTTTTAGAGGCGGCGCATCTCCTACATACATTCCCCCGCTATCGTCAGTATACCAGGAATGTTTAACGTCTTCTGTTATCTTCTTTTCGTCTAAAGGATGGGCCTTCTTTCCATCAAAGAATCCTGCTGGCTCGAAGGAGGAACCGTCTGCCATATCATATACACCATAGGATATGAATTTATTCGGACCCTGGCCCCATTTGTCTGCTCCTATCTCTTTTGCTACTAATACCATACCCACTATATCATGCAAGGCGCTTCCAAGAGATGGATCGAATTTTCCGTCAACTACATTGTCAATCACAGCAGGCACGTTCTCGGTAGCTCCTATCCAATTTGAAACTTCAACTAGTCTAGTAAGGGCCCGTCCTATATTGTCAGCAGAAGGCTTAACTGTAACTCCTCCGGGCACCGTGGTCATATGGTGGGGAACTTTAGCGCCAAAAATCGCTAGAACTTCGTGAAGAGTCCTCTGCATCCTTACGGCTTCTTTATAACCCGCCCCTGTTAGGAAGTTTATTCTCTCTAGATTTGTACCAGCAAAGGATTTACTGAAGTCAGGTCCAGCGAGAGCATAGAACCAGATAGCATGGGAATACAAAGTGGTTACTACTTCTATAATGTTTCTTATTTTTCTGGCACCATCTGGCACCGTTACACCTGCAGCGTTCTCAATCGCTCTCAAGCTGCATATTCTATGCTCAGTGTGGCAAACACCGCATATCCTCTGTAATAATACAGGAGCATCTCTCGGGTCTCTGCCTCTAACAATTAGTTCGAACCCTCTGAACATATTGGCGTGAGTTTTTGCATCTGTGACTTGGTTGTTTTCTATATTCACAGTTACGCCAAGATGGCCTTCTATTCTATTAACAGGATCTATTACGATTTCAACCAATGGTTACACCTCCTTTTTCGTCAACTCCTCATATTCCAGAGGATGTTCCTCCTTCATTCTCTCCTCGGGTAGTTTGCCGGTCAAAAATACTTTGTCAAATGGAAACACTTCTCTCCTTAAGTGGGATGTATATATATGTATAGTGAAGACAAAGACTGCCGCTAACACGGCTTCTTCGCTGTGTGCGATTCTAAGACTTTCTCTCACAGTAATGGAAAGGAAGGGGAACAAATCGGGTTTCCACATTACAATGCCAGTGATGATCATGATAGCCATTCCCCAAAAGGCGCCCCAGTAGTCAAACTTTTGAACAAAGTTAAATCTATCGAATTTAGGATATTCTTCTGAGATTCCTAATTTGAATTTTATGAATCTCCCGAAATCAGTTATATCTTTTGTAGTAGGAATAATCTTTTTCTTTCCTCTATCAATAAAGACATACCATATAACATGGTAGACCCCTACGGAAGTCATACCGATTGCCGCCCATTTATGGATGGACTTTATAGTCACGTATCCTACTGATTTTAATATGGCCTGCCCCCACTCCCATCTATATTTCATTGGGAGACCTGTGATTACAAGGAGAGTAAATGTTGTGAGGAGGATAATATGTTGCCACCTTTGGTTACCTGTGAACCTTTTATATTCTCTCACTTTTCCTCCTCCTCATCTTTCTTCTTTCTTCTGCCCAAGGCGTCAAGCGCGACATATCCTGCGGCAGTAGCCATAGTGCCCGCAATTAATACGTCGAAGAATTTCTTGGTTGCATCAAGCTCTAAGGTGTCCTGGCTTACATAAAATGGACTCATGACATCTGGGAATCTCAGATCAAAGCATCCTATACAGGGTGCTCCAGCTTGCATACAGAAGTTTACGCCACCGTTCCATTTCCTAGTAGCACAGTCAGCGAAAGTTACAGGACCCCTACACCCCAGCTTATAAAGGCATTCAGGGTCGCTAAAGTTTTTCGCAAACTTGCCGCTGTCATAATAACCTCTCCTTGGGCATTCGTCATGAAGTAAACTTCCATAAAATGCAAGAGGCCTACCTTGGGAATCCAATTTTAATGGCAGTCCAAGGATTACAGCTGCGGCAGTTAGTAAAATATGTTCGCCTTGTGGAGGGCATCCAGGTAGATTCACAATAGTTCTATCCTTTAATAAATCTTTGAGTCCCATAGCTCCAGTTGGGTTGCCTCGTGCCCCAGGAATACCTCCGTGAGTAGCGCATGACCCTACTGCAACATGGGCTGCATTAGGATTAAGGTCGGAGAGCCTACGTAGTTCGTCGTTTAAATATACCGGTTTTCCATCTCGCTCGCCTATAATACATGCCCCTTTCATGGAGTCGCTTGGAATCGCTCCTTCTAACACGAGTATGTCGGGGACAACTGATCCGAGTATTTCCATCGCCTCTTCTCCAAAGGGCGGCATTATTGTGTTATGGAAGGCAGGGATCACGTTTAGTATTTGTACCGCATCATATAAGTCTGGATGTACGCCTTGCAACAGGGATATAGAACACGCTGTATCTCCTTGGCCTTGGATCCATACCAGTTTTACTCCTTTATCTGCAGCTTCAGCAAATACATCGATAAGTTCGTTCCTGTAAGTTTGAACAAATGTAGCAGCACCTAAAGTTCCTAATAGTTTAAGAAAATTTCTTCTTGTCAGCTCAGAAATAATATCACCTCCTCTTTACTTCCCTCTACTATTATTTTTTTTGAAAATATATAATTTTCGCTTTAATTTTTAAGCGATTAATTCGACGGCATTAATAATAAAAGCCTGGATGGCAAGATAAGTCGAACTTTATTTTATCATGGGCTTTGGTGGAAGTCCCCCAAAATATTAAAGGTAAAGATTTGTAAAACCAATTGAGGATTAAAAATGTGCTTGGCGGTACCTGGGGAAATCGTTGAGATAAAAGGCCATGAAGCTCTTGTTGATTATGGAGGAGTAAGAAGAAAGGTGGATATTAGTCTATTAGAAGATGTTAAGGTAGGAGATTTCGTGCTGGTACATGTGGGTTTTGCGATACAGAAGTTGAGCGTGGAAGAGGCTAAGGAGTCTCTTAGAATATGGAAGATGCTCTTGGGTGGAGATGAAGAATGGAAGATTTAAGAGACCCTAAGCTTGTGAGCAAAGCAGTTGAAAAAATAAAAGCACTTGCAGGAAAAGACAAGTTTAAATTTTGTCATGTGTGTGGTACCCATGAGTATACGATAACTAGGTATGGGCTTCGTTCACTATTGCCCGAAAATATAGAAGTGATAGCAGGCCCTGGATGCCCGGTATGCATTACACCGGCTAGGGATATAGAGGAGGCGATTTATTTAGCTGAGCAGGGCGTGGTGGTATGCTCTTTTGGCGATGTTATTAGAGTACCTGGTGGCAACTCATCTTTGGCTGAGGCTAAGGCTAAAGGTGCAGAGGTCAGGGTAGTTTATGGTCCTATAGATGCATTAAGGATGGCAGCTGAAAATCCTTCGAAAGATATAGTCTTCTTTGCAACGGGCTTTGAAACTACTTCACCTACTACAGCAGCTACGGTTGTATCTAACCCGCCGGAAAATTTTAGTCTATTAGTATCACATAGGCTTATTCCGCCAGCCATGGAGCTTATGGTTGGTGTTGGAGAGCATAGACTTGATGGATTCATAGCCCCCGGGCATGTCTCTACCATTATAGGTACAGAGCCTTATGAGATTCTTCCAAGGGCTTATCAGATGCCTACTGTTATAGCGGGATTTGAGCCTATTGATGTACTAATGGGTATTGTTATGTTGCTTAAGCAAATCCGTGAAAAGGACTATAGAGTGGATAATGTTTATTCCCGCAGTGTTAGGAAAGAAGGGAACCCTAAGGCGAGGGCGCTCCTTGATAAAGTATATAGAGTTGTTAGCGGTGAGTGGAGGGGTATTGGGAGAATACCCTTCTCTGCACTGGAATTGAATGAAAATTTCCGTAGGTATGATGCTAGAGAAAAATACGAGATTGAGATTGGGGATATAATGGACCTAGACCCTCAATGCAGTTGTCACTTGGTAATCATAGGGAGGCTTTATCCAAAAGATTGCAAGCTCTTTGGAAAAGCTTGTACCCCAAGTAGACCTAGAGGGCCCTGCATGGTATCTATCGAAGGCACCTGTTATATAGCTTATCGATATGGGGGCTAATCTCTTGCACGGGATTGGACTAGCACTAAATATAATTGAAAATGTAAAAAAGTCGCTAGAAGGGCATAGAGTAAAAGAGGTTAAAGAATTAGAAGTCGAGCTAGGAGAATTCTACTATGTCTCGGAAAAAGAGTTAAAAGATGCTTTTGAAATTGTCGCAAAAGATACTATCATGGGCAATGTAGCATTGAAGGTAAGTATAATACGAGGCCGAATAAGATGTATTAACTGCGGTTATACTGGAAGAGGAGAAATTAATAATGAACCTCACGCGATACAAGTTACTTGCCCTAAGTGTGGTGAAGGATTAGTTGAAATATTGGAAGGTAAAGAATTAAAGTTGAAAAAGATACGAGTTGAAATTGAAGATTAATTAAAGTGAATTTGCGAGTTTTAAAAATGATTCGTAAAATAATTGCATTTAGAAATGGTGAAAAAATCGAAGAATATGTGGCGGAAGAGAGGGAGCTAAGGATACTTGTAAATGATATCCCTGTTGCTACGGCGAAGCTTTCTCCAGGGTTTGAAAAGGAGTTTGCGATTGGTTATCTTATAGGTGAAGGTCTAGTTAGGGGTATAAATGATATTAAAGATGTGAGAATCGAGCAAAATTGCGCTTATGTAGAAGCTAAAAAAGAATTCGAAAAATCTTATGAACAATATCTCTCTACGGATTGTATTAGCGGGTGGAGAGTGAGGGTTGAAGTTGAGGACATCAAAGTCTCTTCTGATTATAGTGTTGGATTTAGCGAGATAATTAATAGCATGAAAGAGCTACAAAGGAGGGCAAAAAACTGGAGGATCACAGGAGCACTGCATGCAGCGGCTCTTATTAATGGTAATGATTTTTTGATAGTGGAAGATATAAGCAGGCATATAGCTATCGATAAGATTATTGGTATGGGTGCTTTGAAAGGGGTAGACTTTTCGCAATCTTATGCTCTATGCTCTGGAAGACTTCCAGGAGATATGGTGATCAAGATGGCAAGAGTCAATATTCCTATAGTATGTAGTAGGACTGCTCCTATATTATCAGGTATTGAATGCGCAGAGAAAGCAGACCTTACTCTAGTGGGGTTTGTACGTGGTAGAAGGATGAATATTTATACTCATCCAAGAAGAATATTACTAGGTAAATAGCTTATTTGACCCAGACCCGTTCTCCAGTTATCATATAATAGATCCTCGCGCCTGTTTTAGCGGCGATGTCTCCTATCCGCTCTAAATATCTTGCCACAAATATAAGGTCAGTAGCATCGTCAATATTGCGAGGATCTCGTAGCATGAAGGATAACAATTCATTATATATCTGACTATAAAGATCGTCAAGGAAATCATCCTCACTAATCAGCTTATCGGTATCTGGGGGCACTTTAGTTTTAATTGCAGTAATATCGGTATCTATCATTTGTGATATAGTTTCAGCCATACGGGGTATATCTATTAATGGCTTAAGAAGAGGCTTTTTCTCGTATTTTGGAGTTATCTCGGCTATTTTAAGAGCAAGATCAGCAATACGCTCAAAATTATCGCTTATTTTCAACATTGTGTGCACGAATCTCAGATCTTTCGCTACTGGCTGTTGAAGTGCGAGTAGTTTCAGGCAGTCATTGTCTATATCAAGATTTAAAATATCACTTTTCTCTTCAAGATCTGCAACCTCTTTTGCCTTTTCAATATTACGCTCTTTTAGAGACTCTACGCTCAAAAGAACCGCTTTTTTTGCGATCTCCGCGATCTCCAATATTTCTCTCTCAATTTTGTCCATGCCTTTTTCTAAGGGTGTCCTAACCAAATTTTAGACCTCCTTGATCAATTCTATAACTCTGTAGCTAATTTCATCACGCAATCTTCGAAATTCGTCTATATCCTTACCCTTTGGATCTGGCAGCTCCCAATTATCTATTTTTTCTGAAGAGTAAAGGAATGCTGGGCAGGAATCCTGTGATAGACATCCCATAGTTATAATCCTCACAGCTCGAGATACCATCTCTCGTGTTAGCGGTTTAGGCTTTTCTTTACTTATATCTATTCCAATTTCCTGCATTACTTTTACAGCTTTTTTACTCACCTTTTGAGCCGGCTCTGTGCCAGCACTATCAGCCATCTCGCTCTTTGTAAAGAAGTTAAAGAAAGCTTTTGCTATTTGACTTCTTGCCGAGTTGCCTATACACACAAAGAGAACCTTCAATTCCTCAGCTCCTCGAAGCTTAAATCCTTTCCACCTATAATTTTTACTTTTGCGTCAATTTCGTTATCTTGTATTTCAATTATATTGTAAGAGTTATGGAAGAAACCTCTAAGTTTAAAATCGCTTAAGCTACCTGCATGGATTATTGAAAAGTTTTCAAAATCCCATTTCCAGGGTCTGTGTTTATGTCCGCAGAGGACTGCAGAAATTTCAGCTTTTCTTAAAGCTTTAAGCACGTCGCCTGCGTCTATAACGGTATGTCTTTCTAGTCCTGTATCAGGTACCGGAACTAGGTGGTGATGCATTGCGATAATAGTAAGTTTATCTTTTTTTATCTGTTTGAGCATCCATTGGGTCTGCCTAAACCCGACCTCTCCTTCATCCTTATCAGGTCTCGCAGTTTTCAGTACTATTATCGATACTCCTCCTATTTCATATGTTTGCCTGAGCGGGAAAAATTTATTCAAAAGTAAGTATCCTGTGTTCCTGTAATCATGATTACCGCTACAAATAATCATATTTTTACATTCTAAGGCACTAAGCTTTTCTTTAGCCATTTCAAATTCTGGGAGCAATCCTTCATTAGAGAGGTCACCAGTTATGACTATCATGTCTGGATCAAGAGAGTTTATTTCATCTACCGCTTGTTCAAACGCAGTAGAATTGAATTTTGGACCGAAATGTAAGTCTGACATATGCACTATTAACATTATCCAAACCTCCCCGTTATGTAGTCTTCTGTGCGTTTGTCAGAGGGTTTTTCGAATATCTTCGAAGTTACGTCATATTCTATTAACTCTCCCATCAGAAAGAACGCTGTATAGTCGCCTACTCTGGCAGCTTGTTGCATGTTGTGAGTAACGATTACTACAGTATATTCTTTTTTTAGATTTAATATAAGCTCCTCGATTTTAGCAGTTGCAATAGGGTCCAGCGCGGATGCTGGTTCGTCCATAAGAATCACCTCTGGCTGGACCGCTAAGGCTCTGGCAATGCAGAGTCTCTGTTGCTGGCCCCCAGAAAGGTCTAGGGCGTTAGTATTCAAACGATCTTTTACTTCATCCCATAAAGCAGCTTTTCTAAGGCTGTCTTCGACAATTCTTCTAAGCTTTTCTTTATTTTTTTCACCATGGATTCTTGGGCCATATGCTACGTTGTCAAATATCGTTTTAGGAAATGGATTAGGCACTTGGAAGACCATACCAATTCTTCTTCGTAGCTCTACTGGGTCTATATCTTGACTGTAAATATTTTTCCCATCAAATAATACCTCTCCTTCAACTTTAGCTCCTTTGATGAGATCGTTCATTCTATTAAAACATCTGAGAATAGTAGATTTGCCGCATCCACTTGGCCCTATAATCGCAGTGACTTTGTTCCTGAAAATCTTCATGTTAACATTTTTGATTGCGGGCTTATCACCATAAAATACACTTAAATTTCTACATTCTAGTACAGTGGAAGATTTTGTGCTACTGTCAATGATTTCCTGCTCTATTTTACTTGGTAACTTCATTTTGAATTTCATCTTCTCCGCTTCTGATATTTATGCCGTATGAATATAGCAACAGCATTCATAGAGAGCAAAATAATTAGAAGCACCACTATTGCAGCCGGAGTAACACCATGCTGGAACTCTCGCTGAGGGAGATCAGACCATGCAAATATCTGGAGAGGCATAGCACTAAAGGGGCTAAATATCCCACGAGGGGAGGTAAATATTGATGTTGCAGCTCCAATCATTATTAGGGGGGCCGTTTCCCCCATGGCTCTAGCAAGAGCCAAAATAGTTCCAGTCATGATCCCCGGGATGGCCTGAGGTAGCACAACGCTTCTAATCGTTTGCCACCGTGTAGCGCCAATTCCATAGGCGGCATGTCTAAGAGTATCTGGTACAGCCTTTATAGCTTCTTGGGAAGAGACTATCACTATCGGGAGGATTAGTAGGGTTAAAGTAAATGCACCTACAATCACTGTCCCATGAGGCAATCCTAAGGTAGAGACAAAGATACCTAAGCCTAAAAGTCCATAAACAATAGAGGGTACTCCAGCGAGATTTGATATATTTGTTTCTATTAGTTTGGTGAGAAATGAACTCGTAGAATATTCCTGCAAATAGATGGCAGCCCCTACACCCAACGGTAAAGAAAGAATTCCAACAAGAGTTATTACGAATATAGACCCCACAAGAGAAGGATATAAGCCTGCTTCTTCAGCGAACCTTGAAGGTGGGCTAGTTATAAACTGCCAGTCAATCCATCCAATCGCGTCCCAGAAAACATATACCAATAACGCTGCGAGAGAAAGTATCCCGACCCATGTTGCACCGATACATAAAAATAGAAAACCAAAATCTTTCCAGTCTCTTATACCGCCTACTACCACCCTACTCATTGATATACCTCTCGGTACTTAGATTTGATATATTGACTTAGAACGTTCATCAAGAAAGTCATTACAAAGAGGGTCAAGCCGACTGCGAACAAGCTTTTGTAAGCTACAGAATCTCCTGTAACGTCACTCATTCCAATTTCTACCATAGCAGCAGTCATTGTTTCGATGGGTTTGAGTAATGCATCTCCAACGTTGAATGGATTTACTACTCGAGCGTATTTTCCTGCGGCAATAGTTACTGCCATGGTTTCACCTATAGCCCGAGATATGGCAAGTATAAAAGATGCCATTATTCCTGATAGTGCTGCGGGGAAAACTATTGTTGTAGAGACATGAAATTTTGTAGCCCCAAGACCATATCCCGCTTCTCTCAGCGTATTTGGAACGGCTCTCATAGCGTCTTCACTCATGCTTGAAACCATAGGTAATATCATTATTCCTATAACAATTGAGGCACTCAAGGCATTAAAGGCGCTAATGCTAGGAAATATTTTGCTTAAAAGAGGGGTGATGTATACTAGGGCAAAGTAACCATAGACCACCGTGGGTATGCCGGCTAATATTTCAAGAGCAGGTTTAACTATAGCTCTAACTCTTTCTGAGGCATATTCGCTAAGATATATGGCAGACGCCACACCTAAAGGCAGCGCAATTACGGCGGACCAAAAAGTCACCAGTAGCGTGCCGCTGATAAGCGGAAGCACCCCATATTCTGCGGGTTTTATAGTTGGGCTCCATCGTGTGCTAGTGAAAAACTCGATTATGGATACTTTGCTGAAGAACTCTGCAGCATCCACGATAAGTACAAACACTATGCCGATAGTAGTTATAACTGAAAGGAGAGCACATGAAAAGAAAAACCATTTGATTACTCTTTCTGATAGGCTTCTACTTTTACCGGTGAGGGAAGTCAACTTCGATGGTTCCACCACCATATTATCTTATCAAATATCTTCCTATATAAATCCGATGTTTTTTGGTATACCGACGATATTTCAATCTCTGTCATTTACTGTAGTTCGCTTAATATACGTTCCAATTTAGCTAGATTTTCTTCTCTAATTTCCTCTGGCACCGGTACATACCCTACTTGAGTTATCAGTTCAGTACTAGTTCTCTCGAGATAAAACCTTACAAATTCCCGGACTTCAGGCCGTTTAAGAGAGTTTTTGTTAACATATATGAATAATGGACGTGAAAGTGGACGATATTCCCCAGATCTCGCAGTTTCTATGCTAGGCTCGACGTATCTTTCTCCATTATAAATCTTCAAAGCTTTTAATCTATCTTTGTTCTGAAGGTAGAAGGCTAACCCGAAATACCCTAGTGCATATTTAGACCGGGATACTGCCTGTACTATAGTATTATCTTGCTCAGTGCCTTGATAATCACTCCTTGATACCCCGCTTTCCCCCATAATTACCTCGGTAAAATAATCGAAAGTACCGGAAGCACTTGTTGGCCCATATAGCTCAATAAGTTCATCAGGCCATTCTGGGTTAATATCACTCCATTTCTTTGCGGGATTATCGGGTCTCCATATTTTCCTAAGTTCCTCTGGACTCATACTCTCTACCCAATCAGCAGCGGGATTTACAACCACAGTTATAGCATCAATGGCGACCTGAAATTCAATCGGCTCTATTCCATTTTTCTTAGCAGCCTCTATTTCGCTTTCTTTTATCGGGCGGCTTGCACCGTTAATATCCGTTTTTCCAGGAATGAAGAAGTTTTTAAATCCTCCGCCAGTGCCTGTGGACTGGACTGGTATCACGACTTCTGGATATTTCTTGTTAAACTCTTCTGCTATAGCAACCGAAATAGGATAAACGGTGCTACTACCAGCTATTTTAACAGTGCCTGAAAGAGTTCCTTCTTGATTTGTTGTTCCTCCCAAGCATCCGGCTAAAAAAAATGCCAAAAATAAAATAAATAGGCTGAGTTTTTTCATGCTTTTATCCTCCTTATAATTTTAAAGGACTCTACGGCCCTTCCCCTAGAAGGCCGTTTGTCTGTGCAATCGGGATGATAGCATCTGAAATCCACTACTACCACCACTCCTTCTATGGGGTTTCCACATTTATCGCATATCAAATTTTTTCTTCTTCTCATCAATTGGATAAATTCTATAATAATATTTATATACTTTTTCCAAATAATATATAGACTATATAGAAACTATATAGAATATGGAGATATAGAAAAATGGAAGTAAGGAAGGTATATAAAACGGGAGGTTCGACCTACGTTATATCCTTACCAAAAAAATGGGTAGAAAAAAACAATATAAAGGCGGGGGATTCTCTTGTTATAACACAACAATCCGGGTCCTTACTTATTGAATCGAGTGTTCATGAGCGGGGAGAGAATATAGTAGAAATAAAAACTTCTCAGTTGCCCTCAAGAGAAGCATTTGAAAGACTTATAATCGCATATTATCTAATTGGGTGCGATACTCTCAAGATAAAGCTAGACAAAGATCCTGGGAGATTTAAACAGAGCGCTAGGAAAGTCTTGGACTACTTGGTTGGAGTTGAGATAGTTGAAGACCTTGGTAACTCGATTACTATGGAGATATTGCTTGATGATAAGAGGATGCCAACTCTAAAAGTGTTAGAAAGAATTCATCTTATAAATAAGTCCATGCTTAATGATATAATAAAGGTTATGGAAACAGGAGATCCCGAGCTTGCTAGAGATATCATAGCTCGTGAGAAAGAAGTTGATAGGCTTTATTTTTTAGTTGTTAGACAGTTGAAAAGTGCTGTCCAGTATCCTCAAGTTGCGGAGAAACTCTCAATAGGTAATCAAAGGGATAGTCTTGGATATAGAATAATGGTCAAAAGTTTAGAGAGGATTGCGGATCACATAGAAAATATAGCTAAGAGCTATGTCTCACTCGTTGAAGTAGAGGAGAACCCTGACATAGAGGATTTTGTAGAGTTAGCTAGAGAAGTAGCAGTAATTTATGATTCTTCGTCTTTATCTATCTTCAATAGAGAAAAATCTTCGGCAGAAGATGTATTTCTCAGTCTGAAAAAAGCAAGAGCAAATCATGGTAAGCTATCAAATAAGTTGGTTCAAATCAAAACTAATCCTTCTTCTATGATTCATAGAAAATCCATAATAGACAGTCTAGGAAGAATTCTCAGCTACTGTAGCGACATCGCTGAGATATCTTTAAACATGTCTGTAGATATTTAAGAAAATATTTAGCAGACTCTAGGTACTGGGTCACCTATCGGAGGTTCTAGTATCCTTTTTCCGCCCACTACAGTTTCTAGTATTACTCTACCTTTATGCTTGGATATTACCTCGCCAATTATCTGTGCGTCTTTTCCTAATTTATCTGATCTCAATACATGAAGAACTTCCTCAGCTTTGGATGGATCTACAGCAATAATTGCCTTACCTTCATTTGCCACAGAAAAAGGATCTATTCCTAACATCTCCGAGGCTGCTACAACTTCTTTTTTGAGAGGGATTTCCTGCTCATGTATCATTAGTCCCACAGAGTTCTTTCTAGCCCAAGAATTCAAGGCCGCTGATAAACCTCCTCTCGTAGGATCCTTCATGGCCGTTACTCCCCCAACTTTTAGAGCTTTTTCTATCATGCTCCACAGGGGAGCAATATCTGACTTTAAAGAAGTTTCAAACCCAAACCCTTCTCGGAATGACATCAAGGATATGCCATGGTCTCCTATTGTACCAGTGAGTATTATTTTATCTCCAACCTTAAGTCCCGTGTCTCGTATGAGTTTATTTGCAATTCCAACACCTGTAGTTGTAATTACGATTTCATCTATAGATCCTCTCTCCATAACTTTAGTGTCCCCTGTTATTATGGAAACTCCACTTTCTCTAGCGGCTTTATCCATGGATCTAATTATTTTCTCTAGCTTCTCTAGGGAGAACCCCTCCTCTATAATAAGCGCACAGGCTATAGCTATAGGCTTAGCGCCCATAACTGATAGGTCGTTGACGGTTCCGCATATAGATAACCTCCCTATATCACCTCCAGGGAAAAATATAGGCTTTACTGTATGGGCATCTGTGGTAAGTACTAGTTCTTTCTCACCAAGAGAAATAGATGCTCCATCATCAAGGTCTTCAAGGCCTACTTCACCTATACTTTTTTTAGTGATTAGGGATAAGATGCTGCGAGTTATGAGTTGGTCCATTAGTTCCCCTCCCGCACCGTGGTTAATAGTTATCTTCATGCTTTTGAGTTGAATTTTTATCTTTTAATCTTTTCGGAGACGTGTTTATTGGAATATATCTACTATTGATAATTCGTTCTAAAATTTCATATACTCCCTTCCTAATCTAATAATAATGGCCTACCGGATTATCGTAAAGGGAGTAGTACAGGGGGTAGGGTTCCGCCCCTTTGTTTATAGGATAGCTAAAGAAAAGAACCTAAGAGGTTTTGTAAGAAATGTAGGTAATAGTGTTGAGATTTTAGTAGATGGTGAAAGAAAGGAGATGGATGGTTTAATTAAGATAATAAAAAACGAGCATCCGCCTTTAGCCGAGATCTTCTCTATTAATGCTAAATACTCGGAAGATAAAAAGTTTGATGATTTTTACATCCTTAGTAGCGAGGGAAAGGGCGAAGGCGGGTCTGATATTCCTCCTGATGTATGTGTCTGTGATAAATGTGTTATGGAAATCTTTGAAGAAAAAAATAGAAGATACTTATATCCCTTCACCGTTTGTACTGATTGTGGTCCTAGATTTACAATAATTGAAGGCCTTCCTTATGATCGAGAGAAGACCACTATGAGAGAATTCGTTATGTGCTCTAAGTGCAAGGAGGAGTACTTAGAACCTACTGACAGGAGGTTTCGTGCTGAACCGATATGCTGCCCTCAATGCGGTCCTAAATATGCTCTATATGAGAAAAAGAGAAAAATCGCAGTTTCTGATAATGCCATTCGAAAGTCAGGTAAAATCCTTGATGAAGGCAGAATCCTAGCGATAAAAGGCGTTGGGGGAACACATCTAGCAGCTAAGATAACTGATGATGAACCTATTTTGAGAATTAGGGAGATATTGGGTAGAAAAGAAAAGCCTTTCGCAGTGATGGCTAGAAATATTTCCGCTGTAAAGAGTATAGCATATCTTAATAAAAAAGAAGAGGAGCTTTTAAGTTCATATCAGAGGCCAATACTTCTACTGCGCAAGAAGGGCACTGTGTCTAATTATATCTCTCCCGGATTGCATAATATCGGTGTCATGCTACCTTACTCGGGTATCCATTATCTTTTGTTCTATTACTCTAATGAGCCTGCTTTTTTAATGACATCTGCTAACTTGCCCGGGGAACCGATGGCGATAAAGGACGAGGAGGTCTTATCCTTAGAAGCTGATTATTCGCTAATACATGATAGAAGAATTCAGAATAGATGCGATGACTCTGTTATAAAACTAATATGTGGGAGGCCTATTTTTTTAAGAAGGTCTAGGGGATTTGTTCCAAGGCATATAAGAATATCTCAGGGGGGAGCGAATGTTATAGCTTTAGGTCCTGAACTTGACGTTGTCGCATGTATTTTGAAAAATGATAGGTGTTTCCTTACTCAGTATATAGGAAATACAACTAAGCCGAATACGCTGGAATACCTAGAAAGTGCGGTGTATAACCTCCTTAAACTTGTAAAAATTGAGGAAATCGATGCAGTAGCGGTGGATATGCATCCCAGTTTTAACACCTCTAGGCTAGGCAGAGAGATAGCTGAAAGATTCGACGCAGTAGTGGTGGAATGCCAACATCATCACGCTCATATAGCGTCTTTGATGGCTGAGAAAGGTATAGATAGAATGGTGGGGATAGCAGTAGATGGAGCTGGATTTGGAGTTGATGGGACAGTATGGGGTGGGGAAATATTGCTTGTGGATCCAGAAGGGTTTAAGAGAACAGGGCATCTTTTACCACAGATAATGCCAGGAGGAGACTTAGCTACTAGATTTCCTGCTAGAATGGTAGCAGGAATACTTTATAATAAATATCCTCCTGATGAACTTAAGGAGATTTTACTAAAGAATGTTGCTAAGGGTTTTAGAAGTAGAGACGAAGTGGACCTAGTTCTAAAACAAATCGAGAAAAGGTTTAACACGCCTTTAACTACTAGTGCTGGTAGAGTGCTGGACGCAATTTCTACTTTGCTAGGGGTATGTTATGAAAGAACATACGAGGGAGAGCCTGCTATGAAGCTTGAGTCCTTAGCATACGGTGGTAGTGATAACCTTGAAATACCTGTAAGAATTACATTGCAAGACGGAAAGTATATCTTTGATACAACAGCGGTTATAGACTCACTTTTGTGTCTTAAAGAAGAATACTCATTAAAAGATGTTGCTGCGTCAGCACAGAGAGCAATTGCATATGGCCTGGTTGATATGGCTTTAAGAACCGCCAAAAAAGAGAAGATTCAATCGGTAGGGATTTCTGGTGGGGTTTCCTATAATGAAGCCATTGTGAGGTATATAAAAAAGAAGGTTGAAGAAAGCGGGTTATATTTTTATATACATGAGGAAGTTCCATGTGGTGATGGCGGGATTTCACTAGGACAGGCAGCCATCGCAACTCAAAAGCTCCGGCTTATGGCATAGTCAGCAATTATTTCTAGGGATTTTTTAGCACTAGAATCTTTAAGCACTCTTAACTCTTTTTTAGCTTTTTCTATTATTGACTTTGCTCTCTTTTTAGCGTATTCTATCGAATTTTCATTTATGATCTGTAAAGCTGTTTTTACTTCATCTTTTGAGAGTTTTTTACCTGTAATAACATCTTTTAAAATTTCTTTTTCTTCCTCTCCGGCGACCTTTAAAGCATGTAATATCACGAAAGTGGGTCTGCCTTGAGTTACATCAGCACCTATAGGCTTCCCTAAAATAGTCTCTCCCGATACGATATCCAATATATCATCGGTCATTTGGAAACCGATACCGCTCAAATACCCAAATCTTGAGAGGGCATCTATTTCTTCAGGTGTTCCATCACCTAGTATTGCAGCGCATTTTGTGCAAGCTTCAAATAAGGCCGCCGTTTTTCTTTCGATAACCTCCAAGTAGACTTCCTCTGTCATATTCATATTACCGGTATGCTCTGTCTCTAGCATCTCCCCCTCTGCTAATCTTATACATGCGTTGGATATTATGTCTATAATTTCTTTTTTCTCGTATTTTCCAACAAGTCCAAAAGCCTTCGAGAAGATAAGGTCGCCGGCTAAAAGTGCTGTTTCATTTCCCCATTTTTCGTTTACAGTTGGCACGCCTCTACGCATTGAACTCTTATCAATAATATCATCGTGTATAATAGTAGCTGTGTGAATTAGCTCTAATGCGATGGCGAGTGGAGCAATATATCCTACATTCCCCTCCATAGCCACCGCTCGATAAGAAAGTGTGGTTAGAGCTGGCCGAATCCTCTTACCGCCAGTCACTATTAAATGCTTAGACGCGTTATATAGAACACTTGGATATGAATTTAGGATACAGCAAGTAAGTTCTTCCTCGATGTAACTCATGTCAGATTTAAAATCGTTATTTATTTCGCTAATCATCTCCCATAACTGTTCTGGAGGCTCATTGGGGTTCATGTATAATCATTCCTGTTTTATTATTAGGTTTCAAGCCAGGGATTCTCCTAAGCACATCTTTAAATTCATCAGAATTTAGAATTTCAATAAACTTTTGCACAGATACCTTATTAATCTTAGCTTTAGGTATAACAAAGTCATATTTTTCCTCTCTTAGCGGTAAGAAGTCTAGGCCGTATTGTTCTGCCACTGTTTTTATTGCTAATCCTACATCAGCCTTGCCGTACGCTACTGCAGCGGCTACTGCACTGTGAGACTTAGCTTCTATCTCATATCCTCTTATTTTCTTAATAAGGGCATTGAACTCTAATCCTTTCTCAGAAGCAAATTTTTTCAATTCCATATCCAACAACACTCTAGTGCCTGAACCAGGGTTTCTATTTATAAAGAAAATATCATCCCGAGCGAGATCCTCAATTCCAGTAATTTTCTTGGGATTCCCTTTTGTAATAACGAAACCTTGTTCTCTATCGTAGCCTCTAACAACATAAGCTGTACTCTCTATGCCAAATTTCTTTAAAAACGGAATGTTATACTCACCAGTTTTCTCGTCTATAAGATGGCTTCCCGATATATCTGATTCACCCCGCTTTACTGCAGCTAATCCGCCAGAAGAGCCCACATTAATAACCTTTGCTTGAATTTGAGTCTTCTTATTTAAAAGGTTTAGTATGAGGTCTACTCCTATGCAATGGCTCCCAATTATAGTTAGATCCGCAGGTTTTATTATATCGCTAAGAAGGGAGACCTTAACCAAGCTGTCTTCCGGGATTATCTCAGTATTTTCTGGAACTTCAAGGTAACCATCAGCCTCCGCCAAGGTTGTTATAGCACCTGATCCAGTCAATATAGGATAAGCGCTATATTCCCCTGCAGAACTTTTGACCAAGTTTACAAGCATGTATTCATATCTTCCTTTAGCCGAGAATAGGCGCATAGCAGTCTTTGCTTCTATTTTTTTTCTTTCCCTCTCAACCAAACCCGCCAATCTCCTTATCAAAGGAGCAACGAATACATCGAAAATCACCATAGCGGATGTTGGATATCCTGGAAGACCAAAGAGAGGTTTATTATTTAGAACTCCTATAATCGTAGGTTTTCCCGGTTTAACGGCGATCCCATGAGCAATAATACCCGGTGATCCTAAGTCATCAATTACTTTATATAACAAATCTCCTACTCCCGCAGAGGTTCCTCCAGACGTAATTATTATGTCGCATTCCAACATTTCTTTTAATTTTCTGCGTAATAGCGCAGGGTCGTCCCTAACTATGCCGAAAAATTTTGCGTCCCCTCCATTTTCAATTACAGCATCAATTATTGCCCGGGAGTTTACATCATAGATTTTTCCATACTCCAGCTTAGAGCCGGGCTCCACTATTTCATTCCCGGTAGATAGTACCCCGACCTGCGGTCTTCTATAAACTTTAATTTTCTTTAACCCTAATGCTGCGAGCACTCCAGTTTCCCTTGGAGATAATACCGTATCCCTTCTTAGAACAGTTTCACCTCGCATTATATCAGACCCAGCTGACATTATATTTTCTCCAGGTGCGACTGGGCGATAAACTTTTACAATATCTTTTTCTCTATCAGTGTACTCTACCATAACAACCGCATTAGCTCCCTTCGGCATGGGGGCGCCGGTCGCTATACCTACACACGTGTTTTCTTCCACCACTACTTTTGGGCTATCACCAGCTTGAATGTAGCCGAGAATTCGCAGTTCGGCAGGGTTTTCTTCATCCGCATAAAATGTATCCTTAGCTCTTACTGCGTATCCATCCATCGCCGCCCGGTCGAAAGGCGGAACATCTATCGGGGCAACTACAGTTTCAAATAAAACTCTGCCAAGAGCCTCCCCCAGATCTACTTCCTCAAATGTCGGAGTAGGCGTATAGTTAGAGTAAAGTAGACGCTTAGCTTCGTTTATTGATACTACTTCGTGGAACTCTTTTTGTTCCATAGAACTAGTTTTTAAGCCTTCAATAAAACGTTATCGGTAATAGTTGACCCGGGCTAGTAGCTTCTATACGTGGCCTATTCCTAAGAATGCTTCCTTTATCCCTGTGATAATGAACTGAATTGCTATGGACGCTAGTAGAAGACCCATAATCCTCACTATCACTCTAGTTCCCGTGTAACCTAAAGCATCGAAAACCTTCTCAGATCTAGATAGAATAAAATAGGAGATAAAGAATACAGCTCCAATATCAAATAAGACAATGAAACGTTCACTAATTCCTTGAGCTGAGTTAAATAGTACGATACTTGTAGTAATAGCACCAGGTCCTGAGAGTAAAGGAACTGCTAAGGGAGTTATTGCTACGTCTTCTTTAACCCTTGCTTCCTCTTCTTCTTCTGTACTACTCACAGTACCTGTCCGCTTTCCAAAGAGCATTTCAATTGCAATTATAAATAATAGAAATCCACCGGCTATTCTGAAAGAGTATATTTCAATATGCAGATAACGGAATACAAACTCTCCTGATATGGTAAAGATCACAAGAGTTATCGTTGCAATAATAACCGACTTTTTAACAATTTCCCGGCGAGTTTCCCTATTGAAGTCTGAGAGGATGCCCATGAATATTGGAACGTTTGCTATGGGATCTACTATAATGAATAATGCTATAAAGGAGTATAACAGGAAATTCAGGTCAATCATAATAGATTTCTTAGACAAGAGTTGCTTTTATAGGTTTACTATCTTACTGTATAATGTTGCTGTTATATCGGTTAGACGAATACTCTTGGAAGTCCCATACTCAGGTATACTTATCTTGATAGGTGTGACTGGAATTATAAAAGTCAACCAATGAGTAGAGCATAAACCATTACAAGGTATTAAATTAATTAAAGGAAGTTTTTGTTTTCATATTTTTAATCTCTTTTTTAATTTTTCTACCATACTCTTGATCTTTTTCAATAATCATTCTTGTAATGCTAAGTCTAGCTTCGGGTGTTTCAAGGATTTTAAATACTGCTGCCATAGGAGAAGATGAGGATTTAGCTTTGTCTACAATTTTAGGGTCATATTCTAGAGCGAATTCAACTATTCTTCTCGGATTGCTTTGAAGGTATATAATTAGGGGGTCGTGCTCTGCTATCTCAAGTATGTTTTTTAAATCGGTTTCCAAAAGGTTACCAAGCGACCAAGAGTATAAAGAATGGGCTCCAGGGTATACATTGCCATCATCGCTGACTTCAATACCCGTTATTGGAAATTTCCCGCTGGCTTCACCTTCTAAAAATTTTTCTGCGTCACTTTCAAATGTTGGGTACTCAAACTTTTCTAAGGCTTCAGCTTTTCCTATTCTCTCAACAGCCGAGTAGGATATGAGAAGAGGCTTTCCTTTGCCAACTCTGAGCTTCGCCATCAGCAATGCGGGTTTTCTAACTAACTTATCGTCTACGATTACAGGCACTTGGAAGCGGAGGTCATATTTTTTCTCATAGAGTTCTACTTTCCATCCTCTACTTTTAAGCTCCTTAATTAGGTACGCTAATGGGTCTTCATAGATAGTGTATTTAGTGATAGGGCATATCCGTATATCTGTGAATTTTGTTTGGCAGAGTTCTATTATATTGATGATATTAGAGAGAGGGATATTTTCGCGTAGTTCTCCATTTTCCAGCCGCACCTCTTGGTGGAAGTAATCTAGGCTTATCTGGAGGTAGAATCTAAAGTCGGTATTTCTATTATTTTTTATAGCCCTTTCGATCTTTGAGAGTATCATTGTTGCCTCTTCCTTGTCACCGCCCCAAAAACCACTGGTGGAGAGGTCGACCCTGGTATCCGCTTTGCTTATAATATAGAGGACTCTATCCAATTCAAGAAGAGGCTCGCCTCCAGTAATGGTTATGACCACTTTCTTCTCATTTGCGTAGTCTATTATCTGGTCAGCAAGTTGTTTAAAATCTTCATCACTTAAGAGTCTTGAGATCCTTTCGCTTGTTCTGGTCTTCCATGCTGCGAGACAAAATCTACAGCTATTTGGGCATAGTTCGGTGGGAACGATGCCAATATTAAAGAGTTTAATCTCTGTTTTTTTGGCGTTAACACTTGTCAAATATGTAACTATCTCACGCCGCAGTTTTTCTATTTCTGAGGATAGTGCCCGGTATTTCTTTTTTTTATCCTCTATAATTCTACTGATATCCTCTGAGAAGTTTCCAGAGAGACGTAGGTCTCTCCATAATTTATGGACGAGTTCAACGGTTTTTTCTTTGGTAGTGGGATCTAGCTTCCTATAGTTAAGGTCGACTCCTACCTCGATTTTTTTTCCGAGATTATCCTTTCGCAATAGGGGTTTAAAATATTCAAATGGCCAGTCACTATGCTTGAGAGAGTCTAAAATTTCGGCTGCGTATTTCACTCCGACTTCTCTTTCTATAAAGTCAAATATGTAGAGCATCATTATCAAAAATCTCAGGTCCTGTGCCACTCCCTTTCTCTCAAGCTCCTCTTGCAGATTGCCAAGTTTTTCTAATAAGAAAGTCTTCTTAGCCCTGATAAAGCGTTCTTCTAGCGAGCCATCGCCCAAGTTATTAAGCATTACATCTAAATGTGTTTCAGCTTTCATTTTTTACTTATTTTTATGAAGAAATAAAGGATCTTTCTACAGAGGGTATAGGCAGATCGAGTATCTCTGCGATATTTTTCTTGGCGATTATACCCTTCGATTTATATGTGGTAGCCAATGGAGAACCGATATCTAATTCCTCTCTAATTTTTTTCATACCGAACTCGTCAGATAAGACTTCAACGGCGACACCCAGTTTTTTTGCTACATATTCCTTAGCTTTTTTTAGTTTCACTTTTTTACTCAGCTGCACTCGAGCAACTAGGTCTCCAGAAGTTCTTATTCCCCCCATGCCAGAGCATACCCTATAAGTCATGTCTACTCCTCCAACATCTCCTGCTCCTAGCTATATGCCGTCAACTCTAGCTATCTCTATCATAGCCTTAGCCCCCCGAGAAACCGAGTCCATTGGAGCCACGTCACTCATAGGAATCCCTCCTACTCCCATCCCCATGTTAACATGGATGGGTATCTTTAAGTCCTTTATGCATCTCTTCACGAAGGTAAGCGCTCTAGCAAGGTTCCATGGAAAAGACTTAGAGACCTTAGTATTTATTGCAGGCCCAAATATAGTGGCTCCAGCTCTTTCAGCTAGCTTTCCTTGTATATGTGGATATGCCCCTGCCAATAGTTCCCCCTTGTATTTTAGCTCGCAGTGGAGACCTAGTACTTGTTCCGATGCCATTCCAATTTGTACTGGTATCTTAATTTCTCTGCTAATGAACTCTACTGCATTTAACGTAGCAAAAAATTCAGCGTCGCCAGCAGCAGCTGCGGTATCTAGATTTATTCCATCAGTTCCTGATTTAGAGAATACTTTAGAAACATACTTTATATCCTCTATTAACTTCTGGGCTGCTTCATAAAGTGCTTCTTGAGATTCTTTGAATTTTCCTTTGTTCATTAAGGCTGAGTAATCTGGAAACTGCCCTCCTTGCGAAGTGAAGTAAAGCCCTAGGTTTGGCATGGCTCCATAGAAGATAGGAATAATGGAGCTTAGCAAAATATTCTCGAGGACACTCGATTCATCATGAGCAATAGGTTTAACCGGTTTGATACTATAATCTATATGCCCCAATTCCATAGTATCAAGACTGAGAATCCTCTCTCCAACCCACACTGCCTGTTCTCTTGATAATGGGACGCCGCTATATCGGGTGCAGCCGGTATACTTCAATGTCCCTCCATCTCTTGTGAGAATGACTTCGTCTCCGGCTTTAACGGTTATTACTTTGTCTTTCTGGAGTAGGATATCTAATAGATGTTCAACTTCAGAATCTGACAGGGGCTCGATATCAGCGCGTTCAGTTGCATCGTTTATTCCGTCCTCTATTTCTCGTACTATTTCTCTTTTTTTCATGCTGATGATCTTCCCATTTCCACTTCTCGTTCTATACTCCATTTAACCACCCTTTTTCAATTATTATAGGCAGAAACATATAAATCAAACTTTGTAAAAAATACCCTCGCTATGGAGATATTTGAGTCAATGAAAGAGGCTATCATAGAGAGAGATGTAGATAAGGCAGTTGAGTTAGCCAAATTGTCGCTAGAAAAGGGAGTAAACCCAATAGACGCTATAGAAAAAGGATATGGGGCAGGGATGAGAGTCGTTGGTGAGTTATTTGAAAAGGGTAAGATATTTTTGCCTCATGTATTGATGTCTGCCGATGCGATGACTTCCGCTGTAGAAGTGCTTGAACCTCATATACTAAGTTCAAAGAAAGATGGCAAAGGCCCTAAAATCGTGATGGCGACTGTTGAAGGAGATATTCATGACATAGGTAAAAACATAGTCACCATAATGCTAAAGGTAAACGGCTACGAAATAATCGATCTAGGAGCCGACGTTCCTCTGGAGAAAATAATTGAAACTGCTATTAAAGAAAGTGCTCAGGGAATTGGTTTAAGTGCGATGATGACTACGACTATGGGCGCTATGAAGGATTTCATAGAAATCCTAAGGGATAAAGGGATTAGATCTGAGTTTAAGGTACTAATAGGAGGTGCTCCTATAACAGAAGACTATGCAGAGGAAATAGGAGCGGACGGGTATGGAGAAGACTCTAAAAGTGCTGTGGCTGTAGCGAAAAAGGTATTACCGAAATAATAATATTTGGTTTTAGTTAAAAACTATATCATGACATCTGTTAGAGGATATAAGGGCAAGGTATTAAGGGTAAACTTGACTACCAAAGAAGCTGTAGATGAACCCTTAAACCTTGAATGGGCACGTAAATACGTGGGAGGGATGGGGCTTGGCGCTAGAATGCTTTACCATGAGATACCTAAAGGGACCGATCCTCTTTCACCGGAAAATAAAGCTATAATAGTAACCGGGCCTCTCACAGGAACAATTGCACCAGCATGCGGTAAGTATGCGCTAGTAACTAAGTCTCCTCTTACCGGTATTTTCTTGGATAGTTTTGCTGGAGGATATTTTGGAGCAGAACTCAAATACGCAGGATATGATGCGTTAATAGTTGAAGGAAAAGCGGAGAACCCCAGTTATGTTTGGATAAAAGATGAAAAAGTAAAAATAGAAGACGCAGAGTCTTTATGGGGGAAAGATACTCACGAAACAGAGGATGCCTTAAAGGAGAAATACGGGAAAGATATCTCAGTTCTAACTATAGGTCCAGCTGGTGAAAACCTTGTCAGATATGCCCTGGTTAATCATGAGTATTATCGGCAGCACGGCCGTGGTGGAGCTGGAGCTGTTTTTGGCTCAAAGAATTTAAAAGCAGTAGCGGTAAAGGGAACAGGCAGGGTTGAAGTTGCAGATCCTGAAGGATTTGTTGAAGCAGCAAAAGAGACTACAACTCGGCATCTAATAGAGCAACCAGACTCACTTTTTGCTATAAGCTGGAAAGATCAGGCAGGAACTCCGGAGTTATCTGGTTGGACGAATGAGGTGGGGGCACTTCCAACCAAAAATTTCCAGTCAGGATTTTTTAAAGAGATGGGTGAGAAACTGGGGCCAGAGGCTGTTAAAAAACTTAGAGTCAGAAATAGGGCTTGCATTCAATGTCCAATGGCGTGTAGCAATTTTCTCAAGGTAGAGGAAGGCCCGTATGCTGGCTCAATGGTCGAAGGCCCGGAGTATGAGACCCTAGCATTGTTAGGATCAAACTGCAATCTTTCAGACTTACCGGCAGTAGTTGCGTTAAATCTCCTGTGCGATAGGATGGGAATGGACGTAATTTCAACTGGGAATACATTAGCTTGGGCTATGGAGTGTTACGAAAAAGGAATACTTTCGAAGGAGGACCTTGACGGAGTGGAGTTGAGATGGGGGGACTCAGAGGCAATGATCACAATGGTAAATAAGATTGCTAGAAGGGAAGGTATAGGAGATCTGTTGGCAGAGGGGGTAAAACGAGCGTCTGAGAAGATTGGAAAAGGCTCTGAAAGATTTGCCATGCAAGTGAAAGGACTAGAGCTCCCAGCATATGAACCTAGGGCTGCTATAAGTATGCCTTTGGCCTATGCAACAGCCGATAGGGGGGGATGCCACCTCAGATCATGGCCTATAGGGGTGGAAGTATGGGGTACATTTTGGTTGGATGCTGACCCAGAAAAAGGTGAGAAGAATATTCCAATTGAGACTGAAAGATGGAATCCTGAGGGTAAGGCATACATCGTTTATAGGCAACAGCATCATTATGGTCTAAAGTTTTCTTCTATAATGTGTGATTTTGCGTTACCTCCAATTTCTGATCCGATTGCTGATTTAGTAGCAAGAGCTACAGGTTGGGACGATATTAGAGATAGGAGAGAGCTTGAGAGGACAAGCGAGAGAATAATAAACATGACTCGATTATTCAATGTTCGTGAGGGACTAAGGAGAAAAGATGACGAAGCCCTTCCATGGCGGATCTTCAATGAGCCGATTCAGGATGGACCTACTAAAGGAGTTCAAATAAAGTATAAGGACTTCAAGAAGATGCTGGAGGAATATTACGAACTCAGGCAGTGGGATGAAAATGGAATACCGAAAAAAGAAAAGCTCATAGAGCTAGGTATGGAAGACCTCGCCGAGGAGGTGGAGCGACTTTGAGGATGTTTGTTAAAATCATAAAAGAGAAGTGTACTGGCTGTAAGCTGTGTCAACTTGCTTGTTCGATGGAGAAGAGAGAAGTTTTTTGGCCAGAAAAAGCATTGATTAAGGTGAATGTTGATAGCAAATATGCAGAAAGTGTTCCAGCAGTCTGTAGGCAGTGCAAGAATCCTCCATGCATTATAGCATGTAAATATGATGCTCTCTATAAAGACGAAGAAACAGGAAGAACCCTGTTAGATGTAGAGAAGTGTACTGGATGCCGCGCATGTGTTACAGCATGTCCCTTTAATGGTATATATATGGATGAAGATGCTAACAAGGCAATGAAATGTGATGTCTGTAATGGAGAGCCTAAGTGTGTATCTTGGTGTTATCCTGGCGCGCTTATATTACAGACTTCTTAAGGGTGATGGATATGGAGACCATAAAGCAGTATGAAGAGTTTATAATGCCTATATCTAAGGGAATGGATCCCTTTGTAGTAGAGTCTGCCGAAGGGGCTACTATAAAAGATACTGAGGGGAGGACTTATATTGACTGTTTTTCTGGATTATCCGTGATTAATGTTGGCCATCGGAATCCTCATGTAATTGAGGCAATTAAGAAACAGCTAGAGAAACATCTCCACTGTTGCTCCTATGTGTATTACCTGCAGACTGTTGGAGAACTGGCAGAGAAACTTGCAGAGATCACTCCAGAGGGACTAAAAAAATCATTTTTCTCCAACAGCGGAGCAGAGGCAGTTGAAGGAGCAATGAAACTTGCTAGGAAATATACTGGGAAAAAGGAGTTCATTTCTTTGACGTATTCCTTTCATGGGAGGACCTTTGGTGCGTTAACTCTAACAGGACAGAAAAAATATAAGAATAAAATGGGTCCCTTTTTAACTGGGGTAACCTATGCCGATGCTCCTTATTGTTTTAGGTGTAAATATCGGTTAGAATATCCTGAATGCGATCTAGAGTGTGCTAGGTCCTTGGAGAGAATAATCGGCACAACTTCAAGCGGAGATGTTGCTGGAATGTTTATTGAACCAGTTTTAGGAGAAGGAGGGATAATCCACCCCCCGGATGGAGAGTACTTTAGGATTATTCACGAGATTCTCAAAGAGAATGATTCTCTTTTTATAGTGGATGAAGTTCAAACAGGCTTTGGTAGATGTGGCAGGATGTTTGCATCTGAAATATGGGATCTAAAGCCTGATATAATGCCCCTCGCAAAAGGTATCGCTGGAGGTTTACCCTTAGGCGCCTTTATAGCGAAGGAGGAAATTGCAGATGCCTTTGAGTCAGGAGACCATCTGTCGACATTTGGTGGAAATCCGGTTTCTTGCGCTGCTGCTCTCGGTAACATAAAAGCACTTAAGGAAGACGGGTTAATAGAAAATTCCAAAAAAATCGGTGAGTTTTTTAAAAATGAACTACTAGAACTGAAGGAAAAATATCCTGTTGTTGGTGATGTGAGAGGTAAAGGGCTGATGATAGGCGTTGAGCTAGCGGAGCAACATACAAAAAAGCCTTTAGTTGATCTTGCTGATAAGGTTAAGAATAAAATGAGGGAAGACGGAATTTTGATAGGTAAAGGAGGCTACTACAACTGCACTCTCAGATTCCAACCTCCCCTTGTAATTACTAAAGAGCAGGTTGAATGTGCTATAAGCTCTCTGGATAAATCTCTAAAGAAGTATACTTAAACGGTTTCTACTCTTTCAACTCCAGGCACGTTTTCTTTAATAGCTGCCTCTACTCCCAGTTTCAATGTCAACTGAGACATTGGGCAGCTACCACAAGCTCCAGTCAGCTTAACTTTCACGACGCCATCCTTTACATCTATTAATTCGATGTCGCCACCATCTGCCTGCAAGTTTGGCCTTATGCGCCTAATAACCTCAGCTACTTGTTCTTTCATTTTAACACTCCTTTCTGATTTTATATTTTGCGCAAAACTTAACGACGCTTAACTTTAGAAAAAATTGTGGTAAGAAATTCAATACCTATCGAACAAGTTCACCTCTATTTCTGTTCCTTTCTCCAATCCTTCTGTATTCTCAGGCACGATAATGAACCCATCCGCTTTTACCAAACTTGAGATTATGCCTGACCCTTTTGTCCTAACAGGTTCTGCTATAAGTTTATCTCCTTCTTTCCATATGCGGACTCTTGCAAAGTCTCTTCTCCCCAGTTCTGATGATATCTTCCGGCTTAGATATGCTTTTATCTTAGGGTAAGGGCTTTTAAGCTCAGTTCCTTGCATCTTTTGCAGAGCAGGTCTAACAAATGTTTCAAATCCAACTATAGCTGCGACGGGATAGCCGGGGAGCATAAAAACTATTTTATCCGATATAATACCAAACCCTGTAGGTTCACCTGGGCGAATAGCTACACCGTGAACTAGTATCTTACCCATCTCTGAAACAATTTTTGGCACTATATCTCTCTTACCCACCGAAGTAGATCCGCTGATTATAATCATATCGTGTTGCAGTGACTTCAATATAGCATTAGAGATATCTTTTTCTTTATCTCTCACAATTCCGAAAATATATGGTATTCCGCCTAACTTCTTCACATATGATGCTAGGGAGTAACTGTTAATATCGTATATCTTTCCCTCTTGAAGCGTCTCCCCAGGCGGAGTAAGCTCGTCTCCACTAGATATGATGGATACGCTCGGTTTCTTTTGAACTTTTACCTGGTTCATCCCTAGAGCAGCTAACATTCCCACATCTTGAGGTTTAAGTACTCTGCCTTTCTTAAGTAGAGTTCCACCTTTTTTTACATCCTCTCCTTTGCGAGATACATTTTTACCCGGAGGCACTGGCTTTAGTACTTCAATTTCCCCGTCTAACTCGTTTGTATGCTCGAACATAACAACAGCATTAGCTCCTTTAGGCATAGGAGAGCCCGTCATTATCCGCACCGCTTCAAATTCTCTAACTTCTAGTTTAGAGAGCTTTCCAATACTGGCTTCTCCTATTACCTTAAAATAAATGGGATTCGTCTGTGAAGCACCAAAAGTATTCTCGCCCTTAACTGCATATCCATCCATTGCAGCTCTATCGAATGGAGGTATATCTTCCTTAGCGGTTAAGTCTTCCCCCAATACTCTGCCTACCGCTACGCTTATATCGATAAATTCTTGCCCTATAGGGGAAACTCTTTTGAGCAGGATATTTAGGGCTTCATCTACAGGAGTTCTCCTATAAAAACCTCTGGTTCTAACATCCATTTTAACGTCCTTTTAACATTTCTTTAAGCTTCTTTACATCCTCCGGTGTATTAACGCTGCGGAAAGTCATTAAATTTTCGTCAAATTTTCTTAGTTCTTCTACCGGAACGAACATAACTTTCTTAAGATATTTCACGGTTAAATAGGCAGATTCTTCCCCCTTTTTCAACGCTTTTTTACAGGCAGTAGTCATTGTTTTTACATGATAAATCGCATGCATCGGTTCTATATGTTCACCATCTTTAGGGATAACCGCATCAAAGCTATGGGACAACGAAATCATGTACTTATAGATCTCAGGGTTGATAAGGGGAGTATCTACCGGCATTACAGCAGCGTAATTGTGGCTACAGTTTTCCAGTCCTGTGAGGATACCCATTACTGGGCCTCTATTAAGCTCTTTATCAACTGCAATCTTAAGATGAGTAAACCTACGGGTTTCATCTTTTTGTGTGTTAGAACCTACCACAATTATTATCTCATCTGCTATCTTCTCGGCTGCCCTAATAGCATACTCTAGAAAGATAGACCCATTAAGCTCAATAAACTTTTTGTCGTAACCCATCCTACTACTTTTTCCGCCAGCAACTATTATGCATGAAATTTGCAATGTTCTTCCCACCTCTTTTTTAATTTTAATCTTACTTATACTCTATCTATTTTTTCGAATAATCTATCGACAGTTGTGCATTTATGTGAGCAAATCCATATTTGAGTAAAGTTATTTATACAATTATTTCTACTCTTTCCTATATCGCACTGTAAGTTCTGGTGCATCTATACCTACTTGGAGGTGAAAACGTGGTTTTTTTAAAACAGGCGCAGGAATCTATAAGAGACTATGATACTATCCGTTACACGACTTGCGATAACATGTGTGAAAGCGGCTGTGGCATGAAAATTTTCATTAAAGATAATCGTATAGTTGACATTTGGGGGGATGAAGAACATCCACAAAATTACGGTTCACTTTGTTGTAAGGGATCTGCTCAAATACAGCATGCCTATAACCCTCTTCGATATAAATATCCTGCGATTAGGGAGGACAATGTAAATGGAAAATTCAAAAGGGCAACATGGGATGAAGCGCTGGATTTTGTAGCAGACAGACTGAAATATATTAGAGAAAAATGGGGAGCACACACTGTTGGATGCCATAGAACAGGTAGAAGCAGTTATGGAAATAAGCTAGGAGGAGCAAGGTTTCTTGCAATGTACGGTACACCGAATGTATATGGTCAGGGCCCCCTTTGTTGCGAGAGTCCTGGGGCTATTGGTCAGTATGTTTTTGGAGCTAAAGAGTTTCTAAGGCTCATGAACCCCTGTCAAGATGCTATGAACAGTGATACAATATTTCAGGCAGGGTCTAATGCTGCTGCGTTGGAGATAATTACAGAAAAATGGTATCTTGAGGCGCAAGATAAGAATGGAGCATTTTACATTTGTGTTGACCCACGGTTTAATGCCTCGATGGCAAAAGCGGATCTAGCGTTAAGAATTAGACCATCAACGGACTCTTATCTCACTTTAACTTTGGCGAATGTTTTAATACATGAGATAGATGGGATAGATCACGATTTTATTGATAGATGGACGGTGGGCTTCGATAAGTTCGCCGAGTCCGTGAAAGGTTATACGCCTGAGAAAGCAGAAAATATCACATGGGTACCTGCCGAGGACATTAGGCTTGCAGCAGAGAAAATCGCCTATCCACGCAGGACTCACTTCACAGGCTGTTTAGGAACGGCACAGCAATATCCTGCAGCCCAAGCTAATAGAGGATATCAGTTCCTAGTGGCTATCACAGGTAATGTTGGAGTAAAAGGAGGGGGCTGGAACTGGCTACATAATTGTAGACCAGTGTTAAGTGCTGGTAAAGACTTAGGGCCGTATATCCAAAAGATAAAGGAGCCCATATTGGCTGATAAAATCATACCATGGGGGGATACAGCATCGGCATGCATGATTAATCCCGGATACACAGGAAAGCCATATCCAATAAAAGGTCTTATTTGGAATGGTAATCACATACTCCAATGGCCTAACAACAATAAGGTAAGGGAGTTTATGAAAAACCTTTATTGTGGGGTGCATATCTCCTTCACACCAAATGAGACTGGAAGCTGGATGCATGCCACTTTCCCGATAACAAGCTTCTTAGAGCATGAGGGAGTGGTGCATCATGGAAATAATAGGCATTGCCAGTGGCATAACCAAGTTATACCGAGAAACTGGGAATGCAGAGCCGATATAGATTTTTGGGCTGGCTTAGCTAAGAGATTTGAGTTCGCCGAGGCCTATTATGCACCAGATGGTAAAAGCTGGTGGAAGGATAAAGAGCAGACAATTATAGACGAGCGTGTTTGTCAGGACTGGTTCCATTCTCAGGAGAGCTTTGTGGCAGGTATTACGATGGATAGTATGGATCCTGAGAAGTCCCCGAAGGGAGGAGTCATGTGGCCGGCAGAGACAAAGGACGAGGCCATGATGTACTCTGATCCAGAAGCCACTATCAGAGGCGCTCAGTGGATAATGTATAAGGAGGGAGTAAACTATCCAGGGACAGATAAAAGATTCCCAACTCCTACAGGTAAAGTAGAATTTTACTCAGAGGCTTTAGAGCAACTTGGCTTCAATCCGCTTCCAATGCACATTGAAGCGAGCTGCACCCCAGTGTCAAGGCCAGACGTATGGGAGAGATATCCACTAAATTTGACAACTGGAAGACTCGTCGCCCACTTCCATGAAATGGGGCATTGGTGGCCGTGGACATCAGAACTAGAGACTCATATGATAATAAACATCAATACTTCCACAGCGAAGACGCTGGGGATAAAGGACGGTGATTTAGTTATCGCTGAAAATGACCATGGCAAAGTATACGCTGTTGCATGGGTCAATGAGATGGTAGATGAGGCATCTTGTTGGATGCCTGAGGGATTTGACAAATATCAGCCGTTTTATCCGTATCAAAACGTTAACGAACTGATAGACGACACAATTAAAGACCCATTTTATACTCAAGTGCAATACAAATGCAATCTAGTGAGAGTTTACCGCCCTGACCAAGATCCGGATGATGCTGTTGAGAAAGTAAAGGAGTTCTTGAAAAGCATAGGCAAAGGTCCAGAACATTATATATCCCCTGACAAGGATGACACGGTTACTATAGGACATTATATGAGGTTTGCAGAGAAGGGCTCCGCGATATATTATAAGGGCGTACCAAGAGAGAAATGGGAGACGAAGTGAGGAGGCGATGAAAATGAGCAATCAGTCTGAAAGACTAACACTGAAAGATAAGCTGTTGAACCTGGCTCCTGAAAATGGCAGGTATGCCAATGAGAGAAAGGAGGCGATGAACTATTGGAACGTGCAAGCTGCGGATAGATGGGGTATAATCCCGGATCATATAACATTTTTCGTAGATCTAAGGAGATGTATAGGGTGCTTCAGTTGTGAAACGCACTGTAAACTTGAACACGATGATCCAATGGGTCCTAGAAGGATGCGTGTAATGCAGATAGGACCTAAGAGAGTAGGAAGACATCTTAAGACAATCTATTATCCAATGAATTGCTTCATGTGCGGTCATGCAGCTTGTGTGGAATCCTGCCCTACTGGAGCTCTTATTAAAAGAGCTAAGGATGGTATAGTGTACGTGGATAGTGAGAAATGCATTGGATGTAAGCGTTGTATGCAGGCATGCCCCTTTGGGGCTATGCAGTGGGATAGCAGGACTAATAAGGTTATAAAATGCGACTATTGCATAGACAGAATAGATCGTGGTTTGCAGCCGGCATGCGCTACGAAATGTGCTACGCACTGTATCTATGTTGGTAACCCTGATGATATCATGACGTACTTTAGGGAATGGACGGCGAGAAAGCTGGCCTCAGTGTTTCTAGGCGGCATGGGAAATGATACGCTTGTTTGTCCAGCGTGGGCGTTTCCTGAGAAGAATTTCTTTATCCCAAGGATAAGGAGGAAACCTGGAGCTTTAGTTGAGAAGGTAACAAAAATCACACCTGCAGTGAAGCTTAAGGTCGAGGCTAAAAAATAGGTTGCTTAACTGAAAATGGGAAGAAACTCTTCTTCCTATTTATTTTTTATTTTAAGTTTGATGTGAGTCTAAATGCCTAGAAAAAAATCTTCCTCTAGGTTTATACCCGGTACTAAAATTGAAGTAATGGGCATGGTACAGAGGGAATTACAGAAAATAATTTTGAAGCCGGGAAAACAATGGAAATATGCAACTACGGTTATAAGAGAGGAAAATGCTTGGAGACTTGGAAGTGCTTTCTTTGCAAGAGATGAAGAAAATACTCTTATCAGCCCTTCATGGGCATATCCGGAAAAACGTGAGATCATTCCATATGAAAAATTGAAACCTAAGGTAAAGGAGAAATAAAAATGGAATTAATGGCAGAGGCCCCCCAAAAAGAACTTTCATCAAATGACATTGTAATGTTTATTGATTTAAAAAAATGCATAGGCTGTTTTAGTTGCGAGGTACACTGTAAGCTTGAGAATGATATACCCATGGGACCAAGATGGATTCGGGTGATGCAAGTAGGACCTGTGAGATCTAACGGTAGGATTAAGACGCTTTATATTCCAATGCTTTGTTATCACTGTGACCCTGCTCCTTGTCTCGAAGCATGTCCTACGAATGCAGTTAAGAGAAGAACCAAAGATGGGATCGTATATGTGGATACCCCTGCTTGTATAGGATGTAAGCGTTGTATGCAGGCATGCCCCTTTGGGGCTATGCAATGGGATAGTAGATATGGGAGGGTCTTTAAGTGCGATTTTTGCATGAGAAGGGTCGATTACACTAAGACTTATACCGAGGAGGAAATTAAACACATTTACAGGTATGTTCTGGAGGGGGGTGGCAAACTTCACAGCGTAGTTTATGATGAAATTGGCAGAATAAAAAGGGACAAAAAAGGACGCTTGGTAGATGAGGAGGGTAATCCACTGTCTGGAAAGAAACTCGCAGAAAGGAAACCTATCACCAGAATTGAATATAATGGCATGTGGTCGGCTTGTTCCACGAAATGTGCTACGAGTTGTATGGTATTTGGACGCTTTGAAGACTTGAAAAACTATATTGGCGAGATGGCTAAGGTGAGAATTATCGAGAGAATAGGCCACGTGTTCTACGCTATTCCTAAAGATTTCCCTGTGCCTATATTGGAAAAGGGATGGAGGCCTGCCTTAAGCCGGGTTAAAAAGGTTAGGAGGTGAGCGTGGGTGTCTGTCTGGTATAGTTGTAGTGGATGTGGCACCAGATTTGTTAAAGAAGAGTGGGAAACCTACGGGTGCCCTGAGTGCGGCAGGAGAAGTATTAACAAATTGGTTAAACCTGTGACTCATGGTCCACGGAAACCACGGTTTTAAATATAATGATTTTCTTTTGGAGGATTTGAGATGAAAAAGGATAGAAGCACAGTAAAAGTGAAAGCTTGGTTAGATCCAGATCTGCGTAAAAAATGGGAAAAATTGAATAAAAAACATGGCTATCTTTTTTGGGTTAAGTCAATGTTGGTAAGCGATGAAGATGAATGGCATGATTTGATTCGGGGAAGGGAACCTAACTTTTCTCATGTTCCACAAATTCCGAATTCTCCGGAAGAATATGTAAAGCTTTTAAAAAAAAGGAGGGAAATATATTTTCAATTATTCAGGAGCTTTACTGATCCCTCTTTAGAGCTTGTAAAGGATATACTGAGTGGAACCTTTTCTGAGAAAATAAGAGATGCATGCAGCATTTATAATGATAGTCGGGTAGAGGAAGGACTAAATCTCATCTCTAAGTTTGTTGAGAGGTTTAGAGGCGCAAAAGTCAAAAAGCTAGCCGATGATCTCTCTGGAGAGTATTTAATGGTGTTCTACGATGGACTAATGCCGTGGGTTTGCTGTTATGAAAGCATTTATCTTAGTGAAAAGCAGACAATGGGGGATTCCACCCAGGAAGTTAAAGACCTCTACAGGATGGCATCTTATAATGTTGCCCTGAGATTTGGAAATGATCCTCCTGACGATATAAAAATCGAGATAGAATTTATGTTTAGGCTGTGTGACGACGAGCTTAAGGCATGGAAGAGGGGAGACAAAGAACTGGCCCTTCAGTATTTAAAGCTACAGAGGGAACATATCACTAAGCATATGGCACAGTGGGTCCCCTATTTTTGTGATGACCTGGTAAACGAGGAGCTTAAATCAAAAATTGCAGATAAGTACAATTTCGATGAAGACATAAAGAGGGAATACAGAGAGGGAATTGTAGCCATGGACTTTTATAGAGGCCTGGGTTTGATTACCAAAACCATAATTGAGCACGATTATACTCAGGTTGAAGCGATGATTAAAGCTGCAGAGCAATTAGACTACAGTAGCATATCCAAGCTTTGCATGAGTGTTCCTGAAAAAAATATGTTGAAGGAAAATTTCCATCTGGTCAGGGAGGAGGAAATGATTAAGGAGGATTATCCTTATCTCCCTTCCAGTCCAAAAACGTTTTAATTCGAGATATGAACTTGATAGGAAGCTTAAGAATATCAGTTACCCCCGATTGTAATCTAAAATGCATTTATTGCCATAAGGAGGGGTACCGGGAGACGGTTAGTCGTGAGAGGTTTACTCCCGATGAGATTGCAAGGATTGCCAATATAGCTACTGGAATTGGCGTAAGAAAAATAAAGATCACAGGGGGAGAGCCTCTCTTAAGAAAGGATATAGCCGAGATATTGAGGAAACTTTCAGAATTAAAAAAAATCTCGGTACTGTCAATTACAACGAATGGTGTTTTTTTAAAGAAATTCCTTGAGGAGAATCCTGATATTTATTTGGATAGGATAAATGTAAGCCTTGATACTCTTAGGAAGGAAGTCTACGCCTCTATAGGTGGACAGGATACCTTGGAAGAGGTATTAGAGGGAATTAAGAAGGCTGTATCTATAGGAATACCCGTTGAGATAAACACTTTGGTGTTGAAAGAAAAGAATTTAGATGAGATCGATGATATTATAGTCTTTGCCAATGATGTTGGTTGCAATATACAGTTCATCGAGCTTATAGAAACAAGGGAAAACAAAGAGTTCTATGGAGACAACTATTATCCGATAAGTGAGCTTGAAAAATATCTAGAAAAAAGAGCTGACAGTCTTGAGGTCAGGCGATCTAAATATGATAGAATGGTATACCATGTAGGTAATTCTCAAATCGTTACTTGTAAGGCAGTCCAAGATCCAGATGAATGCAGTGGTCTCAGATGTAAACTGCTACGTATAACGGCTGATGGCAAATTGAGATTTTTTATGATCGACGATGATAGATACGTGTTCGATCTCTTAGGACCAATAAGGAGAGGCATTTCTGATGAAGAAATAATGGAGATCCTTAGTGAGGCAGCAAAACTTAGTAAACAAATAAGGCAACGAAGTACAATTTAGCTTTGGCTGTCTATCTCGTCTTTCAATCTTCTGAGAAATTCCCGCATAAACTCATACCTACCTTCTGCTATTTTGCGGGCCATTTCTGTATGTAGAGTATTTTTAAGCTTGAATAATTTATCGTAGAAATGGTCTAACGAATACCGGTCGCCTTCAAGTCTCCTAGGCGTCTCAAAGAATGGATCCTCTGGATGGTAGTCCATCCTACCATGGGCCCCACCATAAGTGAAACATCTTATAATCCCAATAGCCCCTATAGCATCCAATCTATCTGCATCTTGTAGAATCTTTCCCTCCAGCGTATGAGGAGTAATCCCATCCCGATATCTATGCAGGCTAATTGCGTACAGTACGTCTCTTATTTTTTCTTCAGGAAAGTCGATCTTTCTCAATATCTCTCCAGCGATTTCGACAGATTTTTTAGAATGCTCTACACCTTCTCCTCTGCCTATGTCATGCAGTAGAGAAGCAGCTAGTAGAATGTCCATATCGCAGTTCTCATTCCTTCCAATCTTTTTTGCAAGATTATAAACTCTTACAACATGTAGGAAATCATGGCCAGGCGCATTCATTTTTTTAGCAACCTCTTCCTTTAGTTTTTCAAAGTCCATGAAAAAATATTAGATGAATACAAATAGTTTTTTAGTTGTAGGTGAGATACTAGTTAAAATGCTAAAAACGACCTCTCCAAAAAAGATAGCTTTCTATCTCGATTATAGTAAGTATAACCGGGATGAAGCTCCAACGATCCTGCAGTTTGTCCAACTATTGAAAAATGTAGGCCATGAGGTTGATTTTTCTATAGATAAGGAGGAGTTATTAGAAAAGGTAGCGAGTAGAAACTACGATGTAGTTGCTGTCTCGATATTAAGCTCTATAGAACTTAAAGAGAACCTTATAACAGTAATAAAGGTTAAGGAGGTTGATCCCCGAGTAGTTGTTGTCGTTGGAGGACATGGCGTCGAAGATAATGCCATACCCTTATCGAATGCGGTAGGAATTGATGTCGTGGTAGAAGGGGAAGGAGACTTAGTTTTTCCCCTTATCCTTGAATATCTAAAAAGAGCCCCGGAAAATGAAGAACTTAAAGTGCCTTTGGAAGAGAGCTTGAAATTTGCTAGAAAAGACGTGGATTTTCTAGGCGAAGAGTTAATAGAACTTATAAGCTCTGCGCAGTATAAGAGTCCTATAACTGAGAAGCAGGCAGATTGTCTTAAAAATATCCATATAAAAAGAAAAATTAAAGGCATAGAGATTTCGTTTCCTCTTAGTGGTGTAATCGTTAATTCAAGGAATGGAAAGCATATTTTGAAAGTAGATTCGGAGGAGGCTTATGAGGAATCCAAGAGAGCGTGGGAGGAAGAAAATAAAGAGGAGTTTCCAATAGGATATAAAGAATTTTCTCGGAATTTATATACATATCCTTCAAGAAGTGAGATGGAAGACCTCCCATTGGATTTCCCATGGGACGAAATAAAAAAAAGAAAATGGGATGGTTTAAGCCTTTATGTGCAAAGAGGATGCAACTGGGGAAAATGCTCTTACTGCAGTGTTAGCAATCTACCCGGTAGGAGATATCCTGTAGGCAAGGTCCTTAATGTAATAGAGAAGGCAGCTGAAAATGGTTTAACAAGGATTACCTTCGAGGATGATCACTTTGTCCAGAATCGAAGATGGGTAGAGAACTTGTTGGATAAGATAAGATTGCATGGATTAAGCGATAAACTTATTTTTGGCGCCATGGTTAGAGTGGAAAGCATCGATTATGCATTGTTAAAGAAATTTAAGGAAGCAAACTTCAGGAAACTGCAGATAGGCGTTGAAAGTTTTGTTCTATCAAAAATTAAATATTTTAAGAAAACCTCTGATGGCTGCGAGCTGAACTATATTAAAAAATCTAAAGAGATTATTTCGATGTGTCTACGGGAGGGGATAATTCCCGGTGTTTTTATTATTACTACTAGACCAAAGGCTAAAAATGCGCTATCTGAAGTTTCAGAGGAGCTATTATTAGTTTCTGATATCATCAAGGGGTCTATCAATTATCCTGTATTGCCTATTTTTAGTTTTAGCGATGTCCTGATGGCATATCCTAATTCTGCATTAATAAATAGCGACGAGTACAATAAAACTCTAGTACCTTTGAGAGTTATAAGGGACGGTAATAAAGCGAGAGTAGAGTATTTAGAAATCCCATACATTTTCAGATTAAAAAGTATGGCTCTCGCAAACTTTTTAGGAATACAAGCTAAAATAGGGCGACGCAGGGGAATGCCCCCAGAGCTTCTTAATGAAACTTGGGAACATATAGACGACCTATGTCAAGCATTAGAAATCGCCGTAGAGCACTTGGTGACTCCAATAGGCACTGCATTAGAGTTTATAGGAGAGATGAAGAAAGAGGGGAAAAGGAATTGCCCCAACTTGGTTAGCAAGCTAGCAAAAGAGGGCAATATAGTGTGCAGTGATCTCTCTGATATTGAGATGCTAATTCTCAGTGGCAAGGTTTCTCCAGAGACATTTCTAAAAACAGTCATGGAAGACGGCTCTCTTGAAATGAGAAGTAGGATAAGGGAGATTTTTAGGGAATCTGCCTTAGAAAAGGAATCTGTACATGAGAGATGTAGTCGAATAATGAAAAATCTTAGGGAAGCGGCAGGTAAGCTCAATTTAGAAATCAATGAATATTTATCACTAACGAAGCAGGAGCTAGTAGAAGCTGAAAGGGCTAAGAACTCCGAGTTAGCTTTACAAAAAACAGAAGAGATTAGAAGGAAAACGATCACATATATAGAAAAAATTTATCCTTATTTAGGAGGGAGGAGAACTTTACAGGGATTATTAAACTGGTTAGATGAATTTGAAAAAGTAATAGAGAGGTTTTAAATTTTAACTATTCGGGAGACTTAAACTTTTAAGGAGATTTTCTATTTATTAGAGAGGGATTTTCAGTTTTCTATCAATTATATGTAGATAAAAAAGATAGTGCAAAAAAGCTACGGATACCATCCCTCCAAATTAATGATATCCTCTATACAAAATTACCGGGGTTTTAAACCTAACTTTTCTATTTCTAATTTAAGTAGGTTCAGCTGTATGTCTCCAATAAACTTTATCTCACCATTTACCATAGTGATTGGAGGCTCCATTCCCTCCTCAATCAGCTTTCTTATTTCAGGGAATTCGCTCATCCTCGGAGAGTTTAAGCTGAATCCTTCTACTTTTATCCCACCAGAATATCTCCTATTCAGGAGGGACTCCAATATTTCAGCATCTTCTTCTGGGGTTCGATATTCTCCTGGAATACAGATTTCATTATTGCAATAACTGGGAGAGTCTTCTTTGCTACCAAAAATTCTAATTAATACACTGAATTTTTCTCCTTCCTTAATATTCCACTCATCTTTAGTTGAAATCTCTGCATTCTTGCCGTCGCTGATAAAAGAATTGCACATACTCTCTTTCCAGGGGTCTATGACATATTCTTCATCTTGCTCGCTGTAAACTAGACCAAAACATGGGCTGTTGGTTAGCTTACAGTCATCGATATCTCTATGGATACACCCCACTCTAAATTCACCTCTCAGATAAAAAAATAAAGGAATTTTTAAAATACAGGCTTTGCTTTATACATCTTTATTCCGGCTTTTCTCAAGAGTTTCATCGCTTTTACGCCATGAGTTGGGAAAACGTGTATTGTTGCATGGAAAGGAGGAACTGTCATAACCGTTTTGTATTTAAGGGGAATCTTATTTTTCTGGAGCAGGTCCCATGCTTTATGGAAATCCTTTGCGTAGTCTACTCTGATGGGTATACTTACATCTGTACCGCCTGCAACATCATCTACTATTCTTCCATCTTTTTCTTTTTTCTCCCATTCTTTTATATCAGCGTCAGTGATCTCTTCAACATATGGCGTTACCTTTTCATCAACATACAATCTTCCCATTTCTTCGCCTCCAAATAATAGTATTTTATTATGGAAGCAGTTACCGTATATATTTATAGTTTTTTATAATAAACAGGTTCTGATGTAAATTGCACAACCGAGTTATGAAGATACCATGTATGCTGAATCCATTCTGTTTTTTAATTTTGCCAGCTTCTTTTTCTTATATAAATCGTATTGTTTTGCTACTTCCGGGGCTCGTTTCTCAAGTTCTTTCATTACTTGTTTTCTTATCTCATCAGTTGTCATGCCGTCTCTGATTCTAATGTTTTTAGCCACTTCTTCTGCTAATTCTTTACTAGCTCCGGCTTTAATTATTGAAGCCAACAGCTTTTCGATCTCAAACTCTTCTTCAACTCCATAGCTGAGAATTTCTACCATACCATACATTTAACTGAAAAGTAACTAAAATTTTTTGCTAAAAACATGCTTATAGTAAGCTATAAATATAATACTTTTATATTATACTCCATGGAAAGCTCGATAGGAATTCTTACAGAGAGGCAGGCACAAGTTTTACGCATGGCAGCATTGGGAATGAATCAAGAGGAAATCTCAAGAGCCTTAGGAATATCACAACCAAGGGTCTCCGCGGCTTTAAAAAAAGCAAAAGAAAAGATAAAAAAAGCAGAAGTAACCGTTAAATTTAGTCAGGAAATTAGATACATAGAAAAAATAAGAGCATCCGGATACCGTGGAGAAGCAATAATCCCTTAAGTATCTTCTTTAGCCGCCCTATAAGTGAAATCGTTAGCAATCTCCCAAAGCACACATTTAATCTCTAATTGTAACTGTTCCCTGTGGACTTCTCGTATGTCCCTAAGTCTCTTACTTAATGCCGCAGGAGTCATTAGTGAGGTAAGTATATCCGCAGCTCGTATGGCCCGCTCTTTAGCATCTAGCCTTTTATCTTCCATTATAGCCCTTGCCTCCAACGCAGCTTGTCGCACTGATTCTGGGACTTCTTTTATTCCTATCTTTCTCAATTTCATCTTCGTTTCTCTATCATCTTTAATAAAGAGGTCTAGGGAATAGGAGATTTTCCCTATATCCATCATTGTACTTTCTTCTCCCTTCTGCCACATAATGTTAGATCTCGCTGTGTCTAGCCTACTAAGGGCAGAGCCAAAAATTAGCTTTCTTATATTCGCTGGAACCTCAGGGCTATTGCTTAGCCTTTCTATAGTCCCCCAAACCATATCGATTCTCTGGATAGGGTCACTCTCCGTATCCTCTAAAATTTCTGATATTTTTTTTACCTCCTCCCTCAACTCATCAGATATATCTTCAAGTGTAAGGCCCATTTGCTTTAATATTCTAATTGTCTCTTCATCCTTACCGATGAAGACTGAAATATTGTCAGCAATTGATTTAAGGTCTTTATCAATAAGAGTTTCTTCATGCAAGGGTTTTCACCTCCAGAAGCTAAAACCCAAGAGCAAATGTGTTATCTCCAACTTAAATATTTTTACTTTTAATAGATATGCTCAAATAAATGCACAATCTAAAACTGGTTGTGTAATAAGATTCACAAAGGGACCATGATGGCTAAATTATTTAAATTAGTGTACGAAAAGGTGAGACAATGCCAAAAGAAAAAAGAGTACTAAGGATTGAAGAGTACACAATCACCAAGAAGCCTTATTATCTTCCTATAGGAAGAGAAGTAGAGATCTTTGAGGCAGCTTACAAAAATTGTCTGCCTGTTATGCTAAAAGGCCCCACCGGCTGCGGTAAAACTAGGTTTGTTCAATATATGGCGTGGAAACTCAAAAGACCATTAATAACTGTTGCATGTCATGATGACCTCACGTCAAGTGACCTGGTTGGACGATATCTAGTTAAAGGCGGGGAAACAGTATGGGTCGATGGACCTCTTACAAAGGCAGTGAAATCCGGTGCAATCTGCTATTTGGATGAAATTGTTGAAGCGAGAAAAGACACTACAGTAGTTATCCATCCTCTTACGGATGATAGAAGGATACTTCCAATTGAGAAAAGAGGAGAACTAATTAAAGCCTCTGATGAATTCATGCTCATAATCTCCTATAATCCAGGATATCAAAGTGTATTAAAGGATTTAAAACACAGTACAAGGCAGAGGTTCATCGGCATAAACTTTGATTTTCCCCCAAAAGACTTGGAGGTTGAGATTATTACTCATGAAAGCAATATAAAGCCAGATATCGCTAAGGACCTTGTTATATTGGGTGAGAAGATTAGAAATCTTAAAGATAAGGGACTTGAAGAAGGAGTAAGTACTAGGCTATTAATTTATGCCGGTCAGCTTATTGGTCAGGGTATAGATCCACATACCGCCTGTGAAGTAGCTATGGTTAACCCTGTAACAGATGACACAGAAATGCAAAAGGCGATAAGGGAGTTAATTTCAACCGTTTTTTAAGGATAGGCAATGGCAGGTAATAGCACTGAATATGTAGAAAAAGTTAAGGCTGAACTTTTTAAGATTTTAGGGAGATCGACCTTTGGAGAGGACTTTATCGAACAGAGATTTACAGGAGTGCATTTTGCGAGGGGCTTGATGAGTATAGATGCAGCAGTTGACAGTGTAGTAACTTTGGATCCAGAAATCAGGGAGGAGATATATAAGCTGGGCAAAGAGCTTGCAAAGCGCGACTCAGAGATGGCGTATCACTTTTTCAGAACATGTGCTGATGCCCTCAAGCATTTCAATATGGATGATATGAAGAAGTGGGTAGAAAAGGGCATTCAATTCTATGAGAGGTATGGAGAGGTACCAGGTAGGAATTTTTTCAAAGGTATAACTAGAGAAACTATTGAGGAAATACGTGCAGTAGGATTAGATTTAGAAGAAGTAGCACGGATACTGGAGATCTATGTTGAGGCTTTAAGTGGCGGGAAGCTGAAAATACAAGGTAGTGAAGAAATCTATACGGATACAAGGAACATTTATCTCCCTAATAATGTTTCCTTTTTTCAGTCGGATGAAGACAATTTTAGGGTGTATAAGGTTATAGTAGCCCATAAATATGCTCAGATAAGGTATCGGAGTTTTGACCTAAATCCCCATAAGTTGTCTAAAGTTTTAGGTTATCTTGAGAAAAAATATTATAGAAATATCATAAGAGATAGGTCGACATTAGAAACCTTCTTTGAGCTATTTCCTAACAAGCAGTTGGCTATTGATATCTTCAGTATCGTAGAGAACTCTAGAGTAGAAAAAAACCTTACACAAGAATTTAAAGGCATTAAAAGGGACATTGAGTTTCTCTCTAGGATAGTGTGGGATGAAAGGCCATTACCCTCCGAGCTTCCTCTTGGCGAAGCGGCTGTGGAGGCTTTTTTGCAGAAAACTTATTGGGGGGAGGTGAAAGGAGAGATACCCAAAGAAGTTGAAGCCCCAGTAGATAAGGCTGTAAAGCTGCTTCATAATATGTTGAAAGGCAGGGCTACTGCTGAGGACTCTGCGGCGTTAACTGTAAAAATATACGAACTTTTTGAAGAGTTTTTAGATTACGGCTATAACAAGGCACCGTTAGTGTTATTCAGAGGCGATATAAAACCAGCAAGGATAACGGTTGCTCTTAAACTCACGGAGAAAGAACTTGCGGATAAAATGAGGAACTTGATTAAACAATTAGACTTAGAGCCGCCTGAGGATCTCGATAAAAAAATAGTAGAAGTCAAAAATGAGGTTCTAGATCCTTTGATGCATGAGGCGCCCCTCGAATTTCTTGCAAAATTAAATATTAGGATACCAGACGAAGTATGGGAGAAGATAAAAAAAGAGATAGAAAGGCGCTTAGGGGAGCTTGGGGAAATAGATGCAAGTCTATTAACTAAAGTGCTGGATAGTGCTGGGAGAATGGTAAGGGCAGAGATAGAGGCTCAAGAAACGAAATTCCAAGTCGAGCTTGAAGAGGAGGATATAGAAAATGCTTTTCTTTATGACGAATGGGACCACGAGATGGGTCATTATAGAGCAAAGTGGTGTGCCTTAAGAGAAAAAGACATCAAGAAGGGAGATGAAAAATTCGTTCAAAAGACTATTGATAAGCATTTAGGATTAGTTACGCAAATAAGAAGGCAGTTTGAGATGCTGAGACCGGAATACAAAAAACTGAGAAAGCAGATCTATGGGGAAGAGATAGATATTGACGCTTTTATTGAAGCTAAAGCTGATATGGCTGCGGGGGTAACTCCGTCAGAGAAGGTTTATATAAAAACAGATAAAAGGGAAAGAGACATCGCAGTTGCCTTCTTGGTGGACCTAAGTGGCTCTACTACGGGCTGGGTTATTGAGACTGAGAAAGAAGCAATCGTATTAATGTGTGAAGCCTTAGAAATACTAGGTGATAAGTATGCTATCTATGGTTTTTCTGGGAAAACAAGAAAGCAATGCGATTTCTATAAGATAAAAGAATTCGACCAAGAATACAATGCCGAGGTTAAAGCTAGAATAGCGGGAATGGACGCCTTCGATTACACCAGAATGGGGCCACCAATAAGGCATTTGACCTCGATATTCGAGGAGATACCTGCCAAGGTAAAGCTTATGATTATATTAAGTGATGGTAAGCCAGAGGACTTTGACGAGTATAAGGGTGAACATGGCATTGAGGACACGCGAAAAGCCTTAATAGAGGCTAAAAAGAAGCACATTAAGCCCTTCTGCATTACAATAGACAAAGAAGCAAGGGATTATATTTCTCATATGTATGGAGATGTGAGTTATATAATATTAGATGACGTTAGAGACTTGCCTCGGAAGCTTCCTGAAGTCTACAGGAAGCTAACTACGTAGCTAATTAAGCAAACAAGGAGCATCGAATTTATATATTTTCTTAACCTAATATGGCGGGCGTATGAAAAAGAAAATACTAGTAACCTGTGCATTACCCTATGTAAATAATGTTCCGCATATTGGGAACATAGCAGGATCACATCTGCCGAGCGACATTTTTGCTAGGTTTTGTAGGTTAGCTGGGTACGAGACCGTATTTATAGGTGGGAGCGACGAGCATGGAACTCCTATCGAGGTGTCCGCGGAAAAGGCAGGAGTGACGCCAAAAGAATTATGCGACAAGTATTATGAGATCCATAAGGGGATTTACGATTGGCTTGATATCTCCTATGACAACTTTTCGAGGACCTCTCTTCCTGAGCATCATAAAACGACTCAAGAATTTTTCAAAAAGATTTATGAAAATGGGTACATTAGTGAGGGAGTATTAAAGCTTCCCTATTGTGAAAAAGATAAAAGAATTTTACCAGATAGGTATGTTGAGGGAGTTTGCCCTAAATGTGGATATGAAAATGCCAGAGGAGACCAATGTGAGAGATGTTCTACATTATTAAATCCAGATGAGTTAAATGAACCGAGATGTGCGATATGTGGCACTCGGCCTGTTTTTAGGAAAGTTAAGCATCTCTTTCTCAACCTTGATAAACTCGAACCGCAACTCAGGGAGTGGATAAAAAGTAAAGAGAAATTATGGTCAAGTCAAGTAGTTAATATGGCAATGGGGTGGATGGGAGAAGGATTGAAACCCAGATGTATTACTAGGGATATAAAATGGGGGGTAAAAATACCTCTAAAAGGATATGAAGATAAGGTATTTTATGTGTGGTTTGATGCCCCGATAGGATATATCTCATCAACTAAAGAATGGGCTAAGAAAATTGGAAAGCCAGAGGAATGGAGGAGATTTTGGCAGGAGGATGATTCTTTTATTTTCCATTTTATTGGAAAAGATAATATCCCATTCCATACGATATTCTGGCCTGGAATGCTTTTAGCATGTGGGGAATACACTCTACCTTATAGGGTTGCGGGATTACAATATTTGAATTATGAAGGAGACAAGATTTCTAAGTCTAAAGGCTGGGGAGTTTTCTGCGAAAATCTGCCTAAGGCGGGTCTTAGTTCAGATATCTGGCGCTTCTATCTAACTCTTCTTATACCTGAAACTAATGATACAGAATGGAAATGGAAAGAATTCCAAGAGAGGGTTAATAAAGAGCTAGTAGGAAATCTAGGAAATTTCATTTATCGCACATTTAGTTTTATCCAGAGGAATTTTGAGAGTAAAGTTCCCGAAGGGGAATTAGAAGATAAAGATGAGAAAGTGATAGATTTAGGCAAGGAATATGCTGAAGTTATAAGCGACCTAATATGGGATATACATTTGCGTGACGGTTTGAGGAAGGTATTGGAATTATCGGATAGGGGAAATAAATATTTTCAGGCTAATGAACCCTGGAAAGCCGTAAAAGAAAATAGAAAAAAAGCAGCAACTACATTACATGTTTGTGCAAACCTCTGCTATGATTTAGCGGTGCTCTTAAGTCCTTATCTTCCGAAGAGTTCACACGAGATATGTCGACAATTGAATGTTGAATTAGGAGATATGAGATCCATAGGGCGGAGGATAAATGCTGGGCATAAGATTAATGAGCCAAAACCTTTATTCCCAAAACTGGGGGATAGAGATATTGAGGACCTTAAAAAAGTAACATCACAGGTGTCAGAACTTGACAAACTCTTTGAGGAAGTTGACTATCAGTATTTTTCTAGGCTTGATTTAAGAACCGCTAAAATAATTAAGGCTGAGAGGATTAAAAATTCTGATTTAGTAAAGATTAAAGTAGACGTAGGGGGTAGAGAAAAACAACTTATAGCGGGCATCGGTAAGCACTACACTCCAGAAGAGCTTAACGGAAAATCTATAGTGATAGTCAACAATATGAAACCCCGCATCATTAAGGGTATAAAAAGCGAGGCGATGCTCCTTGCGGCAGTTACACCTAAAAAGATTTCCTTGATAACCACGGACAGCGAGATCGAGAGTGGAAGCAAGGTAGAATAAATTAAATTTTTTTTTAAGTAAAAAATAAAAAATCACATACTAATAGTTTTTATGCCCTTCTATAGCTATGGGGTCCGGGTGCTATTTTCCCCCATAGCACTCTCCTCTCCTTAACAACACTTAGAATATTTTAATTAAGGACTTCTATTACGCTAGCAAATAGAGTGCTACCTTGAACTCCTGTGATCCTTGCCTTTACTTTCTGACCGATCTTTGCGCCTGAAACAAAAACGATATACCCTCCCATTCTTGCCATTCCATCGCCTTTTTTCCCTGTCCGTGTAATCTCTATCGTTATTTCGTCCCCGACTTCAGGATTTTTATTCTCTTCCCTTTTGGGGGTAGTCTTTAATACTCCTAAAGGCTGCCTCGCGCCGCAGGCTTCGCATTTAAGGAAACTCACTCTTCCTTCTCTAGCGATTTTGGTGTCAGGTCTTCCACATTCTCCGCATAAGACATACTCATTTAAGAATGCCTCGAAGCGCTCCTGTATCTGCTCCTTCCGGAATTGCCCTTTCATTACCAAATGCTGGCCGTCATGGGTACCTGAGGTACCGAATTCCTTAAGGAGGAATTTGGCAAGCATATCTGGGTCTCTATTAATTGCTTTTGAAACTTCTCCTAGGTTCTGGACTACCGTGGCCTTCCCCTGTATTATAGAATATATCTCGGGCTTCTCAAATCTATGGTGCTCCTTCACTACATCTGGTAATTCTGAGTAAGCTTTTTCTAGTAATTCCTCGTAATTCAAAACAATCCTAACTCCTTAAGTTTTTTAGCGACATTTTCAGCCGCTCTTTCAGCATCCTCCACGCTTTTTGCTCCAGTGCATACTATTTTGCCTGACCCGAATAATAGGAGAACAACTTTTGGGTCTTGCATCCGATATACGAGCCCGGGAAACTGCTCCGGCTCATATTCTGTATTATCCAAGCCGATAGCTATGGCATCTAAGTTTAGTTCCGTATTTAAATTTGCAGTAGCCACTACATTTTGAACGATTACTTCTGGCTTTTTATTAATTTCTATTCCCGCTTCTCTAATTCTTTCAACGATTCTGTCAATCGCCAATTTTGCTTCTTCAATACTTTTTGCTCCAGTGCATACTATTTTGCCTGACCCAAAAATTAATGCGGCGGCCTTTGGTTCATCTAAATGATATACGAGCCCGGGAAACTGCTCCGGCTCATACTCAACATTATCGAGGGCTACTGTGATTAATCCGAGATCAAATTTTTGTCCGAGCGAAGTACTAGCTACTACATTTTCAATTTCTACTTTAGCCATGCCAAAACCTCCAATACTTTTTATATATGAAGTATATAAATAATGACGATGGTAATTAAACCTGATGACCTACTTAAATTTTCCTTAAATAAGCCTGTGTTAGTGATACTGAAAAATGGTGAGGAGGTAAAGGGGATTCTGAGGAATTATGATGATTATATAAATTTAACCCTGGAGACTTATACTGGCGAGGAAGGATCTAGAGCTGGAAATAAGATAATAAAAGGAAGTAAAATAATGCTCATATCCACACAATAGAAAATGTTTTATAATATAAACATTTGAAATGTAATGCGAGAGGTATTCCAAGTTAAGCGAAGGAGGTAGTCAGCATGGCAGAAGACAATGTGGTATACGTAGGCAATAAACCCGTTATGAACTATGTCCTGGCTGTAACAACGCAGCTAAGCAGAGCAGGTGAAGTTGTCCTCAAATCTAGAGGACAAGCAATAAGCCGCGCTGTAGATGCAGCAGAGATCGTTAGAAATAGGTTCATGCCAGGTGTGAAAATAAAGAACATAAATATAAGCACTGAGGAGCTGACAAGAGAAGACGGCACAACGATGAATGTTTCAGCAATGGAAATTACTTTGGCAAAGTAAAAATTGATGTCAAGGCCGTCACTAAAAGCTCCATAAGGAGTTGGTCAGGGTAGTTGTGAGCAGGTGGGGGGCAATCTACAGCCTCCCGGTTATTTATTATACAATCCTACGTTAGGGAGACCTTTTTTGTATGGTAGTAGGTCTATCCGAGGCTTTGTCATATTTGAGTAAGATTAGTCAAACAGACCCTCACACTTTCGCTATTTTATCTATCATCCTTATTATTCTTGAGGGAATAATCCTGGGCATACTAGCTGATTTTATATTTAGTTTGTTTGGAATTGAAGCGAAAGAGGAGTTTTCTTAAAATGTATCTTCCAATAGCAGGAGTTGAAATAAGTTCTTTTGTTCTTATAATAATAGGTTTTTGTGTAGGGGTCCTGGGAGGGTTCTTTGGTATAGGAGGCGCTTTTATAGTTACTCCGGCTCTTAATATCTTTGGATTTCCAATGGCGTATGCTATAGGTACTGACCTAGCTCATGTGATGGGGAAGTCTATTATAGCTACCTTAAAGCATAGAAAAATGGGAAACGTTGATTTGAGGCTTGGAGTTTTAATGTTTATTGGCACAGCTCTAGGGGTCGAGGTCGGTAAAGAGTTAGTTCTCTACCTTGAAGACATCGGGGCTGTGGGAGGGGTAGTTAGGGGTATATATATTCTCCTACTAGGCGGTGTTGGTTTTTATATGGTGTTTGATTACTTTAGATTTAACCGGGAATTAGATGATGGTGTAGCGGAAAAAATAGGGACAAGTTTTTCTAGTGCGGTGCAATCAATAAATCTCCCACCAAAAATTTCACTTCCAACTTCAAAGATAAAATCGATATCGATTTGGGCGATCTTTATTATTGGATTTATAACAGGTTTTCTCGCAGGTTTCTTAGGTGTAGGCGGCGGATTTGTAAGGATGCCTGCGTTAATCTATACTTTAGGCGTTCCTACTACGGTGGCAATAGGTACTGACTTATTTGAGATAATATTTTCGTCTGGTATTGGTACATTACTATATGCAATTGAAGGACGGGTGGATGTCGTTGCAGCTATGGTAATGCTGGTGGGAGCTTCTATCGGGGCTCAAATAGGCACAGTGGCAACTAGGTATGTTAGAGGAATGAAGATAAGATTGTATTTCGCTTTAACAATATTTGCAGGAGCGATATCAGTTGTTTTAAAACAAGTATCAATAACATTTGGATACGTAAGTGTGGGATTGGCGGCGGGATATATTATTATCTCTGCAGCTGCCCTAATGAGTCTTAACATAATTTATATTTTAATCAGAGGAGTCATGTGGGAGAAGAAATATGGCAGTAAATAAACCTAAAATTCTTTATGCTAGCGGAGGATCTGAGGAGTCATATAATGCCATTGAAGGCACCGCGAGGTTAGCTAAAGGTTTGGATGCTAGCATAACTTTACTGACGGTAGACGATCCTAAAAGGAAGATCGATATTCGCCAAGTTCAGGAGAGAGTAGATCAGATTCTTAGTAAATATGGGCTTAAATGTGATAAAAGGGTTAGAAGAGGAAATCCGGCAAAAGAGATACTCGAAGAATCTAAAAATTTCGATTATTTGATAATAGGGTCCCATGGGTTAACTGGAGCGTTGGAAAAGTTATTAGGAGGGGATGCTGAGCATATAATTGAAAATATAAATACTTCTACGCTGGTGTTTAGAGGAAATAAGATATCAAAAATCTTGGCATGTATTAATCTGCCGAAATATTCAGAATATGTCGTTTCAAACGCTATTAAGTTTGCTAAAGCTACAAGAAGTCCCTTAGAGTTTTTATATGTGGTTCCAGAGCCTTTTTTGTATCCTATTAGAAGTGAAAGAGCAAGTGATGAGTTGAAGTCAATATATAAGGATAAAGCGACAATCGCAGATAAGTTAGTAGAAAGAGCATTTAAAGAAGGCTTGGAGGCGTGTTCAGTTTTTAGAGAGGGAGTGCCAGAGGAGGAAATCGTATTAGAAGCTCAAGAAAAAGACTTTGACTTAATAGTTCTTGGGGATTCAGGTATTCGTGGCATCTTGGCGGAACTTACTGGCAGTCTTTCCTCGCATATTGTGAAAAATTCTCCTGTATCTGTTTTAGTTGTAAAAAAGTAATATAAATGTATATAACCCGCTTCCCATTAGGGAATATACAAATAATTCTACCTAAGTAGAATTAAGTTTTGAGGATTAACATTATGCTATCAAATCCAGATATTTGGCTTTTGGTATTACTAATTAAAAAAGAGTTACATTTCAAAGATATCAAGGGAGCGGTAGAGAATATTGATAAAAGAGTTGACGAGATTTTTGGTATTAACCTCCCGAGAAGCCTTAAGCACCTGAAGTTTAAATATGCAGAAAAGAAAAAACACCCCCTTTTTCATCTTATACTCGATGACCTCGACCTCCTTTGTAAAAAGGGAGAAGTTTTAGTAGCTTATGAAATTGAGGAAGAAACAGGTGATCTTGTTGAAAAATTTAAAATTACTCCTAAAGGAGAAGTAAAAGCTATTAAGCTCGTACTTGATGCTGGACAACCTTCTTCCAGAGTTCTATAAAAAAGATTATAGAGAAACCTATGGAGAAAACCACTGCGTATTGAGTAAGAGAAATGGGGGCGGTATGCAGTAGAGGATTGAAAAAAGCTACAAAGATAATGATATTTAATAGTATAAATTCCCATATTACAGCTATATTCAACCATTTATTTTTTAGAGGCCCGATTTTAAAGATGGAGTGTTCTATTGATCTACAATTATAAGCATTAAATAGTTCAATCATAATCAACGATGCAAAGACTATGGTGCGAGTGATATCTAAATTTGTTCTTTGTAAGGCCCAATAGAAGACTAAAAGTATTGCTATTGAAATATATATGCTCATAATACCAATGGAAGCTTTAATTTTCTTGAATAAGCTTTCTTTGGGGTCTCTGGGGGGCCTTCTCATCACATCAGGCTCTGGTGGATCGACGCCTAACGCTATGGCCGGGAATCCATCTGTAGCAAGGTTGACATATAGTATATGTATTGCTAATAATGGCAAAGGCCAATCAAGTAGCCCTGCAAAGAACATGGCTAATATTTCTCCTATATTGCAGGAAAGTAAAAAGAGGATATACTTCTTTATATTGTTATAGATAACCCTGCCTTCTTCTATGGCAGCTATTATAGTAGCAAAATTATCGTCGACTAATACTATGTCACTGGCTTCTTTAGTAACATCCGTGCCAGTGATGCCCATAGCAATGCCTATATCAGCTTTTTTGAGAGCTGGAGCATCGTTTACTCCATCTCCGGTCATAGCGACGATATGCCCGTTATTCTTTAGGGCTTGGACAATTCTAATTTTATGACTTGGGGAAACCCTAGCACAGACCGTGATGTCTTTAATATTTCTATCTAGCTCATCATCACTCATAGATTCAAGCTCGGCGCCTGTAATTACTTTGCCATTATCAAGTATGCCCATTTCTTTGGCTACTGCGATGGCCGTGGTTTTGTTGTCCCCTGTTATCATTATTGTTTTGATGCCGGCACTTTTGGTTACTTCTATAGCTTTTATCGCTTCTTCTCTAGGAGCGTCAATCATGCCTTGGAGTCCAACAAATACAAGATTTTTTTCTACAGATTCTGGTGAATATTCTATGGCCTCAGGCAGTTCCCTATAAGCCATTGCAAGTACTCTCAAAGCTCTAGAGGCCATTTCTTCATTTTTTTCTAAGATTCTAGATCTGGCCCTCTCAGTTAAGGCTTTAACATCCCCCGATTCATAAATATGGCTCGACAGATTCAGTATGGCTTCTGGAGCCCCTTTCACATATGCGATTATTTTGCCTTCTGAGGTCCTATGGATCGTTGTCATTAGCTTTCTTTCAGAGGAAAAAGGTAGCTCCCATATCCGTGGAAACTTTTCTTCTTCTCTTTCTCTAAATATTCCTGCCTTAGCAGAAGAAACTAAAAGTGCACCTTCTGTTGGATCTCCTTCAATTTTATAACCGTCTTTCTTAATCAGGTTTGAGTTATTGCATAACGCTCCGATTCTTAAAAGCAGTTTTAGAGTATCATCGGGCTCTACCTCTTTTGAGTCTCTAAGAAAACTACCTTCCGGCTCAAATCCCTCGCCAGTTACTCTTATTGTTTTTCTGTCTACATATAGTTCCCTTACTACCATCTCATTTTTAGTCAATGTGCCGGTTTTATCAGAGCATATCACAGTAGTTGCACCTAATGTTTCAACAGCAGGCAATCTCCTCACTATAGCATTTTTCTTTGACATTCGCTGAACACCTATAGCGAGAGCCCCGGTTACTACTCCGGGCAAGGCTTCAGGAACAGCGGCCACGGCTAGGGCAATACTCCATATAAACATTTCAAAGGGAGGTTCTCCTCGGATGAATATTTCAAGAGAAGCCACTATCGCTACGACAATAATTACTCCAATTCCCAGCCATTTACCAACATAGTCTAATCGCTCCTGCAAGGGTGTTTTTGGCTCCTCTATCTCTTGAAGCATCTTGGCAATCTTTCCGAACTCGCTGTTCATTCCGGTGGAAGTTACGACCGCTTTTCCCCTGCCGTAGATGATTGTTGTAGCTGAGAAAACCATGTTACGTTGGTCGCCAATTGCCACGTCCTTATCAATTGGAGCTACATTTTTTTCTACAGGAACAGATTCGCCTGTGAGCGGAGCTTCATCCACTTTTAGCTCTACAGCCTCGATTAAACGTGCATCTGCGGGAATCTTGTCTCCAGTTTCAAGAACTAATATGTCTCCCGGAACAACTTCTTTAGCTAATATCTCTATTATTCTCCCATCCCGCAGTACTCTGGCTTTAGGCGCTGTTAATGCTTTTAGCGCGTCAAGGGCTTTCTCAGCTCTGAATTCTTGGATAAATCCTAATATAGCAACAAAAAAAACTATAATCGATATCACGATAGCGTCCAGGGTTTCTCCGATAATAAAAGAAGCCGTTACAGCGATTAGCAATATGGCTATTAAAAGGTTTTTAAATTGCCTTATAAAAATTCCTATCGGAGAGGTTTTCTTAACTTCTTCGAGTTGATTTGGTCCAAATTCAGCTAGTCTTCTATACGCCTCCTCGTTTGAAAGACCTCTTACGCTGGTATTAAGTGCCCTAAGACAATCTGGGATATCTCTTTTATACCACTGCATACCCTCCCCCCTATTTGATGCCTAACACATCCCAGGTTGAAAAAACTTTCCCCTGACCCTTATTCTCATATACAAATCTTATGGCTTTTATAGCTCCATTTACAAAAGCCTGCCTGCTATGTGCTCTGTGAGTTAACTCTAGTCTCTCACCAGCTCCCGCAAAAAGAACAGTGTGATCCCCTACTATGTCCCCTCCTCTTAAAGAGTGAAATGCTATTTCTTTTCCTCTCTCTCCTATGATCCCCCTTCCTCTTCCGAATACTCCTACTTCTTCTAGATTTCTTCCAGTAGCCTCAGCAATAAGTTCTCCAACTCTAATAGCGGTGCCTGATGGGGCATCCTTCTTATGCTTATGATGAGCTTCAATTATCTCTACGTCAAAGCTGTCCCCAAGGATTTTTGACATTTGTTGGGCAATTTTAAAAAAAACGTTAACACCTGTGGCCATATTTGGGGATATTACCGCAGAAACGCTATTTTTTCTTACTGCGTCTTCTATCTCATTTAACTGCTCCTTACTAAATCCTGTCGTACCTATTACGAGGTTTATACCTTCCCTTGCAGAAATCTTAGCTGTTTCTACGGCTGCGTCTGCGATTGTAAAGTCAACAAGCACGTCAGGAATAGAAGATCTTAAGGTTTCTTTAAGTTGTTCAGCTGTTGAAAGCTTTACATTCATTCTTCCTATACCCAGTATTTCTCCGATGTCTTCTCCTTTTTTGGGATTTCCTGGGGCTTCAATGGCAGCTACTAGCTCCATGTCCTCTTGGCTTAATACTGTCTTTATTATACTACTGCCCATCCTCCCTAGGGCTCCCGTGATAGCAACTTTTATCATTGAATTACCTTTTGTAAAACCGAGTTTATCTTGTTCTTATTCTCAGTAGTAGTCTTGCATAATGGAAGTCTATATCCCCCTGCCGGTAGGCCGAGGATGTTCATAGCCTCCTTTACGGGAATAGGATTAGAATCTATAAATAGCACAGAGAAGAATTCTTTTAATACCTCGTTTTCTTTTTCCATAGAAGAGAATTCTTTTTCTAACCCCATTTTAACGAAATCTGACATTCTTTTTGGTATTACATTTGAAGCAACGGATACGACTCCTGTAGCACTGTAATCTCGCATGAGCTTCAGGGTGTCTCCATCATTGCCTGATAATATTACGAAATCATCATCACACAGCTTACGAATACCTTTCCATACTTCCTCTTTTCCAGATGCTTCTTTTACCCCAATAATATTGGAATATTCTTCAGCAAGACGTGCCATAGTTTCAGGAGTTATTTCTTTACTTGTCCTTCCTGGGACATTATAGAGTATATGGGGGATATCTACTTCCTCTGCTATAGCTCCAAAATGTTTGAAAAGTCCCTCTTGACTAGGTTTATTGTAGTATGGAACTACCTGTAAGGATGCGGTAGCTCCCACATCTGCTGCATGCTTTGTCATCTCTATAGCTTCCCAGGTGCTATTTGATCCAGTTCCTGCGATTACGATTCCCTTAAAATTCTCTACGGCCGTTTCTATAACCGCATTATGTTCTTCATGGGATAATGTTGGAGATTCTCCTGTTGTACCAGTCGCAACTATGCCATCTACTCCATTTTCCTTTTGAAACTCCAATAGTTTCTTGAAACCCTCCCAATCTATCGGTGTTCTTATCCCTGTCCCCTTGAATGGGGTTACTATTGCAGTAAAGCAACCTTCAAACTTGCCCATTTTAATCTCCCCATTCTTAAGATTTTCATGAAATAATTGGGCTTTTTTCTTGTCCGAGTGCTTTTTTAGCCTTTAATAGGTGAGTAACATAGCCCGCTATCTTATTTTTTATTATTTTGCTTTCGATGTTTAATACTTTTTCAATTGCTTCTCGATTTTCTTTAAAGTCTAGCGATAAAATATCGCGATGTCTCTCGATTATCTCGAGCGCAGTTCTTTTTATGAATGTCTGTCTTACTCTTCCCAAGTTTCGACCTCCGTGAGAAAGACTTAAATGTATTTGTATTTATATTTTTTGAGATATGAGAAGGGTTTTAATATTCATCTTAGTCCTTATATTTCTTACATTTAGTATATCGGTTATAGGAGCCTACCTACTTTCAAAGCATGAGGGAGTTGCCTTTGGAGAAAAGGTGGCTGTAATACCTCTCTATGGAACTATCTCTTATTCTCAGGATACGGGTTTTTTTGCGGAGTCTAGGGTAACCCCCGCTAAATTTAAGGAGCAACTTAAAAAGGCAGAGAATGATGACTCAGTGAAAGCTATTGTTATAGATATAAACTCTCCAGGAGGTTCTGTAGTTGCATCTGAAGAAATAGCTACTGCGCTTGAAAGAACATCAAAACCTACAGTGGCGTGGCTTAGTGAGGTGGCTACTTCTGGAGCGTATTATGTAGCATCTTCTGCAGATTATATTGTAGCTGACAAAGCGAGTATCACTGGTAGTATTGGGGTTATATCGGTGTTTCCCCAGTTTTCTGAGCTACTAGACAAGATCGGGGTTAATTTCACGATTATAAAAGGAGGAGAATTTAAGGATTTTTCAACTGGATATAGGCCTATGAGAGATGAGGAAATAGAAATGATGGAGGAAGTTGTTTCTGAAATATATGATCAGTTCCTATGGAAGATTGCTAGTAACAGAAATTTTTCTATAGAATATGCTAGATCTATAGCTGAGGGAAAAGTTTATTCCGGAGTTAAAGCAGCCGAGTTAGGTCTCGTAGATGAAATTGGGGATAGAGAAAAAGCCATAGAGATAGCTTCTCGTATGGGGGGGATAAAAGGAGAACCAAAAGTAGTCACGTATAGGAAGAGCGGCATATTGGAGGAGTTTATCGGAAGTGCATTTATGAATATAGGTTATGGATTTGCTAAGGGATTAGTTGAGGGGTACACTCATTTAATGGCTGAGCCGTGATTATGATTTTTGGACTTCATGATGAGTTTATTTTGTTAAATGAGAAATCTCTACGTGTCCTAAAGTCTTATCTGGAAGACAAAGACGCTATCTTAGAGGATCTGTTATTAGCGGTTTCTATTGCACCTTTAGATGAAATATTAGAAGAAGATAAGAGGTATTTCAGGAGAATTATGGAATATTGGGAGGAAGGATATGCAATACCTGTGTCATCTTTTGAAGAATTAAAAAGGATTAAAACCGGCGATGCCTCGATAGAATCTTTTAGAAATGATGTTTCATTGTCTCTCTTTGGGGAGGAGATAGCAGTTGAGCCCGATGTAAACTATAAATATGCAAAGGAATTTGTTAATTATATAGATTCTGCAGAGATTTTAGATATTGCATCTGGTTTCGGCTGGATCCCTCCACTATTTTCAAAGAGAGGTAGAGTGCTTGCATTAGATAACTCGTATACTAAGAAAATTTTTTTCGATAGAGATGGTAAGGTCTGGATAGAGGGAACTAATATTGAGCTTTTTCCAGATTGGCCAGAAGCCAAAGAATTCCTCAGGGAAAATAGGGCGGAATTTCAGATATACAAAGATTTTGCTCAGTTATTTTGGGAGTCTCAGGGTGCTGACATAGGTAAGATAACCTTTCTACAGGGTAATGCCGGAAGTATGAATAGATGCTATGATCTATCACATCGTAAAGAATTCGAAATCTACGATGGCTCCGTCGAATATGTAACATGCTTTTTTGGATTTAATCATATTTCCACTAATTTTAGAGAAGTTTTGAGAGAGATTTCGAGGGTGCTAGCAAGGGGAGGAAAAGCATTAGTCACACTCTATAATGAACTGTTAGAGAAATTTCCTGTTAAATTTTCGTATACTTGGGTTGAGGAATTGGAGATAAAAATGATAAACCTGCGGGAATTTAAAAAGAATGCGGAGAAGCTGGGCTTTAATATCGAACTACTTAAAGGGCATAGCGGCGAAAAACTGTATTACTTACTTTTGTTGATAAAACGCTGAATATAAATAATCCTCAGAGCTAGAAAGGTATATATATGTGACTTTCACATTGAAAAAACATGGTTTTAAAAGAAAAAAGCCGTATAATTCAAAGTGTAAAATCATATACTCAGTATGTGACAATTCCATCAGCTATTGTAAGGGATTCCCAATATCCTTTCAAGAAGGATGATATAATAGAAATCGAGGTTGACCCTTCTAGGCAGATTATAATTATAAGAAAAGGGGAATCTAATGATTAAGATATCAAGATTAAGCTTGAGAAATTTTAAATCCTTTAAAAGAATCTCAATCCCTATTCCTGACGGTTTTACTGCGATAGTTGGACCGAATGGTTCCGGGAAGTCCAATATTATTGATGCGATATGTTTCGTATTAGGAAGAAGTTCAGCTAAGAGTCTTAGAGCCGAGAGATTTTCAGACCTTATTTTTAATGGAGGGAAGAAAGGTAAACCTGCAGATAAGGCGGAAGTTACACTATATCTGGATAATTCAGGTATGGAAATACCCTCTCAGCCGAAAGAAATAAAAATATACAGATCTGTGGATGCATCCGGAAATAGCATATATAAGCTAAATGGAAAAAGAACCACTAGGTCGGAGATACTTGAAATCCTCTCTGCAGCAAAGATACAACCGGATGGGCATAACATAATTCTTCAAGGAGATATTACGCGGATTATTGAGATGAGTCCCCTTGAGAGGAGGGCGATTATTGACGAGATAGCAGGTATAGCCGAGTATGATGTAAAGAAGTCAAAAGCCTTACGAGAGTTGGAGAAAACCTCTAATAACCTTTCGAAGACTCGAGCTGTGTTAAACGAAGTTAAAGAACAACTCCAGAGGTTGGAGAAGGAAAAAGAAGACGCTTTACGTCATGAATACTTAAAGAGGGAAATACGTCTAGCAAAAGGGACAGTACTTTATTCTCGCAAATTAGAGGCCGAGGAGGAGAGAGACAGATTACAAAAAGAACTAAAAGCATTAGGAAAGAGAGCACAAAAACTTAAAAAATTCATAGAAACCCTCACTATAAAATTAGATATAAAGAAGAGGGAATTAGAGAATATAAATAAAGAGATAATAATTAAAGAAGAAACCGAGCAATTTTCAGTATTTAAAAATCTAGAAAAGCTCAAAAATGAAATAAAATATTTACAAGATAAAGCTTATTCTCTAGAAAGTGATATTAAAAAACTAATAACTGAAAAGGAGAGGATACTCAGCGATATTCAAGCTGCTAAGCAGCAGGTTTCTAGCTTTGAAAAGGAAAATGAGGCGCTGATAGTTGAAGATAATCAGATAAGCCGGGAGATAAAAAAACTTAGAAGCCGGATTGAAGACCAATATAAGCGAATATCGCCTGAAGATGAAGAATCTGAGAGGCGAAGGAAAAGACTTGAAGAAGTGAGAATAAAATTAGATGAGGAACGTGCTAAGCTTTTGGAGTTAGAAAAAAATTATGCTATTTTAACTGAGCGCAAAGCTGAAAAAGATAGAATTTTAAGAGATTTACAGGATCAATTACATCTTAAAAAGAAAAAACTCCTAGAATTAGATAAATTTTTGTCGAATACTAAGAAAAAAATCGAGCAATTAGAATTAGAAATTAAACAGAATTATTCTAAAAAGCTAATGCTCGTTGAGAAGGACGTAGAACTAAAAAGTGAGATAGAGAAACTAAATGCCCTATTGCAATTGAAGCTGGATGAGTTTGCAAAATTAAATGCAAGATATCAAGCCTTAGAGAAAATATCTCAAAAGAGGCTCTCATTTAATAAAGCAATTGACGCTATCCTTAGACTAAGGGACGAAGGCAAAATAAAGGGGGTTTATGGGACTATCTCAGAATTAGGTAGGGTGAATCAAAGTTATTCAAAGGCACTAGAAGTTGCGGCTGGCGGAGGATTAACGTTTATAGTTGTAGACGACGATGAAACAGCAGAGAAATGTATAAATTATTTAAAACAAAACCAGATTGGAAGAGCAACTTTTCTACCTCTTAACAAGATAAGAGTGAAAAAGCCAAACAGGAAAGAATTAGAAGTAGCTAAAAAGTCTTATGGCTTTGCAGTAGATTTAGTAGAGTTTGATGAGAAATATCGAGAGGCTTTCGCATATATATTCAGGAATACCGTAGTGGTTAAAGATGTAAAATTCGCGAGGAAGGAGGGGCTAGGGGAAGTTAGAATGGTAACCCTAGATGGCGACTTGATTGAACCTTCAGGCGTTATGAGTGGCGGATTCTATAAGCCAACCGGCATAAGCTTTGAGGAAGTTGATACTACTAAAAGAGAAGTAGAAAAACTTCAAGATGAAATAAAGAAACTGGGGGATAAGAAGAGAGAACTCACATTGAGAGAGGGAGAGATAAGAAAAGAAATTGAAGATCTAACTTTATCATTGGATAATGGAAGAAGAGATCTAGAGAATCTTTCAGAGAAGGTAAAGAGTGTTGAAGAGGAGAAGAAGGATATCTTAAACTTTCTAACTGCTCATGAAGCTGAAGCAAATGAACTCATGCGAACTTTAAAAGAATTCTCTTTAAAATTAAAGGAAGAGGAAGATGAAATAAGGAGACTAGGAGCATCTATTGTTAATCTTGAAGAACAGAAGAAATCTATTGAAAGAGAACTAAAAGATTCTTCAGCCGAGATAGTAATAAAAGAAATCAGAAAATTAGAGGCAAAGGTTCAAAGCTTGGAGAGAACAAGGGAGGAAAAGAGGGGCCAAATCAGGTTAAATAAGTCTAAGATCGATGAAATATTGGGACAGAGGATAGTGCGGTTAGAAGAGGAGTTGCAAATAAATGAGGCCGAGAGATTAGAAAAAGAATCTCTACTTGGGGATGTTCAGGGCAGGCTAGGAGAACTGAATAATTCTCTTAGAGAACTTAAGAAAGAAGAAAGCAAGGTGATAAACAGAATAAAAGGTTTAAAAGAGAGACGAAACCAGCTGGTTACTGGATTAAAGAAAATAGAAGAAAAGGTTAGAGCTTTAAAAGAAGAGCGATCAGGCATTGAAAGAAAGTCTGAACTCGCTAGAATTGAGGAGGCACGTGTACTCACAAGACTCGACGGAATAAATGAAGGACTTAAAGACTATGAGGATTTGGATATAGAATTGCTTGCCCCGATAGATACTGTGGAGCTTGAGAAAGAAGTTGTGAAAATGGAATATGAGTTAACCTCCCTAGAACCTATCAACATGCGGGCAGTAGAGGACTACGAGGTCGTTAAAGAAAAATATGATAAAATATACTCGAGAGTAGAAAAGTTGGAGGAAGAAATAGAGGCCATAAAAAAGTTGATGGAAGAAATAGATCAGAGGAAAAAGGATATTTTTATGGAGACCTTTGAGAATATCGCTATGAACTTTAGAAGAATATTCTCTCAGTTATCTGATGGCGGCTCAGCCGATCTCTTGCTTGATGAGGATAATCCACTAGAGGGAGGCCTGATGATAAAGGCTAAGCCGGTGGGGAAAAATCCGCAGTATATCGAGCTGATGTCTGGTGGAGAGAAGACCATCACTGCACTATCATTTATATTTGCAATCCAGAGGTATCAGCCCGCACCATTTTATATTTTAGATGAGATAGATATGTTCTTAGACGATGATAATATACGAAAAGTCTCTGAGCTTATTAAAAATTCATCAAAGGAAGCGCAGTTCATAGTCGTTTCACTTAGGGAGCACTTAATGACTTCCGCGTCTCAGCTCTTTGGTGTTAGTATTGAAGAGGGAGTATCAAAAATAGTTGGAGTGGAGTTGGAAGAAGTTGCAGATTGAGATTCATCCGGTTGACCTGCTTATTGACATGGTGATAGCTGATGAGCTGGATCCATGGAACATCGATATAGCTGATATCGCAATGAGATTCTTGGAAAAAGTTAGAAGCATGGCAAGGGTGAATCTTGCTCTATCTGGAAAAACCCTTTTGGCAGCGGCAATCCTTTTGAGAATGAAGTCTGAGAGAATAATTCCTGAAGAGGAAAGTGAGAAAGAGGCAGAGGTTTATTTTGAATTTCCAAGTAGCTTAGAATGCTCTGAAAAAGAAAGGGAGATATTACCTTTATCGGCTCCTGTAAGAAGGAGAGAAAATAGAAAAACAACTTTATTTGAGTTAATTGAGGCGTTGCAGAGGGCTTTAAGTGAGGAGATGATAAGAAAGAACTTTCCTAGGAACATAAGGCAGAAGCCTAAGTTAGTTATTCAAGTTGACGAAGGTGATATCAAGGAAAAAATAGATAGAGTGTTTGAAAGGATAAAAAAGTTGGCCGAAATTACCGAAGTAATAAAGTTTTCTGATATAGTTGGTAGTAAAAAGGAAATCGTAGAGATCCTGCTGGCACTACTTTATCTCGATTCTCAAAGGAAAATCACTATCTGGCAAAAAGAGCTTTTTGGAGAAATTTTCATAACTCTTGATACGTGATAAAATGAGAGAAGAACAGCTAATAGAAGCAGCCCTTTTCGTTTCTACTGATCCTATCTCAATTACAAAACTTTCTGAGATCTCAGGCCTCGAAAAAAATAGAGTTAAGGAGATAGTAGAAGAGCTGAAAAAGAGATATGAGGAGAGAGGCAGTTCTATTGAAATCCGAAAAATAGGTGAAGAACGATATATAATGCAAGCAAGGGATATATTTACTGCTCCATTGATAGATCTCGTTAAACCTGATGTTTCTCAGGAAGTTTTAAAGACGCTGTCCCTTATAGCCTTAAAACAACCTATCACTCAAGCGGAAATTGTAAAGTCTAGGGGATACTCAGCGTATTCCCATATCAAAGAGCTGGCGATGAAGGATTTTATACTTGCGGAACCGAAGGGTAGGACTAAGTTGTTGACAACAACTAAAAAATTTTCAGATTATTTTGGATTCCCAAGAGAAATAGAAAAAATAAAGAAGGAAATGGCAAGGCTATTAGATAGAGAAGACACTCCAAATTACGAAGAAAAAAAGAATACAGAGGACTAAATTAATCATGTTTTGATTGGGAGTCTTATAGTGAACTTACTTCCTTCATTTACCTTACTTTCAACTCTGATGTCCCCCCCATGAGCATCTATGATTTTTTTAACAATGTAGAGTCCTAGACCTGTTCCTTTATATTTTCTAGCGGTCCCAGTTTCAACGCGGTAAAACTTATCAAAAATTTTCGGTAAATGCTTTTCAGGTATACCAATGCCAGTATCGATTACGCTTATTTCAACAAAATTTCCTTTAGCGCGTGCTTCAATAGCGACTGTACCGTTTTCTTTATTAAATTTAATCGCGTTCTCCAATAGATTTGTAATAGCCCTCTTAAACTGGTCTTTATCTACTTCTACCTGCGGAAGCTCTTTAGGAATGTGCTTAATTATTGAGATACTTTTTTTCTGAGCATGAACCTTTACCCTCTCAACAGCTTCTTCAACTAACTTATCCAGCGAAGTAAGCTTCAAAGTCATTCTTAGAAGTCTACTTTCAGTTTTGGTGATATCTAAGATGTCGCCAATTAAATCATTAAGGCGTACTGCTTCCTTTAAAGCTAATTCAAGTAACTTTCTCTGATTAATACCTTCACATTCATCCAATAAGATATCAATGGAACCAATAATAGAGGTTAGAGGAGTCCTAAGTTCATGGGAGACCGTGCTAAGAAAATCGTCCTTCATCTTATCAAGTTCTTTAAGCCTTTCGAAGGCTTCTTTCAGCTGCTCTTCAGAACGTTTACGTTCAATGATACCAGAAAGAACATTAGCGACTGCCGAAAGGAATTCTTCCTCCTCTAGAGACCTCTGGTGTCCTTCTTTAACATAAATATTTAATACTCCTAGAAGTTTTTCGCCAGAGGTAATTGGAACACAGTAGTGGCCATGAGGGGGCATGTCTTTGTATACGATTTCATGCGCTTCATCTACACATCCGGAAAAAATTATTCTACGAGTATCAGCACATCTACCGCATAGACATCTGCCGAAGTCAACCTTCGAGCAAGTGTTTATTTGGGCTTTTGAGAAACTATGATATGCGGTCAAACTTAGAATTTTTTTATCCTCCACCAAATGGATGCATCCTTTTGATTGAAATGAAAGCCAAGGTATAGCGAGAATAAGCTCGAGAATACGGTTTAACATTTCTTTAAGAGATATGGGTTCCAATGAAACCTGAAGGATAGAAGTTATAGTGTGCTGTATCTCATAATCTCTTTTTATCTTCTCTTCCGCTTTCTTACGTTCTGTGATATCCCTAAATGTACTTTGAATATATTTCTCGCCCCTCATCTGAACTTCGGAAGCAGATATTTCGACATCACGGATTTCCCCATCTTTTCTTAAAACCTTGCAATCAAACCGGTAAAATGTAGGTTCTTTTCGTTTTTTACCCTCAAATCTTTCCTTTATTATGTTTCTAAACTCAGGAGTAAAGTGATCTAATAAGGGTATTTTCCTGAACTCCTCAACCGACTCATAGCCGAAAATATCTAAGAGAGCTTTATTAGCGAACAATATACGATTTCCTTTAGATATACACACTCCTTCGATTGAGTTTTCAACAAGACTCCTATATTTCTCCTCCGATTCTCTAAGCTCTTCTTCTGCTACTTTCTGCTTTTTAAATAAAAGCCCGACGAGCATGAACACAGGGATTGCTAGGATAATCATTATATGCTCTAGCAAGGGTTCATCGAGGTGTTTATAAAATTCAGTTCCATATCGAAGGTACTCATAACCTAGATATATGGCGTTAATAACCCACCCTGTGCTCCCAATAACATACGCTAAGAGATGCTTTCTTACAGACATGAGAAGATTATTGCCCATATATGGAAATATGATTTGCCTAATAAAATTGTTTATAGAAAATCTAAAAGACTTGAGTTTGATAGCTTACTAAGCGTCCGCCACTTTTTCCTAGCAAAGGGTGGTGGTGTACCATACTCTTTTAACCACCTCTCAAGAAATGCTACAGTCTTGGGATCGGAAGGATAACCACTGCCGATATCTCCATATTCTTCTTTTAACTTTTCGATAATTCTATCCCTCTCTACTTTTGCCACTATACTGGCAGCAGAAACTACAGGGTACTTTTCATCCGCCTTATGCTCGATTACAAGGCTACAGCTGTGGAAGAGATATTTTGACAGGTTTTTAAAAAAATTACTAGGAGCTACATCTGCGCAATCAACATAAGCCACATTAGGCATTAGAGTATTTATTACCTCAGCGAATTTCATTGCCTCAAGGAGGTTTATATTTGACCTGTCAAGTTCTTGGGGCGTAATTTTTATGAGACAATATTCGAATTTTGACGTTATGACTTTGTAGAGTCTCTCCCTAACTCTAGAGCTAACTTTTTTAGAGTCTTGTACTCCAATACCACGCATATACTCCTCGTTTTCTTCGTTACATGCGACTCCAGCGATAACTAAGTCTCCAAGCACCGGACCTCTACCCGCTTCGTCTATCCCGCAAATCATAAATACTTTTTTCGTTAACCATGTATTTAAATTCTGACGCCTCCGTAGCTCAGTTGGCCAGAGCGCCTGACTTGTAATCAGGCGGTCGGGGGTTCAAATCCCCCCGGGGGCTTATAATACAAAGGGTCAAATCCCCAAAAAACTTATTTATAGTAGATGTCTCCATAGCTAAACGAACGGTAAAAGAGGGGCGTGACATACACAATTTCGATAAAAGGCTTCAATACGAATTTACTCTTTTAGACAAAAGCAACGTAGACTCTGAGAATAAGTGTCTTATTAGAGATTTTATAGAGGATCTCCGGTATGGGTGGAAGCCTAGGAAAGGTGGAAAAAGTGGTGAAAACCAGTAGAGATTATTAAGCGGAGTACTAAACCCATGTGATAAGAAAATAAGTTTGAGGATAACTTCACCGCATTTGAAAGGAGAAAGAATATCCAAAAGGGATAAGAGAAGAATTTTAATTTTATTAGCTATATAAGATATTATGTTGAAAAAGAAGTTGTTAATTTTCATAGTTCTCATTACAATCTTTTCGGTTGGAATATTTCTGAAAGAGCAGCCTACTTTAAAAGAACGACCCATAGAAATTCAAGAAATAGAGAGCGTAGAGGGTATTAGAGAAGAGATAGGGAGCACCGAAGAAATAAAGCCGAATGAGGAAATCAAAATAAGAGCGTTAGCACTCAACCCTCTGGAAGTAGAAACAATAGATAAGGCACGCAAGGCTGGGGCAAACTACGTAGTTATTACGCAAGAAATATTCCTCGATACCGATGGGAATATTGCGAGATATGGGATAGACTCATCTGAGGCATTGGCTCTGATAAGAAAGGCTCATGAGAGGGGATTAAAGGTTTGGTTTGTAATTAGAACACCTTTAGAAAAAATGTACCCTGGAGAGAGGGAAGGCGCATTTTTATTTGAATTGAATCCTCAGGAATTCAGAGGGCTTTCTAGGGATGCGCAAGAGAATGTCAAAAAGAATTTAAAGCCAGTTATATTAGCCTGGGCGGAGAAATGTGAGCAGGAAGATGTTGAAATCTTCACTCCTATTTCTGCGGGACAGCTTTATTTGGTTTTTAAAGATATAAGCGCCTTTGATTGGGCTAATTCTCTAATTTCAGAGGTTAGGAAGAGATACTCCGGTAAGTTGGTGCAAAAGATAGATTTAAACCCCGAGACAGCCCAGCTCAACTTTCTCGACGCAAAGTCTGCCTATAACTTTAGTGGATTTAATTTCTCTGGTTATGACTATGTGTCTACGGATGTCTTTACGACAGGTAGCCCTCTTAGTGGGGGAGTTAGGACTTATCAAGATTTTAGAAAGCTAATTAGATGGCTTCTCAGCATCTCAACCTATTTTAAAGAGAGATATCAGGCAGAGGGAATAATCTTTGGGCCTGAAATTATGCCGCCTGAATCAAACCAAGAAATGTTAAAAAAAGGAACAGAATTCTGGGGTCATGGGAATCTCTCTGAGCAGGAAATGGAAAAAGCAAAAATGAAGCTATATAATATCATTTTTGAGGAAAGTTATGGAAAGGTTGATGGATACTCGTTTTGGTCATGGGTGCCAGGGGATATTATAACCCAATTTGAGATTGAAAGGGAGAGGGATGGGCATAGATATATGGATAGAATCATAGCAGGGAGACAGGGCGATGGCCCTATGAATGTTATCAAAAGCTATTACACAGTTACTCTACCAGAGGTAAGGGGAGTTGTTATTCATCCTCACGATAAAGAAGGAATAAAAATTGCAAAGAACATTGGAGCCAACTGGGTTGCCATAATGTACTGGATAGAAATTGATTGGGATACTGGGGAAATCCTGCCAGAAGAAAAGGTCGAATGGAGAGGATCGAGGTTAGAAGACGTTAGGGCTAGGATAAGAGAAGCCAAAGCAGCAGGACTTAAAGTCTTACTACAGATCTACCCAGAGTACTGGATAGAAGGCAAGTCACCAGAGTTTAACACACATGGAGTAGAAGGCGAGCATGGTCCATTTGATAATCAGGAGGAATTTCTCGAAGAAGCAACGAAATTTGTGATAAGAGCGGCGAAGTTTGCTGAGGAAGAAAAAGTAGATATGTTTTCGCCATGGTGTGAAATGAATCTATTTGTTGACTGGAACCATAGTAAAAAATGGGCAAGAGAGATTTTGCCAAAGATAAGAGAAGTTTATCGTGGAGAAGTGCTTCATCCTAAAGGCGAGATCGCATGGATTAAGTATGGTATTGGACCAGAAGGTGATCTTAGCTTCTGGAATTTCAGTGGCTATGACTATGTCTCGGCAGATATTTTCGACAACACCTACTTTTTTGATCCGAAGCATGCGGAATTTTCCAAAAGTTACGAGGACTACCGGTGGTTTGTGAGAAACTTTTTAAGCTTTCTTGAAATCCTGAATCAAAGAGATAAAACCAAAGGTATAATTCTCGGCTCGGAAGTGGGAATCCCTGAGCAATTTTTAGCTGAAGAAGTTAAAAAGGGCAGAGCAGTTGAAGAAGTTATAGAGCAAGCATGGAGTATTCTTTTTGAAGAAACGTTAGGGAAAGTGAAAGGATACTTCTTCTATCCATGGAGAGGTGAACAGCATCTGCCAACTGAGCCACCACTAGTCTTTGATGCGAATTTCAGCGAATTTTTAAAGAAATACTATAAGTATGGCAGATTTCATAAGATAAATTGCGATGATTTTAATCCGTGCACCAAGGACTCTTATAATTTTACCTCGAGAAGATGCGAGTATGAGTTTATTAACGGAGAGGTTGAGGGATGCTCTGGGAGAAAGGAATGTGGCTTCTTTACATGTATAAGAGGAGAGTGCAAATATGTTGAAGAGTTCTTCCAAGGATGTTGCGATGATGGAGACTCGAAGACGACTGATATGTGGGATAAGGATATAGGATGCGTATACTACCTGAAGACCTGTGGAATGCTCTTTGAGGATAACTTCACCACATTTAGGAGTTGGAGGGTTGAAAGAGGCTGGGGAATAGAAGATGGTATAGCTATTGGTAGAGGACACGCATTCATCGAGTTACACAAGATTTTCAGCGATTTTTCAATCAAGCTGAAGTTTAATATCTCGAAAGGGAGCATACATCTGGGCTTTAGGGAAAATGAGAATGGTAGATACTTTGTTAATCTACAGAAAGAGCATATCTCTCTTTCTAAGACAATAAAAGTTGGAAACGAGCTAAGACATCCGAGTCTAGTATCCAGAGATACAAGGATTGGTGAAGGATGGCATACACTTCAGCTAATAGCTAACAAAAATAATATAGCAGTCTTCATCAATGGAAACGAAGTTATAAGATATGAAGACAGGGATAATCCATATTTCTCCGGGAAAGTACACATCGAGGCATGTTGTGAGGGAGAAATTGAAGTTTACACCGATTACATAGCAATCGATAAACTTTGTGATTAAAAATTAAAGCCTCTATTCTAATTTTCTAGAATTTCTAATGCAAGATTCCGGCAAGAGAAATTACTCAGACTTTTCCTCGAACTTCTCCTCGGGGTATCTAAGCTAATCTGTTAAAGATCGTTAGAGGTATTTAGTAAAAAATAGAGAAAAAAAATTAAAAAAAGGATATAAGATTCTTCCGCTAATTTATTAGCAGAGATTATCTATACGTCCTCTAATATCTCTTTGGCCTACGCTTCGTGTAACAGTCCCTACAATAGACAGGTCTTGTACCGTCGGGCTTGAAAGGAACTTCGGCTTCCTGGCCACAGTCAGAGCAAGTAATTTTATGCATCTCTCTAGGACTGCCGAAACTACTATTTCCATATACCATTATTTCACCTATATATTCTAGTTATATAATGCTTAAACTTCAGAAAAGAAGCCTAATCAATATATACCGCACAACGCTTTGCTTCTCTCGTATATAAACCTTCTTACCTTTGGTAGCTTTTTGCTGGATTAAAATAAACGTTCTATTTTTATACAAGATTTAATAAAAAAAGAGTATTGGCAAGGGTAGGAGAAATGAGGGGGGTTTTGGAGGAGGTGAAAACCGCTCCTACCTTGCCATCTACTTAAATTTAAATAAATTACTGATATATATATTTTTTGGATTAAAATTCAAATAATAAACAAAAGTTAAAACTAAATAACACTAATATGCCGAATTTATTGTATAAAAATACAACAATGTCTTATATTTCCTGAGATATTTTAAAATTAAATTCAAAAAGATCGATATATACATTTGCTATTCGCTAAATTATTGTTGAAAATTTTTGTTAACTTATTATCAGAGAGGTTATAGCTTAAGCACCGAGTCAATGGTTACTATGGAAAGTTCTAAATATATGGTGATGAACGCTTAATTATGCAGGATTCTGACCAAGAAGTCAAAGTAAAGCTAAGCAGGGAACTCGGCCTTTTGGATATAACAATGATCGGAATCGCTGGGATGATTGGCGCTGGAGTCTTTGCTTTAACAGGCATAGCAGCCGGATTGGCTGGGCCTGCCTTGATTCTTGCTTTTTTCTTCAATGGAATAATCGCTACCATAACGGCGTCAGCATATGCGGAGCTATCCTCGGCAATACCCGGAGCAGGTGGGGGCTATGTGTGGATAAGAGAGGCGTTTGGCCATTCTTATAGCTTTCTTGCAGGGTGGGTTGATTGGTTTGCTCACTCAGTTGCCTGTGCACTATATGCTGTAACATTCGGAGCATTTTTCGCTGAGATTTTCGTAGGGATTGTACCTATTCCGAGAATAATTTTAGTGAAATTTTCGACGTTTGTTGCGATTTCTATCTTAATCTACATTAATTATAAAGGAGTAAAAGAGACAGCGAGAGTAGGGTCTTTTATAACTCTTTCTAAAGTTTCCATCCTACTGCTATTCATAGCGTTTGGTGTATATAGGACTATTTCTAGACCTAATTGGGTAGGGGCATTTGAGGATCCCTCCTTTTTCCCCACGGGAATCACAGGAGTCTTAGCAGCAATGGGGCTAACATATATAGCTTTTGAAGGGTATGAGATTATTGTACAAAGTGGTGAAGAAGCTAAGAATCCTAATAGGAATATCCCTCGGGCTATTTTTGTCTCCCTATGGGTAGCGGTGGTAATATACATTCTTGTGGCTTTTTCTGTTTTAGGTTCAGTAGTAACAAGCATGCCAACGTGGGAGTACTTAGGGGGGTTGGCTGAACTCGGTTTAATAAGAACCGCAAATCAGATAATGCCTTTTGGAACAGCTATCCTTTTATTCGCAGGTCTTGTTTCTACTGCTAGTGCAATGAATGCCACTATATACTCCTCCTCTAGGGTAAGCTTTGCATTAGCAAGAGATGGTCTGCTTGATAAAAGGCTGAGTAAGCTTCATGAGACCAACAAGACTCCCTACTACTCTATTTTCTTCACATATATCATAATAGCTTTCATGGCTCTCGCTCTCCCTATAGAGGCGATTGCCGCCTCTACCGATATAATGTTCATATTGCTGTTCATACAGGTCAATATGGCATTAATAATGCTCAGATATAAGGCACCAAATGTAAAAAGGGTATTTAAAGTGCCGTTAGTACCGTATGTTCCTTTAACTGCAATAATACTTCAAGTTCTAATCGCTTATTTTTTAATTAAAGAATTAGAGCATGGAATGCTAGCGCTTTCAGCTTGCATCGGCTGGCTAGCCCTCGGTTCAATAGTTTATGTTTCTTATTCGAAGGAAAAAAGGAAAGAGAAACTTGGAGAAGAGTTCAAGACAGTTTTCCAGGAAAAAGCACTAGAAGAAAAGCACTATAAGATCATGGTCTCTGTGGCTAATCCTGCTACTGCAGAAAACCTAGTATCTCTAGCGAGCACAATAGCAAAAGCAAAAGACGGAGAGATAGTAATTCTTTCAATAATGAAATTACCTGCGCAGACGCCTCTATCTGCTGGAGAAAAATACGTTGAAAAGAGGCGGGAGCTGTTAAAAAAACTAAAGGTACCAGAGGAAATACCTGTGAATAAGGTATTGAAGATTTCTCATAATATCCCAGATGCAATACTAAACACGATAGAGGAAGAAAAACCAGACATGCTTATAATTGGTTTCAGGGGAAGAACTTACAAGAGGGATTATATCTTAGGGAGCACGATTGATCAACTTCTTTTCAAAGCTCCATGTGATGTCGCGGTAGTAAGGTTTGAACAAGGCTTTAAAGTTAGCAATATCAAGAGGATACTAGTACCCACGGCTGGCGGCCCTCACATATATACCGCTAATAGAATTGCAAAAGACTTGTGCAAAACTCTTAATTCAACAGTCTGCTATCTCCATGTCGCTAGCATTGATGCGGATAAAAACAAAATATATGCAAATTTGGAGAAACTCAAACAATCTCAAGGAATCGAAGAGGATATTATAGTTGAATTTACAAAAAATAAGATTAGGGCCCTGGTAGAGAGGGCTAAGGAGTATGACCTCATTATAATAGGTGCATCGAATCAGCCGTTTATTAAAAATTTTGTGAAGGGGGCTTTCCCTGAAAGATTCATAAAGAGAACAAATAAAACAGTCATTATGGTGAGGAAAAAAGTAGAGATTAAAGAATTACTACCCCTACTTGGAAGGAAATAGGGATTTTTCAAATATAATTCCTTTAAAAGTTGACGAACTAGGGATATTCGCACAGGGAGATAGAATACCAGACCACCGAAAAATTTAAATAAAGTTTTAAAAAACTGTAGCCAAGTCAAAAGTAGGAGGTCCTGCTATGTTGATAGAAGTAGATAGTGAAAAATGTGAAGGATGTGGTGATTGCGTAGATGTATGCCCATCTGCGGTCTTTGAACTTATAGATGGGAAGTCCAACCCTGTGAATGTCGATGAGTGCGTCGAGTGCTGTTCCTGCGTTGAAACCTGCCCGAATGGGGCTATCACCCATGATTCATGTGCTTAAGCGCAAATGCGCTTAAGCTTTATTTTTTTTAAGTAAGAGTTCTGCATTCAATATAGATGCTCCAGCCGCGCCTCTAATCGTATTATGGCCCATTGACGTAAACTTGAAGTCAAACACAGGGTCCTCCCTGATCCTGCCAACACTAACGCTCATTCCGCCTTGTTGTAGTCTATCTAACCTGGGCTGGGGCCTATCTTCTTCTTCCCTAACAATAATAGGATTCTGCGGAGCAGTTGGAAGCTTCAGTTTCTGGGGAAGTCCTCTGAATTTTCTAAGAACTTCTTTGACATCATCTACCGAACAATCCTCCTCAACTTCAACAAAAATCGATTCAGTATGGCCATCAAGGACATTTACTCTATTACAGGAGGCAGATATCTTAAAACCCGCTTTGGTTATCTTATTATCTTCGAATTTTCCAAAGATTTTAAGTCCTTCAGTCTCAACTTTTTCTTCTTCACCCCTAATAAACGGAATTAAGTTATCTAATATAGCCATAGATACTACTCCAGAGTAGCCTGCACCAGACAAGGCCTGCATGCTAGTCACAATAACCCTTCTCAAACCAAAATTGTCGTAAATAGGCTTTAATGGTAGCATTGCCATAATAGTAGTACAATTAGGATTAGTTATAATCGCTCCATCCCAGCCCCTGTTCTCCCTCTGTACTTCGATGAGCTCTAAATGTTCAGGGTTAACTTCTGGGATGAGCAAGGGAATGTCTTCCACCATTCGAAAGGCAGATGCGTTGCTTGATACGATGAACCCCGCCTCTGCAAACTTTGGTTCAACATTTTTTGCCACTTCTTTAGGTAGCGCTGAGAATACGATGTCAGCGTCGATTAAATTTGGGTCGATCCTCTTTACCTCTAAGTCAGCTACTTTCTCAGGCATTTCGGCGTCAAGCATCCATCTAGTAGCCTCTTTATACCGTTTGCCGGCCGATCTTTCAGAGGCACATAGGTCTACCAGTTTGAAAAATGGATGGCCCATCAAAAGTTGCACAAACCTCTGCCCAACCATTCCGGTTGCACCCAAAACCGCTACTTTTTTCATTTGTCACACCATTCGGAAAAGTTTATAATCGGGCTTTTTATATTTTTCCAACAATGCATATACCTAGGATAATACTTAGTGGTACGAGTAGTTGGGCAGGCAAAACCGTTGTCTCTATTGGATTAATGCGTGCACTGCGTAATAGGGGATTAGATGTTAGACCTTTTAAAGTAGGTCCAGACTTCATAGATCCTAGCTATCACCACTATGCTACAGGCAGATATTCCCGCAATCTAGATGCATTTATGATGACTCCTCAAGATATACTTTGTACTTTTCAAAGGAGCGCTGAGGGGGGGGATATCGCAGTTATAGAAGGTACTATGGGATTGTATGATTCTTATCATCCTATTGATGAAAAAGGTAGCACAGCGCATGTTAGCAAAATCCTAAAATCGCCTGTGATACTAATAGCTAATGTTGAGAGAATCGCTAGGACAGCTGCTCCATTGGTGTTAGGCTATAAAGTATTTGATAAGGATGTAGATATAGAGGGGGTTATCCTTAATAGACTTGGAAATCCGAGACATGCTATGAAGGCCAAGCTTGCTGTAGAAAATCTTGCTAAAATGAGGGTAATAGGAGTATTGCCGAAGGATGAAAGGGTTTTTATACCGGAGAGACATTTGGGGCTTATACCGGCATATGAGCGGAAAAAGTTAAACAAACTTTTTGACGACCTCGCAGAGGTAGTTGAGAGTTATATAGACGTAGATGCTATTATCAAAATAGCCGAGCAAGCTAAAAGCATGAGAAAAGTAAAGCAGAACCCGATATTCGCACCTAATAAAAGCATAAACGTAAGGCTCGGTTTCATTAGAGACGAAGTGTTCACTTTTTACTATCAGGATAATATAGATGCATTCGCAGCTAATGGCGCTGAAATAATATACATAAATTCTATCAAGGATCGGAGGTTGCCTGATATTGATGCCCTATATATCGGTGGAGGATATCCTGAAATATTTGCAAGAGAACTTGAAGTTAATGTCTCCCTGAAGAATGATATTTATGAATTTTGTGATTCAGGTAAGCCTACTTATGCTGAATGCGGGGGATTAATGTACCTCGGTGAAAGCCTTACCACTAAGGAGGAAGAGGAATACAAAATGGTGGGTTTTTTGCCGATTAAAACAAAAATGTTGAAGAGATTTCAGGCGCTGGGCTATGTTAAAAATAAAGCCTTTCGTGATAGCCCAATTGCAAAGAAAGGAGCACAGATAATCGGGCATGAGTTCCACTATTCAAAAATAGAATTTTTGAGTAACATCCGATATGTTTATAAAGTAGAAAGGGGTAAGGGGGTAGACGGACTGCATGACGGCCTCTTACTTAAAAACACGTTGGCCAATTATATGCACGTACATGTCCTTTCATATCCAGAAATGGTTAAAAATTTCCTCAGCACTGCAAAAGAAGTGATGCAATGTTAAAACCGGTAAGGATGAAGAGATTAGATGCGGTAATACTTGAGGAAAAAAGAGAAGACATTCTACGAGAACTAAAGGAGAGGGGGGTAATACAGTTAATTGATATAAAAGAGACTCCGTTATATAAGTCTCTTAATTTAAGTGCTGGAAAAAGTAGTTGGGTAAAAGTTAATTCTTCTGAACTCCTCTCAAAGATCGATGGAATACTTGAAGTTTTTAACCTTGTTCGAGAAAGAAAGGATCAGTCTATTGTAAGCCAATTCTTGGGAGAACAGGTAAATAAGAAAAAGGTTGAGGAAGTCCCTGTTGAGAAACTTTTTGATGAAATTGAGGATAAGATATACTTCTTAGAAGAAAAAGTTAATAGGATATCATCAGAACTTGAGAAGCTTAAAAAGGAAAAAGAGGAGTGGGAGAACGCTAAAGACGTGTTAAGTAAGCTGGAAAAACTTGGGGTTGGACCTAGAGATCTAAAAGGCTTTAAGACCATGCTTGCAGTTTTTGGAGTGATACCTACAAAAGAAATTGAAAAATTAGATGAAAATATAAAAGAGATTACAGATTTATTTGCTTATCAGTCAGTAGAACTTGACAAAAAGAACTCGCTTATATTAGTAATTTATCCAAGAAAATTTGAAGTAGATATTGGGAGGGCTCTACGATTACGGAGGTTTGAGGAGATAAGTATTCCGTTTAATATATCCCTTCTAGACTTAAATAGTGCTAAAGAAAAAGCGGACTCAGAATTAGCATCGATAAAGAAAGAGGAAGAGAATCTATATAAGGAACTTAAGAAGCTCTCAGACGCTGAATACGGGAATCTTCTTTTAATGAAAGAAACTCTTCAGATTGAAAAATTTATGGATGAGGCTAATACCTTTTTTGGCAGGACCTCTCGGACGTATCTATTAAGAGGCTGGGTGCCTCTTCATCTAGTTAATGAGGCGAGGGAGATCATCGAAAGAGCATCAGATGGCTATTCTGTAGTTTGGATTAGTGACCCTGAGGAAGATGAAGAGCCGCCTACGTTACTTAAAAATCCAAAACCCACTGAAAGTCTAGAATTAATTACGATGACCTATGGGGCACCAAATTATCATGAAATCGATCCAACAAGCGTTATTGCATTGACTTTCCCATTGATCTTTGGATTAATGTTTGGTGACGTAGGTCAGGGGTTAATACTGATGGCTTTAGGGTATTATCTAGGGGTAAGACTTGAAACGCCGAATATTCAGGTAAAGAGGCTAGGTAGGACTATAATACTCTGCGGATTTTTTTCAATAATAGCAGGCGCAATTTACGGTTCAGTGTTTGGTCTTGAAGGAGTGATTCACCCCTTATGGAAAAGTCCGTTGCATCATATACCAGAGGCTATTAAATTTTCATTAAGGGTGGGAATAGGAATATTGATCCTTTCATGCATACTGAATATGGCAAATGAAATTATGCATAAAAAGTACGCTGATGCATTCGTTGGGCCTTATGGTGTAGCGGGGATCTGGCTTCTTCTTGGAGGAACAATTTTAGTCACAAAGCATGGGACAGATATTTTCTCGCTTATAGACGATCCTTTAATTTTCCCTTTACTAGCTCTTCCGCTACTGGTGATGGTGATCGGTGAATGGAGGGTTACGAAAATTAGCCTCGTATGGTCCCTCTTCGAGACATATGAGAATCTCTTTAGATATTTGGTTAATAGTATATCATTCATAAGGATCGTCATTCTCGCTATCATTCATGAAGCCTTAAGTTCTATGATGGTTTTAGTTATGGATTCGATGCCTCCAACTATTGTGGGATTTGCCGGAAAAGCTTTTGTTTTTGTTCTTGGGAACCTATTTATTCTTGGTATAGAGATGTTTGTTTCATTTATTCAGACTCTAAGGTTGCATTACTATGAGATTTTCTCAAAATTCTATTCAGGAGAAGGAAAAAGCTTTAATCCATTTAAAGCGATTAGGAGATATACTTATATAGAACAAAAACTTTAAATATCCAAATAGAAATTTTGGACAGGTGATCGGTATGAAGATTGTTGCATGGACCGTTCTGTTATTAACCCTGTCGGCCGGTTTAGCATTTGCTCAAGAAGAGCTTCCGCAAGGGGAGACAGGAGAAGTATTAAGTGGAATAAGTTACCAGCAGGATATTAGGGTCTTTGGCATTGCATTGGCGGCAGCCCTAACAATGGGCCTAGCAGCATTGGGCGCAGGATACGCTATTGGCCATGCTGGGTCAGCGGCTATGGGAGCTATTGCTGAGAAACCCGAGGTTTCAACTTGGGGTTTGATTATCGTAGCTCTCGCTGAAGGAATTGCACTGTACGGGTTAGTTATAGCCTTTATGTTTATAGGAAAGTTGCCCAGTTAAATATTCTGGGCAGCTTAGCTTTTATTTCTAAAGGCTTATGAGATATCTTCTGACTTCTTCGAACTGGTAGACAACGTCATAGAATTCCTCGCCGCTTGGTGTAAGTCTAGCGAATTTCACTTGGTCGCAAAAGTCGAGAATATATTTAACCTTGCTGGTAACGTCTTCATTTATTTTTTTATTTTTTAATAAATTGATATACTCTTTATTTGTAAGCGTGCCTTTAATGGAAAATTTATTTTTTATGAGATTTCTTAGTTCATCTGATATTATGCTAAACGCCTTTACAGGGTCTTCGTCAGAGTAATAGAGAGTTTTGGCTTCAATTAGTTTTTCTTTTATATTATCATCCTCCTGCGGCGTTTTAGGAAGCGTTGATTTTAATCTATTTCGTCTTGAATAGGCATATGCAACTAATCCAATAAAACCCAGAAATCCAACTCCCAATATCGAGAACGCCACGAAATCTATCTTTGTTTTTTTCTCAGTAACAACTTTTTGATAGAGAACCTTTTCTTCGCTTTCATTTCTTACATCACTAACCACGCTATATTTGGTTGAAACATTTCCTGTGGCATTATAAATAGCAGATATGACGCTAAACTTTAATGATTCTGTTTCTATCTCTATTGTTCTGCCAATTTCTGGGTCATAATATTCTAGCTTTGCTGGAGGAAGTGTATAGTTTCCCTCTTTCTTTGGTATAACTCTGCTATATTCTAAGCGAATCGAAGATTTTGGAGGTAATTCACTAATGTTCTGTTGATATTCTTGAATCCCCGGCATATCCATGGTATCGATGATCCTTATATCCTTTATGGGGATGTCACCTTTATTTTCTAGGATAAGATAAACAACTACTGGTTCTCCTAAGAGTAATGTATCTTTATCAATGGTCTTTTGAAATATAATTTTTGGCGTCGCCCCCTGTATGAGGGGTATTAAAAGCAGAAAGATCAAAATTTTCTTCATTTTTTCGCCTCATGGTAACGCTCTATATTTAGTGGACATAAGTATAAAGTCTGTTAACAGGAGAAATGTTGCAATTACAACAAAATATATGGATATGTCTTCAGTTCCTGTTTCCAGAGTGATCTTCTTGCCTATCTCAGAATAAATTTTCTTAAGAGCTTCTTGAGTTGTGGCTCTTGAATATTCACCTCCTGTACTTTCAGCGATATCTTTCAAAAGTTCTTCATCTAATCCTACGACTTCGTTAGTTCCAGGTATAAATCCACCTTTAGTAGTTCCTATCCCAATGGTATAAATTGTTACGCCTGAATTCTTTGCAAAAACCGCTGCTTCTCTCGGAGAACTCCCTCTATTATTTTCGCCATCACTTAAGAGCACAATTACTTTCTTCTTCCCTATAGAGCCGCCTAAAAGACTTACTGACGTTATTATGCCGTCGCCAATCGCTGTACCGTCCTCTGCTCCTATGTCTATAGAATCTATTTTTTCTTCAGCTTCTTCTATGTCTTCACCTATTGGGCTGATCACATAACTTGCGCCTGAAAAAGTTACTATCCCTACTCTATCTCCCCTACCGAGTTCTTTTAAAAAAACTTTAGCTGATTCCTTTGCTGCCTCGAGCCTATTGGGCGGAAAATCTTTTGCCAACATGCTACCTGAAACATCTATTGTGAGTACTACATCAGTTGAAGTCGTCTTTATAGTAGTTTCTGTCTGTGGCCCTGCTAGTGTGATAATTAGACTTACTAAAATAAGAGACTTAAGTATTAAGGGCACATAGTTTTTATAAGGTAATGTGCCAACAGTAGCTTTTTTAAGGGTATCAAAATTTCCAAATTTTATTGCAATTATTTTTTTTCTCTTCAGGGAGATATGATATAAATATATCAGCATAGGTATTAATATCAAGAGCAGAAGCCTCATGGGTTCTTCGAATTTCAATACCTTGCCCTCCCTAACCGCTTTTCTCTGAGTTTAAAGAATCTTAGCAACGGCTTCACGTAATCTTCTGCGGTTGATATCTCTATTAATTCGAAGTTTTTAATGTTTAATGCGTTTTTTATTTGCATATTTTTTTGAAATGCGAGTCTTCTATATCTCTCCCTAATGTTTGGGTCTGAAGTATCGATGATTAATGCCTCTTGGGTTTCGGGGTCAATAAAGTGTACAAATCCCGCTGGAGGAAGTTCAAAATCAGACGGGTCTATAATCCTTATTCCTATAGTATCATTTTTTTTTGAAACTCGTGCTATCAATTTCACTGCTTCATCTAAGGAGGGAAACTGGAAGTCAGAAAGGATAAAGACTATAGCTCTTTCTTTATTGACCTTCATTAGGTAATCTACTGCAACCTTAAAGTCGGTTCGCTTACTGTTAAAATCTGATGCAACTGTTTCTCTGATAATTCTATATAGTTGATCTCTTCTCTTTCTGGGCGGAATAAATTTCTCAATCCGGTCGGTGAATATAATTAGTCCTGCTCGGTCATTATTTTTTAATGCACTATATGCTATCGTAGCGCATATTCGAATCAGGAGTTCTTTTTTAAGCAGAGTTGCCGTACCGGTTTCTAAACTTTCTGAAACATCAAGGAGGATAAATACCGTTAAGTCTCTTTCTTCGACAAACTTCTTTACGTATAGTTTTCCCATCCTTGCAGAAACAGTCCAATCTATAATGCGCATTTCGTCTCCATATTGGTATTCCCGAACTTCAGAGAACTCTAACCCCCGCCCCTTAAACACGCTTACATAAGCACTTTGAAAAAGACTTTCTACGAAATACTTAGTTTTTATTTCTATCTCTCTGACTTTTTTAACTATCTCAGAAACTTCCGCTGGGGCCATTTCTATGGAACCTCTATGGCCTCAAAGATCTTATTTAGTACCGATTCTACCGATAGCTCTTCGACTAGAGCTTCATAGCTGAGTATTATCCTATGTCGCAGTATATCTGGCGCGACCTCTTTTACGTCGTCTGGGATAGTGTAGCTTCTACCTTCCATGAGAGCATTTGCCTTAGCTGCCAGAGTCATATATATAGAGGCCCGGGGACTGGCTCCATACTCTATAATATCATTCAATTCATCCAGGCCATAATCTGCGGGTTTTCTACTTGCAAACACTATGTCGACAATATAATTTTTCACTTTCTCATCTACATACACCTTATATACTAGTCGTTGAAGCTCTAGAAGCTCTCTAGGAGTTAATACATATTCAACTTCGCTCCGGCTTCCGGAGGCCATTCTATCGATTATAGCTTTTTCTTCTTCCTTATTTGGGTAGTCCACATTTATTTTGAACATGAATCTGTCAATTTGGGCTTCTGGCAGGGGATACGTTCCCTCTATTTCGATAGGGTTCTGAGTGGCAAGAACTAAGAAGGGTTTTGGTAGAGAATATGTCTCCCCCCCTATTGTTACTCTCCGCTCTTGCATAGCTTCAAGCAAGGCACTCTGAACTTTTGGAGGGGCCCTATTTATCTCGTCAGCTAAAACAAAATTAGCAAAAATTGGACCTTTTTTAGTTACGAACTCTGTTTTTTTTGGATCGAATACTTTAGTTCCTATTAGATCAGCTGGTAAAAGGTCAGGGGTAAATTGTATTCTCCTAAAGTCGCTTTTTACACTTTTTGCTAGGGATCTAACCATCATAGTTTTTGCTAAGCCCGGTACTCCTTCTAGAAGTATATGCCCATCGGATAATAATCCTAGGAGTAGTCTATTTAGTACATAGTCTTGTCCTACTATTACTTTCTTAATCTCGCTCAAAACTAGTTTCAATTTTTCCATTTTTTTTATTTCAAAGTCCGAAAATGTCTGAGGTATCATTTAATCTTTCTCCTTTTTAATAAACTCCGATCTCCTTTTAAGGGATGATACTAGGGAGGTTCGATGAGCCCTTTTCTTTCTCCTCTTCACTGTTGGAAAATATTCTGTACTAGGAACTTTTTCCTTCAGGTCGGGAATACGCCATGACTTGTATGCAGCTTCTTCTTCTTTCTCTATCTTTTCAGGTTTCTGAGTAACTACTACCGTTACTTTGCCCCTCTTTATCCTTAGCCTCTTACCTAACTTAAAGGATTCATATATGAAGATTACAGCTAGCGGTGCTAAGAATGCTTTAACGTCAGATAGCTTTAGTAGTCTCACAAAAATGCCTCCTCCAATTAGAATTAATTCTAGGAAAATTGCTATTATAGTTATCCTAGTGACTCGGTGAAATCTTTGATGAATATCACCCCCCCGTAGAGCAAGATAACTTGCAATATAGAGTACTATCAGAAGCAATACTACCTCTATGAAACCTGTTCTGCCTATTATCGCCGTGGTGATTGGGGCAAGCGCAACTAGCAGAGTTGCTAAGAACCCGGCTCCAAGAAAGTAACCTAGTAATTCGATATTTCTTGACATTGGAAAATTATTTTTTCTTTCACTTCGTAATATATTTTTGGTGTAAAAAAGCAGGGGGAATTATCCGTATACTACTAGGCCTTCGATTTCTGCAGCGGAAAGACCTACCTCTTTAGCCTTTAGAATTGCTATAAGATTTTTCACCTCATTTTCTTTTAAATGTAGGTAGGCAAGCGGGACTCCCAAATGGAATCTATTTCCTCCGAATTCCTGTTTGTTTAATACATATAGAAATCTCCTAAGAGATAGCTCGAATGGAAGAAAAGACTCGGTTTTCTCATATTCCTCTGCAGCTTCTATAATGAGTGGAACATATGCTGCGTCATATGGTAAGGTTTCTCCAATTTTTTCGTACTCTTTGAGAGCAGAAGAAATTACTTTGGTATACCGGAACTGCGGGAGTTCTGTGGAAAGTTGATTTAGGTTTGAAACAGTTAAAATGCTCCTAAGAAGATCGTCTGTCACTCGATATCTGTAGGGGATAAAGCTGTCCCAAACATCTTCTTCAGGAAGTCCTCTTGCTCTAATAGCTATAATGATATTCTTAGCATCTATTTCAGTTCCCACTAATAACCTAGCCCTATCTTGGTCTAGACCAGAGAGTCTATCAAGGGCTTTGCCAACTTCGGTATAGTGATGTTTGTCCAAAGCTATTATAAACGGTGTTGCTACTCCAGTTTCTTGATATTTTGGAATGGCTTCCTTTAAAGCTTTATAATACTCTGTGAACTTTAATATCTCTATTAGCTCTTCAACTGATTCTAACTGCATTAGCTTTTCTATAAGCTGTTCAGTTAGTATCTCTGTTAAAATCCATGGATATCCTTTCATTTCTTTCTCTGTGAATCCGGCTATCTTCATTTCTATTATAGTCTTCAGGGCAGAGACTTCAAATTTCTTCTGCAACTCCTCAACTAACATTTTAGGATAAGCGCTCATCAGGGATTTTGCTATCTTATCATAATCTATCAAAAGAGACTTCGTGAATACGTTTTCAATCTCCATTAGCGTTAGAGATGAAAGTTTTGAGATGTCTTTACCATATACAGTATTTTTCAAAAGTGAGATACAGTCTTCGTAACTCTGGACTTCCATTAGGGACTTTAGATCAGCTACACTTAATAAGTAAGATCTCATCCCGCCAACTCTGGCGTTTACATAAGCATACTCTGATATTGACATCTATCAAAACCTCACCTTACAACCTTAGTCAGCATCATATCAACTACACCCACTACCTCTCCTTTTTCTACTTTTCCATCTTCCCATGCATGGAAGGCCGCTTTTGTAATCTTTCTAGGCTGCTCGATTAACCTAGGTTTATCTTCCAGCACAGTAATAACATTGCCGAGAGGATGTCTTGCATATCCTCCTACGATGATCAGACCGTAGGGGGGTACATCTACAGGATTTACCTCTAATAAGATAGTCTGGCTTTTTTTTACTTCTTTGTTTTCAGCGGAAATGAGGCTATAGACTACTCTTTTTACTTCTGTAGGCCTTACTTCCGCTGAAACTTCAAATGCTTTATTTACCAAGTCTCTTATCCGCATTTTCATGACGATCACCTAAGGCTAGAGGAACCTCTGCCATATTCTCTTTTATATTTTAATGACTTAAAGGCACAGTATTTTGCCACATCTCTTGCTGTTATCATTCCTATGATTTCTCCGTCTTCCATTACAGGTAACCTTCTAATATGGTGTAAATTAAAAATCTCGCTCGCTTTTTGTACACTAGCACCAGCATCTATGGTATACCTGAGTTCAGTCATAATGTCAGAGGCTTTAACATCTCTAGGGTCTAATCCTTTAGCTACCACTTTGGTTACTATATCTCGTTCGGTTACTATTCCCCAATGTAGAGGATCTACCTTTATTAGTACCGAACCTATATTTTTGTCCCTCATTATTCGGCCGATCTCTCTGATAGACGTGCCGGGTTCTACAAGGGTAATCCCATGCATTATTTCTTTCACTGTCATACTAACCACTCAAGCCGGGTTTTGCAATTTCTTCCATAAATAAATTTTGGAGAGTGGTATGTAATTCCCATCAGATTTATATAACTCAATAAGAAATTGTTGGTTATGGCAGACGAAAATGTTGTTTACATAGGTAACAAAATGGTAATGAGCTACGTTCTTTCAGTGGTTACTCAGTTTAACAACGCTAATCAAGTGGTAGTCAAGGCTAGAGGTAAGGCGATAAGCCGTGCAGTAGATGTAGTGGAAATAGTTAGAAATCGGTTTATGCCGGAAGTCAAGGTTAAGGATATTCAAATAGGCACAGAAGAGATTACTGGTGAAGAGGGTACACCTATCCGACTGTCGACGATTGAAATTACGCTTGAGAAGTAGGGGTGAATGTATTAGCCACACTAGGCGTGGATCATGGTACGCAAGCAGTAAGATTTTGCATTATACCAGACAATATAATGTTTGAACTTCGTAGAGAAGAGGTTCTTAATGTTTCTATTTTAAAAGAAATCGAGAAGCATTTCTCTTTAAAAGATATAGAATTAGTTGGGATAACATATTCGATGGGGGACGCTATAACTAAAATAACTGATATTCGGAAGGTTAAGAATCGGGGGGTTCTTGAAAAGAAAGTTGGAAAATACATAGGTGGTGGCACGAGGGTATATGATGAAATAGCTAATTCAGGTCTCAGGGCGGTAGTTATTCCTGGGTTACATAGAGGGTTAGAAGTGTTAGATGAGAGATTTCGGGCTCTTTACTCGCATTGTGCCAGTTCTGAGAAAGTAAGTTTAAGTTATCATGCATATTTAAGGGCGAATAAGGACTTAGATGCTAGGAACTTGATTATTTCGGATATTAGTTCTAACACAGTAACTATTGTTATAAAAGATGGACGTTTTTTTGGGGCTATGGATGCATGTATAGGGGCTATAGGTCTTGAGCATGGGCCTTTGGATCTTGAGGCAATAAGAAGAATTGATAACGGCGAGATAACGGCGAATGAAGCTTTTTATTCTTCTGGGGCTATTAAAATTTCACGATTATCGCCAAATGAAATCTTAAGAGGGGAAGGCAGAGCTGAATTAAGTTTGAAATCATTAATTATGAGCGTAAAAATGGAGATATTTGGGTTTCTTTCTGAGGTAGCACCGGACGCATTTGTTATAACGGGTTCTGCAGGATTCAAAGATTCGGTTTTTATTCCTTTGAAAGAGACTTTAAGTAAGTTTGCTCCAGTTTATAGAATTAATGGCTATGCTGCTGCGATGGGTAGCGCTGAAATTGCAAGGGATATTTTAAGAGGTAGAAGAGACTTTCTGGGCATTGAAGTAGATTTTTAGAAATCTTTTTATAAATTAGCATTATCAATTATGACAATCGAGGTAGATCAAATGAAAACTGCTTTCGTAGGACTCCCCTGTGATATAGAAGCTCTAAGAAAAATCGAAGCATTAGTAGATCAAGAGTGGAAAAAAAATCTAAATCTACAAATCGGCTTATTCTGCAGAGAAAACTGGGCGTATACATGTTTTAGAGCTCTTGTAGAGGACGATTTCGGTGTTAAGCTCAATGATGTGGATAAATTTGATATTAAAAAGAAAAACATAATTGCCTACATAAATGGAGAAAAGAGAGAAATTCCGTTAGAGAAATCTAAGCCATATGTCAGGATAGGCTGTCAGGTTTGTATAGATTTTACTGCGGAGTTAGCGGATGTTTCGATTGGAGCCGTTGGAACCCCCCCGAAATGGAGTACTGTGATAACTAGATCTAAAAAAGGACAAGAGTTAGTTGATAAGGCTGCGAAAGAGGGATATATCGAGTTGAAGCCTATCGAGGAAGTCAAGCCAGGGGTATCTCTAATCAGAAAAATCGCTGATGAGAAGAAAAAAGAGAATCTCGCCGAGGCCAATCGGAGAAACAAAATAGGAATAACGCCGCTTCATATTAAGACATTAGGAGAAAAAAACTTGGAGAAGATAAAAAAAGCGGCGGAGGGCAAAGACTTCTTCGCTTTGGAGCGTGATGTAATTGATGCTGGTGCATGTATATCCTGTGGTGCATGTGAAGCGGTATGTCCTGATCATTGCGTAAAAGTAATTGACCAAAGACCCGAGTTATCTAATGAGTGTTCAAAAGAAAAATGTTTTGAATGTTATCTTGCTTGTCCCAGAACATCTCTCCCTCAGCTTCTGTTTGAGGAGATGATTTTTAATGGAACAAAATTAGTTCAAGGAATTGGTAAGTGTTTAAATATCTATGCTGCAAGGGCCGCGGATACGCATATACATGAAAAAGGCCAGGATGGCGGTGTGGTTACGGCTTTGTTAACATACGCATTGGATAAAGGGATTATAGACGAAGTAATTTCTGTTGGGAAGGGACCTGAGCCTTGGAAACCAACTCCTTATGTTTCAACGGTAGCCAATGATTTAAAGAGACATAGTGGAACAATTTATTCTCACTCAACATCAATTCCGAAACTGAGGTATAAAGAATGAAAGAAATAAGGTTTCACGGACGAGGTGGTCAAGGAGCAGTTACTGCGGCGGAAATACTAGCAATAGCTGCATTTTATGATGGAAAGTATTCACAGGCATTCCCTTTTTTTGGCGTTGAAAGAAGAGGCGCGCCAGTAACCGCTTTCGCAAGAATAGATGACCACTTTATAAGAAGAAGGAACCAAATATATAAGCCGGATTACATCGTAGTTCAAGACCCTACTTTATTAGAAGTTATAAATGTAGCAGAAGGTCTGAGCAATAATGGGAAAGCTATAGTCAACACAGAGAAGAAGCCTGGCGAAATTAATCTGAATACTAGTGCGGAGGTTTACACGATAAATGCAACTAAGATAGCTTTAGATGTGCTGGGGGTTCCAATAGTGAATACAGCTATGCTTGGTGCATTTGCAGCGATTACGGGGGAGGTAACCTTAGATTCATTAAAAAGAGCCGTAGTTAAGAGGTTCCCTGAAAAACTAGCTACTAAGAATTCTAAAGCTGTAGAGGTAGCTTATGAAGTTGCTGGAGGGTCGGTATGAGACCTATTGGCGGGCATGTAAAAGATATTGGCAGTACAAAGAACCTTAAAACAGGTGGATGGAGGACTTTTAAGCCTGTAATTGATATGGAGAAGTGTATAGACTGTGGAAGTTGTTGGATATTTTGTCCTGATATGTCTGTAATAAGAAAAGATGGAGAGTACAGCTTCAATTATGATTATTGTAAGGGGTGTGGTATCTGTGCAAATGAATGCCCTACAGAGGCTATAAAAATGGTATTGGAGGAGAAGTAATGCCTGTTAGAGATGTTCTCCACGGAAGTAGATGTGTTGCGGAAGCTGCAAGGCTTTGCGATGTCCAAGTTATTGCTGCATATCCTATTACCCCTCAGACGCATATAGTAGAAGACCTAGCGGAACTTATAGCAAACGGTGAACTAAATGCGGAGTATATAATGGTTGAATCAGAGCATTCGGCGATGAGTGCATGTATTGGCGCTAGTGCTACCGGGGCCCGGGTTTTTACAGCTACCTCTTCTCAAGGCCTGGCCCTAATGCATGAAGTACTTTTCATAGCCTCTGGTATGAGGCTTCCTATCGTAATGGCTAACGCCAATAGAGCCTTATCAGCCCCTATTAACATTTGGAATGATCAGCAGGACTCAATATCCGAGAGGGATACTGGTTGGATTCAATTGTACGTAGAGACAAATCAGGAGGCGTTGGATACTACTGTGCAGGCCTATAAGATTGCTGAAGATAAAAATATCTTACTTCCGGTCATGGTAAACTTAGATGGATTCGTTCTAACCCATACAATTGAGCCAGTAGAGATCCCAGATAAAGAAGAAGTAGAGAAGTTTTTACCTCCTTACGAGCCACAGGTTTATCTTGACCCTTCTGACCCTATGACTCAAGGCGCTTTTGCAGATCCTGAAACTTATATGGAATTCCGAATAGAGCAGGAAAAAGCTATGAAAAGGGCTTTTGAGGTAATAAGGAGGGTTGATGAAGAATTTGGCGAGCTTACCGGTAGGAGCTATGGCATTGTTGAGGAGTACAATACGGACGATGCAGAAGTTTTACTTGTTACTATGGGCTCTGTGGCAGGCACGATTAAAGAGGTAATCGATTCTTTAGATGAAAAAGTGGGGCTCTTGAAGATTAGGGTCTTCAGACCTTTCCCAAAAGAAGAGGTCTTAAAAGCTTTAAAGGACGCTAAAGTAGTTGGCGTATTAGAGAAAGATATAGTTATAGGACTTGGGGAAGGCGCGCTCTTCTCAGAGATTAAGGCTTCACTGTATCCCTCTAGCTATAGGCCTAAATTATTAGGCTTTGTAGGAGGATTAGGTGGCAGAGATATTTCTATGGACAATGTGAGGGAAATTATTTCAATCTGTAAAAAAGCGATTAAAGAAGATATTGACGAAGTGCATTGGATTGGGTTGAAAGAATGAAGATAGTTGAAGATATCCCGGCTTATGTAAAATGTAGGCACGTTTGCAGAGCAAACTTGTATAGCAATAGATGTTGGAAGTTTTCTCAGAATATAAAAGAAGTATCCGAAGAGGAGCTGTTTTCCTACGGACATAGAGCCTGCGCTGGCTGTGGAGGCACCATAGCTCTCCGGCTTGCTTTGAAAGCAAGCGGCGCTAATACTGTAGCTTCCCAGTGCACAGGATGTATGGAAGTAGTCTCCAGTCCCTATCCTCAAACTGCGTGGAAGATACCTTGGATTCATGTTGCATTCGAGAACTCTGCAGCAGTTGCAAGTGGTATTGAGGCTGCCTTGAAAGCTTTAGGGAAGAAGGAAGGGGTTAATGTCATAGCTTTTGGTGGAGATGGGGGGACCGTTGATATAGGTTTTCAAGCACTTAGTGGCGCTATGGAAAGGGGGCATAATATGACTTATATTTGCTATGACAATGAGGCATATATGAATACAGGTATTCAGAGGAGCGGTTCTACGCCTTTTGGAGCGGTAACAACAACCTCTCCGGCTGGGAAGGTATCTTTTGGAAATAAAAGACCCAAGAAAGATATGCCTTCGATCATGGTTGCTCATGGAGTGGATTATGTAGCGACAGCCTCTGTGGCTTTTCCTCTAGATTATATGGAGAAGGTTAAAAAGGCTGTAGCGATAGATGGGCCCGCTTATATTCACGTTCTTGCACCATGTACTCCTGGGTGGGGTATTCCTTCGGAGAAAAGTATTGAAGTAGCTCGTCTTGCGGTAGACTGTGGTATGTGGTTATTATATGAAGTCGAGAAGGGAGAGATGAGGGTAACTTATACGCCTACAGTTAAAAAGCCTGTGAGGGATTATTTGAAGATGCAGAAGAGGTTTAGGCATCTAAGCGATGAGTTGATTAATAAAATACAGGCTGAAGTCGATGAAAGATGGGAAAAGACTTTTGGCATACGAAAGATTTTTTAAGGTATTTCTATTTTCTTCTACTGTATGAAATTAAATGGCGTAGAGATTGAGGATACGTATGCGGAAGCTTTTACTGGGTTTTATTCTAGGATTTTGATAACAGCTGTAAATGAAAAATGGGCAAGAATCGCAGCTACTGAGGCAGTTGGTTATGGAACTTCTTTAATAGAATGTTCTGCGGAGACGGGTATTGAGGGGATGTTGCCCTCGGAGAGCACTCCAGACGGTAGACCTGGCTGTGTAATTCAGATTTGGGCATCTAAGAAAAAGATGACTAAAGAACTTATTGGAAGGATTGGTCAATGCATACTAACTTCGCCGACTGCAGCTGTTTTCAATTACTGTGATAGTGATGAGAAGTTGGATGTTGGATATAAGATGAGATTTTTTGGGGACGGATATGAGAGCACTACGAGCGTGGGGGGTAGGGAGATGGTTTCTATACCCATTATGATGGGGGATTTTCTTATTGAAAAAGAGCTTGGAATCGCTAAAGGCGTTGCAGGCGGTAATTTTATAATCCTAGCTAAAGATCAAAAATCTGCGCTAAGAGCAGCTGAGGAGGCTGTTTGTGTTATAGAGGGAGTAGAGGGGGTTATAACTCCATTCCCTGGAGGCGTATGCGCAGCAGGCTCTAAAGTCGGGTCAAAATATAAGTTTATGATAGCGTCTACTAATGATAAATACTGTCCAACTATCGCAGATAAAGTAAAGGACAGCAAAGTTAAGGGAATTGGGGCAGTATTAGAGATAGTGATAGATGGAATATCCGAGGAAAAAGTAGGCGAAGCAATGAAGCAAGGTATAAAGGCAGCCGCAGAAGTTGATGGAGTTAAAAAAATTACGGCGGGCAATTACGGCGGGACTTTAGGGAAGGTTCATTTTCATCTTAGGAAGCTTTTAGAGTAGTTTTAAGATAAAAAGATAATTTTTAGTCCGGCTATGTTAAGTATAATAGTTGCTATTACCAGCACTATTAGAAACTTTGTTTTGGTAAGGGAGAAAATAGAACTCTGAAGCATTGCTGCAAAAGGTATTATAGGTAATATATATCGGGTATCGTATGTAACCCAAAATAAAAGAGCTACTAGGTGAAGGAGGGTATATTGTGATAGAATGTTCCTATATTTATACATTCCAATTAGGAGAAGGGGCGCTGCCAATATGCCGGTTTCCTGAAAGAATGATTTTATATAATCCAGAGTGTAGGCAGTTATAATAGGTGATTTTACTGTTAGTTCTGTTAGATAGCCTGAGACACCTCCGAGTGTTTGAATGCCTACTATAAATAAGGGGATTGAAATCAGCAATGATATTTTTTCTTTAACTGATTTATAGTGGTATAAGAGTAGTGGAATTAAAATAGCTGCCGAGGGCCTTATAAGCATTGAAAATCCCAAAAAAATGCCTGAAGCTAGGGGTGAATACTTACTTTTAAAAATAATCGTTAGAATGGTGGCTAGGGTTAGGGCTGTAAATGGAATATCGGAGGAATATAGAAGGGTTTGCTTATTGAAAAGAGGATTAGAGAGAAGAAGAATTAAAGCTGTTATTGCGGCCTTTCTACCAAACATTCTGTAGGTTATTATATAAGTGGCTGAAAGGATAAAAATGGACAAGAGGAGTATCAGAAGATTGGCGTTGATATCACTAGGGCCTGAAAGTAGAAAATAAAGATATGTCAGGAAACTTGTTCCAGGTAAGCCTCGTCCGGTAAGTATAGTTTCATATTTTCCATTGAATAAAAGAGAAATAGCTCCGTCAAAATATAGATAAAGACTATCCCAGATTAACTGTCCTTTTGGAGGGATATAGTAAAGATAAAACAGGGTAAATCCTAAGATTATCCCGCTTATGAGCATCTTTTCATATTGTTTTAAGAAAAAAGTTAGGAAGGCTAGGATTCCTACAAGTAAAATGAAAAAAACTAGCAACTCTCTTATATTATATTCGCGGGGTTCTATTTTTTCGAAGGCTCTTTGGTTAAAAAATATATTTTGGTCTGTTCCAGTTATAAATAAAATGTCATCTTTCAAATATACGAGGGGTAGCATCGAGGCAGCTTCTGGTAGTCCTGTTATATTCCAGTAATTCTTGATTATTCCATTATTCTCCGTATTTCCTATTAGTAATGCAGGTCTATTAAGCGAGCTTTCTTCATGAGATATAATGGTTTGAAAGTAATCTTCTAATCTCTTTGTATAATATGCTCCCCATCGGTGACTTACAGAAGAATTCCCTATAAAGACATGGAGTTTTGAAGCTTTTGAGTTTATCAAAAAGTTTTGAACTTCAGATGTCGAAGGGAGTATGTACGATTCTTGGATACTAAAGTTGAAAAACCTGTTTAGAACGTTTTGAGCCGTTTCAATCCTGTTTTTACCTCCGATTCTCTCATAGCGGATTCCTAATTTTTCGGCATCATAAGGTACTGCGAACCGCCCTCCGATTATGATTAGCCTCTCTGGATTAATTTTTCTTATTTCATTTTTAACTTCCTGAGTGAACTTACCGCATTCTATAATGAGGTAGGGCGCCTGTAGTGACTCGGAGAGTAGTTTGGCTATGTCTTCGTCTTGGTTACAACTAACAATCATAATACTGCCGGCAGTGACTTCTACATCGCTTAATAAATACAACAAGATAACAAAGATGAGTAAGTAGCGCATACTCTCAATTTTATGAATCTACCAGAAAAAATATAAACTTGGGGGCAAAATTTTATCGGGGGTAGTATAACGTGGAGATAAAAGAAATTTCATTAAAGAATGGTGTAGCCTTGGGAATTAAAGTTGAACTCCCAAATGCCCCCTTCTTGATGATTAAAGGAGATAAGGGCTTTATAATGTGTGGCTACTTGGATATAAAGGCGGCTGAAAAGCTTAAAGACGTAGCTGCAAAGATAAAAGGTGTCTCTGATTTCGTTGATATCCTTGATGGCGAGATAACTGATGTCACAACCGAGGCAGAGAAGTTGGGAATTCTTAAGGGAATGAAAGGAAGAGAAGCATTGGAGAAACTAGTAGGGAAATGATTAAATTCATAATCTTGCTATTGTGTTTTATTGCAAGCCCTGTGTTGGCGCAACAGATAGTTTCCTACAGCGTTGATGCTTCGATTGAAGAAATGACGCTGTATGAGAGTATTTCAATCACTTTTTTAAATACATATAGTAAGGATCTTACTGAATTTACATATCCTTTTCCAGGTAGTTTGATAGGCCTTTCAGTTTATGATGCTAGGGGGGATATGCTTAACTTTTCATCTGCTTATCGAGGGGGCAATACATATGTTACCGTATTTTTTTCAAAACCATTGCCGATAGCTGAGAATTTCACGATCATTTATAAATTTACGAGAGAAGGCGCTATAACTAGGAAAGAAAATACTTATATCTTAACTGAGAGCTATTCTCTCCTAGCAAGTGTTGTAAATTTTGATATGACTCTCACTCTTCCTGAGGGCTTCGGTTTAGTTGAGGCTAGTCCAGGTCCAACCAAAATAGTCTCTGATGGAAGGAGACATATACTTAGCTGGGATTTGAGAGAGCCTATCCCGACTTTTTACCGAGGATTTAAAGTTATAGTTTTATACGAAAGACTATTTCTACCATGGTGGGTTGGGAAAGAGAAGTATATCTACGGGCTAGTGGCTTTGATAGTTTTAACAGGAGGGGCAGTCTCCCTGTATACTCGTATAAAGGAAAGGCGAAGAGGGGCTAAATCTAAGATTGATATTTTGAAGGAAGATGAACAGAAGATAATGAACTTAATAATAGAGGAGGATGGAATAGATCAAAGAGATATTCAAAAGAAAACCGGATTTTCAAAAGCTAAAGTGAGCAAAATATTATCCGAGTTAGAGAAAAGAGGAGTTATTAGAAAAGAGCCGCATGGAAGAAGAAACAAAATATATTTAACTGAAAAAATTAAAGAAACATAAATAAACATTTAAAAACAATAAAACTCCTAATTTCATTATATTTTTGGTTTTAGATAGAATAGTTTAAAGAAAAATTATAAATAAATACAAAATAAATCTAAATTTATGAGTGAAGAGCTTCTAACGATGTACTTGGCGTTAGCGAGTATAATGCTGGGAATAATATTAGTGATGGAAATCGACAAAATTAAGTCTAGAAAAGGGGGGGTCTCAGACTAAGTTTTATGGGAACCCAAAAAATATAAATACAAAGTTGTGCAAATATATGAATAACCCCTTATTAGTGGGTGAGGGGGTGAGAAATTTGGAAAAAATACGTACTGAGAAAGACCTCGATAAAATGTGTGAGGAGATAGCTGAAGGGTTATCTCCAGAAGAAAAGAAGGCCTTTGCGGATAAACTTCTAGGAATCCTTCTCGATTCCAAGACGGAAGCTAGATTGGATAGCCGTCTCGCTAGAACGATCCTTTACCTTGAAGCTCATGATATGCTTGGTTCTAAATTCGGAGTAACTCAACTTATTAAAGCTAGCATGATTCTCGAACCTGAAAAAACGATTGAAGCCATAGAAGAGGTCTCTGAAACTAGAAAAATCATTTCCGCTCCGTTCTAAATTCCGCAAAGCGGATATTATGTTAGATTGGAGTTAGGTTAGAGTGCGCTTTGGAGTTGAGTTTGTTCCTAGAGAGGATTTTTGGAAGATTGCAAGTTACGGCATAATGGCAGAGAAGTTTGGCTTTGATTCTATTTGGGTGACTCATCACTTTAACAATCAAGACGTTTATATAATTTTGACTACTATCGCAAACTATACTGAAAGGATTCTACTAGGTCCCGGTGTCACAAATCCTTATTTATATAATCCGGTCCTTAATGCTTCTGCACTATTATCACTTGATAGAGTTTCAGGCGGAAGAGCTATGCTAGGGATTGGGGCTGGTGACAGAGCTACATTAAATTGCTTAGGTATAGAGATGAAGAGCCCTGTCAGCGCAGTAGAAGAAAGCATTACTATAATAAGAAGATTATTGGCAGGAGAAACTGTGAGTTTTGATGGTGAAATTTTTAAAATCCAAGGGGCTACTTTAAATATCAAAGCTAATAGGGATATCCCAATATATGTAGGTGCACAAGGACCTAAGATGCTTGAGATGGCTGGTCGTGTAGGGGATGGAGTTCTAGTTAATGCCTCTCATAAGCGAGACCTAGAATATGCGGTAAAACAGATAAAGAAAGGGAGAGGTAATAGAGGTGAAATCGATGTATCTGCTTTCACATGCTTTTCGGTCGATTTTGATCCCATTAAAGCTAGAAGAGCAGCTGAGCCTATAGTGGCCTTTATAGTTGCAGGTTCCCCCAAGGCTGTATTAGAGAGGCATGATATATCTCAAGAAGATTCTGAAACTATTAGGAAATTTCTCGAAAGAAGAAAATTTAAGAAAGCATTTGAATCTGTCACAGATCAGATGATGGATTGCTTCTCGATTTATGGAACGCCAGCAGATTGCCTACAGAGGATTGAAGAAATTTCGAAACTTGGTGTTTCTCAAGTAGTATTAGGATCACCTATAGGTCCTAATAAAAAAAGGTCTCTAGAAATCGTTAGGGACGAAATAATCGGGAAGGTACCTTAGGTACAGCTATTTCTTTTTCAATACCAAATGCTATTTCGCATGGTTCATTACAATGTTTGAGTTCTTCTTCTAGACAAGTAGAAAAGATTTCACCACATACACGGCATTTTGCTTTCCATATGGTTACATTGTAGACGGTCAATTTTATTTCACCACCACATAACTTTATTGAACTAATATTTAAACTTTACTATAAATTTTAAACGTATCATCTAAAATTATAATTATAAATCAAACTATAATACAACTTATCGCTAGATTTTCATTTTTAAAATCTTTCTAATATTCTATTAAGTGCGTAGATTCTATGATCTTATCGACTATTACCGGTTCAGGCTGAACCCCGTCAATGTTTAATTTATCGTTTATTATAATCTTTGGCACTGAAAATACTTGGTACTTCTGGGCTAACTCTGGGAATTCCAGGGCATCAATCATATCAGCTATTATATTCTCATTAATCATAGCAAGTTTTTGGGTCAGTCGCACCATGGTAGGGCAATATGGGCAGGTTGGAGTTGTAAATACCTTTAGATGAACTGGGGTTTTTACTTTTGAAATTCTCTTAACAGTTGTAGGGCTTAGTTTAGGGGTGCCGGAGGAAACATCTACGAGCGTATATATGAACGGCATAAATTCTTTTGCAATAGGTATGCCGAAGTATCTTATCTTTCCTTTGGAGCCCTCAATCACAATTGCAGGGTGTTTATCAATCTTATATTTTTTAGCCTCTTCTGACTTAAGTGTGAGCCCTTTAGCAATCTTTATTTTGTCTGATAGAGCTGCGATTTGCTCTATCATTTCTTCAATTTCCTTACAGTTAATACAGGAGTCCTTATCACCGGTAAAAAGAATTAATTTCACATCCTCTCTTAACTTTTCGAATTCTTTTTTAATATTTTTAAGCTTTGATTCATCGAGTTCGTATACCATATCTACACCTACTTTACATTCTTTTTATTTTCGTAATAAATTTTTAGGTAAAAATTACTAATAATTACAGAAATTTTAAATATAATCTTCCCTTATGTGAGATTTCGTGAAGCGAGATTTTTTAAGAAGACCTACTGAGCCTATAATAGTAAAAGAAAGAAAGATTTCTAGTCTACTTGAGTCTATGCTCTATACCGGTTTCCAAGGTAGAAAACTTGCAGAAAGTATAGAAATATGGGATTCTATGTTACATGAGGATAAGATAGTTATATTGATGGGCCTTAGTGGGGCAATGGTGCCTGCTGGCATGAGGCGCATAATCTCTTTTTTTATAAGGGAGAGAATGGTAGATTGCTTGGTTTCAACTGGGGCAAATATTTTTCATGATATTTATGAAGCGATAGGCGAGAAACACTATGTGGGTACTCCAGTTGTTAATGATGCTGAACTTTATAGATATAAAATCGATAGAATGTACGATATATTCGCCGATGAAGATAAATTTGCAGAAACTGACAGATTAATAGGAGGATTTGCGAAGAAATTGGATAAGAAGGAGTACTCTTCTAGGGAATTCCTTTATCTTTTAGGCGAAGAGATTAAAAAAAATGGGGGCGCTAAGGATTCCATAATAGTAAGCGCATATGAAGCTGGTGTCCCATTATTCGTTCCTGCCTTGGGAGATAGCTCTATTGGTATCGCATTGGCGATGTTATCAAGAGAGCATGGTGAATGCCCTAACATTAATCAGATGAAGGATGTAGAGGAGGTCACTCAGATAGTGGAGAAGGCAGAAAAAACTGGAGTAATTTATATCGGAGGAGGTGTACCTAAAAACTTTATTCAGCAAACCGAGGTTATAGCTAGGAATACCGGTACCGATCTTGGGGGGCATAGTTATGCGATCCAGTTTACGACCGATATGCCTCAGTGGGGAGGTTTAAGTGGGAGCACTTTTGAGGAGGCGGTTTCTTGGGGGAAGATTGATTCTGTAGCTAGTAAAATTCAAGTTCATGTCGATGCTACTATCGCTTTGCCTATAGTTTCTCATGCTCTCTTGGAGAAATCTTTAAAAACAGCAAAAAAAAGGAAAAAGCCAAAATACGATTGGAACGGAAATCTTAGCTTATCATACGCGGTGTAATAATGATTCCTAGGAAAGTCTTTTTTACAAAAGGTGTAGGAAGGCACAAAGAAAAATTAGAATCCTTTGAGTTAGCTCTAAGAAATGCTAAAATTGAAAAATACAATCTAGTGAAGGTCTCCAGCATACTGCCTCCAAATTGTAAGGTTATTCCTAGGGAAAAAGGTTTAAAAGAGTTGCTACCTGGACAGATAGTACACTGCGTTATGAGTGTTAATTCTAGTAATGAGCCTAGGCGTCTTCTAGCCGCTTCAGTTGGATGTGCTATCCCCGCGGAAAAAGGATTATACGGGTATCTCAGTGAGCATCATTCGTTTGGAGAAAACGAAACAAAGGCAGGAGATTATGCTGAGGACCTGGCAGCGAGCATGCTGGCTACTACGCTTGGGATAGATTTTGATCCTGAAAAAGACTATGATGAAAGGAGAGAACTTTGGAAGATCAGCGGCAAAATCGTGAGGACCACAAACGTTACTCAGTCGGCAGTAGTTGGAAAAGACGGTCGATGGACAACCGTAGTAGCCGCCGCAGTTTTTATTTTATAATTCGATTTAAGGATTATGGGTTATCCTCATATTGGGGGGGATTGAAGAAACTTCTATAAGGCTGTTTGGACCTTTTCGGATTTTATTAGCATAAGTCACCTAGTAATCAATCTACGAGAGGAGCCAATAGAATTCATGTTTTTTCAAAGCTTAGCATTGATGCATTAATTCTCTAAATACCTAATCAATCTCTCCAGCATAAGATTTACTTCTACTTGAAGAAAGATTAGATATTTTTTAAGACTTTGCACCTTCTCCACTACTTACTCTATTTGGATATTCATAAATTATTCCTTCCACAGGGCACCTTAAAATACGACCTTTTTTAATAATTTCTAATTCTACTCCACAAAAACATTTCTGAGGCATGTTTAAATCTCCCCCTCAAAAATTTTTCTGAGCAATTAATCAAACAAAAAATAAGATGGGTGGATTATCCACCCTTAGAATTCACCACCTTCTCCGCCTTCAGGAGGCGTTGGTGGCGATTCCTTTTCTAACTTAGAGGCCGCGATTACATCGTCTATTCGTAGTATCATCACAGCCACTTCGCTTGCGCTTGATATCGCTTGGGTTTTCACTCGTGCTGGTTCTACCACGCCGTCTTTGAACATGTCCTTCACTTTACCTTCGATAACGTCTAGTCCGAATCTTACTCCGTTTTTCTCTTGCTCATGTTTCGCTCTCAGTTCTACGATCATATCTATTGGGTCTAGTCCGGCATTCTCGGAGAGGGCGCGTGGGATGACTTCTAGAGAATCAGCGAAGGCTTCTATAGCTAACTGCTCTCTGCCCCCAACCGTCTTAGCATAGTCTCTGAGTCTCTTTGCAATTTCAACTTCAGCTGCTCCGCCACCAGGTACTATACTCTCGTCCTCTAAGGCTGCAGGCACTACACCAAGGCAGTCCTCTAAAGCTCTCTCTACTTCATCTACAATATGCTCAGTACCTCCACGTATAAGTATCGTCACCGCTTTCGGGTCTTTGCAGTCTCTGACAAAGGTCATCTCGTCATCTCCAATTTTTATCTCTTCGACTACTCCAGCGTATCCTAAGTCGTCAGGGCTTAGGTCTTCGATATTAGTTACGATTTTCGCTCCAGTAGCTCTGGCAAGCTTTTCCATATCACTCTTCTTAGCTCTACGTACGGCGAAGATTCCTTCTTTTGCTAGATAGTGCTGGGCTAGGTCGTCGATGCCTTTCTGGCATATAAGCACGTTTGCACCGGATTCTTTGATCTTCATTACCATATCCTTAAGCATTCTCTCTTCTTCATCTATAAACGCCTTGAGTTGATTTGGATCTGTGATTCTGATCTCCGCATCTATCTCGGTCTTCTCTATTTCTATAGATGTATTGAGTAAGGCAATCTTGGCGTTTTCAATCTTTCGGGGCATTCCAGGATGTACTCTTTCCTTGTCTATTACAATACCCTGTACCAGCTCTGTATCCTCGATTCCTCCTCCTTCTTTCTTCTCAAGTTTTATATTGTCAGTGTCGACCATGATCTTTCCGTCCTCTTCCTCTGCGACCGCCAGTACGGCTTTGACCACTAGATCAGCTAAGTATTCTTTGGACTTCTCGGCTCCTTTACCCGTCATTGCAGTTATTGCAACTTTTTTCAGAGTCTTGATATCATCTTTTTTCACTTCGATGGAAATATCTTTTATAATTTCTTCAGCCTTCTCGGCAGCCATTCTGTAGCCATTAGCCACGACCGTTGGATGAACGTCTTGGTCGAGCAACTCTTCTGCTCGCTTGAGAAGTTCTCCTCCGATTACTACCGCTGTAGTAGTGCCATCGCCGACCTCGTCATCCTGTGTTTTTGCTATCTCCACCATCATTTTAGCCGCGGGATGCTCAACATCCATTTCCTTTAGTATGGTCACACCATCATTCGTTACCACCACGTCGCCTAAGCTATCAACAAGCATCTTATCCATTCCCCGCGGGCCCAAGGTGGTTTTTACGCTTTCGGCGATTACTCTAGCCGCTAAAATATTCATCCGTTGGGCATCTCTCCCAATAGTTCTTTGAGTCTTATCCGACAATATTAGTATCGGTTGTCCACCAAGCTGTGCTGCCAATTTCACACCTCCTTGATTTTAGTTTTTGGTAATAATCAGAAATAAGGTTCCATGTAGATTTTCTGCCAATCTCCTACACGGCACCTCCATTTCTAAGTTCTAACACGAAAACGGGAGTTGGATAACATCTTAAAATATTTTAGTAACGATTTGTTAGAATACTTTTTATATAGGTCTATGCATTTATCTAATATCTTCAAATCCCCTCGTTTTACCATGGAATAATATAGACAAGTAATTTAAGGCATGATGGGTTAAGAAATCTCTCCTTCCCGCTTGAAGTCTTCTGGCAGAGGTATAAACCAGCATCTTCGAATTAAAATGCATCTTTCCAATTTTTTTAAGCTTCAGGGCAAGAGTAACATCTTCAGCAGATTTCACAGTTAAATCGAAACCTCCTACATGCTCGAAGGCCCTTTTAGATACTGCAAAATTCATACCTGTTATATTTGGGACCCCTAGGTAATGACTCGCTATGAGAAAAAAAGTAAATCCAAACTTAGCTAAATATTTTTCAAATACTGTGGCGTCAGCAAGATATACTGGACCATATACGCAGACTATATTTTTATGAAAACTTTTCTGTATCTCTCTTATCCAGTTTTCAGTAACGATGGTGTCTGCATCGGTAGAAGCTATTAGATCTCCCTTTGCCTCTTTAAACCCTCTTTGCCTAGCGAAAGCAACTCCTTTTCTAGGCTCATATACTACTTTATCTGCGTATTCTTTTGCTATTTTGGCTGTATCATCTGTGCTTGCATTGTCCACTACAATTATTTCATGTGCTTCAAGGCTCTGGTTTCTTAGGGATTCTAGGCAGCTTTTTAAAAGTTTTTCCTCGTTGTATGCTGGAACTACAACAGAAACTTCGTGATGATTTTTATCTATTCCTCTATTCACAAATTAAATATTTTGTTTTTCAATTAAATAATTGTAGGGCATCATTTGAATTTAGATGTAGTGGTTGTGGTTATTTTATTTGTTCCCGCCCTTCTTTCGATATGAAATACATGTGCAAGTCATAATGAGGCTCTTCGTCGCCTGCATGTCCTTGTGGCAGGTAATTTAGTTCTACATGATTGATTTTCTGGCCTAGTGTTGACATAATGAAAGGCCTGCCTATTACTTCGCCTGATGGTAATGTAATAGGGTTGCTCTCTAACTCATCTTCGTGAATCATATACTCGATCCCAATGATCTTTCCTTCATGAACTAGGTATATCGGTCCGAAAGGAAGATCAGAAGGAATCGCCCAGTGCTCTCCCATCCCAGGTACAACTTCGCTTAGCTTTATTGCTTCATTAGGAAGGGCTAGTATGTTTTCCTCAGGCTGTGACGTAACACATCCTGCGATTAAGATAACTGCAAGGAGCAATGATAGAAAAATAAAATTTTTAGTTACTAATGTCTTCCAAGTCATGGAGTAACCACCTCTTAAGAAAATCGAATTAAAAAAATGGTATTTTCATATTTCAATATTTCATTATTTTATGATTAAAAAAGAGTAATTTTAGGGCCGTTGCTATATTTGTCTTTTTATAATAGGATTGAAGTAGTGATTCAATAATTTAATGTCCTATTTTTTTTATTATTCGTAATCAAGTTAATTAACCGTATTTTAGAAGATAAATATCGCGAATGAGCACCGTTGGAGGCGAGTGGTTTTGAATAAGAAAATAGTGGAAGCATTAAACTCAGATTTAGCGCTTGAACTTAGTGCTATAACTCAGTATATGTGGCATCACGTAATGGCTACGGGTTTAGAGAGTCCGCATATACAGCAAAAGTTCAAAGAAATTTCCATTGTAGAGATGAAACATGCAGAGGCTATTGCTAATAGGATAACCTATCTTGGGGGCACCCCTACTACAAAACCAGCTGAAATTAGAGTTGGGGGGGATTTAAAAAAGATGATTAAGGATGATCTTAAGGGCGAGCGTATAGCTATTAAACAATACACTGAGCATGTAAGACTATGTGATGAGGAAGGGGATTTTGTCACAAAACGTATGCTCGAAAAAATAATAGCTGATGAACAAGAACATGACGATTTTTGGAGTTCAGTGCTTGATATCAAGACTCTCGGAGAGGAGGGGTTATAACAATGTCTGAAAAAATAAAAGAGGCGTTAAACCAAGCTATAGCTCGGGAGTTAACAGCTATAACTCAGTATATGTGGCATAATGTCATGGCAACTGGCATGGAGAGCCTAAAAATAAAAGAAATTTTTAGAAATATCTCTATAACTGAGATGAAGCATGCTGAAGCCTTTGCAAAGAGATTAAACTATCTTGGAGGAGTACCTACAATAAAGCCTAACCCTATTAAAGTGGGAGGTAATCTTGAAAAAATGATTAGAGATGACTTGGAGCTTGAAGAAGGTGCCGTTGAGATGTATAACAAGCATATAAAGATTTGTATAGAGGAAAACGACTATGTTACGAGAAGAATTTACGAAGAAGTTTTGGCTGATGAAGAAGAGCATCTTCATACTTGGAACAGCTTATTATCAAAATGAAGGGAGGTAGAAAAAATGACCGAGTTTTCTTTAAAATCTATAAATAGGCCGGGAGACCCAGAAAATCTAAGCGATCTTGAAAAGAAGCATCTGCCGGTACTTTATGCTCCGGAAGTTGTGAAGGCAAATGAAGCCTTTAGCGTTACAGTTAAGGTTGGAGAATTATTAAAACATCCTAATGAATATGGACACTTTATCCAGTGGATCGAACTCTATGCGGGTGAGGCCTTTATAGGTAGAGCTGATTTATCGCCTGTTAAAAGTGAACCTGAGGTAACTTTTAAAGTTTCACTAGATGGGTCCACTACTCTTAGGGCAATTGAGAGTTGCAATCTCCATGGTATGTGGGAGAACACCTCGGAAATAAGGGTTGAGTAAAGATGGCAACTTGGAAATGTGAAAACTGCGGCTTTGAGAAGGAGAGTAGATGTAAACCAAGAAAGTGTCCCGAATGCGGTTCTAAAAATTCCTTCTCAAAGGTTTAAGTATTAAATCGAGGTAGCTCATATGAAAGATGTCAAGCTAGCTGATGGGATATATTGGGTCGGAGCTATTGACTGGGATATACGTTTTTGCGGTTCCTACACTACTCCGATTGGAACCACATATAACGCCTATCTAATTTTAGATGAAAAAAATGTCCTTATAGACACCGTTAAGACGGGATTTCACTCCGAGTTACTCGAAAGGATTAGGAACATAATAGATCCCTCGGAAATTGACTATGTGATAGTTAATCATACTGAGAAGGATCATGCTGGCGCATTACTTGAAGTTATGAGAGAATCAAAAGACGCAGAGATTGTTATATCTGATAAGGGGAAAGAGAGCCTATTGAAATATTATGGTGCTTGGCCTGCGAGGGCTGTAGACACAGGGGACGCATTGAAAATAGGCGAAAGGACTCTAACATTTATCAAGGCCCAAATGCTTCATTGGCCGGATAATATGTGCACATACTCGGAGAAAGAGGGAATTCTTTTTTCTAATGATCCATTTGGTCAACATATTGCTAGCAGTGAGCGCTTCGATGACGAGATTCCAAGCGAGAAATTAATGGAGCATGCTGCAAGATATTTTGCGGCTATTGTAATGCCCTATTCAGCCGTGGTACTTAAAAAAATAGGAGAAATAAAAAATATGGGTATACGCATTAATGCTATTGCTCCAGCACACGGGCTGATATGGAGGAAAGCCCCTGAAAAGATAATAGAAGCATATGCAAAGTGGGCAAGTGGGGAGGCTGAAAATAAGGCGGTCATCATATACGATACTATGTGGTCTAGTACTGCAGAGATGGCGAAGTTGATCTCCCGAGGCATGGAGAAGAATAACATCCAAGTTAGGCTTTTTAACTTAAGGAATTCCGACTGGACTGAAATTGCAAAAGAGGTTATGGAATCAAAGGCGGTTTTAGTAGGCTCTCCTGCTCTTAACTCAGGAATGTATCCGACTGTAGCTGGGTTCCTGCATTACATAAGAGGACTAAGGCCACGGAACAAGATGTGGTTTGCTTTTAGCTCGTATGGATGGGGCGGAGGAGCAGTAAAAGCTATAAAGGAAGAGCTGAGTAGAGGAAGATTTCAGGTGATAGATACCTTGGAAGTGAAGTATGCGCCTGGAAAAAAAGATATCGAAGAGTGCTATAGATTTGGAGAAGACATTGCGGCTATGATAAGAGGTGAGGATAAATGAAGGTTTTTACTAAAGAAGAGCTAAAAGAATACGATGGTGTAAATAAGCCTGCTTATGTAGCCTATAAAGGGAAGGTATATGATGTGTCTGACAGCCTTATGTGGGAGACTGGTGTTCATATGGGCGACCATCTAGCTGGCCATGACCTTACAGAGGAATTTGAAGACGCCCCACATGGAGAGGATAGATTAGAAGTCTTTCCGGTTGTTGGTGAGTTCAGGGATTAGTTTGCCTTTAACCTTCTAGTTCAAAGTACTTCTCTACTCCTTGCCAGTATCCGTGGATTTCTAGGGCTTCCTCCATATACTCGATCCATTCTTTATGCTTCCTTTCTTCACCAACTAAGATTTCAAAAATCTTCTTCTCTTTTTCTCCTACTTTATTTGATAATCCTGCATAGTAGTTTATAGACCTCTCTTCAACTTTTTTGGCTTCTTCTAGGATTTCTTTGTCCTGTCTGCCAGCTTTTATTTTTTCAGAGAATTCTTCTTCTTTCGGGAATATTTTCGGTTTGCCGATGTGCTTCTCTATGATCTTCTCAGGGTTTTCTTTATCTTCTACGGATTTCAAGAGGGATTCTAAAAATTCTTTATGCCTTTTCTCTTCTTTAGCCAAGAACTCTAGAGTCCTTTTTCCAGCCGGGTCTTGGGTTTTTTCAGCCGCATTAGAATAAAATTTTATACCATCCTCTTCGATTGTTATTCCGGTTTTAAGTCCTTCCAATAATATTGCGCTCATGCTTTAACTTGTAATTTCATTATATAATAAATTTTCATTAGAGCTATGCTGGGATTAGAGCAATGAAAAATAAGGCCGTGATTCTACTTTTCTGAAGAATGCAAGTGTAAATGTCTTTTTCTCTCTTGCAGTAAATTCTTTTGAAAAGAGGATTTGGTATAACAATGTTAAAAGTTTATTAGTATTATGCCGAGGTGACAGAGAGGCTATGTGACCGACTGCAGATCGGTTTACAGGGGTTCGACTCCCCTCCTCGGCTGTCTGGGGCCATGTCTTAAGCCTTAGAATTTATTAGCCGTTGAAAAGGAGGTTTAAGACATGGCTTCCGAGGACCTATATAAGAGAGATGACAACCTGGAGAAATATGCCGGGAGATGTATATCCAGGCTGCACCCCGAGGATAGAGGGGACGTTGAGCGCTTCTGCAACGACCTGCTGGCTGAGGGCTACAGCACAAGCAGGGTAATGAAATACGTTTCAGCTCTAAGCAGTATAAGCCGGAGGCTGGGTAAGCCATTCAAGGATCTCACGATGGAGGACGTTAAGGCATACGTGGCGGGCCTGGAGAGAAGCAGCTACAGCGGCTGGACCAAGCACGACCACAAGGTGATCCTCAGGCGCTACATGCGCTGGCTTGGCAAAGGCGAAGCGGTTGACTGGATCAAGGTTAAGCAGCCTAAGAACGGCACCACGCCTGAGGAGGTCTTGACCGAGGAAGACATAAAGAAGCTGGCAGCTGTTGCTTATACTACCCGTGATAGGGCCCTGGTGCTGGCTCTCTATGAGTCTGGCTGCAGGATCGGCGAGTTCCTCCCACTTAGACTAAGGCATGTCAGCTTTGACAGGTACGGGGCCGTGCTCAGGGTCAGCGGTAAGACGGGGGACAGGCGTGTAAGGCTCGTTGCCAGCTCCTTGTCCTTGGAGAGGTGGATCGAGGAGCACCCCCGGAAGGATGACCCCGACGCCTACCTCTGGTGTAAGACGCCCACGCCGAACAACCCGAAGTGGAAGAACAACCACTTGTCCTATGGCTTCACCTGTCGCCTGTTGAGGGAGCTGGCTGTTAAAGCAGGGGTAAAGAAGAGGGTTAACCCTCATGCGTTTCGGCATGCCCGGGCCACGTTTTTGGCTAGGCATTTGAAGGAGCCTGAGATGCGGGAGTTCTTCGGCTGGGGAAGGGACAGCGAGATGCCCAGCATATACGTGCACCTATCCGGCCGTGACGTGGACGGGAGCCTACTTGCGGTCTACGGATACAAGGAAGCCAAGGAGGCCCAGGATCCAGTTATCAGGGTAATGGAGTGCCCAAGGTGCAAGGAGAAGACAGACCCGGCCAGCTTGTTTTGCAGAAAATGCGGGTTGCCATTGGGTGATAGGGCGGGGTTTGATGTGGACAGGTTCGAGGAGCTCATGATAGACTTCCTCAAAGCAGTTGCAGAGGAGTTCCCAAGCGTGAGGGAGAGGTTTAGAAGGATTGTCGAGGAGAAAGGTGCTAGGGAGCTGTTCACGTGAAACTTAAATCCAAGTCAGGCAAGGACATCGTGGCAACCCTCAGGCGGCTGGGCTTCACGATAGCAAGGGTAGGGAAGCACTACATCATGCGGAGAGGAGGCGTGATAGTGCCGGTGCCATATCATAGAGAGATACCGAGGGGCACGATCAAGGCGATAATAAGAGAGGCGGGGATAAGCGTCAGAGAGTTCCTTGAACACGACCCCTAGACAGTGGTTTTAACCTTGTATTCACCTATCTCTATTGGGGCGTACTTCTCTAATTCGCCCCTGACCTCTAGGATGCCTTCGATGGCGTCTTTTATCATGTCTAGGGCTTCCTCTACGGTTTTACCGTAGGAGACAGCGCCTTTTACTAGAGGACAGACGACTGTGTAGCCGCCCTCCGGCTCGGGGGTTAGCTCGACGTCAAACCTCATGCTAGACATCGGGGAATCCTAACCTCCATAAAGCTTTATGCAATTCTTGAAATAGCGCCAAAATCAAGTATAGATTAGTGCAGGGCTTGGCGAGGTAATATTTGGTAATGTTATAGGGATCTGCATTTTCTCCTCGAACTTACTAAAAAGAAAGATCTTGAATATTATCATATTTCTATGCAGCTTTATCTCAACTTGGCTCTTTTTCAAATTAACCAATATATTCCTAGCCAGTTTCTTATCACAGCCGGTTATTTCACATATGAACTCAGTCGCCTCCATTATCTGTATCCCTACTAGGTTCTTTTTATTGTCAAAGTCTAATACTAGGTTCCCGAATTCTATGCTACCCTTAGATTTAACATCTTTTCTAAATAAAAAAAGGTCATCATTTTCTTCATCATAACTAAATTCAAAATCTCGCATGTTTCTCAACCTTATGTTGCCATCTTCTATTAATTTTTATCACAGTAGGTATAATAACCTTATCACTTAATACTAAAATATATCGGTGTGCTTGGGTTTTGCTATAACCGAAATAGCAATCATATTTTTCTTCATTAGGTCTCATTGCTACTTGTTTCCCAGCAAAGACCAGCCTCTTGGGGTTTGTAACATTCTCTATTACCTCCTCTAAGCTAATCCCCCTCCTTTCGGCTTGTATTTTTGCATGTTTAGTGATTATTATATCAGATTTCTGGTATTTCTTCAGTTTCTTTTTTACCGTATCCTTATAGTTTTTTTCTTTCATTTACGAGAAAATAAGTGGTTTTTTTCAGCGTTTAAAGCTTATCCGTCAAAGGAGTTCTCTAGTGTGCCTCTTCCTAATTCTTTTTGAGGAGGATTTATACGTTAGGAGGGCGAAGTAGTATTATGATGAAGAAGGTTAAGGCTAGGAGCTTGGAGGAGTTGCCGGACACGGGGGAGTGGACGGAGGTCGAGTTCACGGAGCCGCTGGTGGTTGAGTCAGTGGTAAAGAAGAAGACGCCAAGGAAAGCCTAAAAGAGCTTCTTTTTGAGACGTTAGCGTATAGGGACCTCGAACCCCTTATTATTAAGATATCTAGGGGTCAGGGTTTGCTTGATCTATTTCCAGACACGTTTAAGAAGCTCTGAGGGTAGTTTCTTGATAGCTAGGGTTAATAGGTTTTTGAACAAGGACTCCTTTAATGACTCTTCTAGCTTGTTAAAGAGACTGTCATCGGCCTTGACTGCGCTTATAGTTGCTTCGTGTTTCCGTAAGAATAAGGCCAGGTCCTTATCCATGTTTTTCAAAACATCCACTATATCCACAGGGCTGACAACCAGTGCCTTCTCAGTCAGAGGTATAATTCCCTTAAGCAGGTCCTGGTAAAACTTGAATCCCTCAGCTAGGAGTCTTTTAAAATACATGGATAAGAGGCTGCTATAACCGTTCTCTTCCTTGGATATAAGCACTAAGCCAAGATAACTTATATCCAATTTGCCGTCTTCTCTCTTAACTATTATCCTCTCCTTTTCTAGGTCTTCAATGGCTCCTCTTACTGCTTCCTCTTTTATGACGCCTCCATGCCTGTCCACGACGTTTTTCACCAGCTCCTCTGGCGTCATCACCCTAGCAGCCATTAGCAGCTCCTGTATAACCAGCTTGGCGTGGGGCTTCTTCAGCAGGTCGTTATATGTCTCCTCAGGTGGGATCCCCAAGGCGATAAGGCCCTCAGGCGTGGCCCTCAAGTAGGTCTCCCTCCCGTGTTTCTCTCTAACAATCCAGCCCTTGGCCTCTGACTCGTTTAAATGCCTGATAACTGCTGGCCGGGTCATCTGTAGGGCTTCCTCCAAGTCTTTAACCCTCTTAGCCTCTCCCTGGGATATTAGCTCGAGAATCTTTCTCCGGGTTTCACTTAAACCAGCCATGTCTTGCTTCTCCTCCTAATTTTTAAATACGTAATGAATACGTAATGGAAACTTATTTAAATGGTAAACATACATAGATGATTCCATACGTGTATAATAGAAAGTTAACATATAAAAGGTTGTGGTAAAAGATGACGACTGTGAAATTCAAGGGAAAAATCGCAAAAATGGGGAATAAACGGGTCATAAACGTGCCCTTCGCCTTATTTGAAATGGTTGACTTAGGAGGGGTTTATCTAGTATCACTTAAGCCGATTAGGGAGGGCGATGACTGTGGAAAGGGTGAGGTCACTTCTAGCCAGCTGGCTCAGAGAAGCTGAAGAGGAGGCCCCAGTGGGGAGGGGCCAGCACCACCGAGCGAAGGAGGTTCAGGAGGTGATCAAGAATGTGTAGCACGTTGCTAACTCATAAAGACGAAGGAAAACCCCCTAACAGTTCTACACTACCGGATTCTCGAGGACCTTAAAAAGCTGCCCCGCACTAGCGGTGGCATAGTCCGGTTCCCTGAGGTTTTTCGCTTGCTAGCATGGAAGTATCACTTACCTAAGGCGGATGCCAAAAGACTGTTGAGGGAGCTTGAAGAGGCCGGGCTGATTGAGATCGTGCCTTTTCACGGCATACGGATCATAGGAGGAGAGGGGAAATGACGCTTAGCGAAAGATATAGGGGTGCAGCCGAGTATAGCTTTGGAGATTTTTCAGTTTGGTACTGGAACAGCAACGGTAAGTTCACCTTCGAAGTAACCCGAGGCGAAGAGGATAAAATCGTCCATGGCGAAACCGTCCTAGGCGATATCTCCCGTCCCTCAGTACAAGATAAATTCCGGAAGATTTTAAAAAGTCTTTTCGACCTCAAAGGCCGTGAAGGAGGAAAAGAGGCTGAAAGAATTGCAAGGGAAATAATTGCAGAGTATAATCAGATATTCAAAACAAAAAACAAGAGCACCGGAGAAAGTGAGGACGTTGACGACTGGATCGAAGCCAAAGCCGAAGAACTGCTAGACGATCCCTATATTCTAAGAGAAATCAAGGAGTACTTGGATAAAAAGATAGTCGGAGAAGACCAAAATAAGCTGCTGCTGTTTCTTATCTTTTTAACCAAGAATACTGATCCGCAGGCGTGCTTCCTGTTGGCTCAAAGCAGTACAGGCAAATCATATCTTGTAAACAATATCAAGTGCCTCTTCGAAGAAGATGTTTTATACTACACTAGGGTGACAGAAAAGGCACTTGATAGGATCGGCAAGGATATCACCGGTAAAATTCTGTGGATTGGTGAGGGAGTGGGAGCCAAAGAGGCTGTGGAGATCCTAAGACAATGGATATCCGAGGGCAAACTGAGGCTGCTTACAAATGTTAAGACAGAGGACGGGAGGCTTGAGACCCAAGAGATCGAGACCGTGGGCAAGCCTGTTTTCATTACAACCCAGGTGGAGAAAAAAATCGATCCTGAGCTCAAAACTAGGGTGTGGACGATAACCCTAGATGAATCTAAAGAACAAACCGAGAGGATACTGGAGTTCGAGGCTAGAGACTTTATGTTCCCAGGTTCATCTAATAATAGTGATGAAGAGCTAAGGGTTATCCGCTATGCCCTGAAATCGCTGAAGCCTTACAGGGTTCTCGTGCCCTATATGGGGGTCCTTAAGGAGACTATACCAAAGCAGGACGTTAGGATTAGAAGAGACTTTCGGAAGATAGGCGCCTTGATACAGGCCTGTGCTTTGCTGCATCAGAGGAATAGGCCCATTATAGAGATTGAGGGAGAGGAGTACCTGGTCGCTACTTTCGCGGACTATAGGATCGTGAGGTCTGCAATACTCAACTCGATCAAGCCTACTATAACCGGCCTTGATGAGGAGTTTGAAACGCTATTGAAAGCTGTTAAAGAATCGGGGGAGGGCACGGTTAAAGAGGTAACTAAGAAGGCAAATGAACTGGGATTAAGACTTGGCCAGGATAATGTTTACCGGAAACTTAACTTGCTTGTTGACTGGGGTTATTTGTACGTTGATAAGGAGGGAAGGAGGAATATCTATGAATTAAGTCCGAAATCTGAAAACAACGGTAATGAATTCGGTTTGATTCGGTTTCAGAGTTTAGCGGAGAGATTTGGAGAAAAGGAGTTCAAGGAATGGCTGAATAGCATCTATTCGGTTTCGGTTGGTTATGTAGAGAATAACAATTTTTCAAATCCAAGACTAGCTTATGAAGATTTAAAAAAATATATCTATACACCGGTAACCGAAAACGAGAACATCGAATTAGGGGGTAAACCATCCTCTGATAGCGGTGATGGAAGCGGTGAAACTTGGAACCGAGTTAAACCGAATAGAAAAGATGTAAAAGATGAAAACAAGCCTGATTTAAGCTTGTTGGATGAGGAGGCTCTGGAAAGACATAGGTCGATTAAAATATTCATTGAGTCAGAGTGTAGAAAACAGAAGATCGACTACCTCACAACCCAAGACTTGTTAGACTGGGCCGTGGAAAAAGGCGTAGACTCTGAGCAGTTGGATAGAGACCTGCAATATCTGAAAACTCAAGGAGAGCTTTACAATCCCAGAGGGCCGGATACATGGAGGGCTGTATGAGACTTTACTGTTTTGAGAAGGAGCTTAAGGAGGCTGGTACCCGTGGAGAATGACTTCGCCGAGCATAATAATAGGCTGCGATGTAGGAAATGCGGCCTACTATGGCAACCAAAGCATCAAAGAAGGCCGCCGCTGTCAAAGTGTCTCGTGGAAGATGAAGAAGCTGCATCTACAGGTCAAATTTCGTCAGCTACAGGCAACTGTAGGCAAGGTTTAGAGGAAGCGAATAGAAATAGATTAACCCCTACCAGAAATCACGGTAAACCTCTGACTTTTAGACGCTGCCTGAGATGTGGAGAAGACATCAGCGATAGACATGGTAACGCCAAGTACTGCATCCGCTGCACCAATGCTAGGAGTAAGCCCTTCGTGGTAGCCTGCAGGGTTGACAGGGAGACCTATACTAGGATCCAAGAGTACAGGCCGATATCTTCATGGCTTGAAAGACTTATCAAGAGGGAGGTTGATAGAAATTGAAGATTCCAAGGTTGTTCAAGAGAAAGCGTAAGCCGTCTACCCTTGAGGAGAGGAAAAGGGAGATAGAGGCGTATAGGCGTGAGATAAAGGCCAGGCTCAAGGAGCTGAAGAAGGAGGGGAGGATATGAAGACGATCCTGGTAGCCCTTCATTCACACAAGCGGGTTCTTCTTCCGGCCTCGTTGTTCTTCGCTTGGCTTTCACCCTATCCTTTTTCTTTCCCCTTTGGCCTGCTGTCATGCTACTACTTGCTGGCTCCAAGCCTGGTTGCTCTTGTCATGCCTGGGCCGACTGGTTACCGGCTTAAACGGCTTCCTAGGATCATCATGGCTCCAGGGCTCGTTAGCTTCCTGGTGCATTCTAGGGCATGGTGGTGAAATATCCTTGGAGATTTGTGAGCCAAGCCTGATACCAAGCCATTGCAGGGGCTGCATGCTCACGCCACCCAGAGGAGGAGTTAAACATTGCATCGGGTTTCCTGAGCTATGCCGGGCTAAGAAAGGTGGGAAGCCTTGCCCAACCATCCCATAACGGCCAAGCAGCTTGTGGAGATCCTCAGGTACTATAGCAGGGGCTATGGCTTCCACTCGACCGCCCGTAAGGCGGGTGTCTCGCCAAGCACGGTTAAACGCTACATCCACAAGTTAACAAGTTAGAAGAAATAACCAGAGTGAACGGTAAGAGCCTTATCCGTTAACCATTTTGTAAAATACTAGGGCACATTGGTTAACAAAATATTATAGAATTGTTTTATCTTGTTAGCATGCAGGAACCCATAGCCCACTATATATTTATATTATAGTAGGGTTTTCAGCTGTTAGCCTGTTACCAGCAAATTCCTATAGTTCTGTAATTTTATCCTACATTATTCTTGACATAATACAGCCTTTTACAAATATTTTTTAATTAATATATATAGCTTTATAAACATTATTGTAAAAAAGGAACTTTATTTTAGTAGTTTGAAGATTCCTATAAGCAAGATGATTATTCCAATAATGCCTGTTACAAGGTCGGCCATTTCTCCATAGATCTCTGGCGCAAGGACAAGTAGGATCACGCCTAGGCCCATTGTTGAAAGTATTAGGCCGAGTATCTTGGAGGGTATCTTCCCAAACATAGGAATCGGTTTTAGTGGTGATTCTTTTTTTATTTTTTGCTTGCCTCTTTGAGGTAGCTCTTCTCAGATAGATATGCGATAAACACGTTACGCAGCTTTTCAGCGTCCTTGACCCCGAAGCCTTTGAGCCTTTGCAGGAGCTTGTATTGCTCCATGTCTAGTGTTACCATGATTTTCTTTACTTCTTTCTTCCCCATTTCTATCACCTTTCTTAGTTTTTAGATAGAAACATTTAAATAATTTACTACTTTATTATTAGTTTATAATAAAGTAGAAAGATATTAGTGGAGGTGAGGAAATTGATAATAGATAATGAAGTACAAGGAGAAGGTAACATGGTGGAGCAAATGATCTTTGTAGAAGTGGAGGACGCAAAGGCTGAGAGGGACGAGACTTCAGACCTGGGAACGATCATATTGAAGCTTGCCTCAATAGAGATGAAATCCGGCCTGATTTTGTGCCCTCCTCCATTAAGGATACACATGACTCCGAGGGAGGCGGCCAAGCTATACCGGGCCCTAGACGAGGTTCTAAGCCAGGAAGAGAAGGAAGACCCTAACAAGGCCTCTACCTGGTACAAAGAGATTCAGTAATTCCCCTTTATCTTCTCTTAGCTCCGCAGTGTATAATAACCTCGCCGCTTTCTAGGTGGCCGAGGCCTAAGAAAAGCTAGAGCTTGACCAAGAGGCTTACCCGGGGATGCCTTGGACATCTCATACCCCAAATGTTAAACGGTGAAAGCTTATCTTGTTTTTGAAATTCGGATAAAATTCGCCTACACGTTTTTCGAAATATTTAAGGAGGCTTAAAAAAATCTTTTAAAAATTCAATAAAAAGATTCGGCATGTTCATCATTTCATGTCGAAATACAATAATTTTTCATACAATTGTTCTGTCATTGTCAAATCTTCTTTGTTATATTGGATAATGGGATCCCAATTTCCCTTCCTGTAATTTAGTAACAATTCATCTATGGTTAACCTATTTTCAGGTACGGAGATTCCTAACATTTTACAAGCAATATCTTTCGCAACCCATTGGAAATTCTCCATTCCAGAAAGAAACAACATACAGTCAAAATGATTAGAACCCTCCATATACCATTTGTTTCTATTAATCCCAATAAGTGGTTTCTTTTTCAATCCGTTGATTGCCGATCTTACATAAATAAAAGGAACATCGAATTTATATCCGTTGAAAGTTACTATTTTTTCGGGTTTTTTTTCATAATAATAGTCCCAAAACTTTTGCAGGATCTCTTTCTCATTGTCTCCGTAGTAACATATAGGATCTTGTTTATTCTCTTTTAATCCAATAACGATGATTTTAGCAAAAAGTGGATTTAATCCTACAGTAAATTGCTTTGATATTAGATAATCTATGACCATTTTATCTTCAAAATCAATTGGTACGACTTCAATATCAAGCGTTATAAAGTTCATATTCTTTCTATTATCTTTTGTATCATTATTTATAAAAACTCTTCCTATAATCAAAGTCAAATATCACTATTGCATTCTCTGGTAATTGATCACAAAAATTACAATTATAAATTTCCTTCTCCCCGGTTTCCTTACATTCTTTGCAGATATTAAAAGAAAGTCTTATATTACTGAACTTTGTCCTTCTCATTCCAAGTAGGTCAGGATCTTTTATTAAAATAGCTTTTCTTTGAGGGTCACTTAAAAACAAATCATCCTCAATCTTCTTTTTAACCTTTATTACCGCGTTTCTATCTTTCTTCAGCCATTTTTTAATTTTTTCGTTAAAATATTCAGTAAAGAATGGTTTATACACACTTAAAAATCTCCTCAAACGTAAAAAATCTTCCAGTCCTGGCACTTTCTATCGATTGTTTAAGTGATTCATAATCTTCTTTGTCAGTCATTATTTCAAATGTTTCTTTGAAATTTTCATCGCCTACATCAAAAATTAACTTAGCTTGATGTGTAGGAATTTTATTGAGTAACGGGTAATGTAAAGGCAAATCTCTGATCTTTATACCATTAATCTTTACGTCATATGCGGAGTCTTCTATCTGCCATGGCTTCAATTTTCCAAATTCGTTGACAACAGAGTCGATTAATTCCTTAAAGGGTTTATTATTTTCAATAATAGGTTTGAAAACTTTGAGGATTTTTTTACCTTTCTCAGTTAATTTAAAGCCTTCTTGATCATCTAAAACATCGTTCTCAATCAATATATCTCTATCCGCATAAACTTCTTTACTAAAAGGACCGTTCATATATTTAAAAAAATTATAATTAAATCCCTTAAGACCTCTAGTTAACATAAAATATTCGGAGTAAAAAATAAGTTTCAATAATTTCTTTTGACCTTCAATTTTTCCCTTTTTTGTAGCCTGATCAATCAAATAGATAAAAAGCAAGCGATCAGATATAACTTCTTCACGGGTTTTTTTCTGTAAAAGGGTCATAGGCTCGGTCATTTTTATGAGTCTATATTAATATTTAAACTTAACGAGAGCATGAAAAAAGTGATATTACTACCAGATTCATTCCTAAACCCTCTTCATAAGTTAAATGAAATAAAGTAGATTCTATATTTTAGTATGTTTGATCATCTTAATGGCTTTAGGGCTTCGACATTTATCTCAGATGACCTATACCTTGCGCAAAATTAGGTCGCCTCTGTCGACTATCCACCTCACCTGGTCGCCCTTCTTTATCCCCAAGGCATCGGCAAGCACCCTCGGTATAGTCACCCGTAGCTGCCCCTTATTCTCATAAACCGTGTAGGTCTTTTCCTTAGCCATGATAAGAATAGATAGGTTTATAGGTATTAAAGCCTAACGTTTATATACCAGGAAAACACAGGAAAAGCATAGGCTTCTGACATGGCCACGGTCGGCCCCTCCTCGGCTTGAAGTAGCGAAAACCAAAATTATAATCAAATAAGGTTATCTTTGTTTCTATTTACTTACATATGGTACTATTCCCCTTCTTCCACATCGGCACTGTAAATGTAAACTTACTTCCCTTCCCAACTTCGCTTTCAACTTTAACTTGACCTCCATAAAGTTCTATGATTTCTTTAACTATAGCTAAGCCTAAGCCGGTACCTCCATACTTTCTAGTAACACCCGAATCTATCTGATAGAATCTGTCAAAGATCTTTGGTAGGTATTTTTGAGGTATTCCTATGCCGGTATCTGCAATACATACTTCAACGAATTCTCCTTTTCTCTCCGCTTCAATTAGAACTTTTCCTCCTTCTTTATTAAACTTTATCGCATTGCTAAGGAGATTAATAAGAACATGGCGAAGTTCTTTAAAGTCTGCAGCGACTTCAGGTAATCCCTCTTCCAGCGAGGTCTTTATTTTTATTTTCTTTTTAAGAGCCAAAGGCTCCATCTCTTTTACTGATGAAGTAATTACCAGCTTTAGATCAACTTTTCTTATCTGAGGTTTCAAAGAGCCTTTTGAAATTTTTGAGATGTCCATTAAATCTCCTATAACTGAATTCTGCCTAATGAGTGCAGCTTTGGCCATTGCAAGAAGTTTTTTACGTTCTTCCTCGTTATTTTCCTCTTCAGCTATCTCTATAGCCCCTTTTGCAATTGTGAGTGGAGTGCGGAGTTCATGGCTCACATTAGAAATAATATTGGTTTTAATTTCGTCCAAGCTTTTTAACTCCTCATAAGCCTTTTCCAAGTCTTCATATAACATTGCCCTTTCTACAGCTAAGCCCGCTTGTTTACCAAACCGGGCCAAGCGGTCGGCATCTCGCTTGGTAAGCTTCCATCCGCTTCCAACGCCTATACTTCCTACTAGCTTGTCTCCCGCAAGCAGAGGCACTCCGAGTCCCCACTTTATTCCAAGAAGCTTCTTTATCATAGGTGCAAGAGCTCTAAGGTGCTTTTCCTTTGTGTGACTCTTTATAAGTTTAATAATATCATCAACGATTACTGCTTCTTTTGTTTTTACAACTTTTGCTAGAGGACTTCCTTCCAATAAGGGTATCTTATAGCCTACAGCCTTTAACCCTGTCAATCTTTCTATCTCTGCGACTATGTATGGGTCCAATGAAATACTCTTACATACCAGTGAATTTTTGTCCTCGCTCAATAGATTTATTGCTGCTAACTTATATCCAAATAGGGAAGTCAGTCCTTGAGTGATAATATTGAAGACTTTCTCTCTTTTTACTCCTGCATCTAGCAGATCATTTACCTTAGATAGTAAATCAGACTCTAGTTTTACTACAATGTCTTCTGTTATATCTTTGGAAATCTGTATTATTTGAGCAACTTTGCCTTCTTTATCTTTTATCGGGGAAGCAATTATCTCTACATATATTTTAAAACCCTCCTTAGTAAAATGTTCATGTATCACTTTTGCTGACTTGCCGGTTTGCAATACTTTCCTTAGTGGGCACCTCTCTGAGCAAGGCTGGCTTAATCCATGGCTTACTTTGTAACATGGTTCTCCTATTATTTCATCCTTAGAGCGCTCAAGCATCTTACATGTCGCAGGGTTTACCTCTCTAATAGTATAGTCTGTATCAATGAGCATAATACCCTCACTTATATTATCAACTATGGCTTCAAACATTTCTCTACAAGCATCTTTTTTTTGGCTATTATTTTTTCCCGGCATTGTGCTCCCTTCTTTTTTTTGTAAATAAATATAAAAATATGAGGTTTGGAGAAATAATCCTTAGGTAAATATAACCAATAAAAAGGGTAAACGAAATATTAAAAGGTATTCTCTAATTTTATCTTAGCTTGGGTTTCTTTCGATATAGTTTAATCTAAAAATGAAATATTTCACGCCAAAAGGAGGCTAAAGGTTTCATGCTTATATGCTATTTTTGCTCCAATTAAGCTAGGAGTGATTCAGAGCTTGGAGTTAGATGATACAAAGTTGAAAGGGGTTGAGAGACTTTTTGAGCTTGAAAAAGTAAGGTATAATAACAAGCTAGGTGCAGAATTAGAATAAATAGATCAAAAACACTCCATTAATAATATCCGATTTCATGCTTTTAATGTCATATAAAATAATTCTGGGTTTTAGCATTAAGGCTTTTATTATCAAAATCTTTTCATTTTGAATGAGAAAAGGAGTCTTTTATTTGGTTAATGGTTCTATAAAACTAGTCAATTGGAAAGGTTTATATAAGCACTATTATTATGCCTTGAGACTATGGAAAATGTAAAAATGCCTAAAGACTGGGACAAGATGAATTGGAGTCAAAGGATCTTATGGGTATTTGACAAACAGAAGGAAATTGAGGAAAACAAATTTTAAGGGAATTTAAGATTTACTTTCATGTTAAAGATCTACAATACTCTTTCGAGGAGAAAGGAAAAGTTTGTCCCACTGGAGGAAGGCAGAGTAAAAATCTACACCTGTGGACCAACGGTATACGACTATGCCCATATAGGTAACTTCAGGGCCTATGTATTCCAAGACCTTTTGAGAAGGTACCTCAAATATAAAGGTTTCAAAGTAACGCAGGTTATGAATCTTACTGATGTTGATGATAAGACTATAAAGAGGTCTAGGGAAGAGGGGATTTCTTTAAAGGAATTTACTGATCGTTATATTAAGGCTTTTTTTGAGGATATTGACACTCTTAATATAGAGCGGGTGGAGTACTATCCAAGGGCCACCAAGCATATCCCTGAGATGGTGGCTCTTGTAAAAAAGCTGTTAGAAAAGGGTTATGCATATAGAGGTTCAGACGGTTCTATCTATTTTGATATATCAAAATTTAAAGACTACGGGAAACTTGCACAGATAAAACTCAAAGAGTTAAAAGAAGGAGCTAGAGTTAGCTCGGATGAATATGGCAAGGACGAGGCAAAAGACTTTGCTTTATGGAAAGCATATACTGAGGAGGACGGAGAAGTATACTGGGACACTGAGCTAGGGAAAGGACGGCCCGGATGGCATCTTGAATGCTCTGCCATGAGCATGAAATACTTAGGGGAAACCTTGGATATTCATGCGGGCGGTGTAGACTTGATATTTCCCCACCATCAGAATGAGATCGCTCAGTCTGAAGCAGCTACCGGTAGGAGATTTGTGAATTACTGGGTGCACAATGAGCATCTTTTGGTGGAGAATAAGAAAATGTCTAAGTCTCTCGGTAATTTTTATACCTTAAGGGACCTCTTGGAGAGAGGGCATGATCCCCTGGCAATACGCTATTTGCTCATTTCAACCCACTATAGGCAGAAGTTGAATTTCACTTTCAGGGGCCTTGAGATGGCTAAGAATACAGTTCTTAGTCTAGAAGATTTTATGGATAGATTAGAAAAAGCCAATCCTTTGGGAGTTTGGAATGAAGAGTTTCATAAAAAGGTAAAGGAGGCAGAGAAAAAATTTGAGGAGTACATGGATGATGACCTTAATATTAGAAAGGCTTTAGTGACGCTTTTTGAATTGGTTAGAGAGACGAATAGGGTTATGAAAGAAGGCAGGGTTTCTAAAGAAAATCTAGAAGAAGTTTATAATCTTATGTCTAAATTTAATGAGGTTTTAGGAGTATTGAGACTTGAAAAAAAAGAGTTACCATTAGAATTTAAAAAATTGATAAAAGAGCGAGAGATGGCTAGGGGTAGGAAAGATTATGCGAAGGCCGATAAAATTAGATCTGAGCTTTATGATAAAGGAATAATTTTAGAAGATACTCCAGAGGGTACTAGATGGAGATGGAGGAAATAAATTATAATATTTTATGACTATTTTTTTTAATTTAAACATAAAAACCCTATAAATTATAATAATATTTTCAAATGAGACTCGAGCATTATGGGCTAAGGTGAATAGGAATGACGAAAGCACTACAACTTTTGCACCCCAGTTGCCGGATATCCACTTTCACGGCAGATAAAGCAATTGCAGTATGTAGCGCAAAACATAATTGTCCAAAGAAAAAGAATAGATATCAACTTGAGCCAGCGTGTTTTGAAAATGGGATAGAAGGAGTAGAATGGTGTCACTACGCTGAAAAGTTATAAATCATTAGCTGGATAACATTTTTAAACATGCACTCTAATATTTCTGGGGAGGTGCTCTAGTGAGCTATCTTGACTTAAATTATACTCCTTCGTCTGGCGATTTAGTTTGCGAGTTTTATTACGAAGTAGAAGGGATTCCCCATTTAGAGGCGGCCGAGAGGATTGCCGCGGAGAGTTCTATAGGCACTTGGACTGCACTTACTACGATGAAGGATGAAATAAAAAGGAAATTAGCCCCGAAGGTATTTTATCATGACCTTGAATCAAAAACAGCCAAAATCGCATATCCTCAAGTACTTTTTGAAGAAGCCAATATGCCTCAGATACTGAGTTCAATAGCTGGAAACATTTTTGGACTTAAGGAAGTGACTCATCTTAGGCTTTTAGATGTCATATTCCCAGAGGGTATCGTAAGATCTTTTAAAGGCCCTAAATTTGGGATTGAAGGTATTCGAGATCTCACTGGGATTAAAAATAGGCCTTTTATTGGAACCATAATAAAACCAAAGCTTGGATTAAACGCGAAAGAGCATGCTAAGGTTGCATATGAAGCTTGGGTAGGGGGCGTTGATATAGTTAAAGATGATGAAAACCTAGCTAATATGAAGTTCAATCCCTTCTCGAAGAGAATTAAGGAAACTCTAAGGATGAGAGATAAAGCTGAGGAGGAAACAGGAGAAAAGAAGATCTATATGCCAAACATAACTGCTGAAACTCTCGAGATGCTTGAAAGAGCCAGACTGGTTAAGGAAAACGGCGGGGAATACATAATGGTCGATATCCTGACCTCGGGCTGGGCCTCTCTTCAAACAATTAGAAATGCAGGCCTTGATAGGGTAATACATGCCCATAGGGCAGGGCATGCGGCTTTAACTAGACATAAGCGGCATGGTATATCGATGAAAGTAATAGCAAAAATAGCTCGTTTAATAGGAGTAGACCAGCTCCATATAGGCTCGTTTGGTGTCGGAAAGATGAAGGGCTCGCCTGATGAGGACTTACAGTACAAAGCAGTTCTAGAAGAAGAGATTGGATTGAGGAAGGTGTTGAGTGTTGCTTCAGGCGGCTTACATCCAGGAATAGTTGACGATCTTATAAAAATATCTGGCATAAATGTTGTAATTCAGGCTGGCGGAGGGATCCATGGGCATGATGAAGGAACGAGGGCTGGTGCTACCGCTATGCGGCAGGCAGTTAGCGCAGTAGTAGAAGGAATATCTCTCAAAGAATATGCGGAAAATCATAGAGAACTCAAAATAGCTTTAGAAAAGTGGGCCCCTGAGAAATTGAGATGATCAGTATTCCCTCTCTTTGGGGGGGAATCGGGTTATAGTGACATCGCAATATTCTACTCGAGGGCCTTCTGGTGTATAGTAGAATAGGGAATGTTTAAGCCAATTTTTGTCATCTCTTTTCGGAAAGTCAACCCTATAATGGGAGCCTCTACTCTCCTCCCTTCTAAGAGCACCTATGCATATAGTTTCTGCAATATCAAGGAGAAAGCCTAGTTCAAAAGCATTTATTAAATCTTGATTGTATATATCCCCTTTATCGTCTAAAAATATATTATTGTACAGCTTTTTTAGCTCTGAGATTCTATCTAAGGCTCTCTGTAGACTCTCCTTTTCTCTAAATATCCCAACATTATTCATCATAAGATTTTTAAGTTCTTTTCTAATCTTAGAATGTCTAATACCTCTTTTTCTTGCTTTTATTTCATTAATTCGTTTATTTTCTTCCTCAAACTTAGAAGCGAGGACTTCTTCTCCAACAAAATCTATCTCTTCAATATATTTCAAAGAGCTTTTTGCAGCTATTTTGCCAAATACGATAGTCTCTAAAAGGGAGTTTCCTCCTAAACGGTTTGCACCATGGACGCTTACACATGCGCATTCTCCTGCGGCATAGAGCCCCTTAATTGGGCTAGCTGCAGTGACGTCAACTTTTATACCACCCATAGAGTAATGTTGTCCAGGCTGCACTTTTATAGGTTCAGTCTCTGGATCAGCGCCATAAAAATTTATTATTATATCCCTCACCTGCGGCAGCCTTTCCCTAATCTTCTTTCCACCCAGATGCCGCATATCCAACAAGACGTATCCTTCCTCATATGCTCTACCTTCTTTTATCTCTGTGACGATTGAGCGTGCTACTATATCTCTAGGAGCTAACTCCATCTTATCAGGCGCATACCGTTTCATAAACCTCTCGCCCTTTTTATTAAGCAAGTAAGCACCCTCCCCTCTAGCACCCTCAGTTATCAAAATATTGCTTCCGAAAAGCGTAGTAGGGTGGAACTGAACAAACTCCATATCCATTAAGGGAGCACCAGCTCTATAGGCTATTGCAATTCCATCTCCTGTATTTATATGAGCGTTGGTGCTGTTAGCGTAAACTCTTCCATATCCACCAGTTGCTATAATAACCGATTTAGCTTGAATTGCATGCAGTTTCCCAGTAGGTATTTCCAAGGCGGTTAATCCCACGCATCTTCCATCCGAAACCACTAAGGAAGTAATAAACCATTCCTCATAGATTTTGACTCCTTCTTTTAATAGCTGTTGATATAGAGTATGCATTAAGGCATGTCCAGTCATATCCCCAACATAACACGTCCTTGGATACATACCTCCCCCAAAAGGGCGAAGAGCAATCTTATCATATTCATCTCTGCTAAACAAAACCCCGAGATGTTCGAGTTCTATCACTGCCTGTGGCGCTTCTTTGCATAGAACTTCCACAGCGTCTTGATCAGCTAAATAGTCGCTCCCTTTTATGGTGTCGAAGGCGTGCTTCTCCCAACTATCCTCCGGACCTAGTGCAGCGTTTATTCCTCCTTGAGCTGCTACAGAATGTGATCTGAGAGGATGAACTTTTGAGATTAGTGCTACATTGGCCTTACCGCTTGCTTCAAGTGCTGCTCTAAGGCCTGTGAGACCTCCACCTATAATTACAATATCATGTTTTAGCAAGTTATCAAATCTCCTTCCCCAATTTTTGATGTCTAGCCAAAGTCAAACACCCAGAAGAAAAAAATTGCGCCCCCTAACACTACAAGACCCCAAAATAGCAGTTTTTGACCTCTGGCGCCTATCCCAAAATCGATAGCAAAAACTCGGAAGCCATTTAACGCATGATAAGTGAGTAGAGCAAGTAGCACAGGCAAAAACTTATCTCCAAGTAAAAAAAGAAAGAAGTCGTCTAGAGGGGTTGTGATATGTGAAAAATGATTTACCCATAGATGCGTGGCGAGGTAAGCGACGAGTAATAAGCCAGTGATTCTTTGAAGAAGCCAAGCTATCATACCCGAGTTTCCAGGTTTTTGACTCATATTATCTCCTCATTAATTTATACTTAAATGCGTTTCTCCTAAGTGCCATGATTGCCTGAGTTGGCTTAACAGATTTAGGGCAGACTTCAGTGCAATTATAAACCCCGTCACATCCCCAGATGCCCTGCTGTGAGTCAACTAGATCTAATATTTTTTTCTTTTCAATGTGACGAGGATCGTTAAAGAATCTCCAAGCTTGGGATAATGCAGCTGGACCAAGATATTCCCTATCTCTCTCCACTACAGGGCAAGAGCCATAGCATACGGCACAAAGTATACAGTTTGCATATACCCCAAGTTCAAGACTTCTTTCATTATTCATTAACCGCTCTTTATCAGGTTGAACTTCTCCTCCTACCAACCATGGTTCGACTTTTTTTAATTTCTCGAAGAATGGCCGCCAGTCAACTATTAGGTCCTTCACTACTGGGAGATTAGGCAAAGGCTCAAGCAATATCTCACCTTTTGCTTTCCGGAAAACGGGCTTAGCAATAGGCCCCCAGCCTTCAATTCTAAGCACAGTTTCATTTTCCACCTCGCTAACCATAGTTCTACATGCAAGACGGGGAATCTTATTAATTAACATCCCGCAAGAGCCACAGACCGACCACCGGCAAGAATATCTTACGCCTAGGGTTCCATCTTGTTCCTCTTTTATTTTTAGAAGAGCGTCGAGAACAGTCATCCCCGATTCTGCTTTTAGCTCATATACGTCATATTTTTTTTGTTTGCCTGAGCTACGATATACCTTGAATCTGATATGCGTAGTGCTCACCCTATTACTCCAAGAATCTTTTAGTAATTAAAAATTTATCCAAAAGCAGAGGGCCGCTAAATAACTCGATGGATAAATGGAGTTTCTGCAAGTTTATTTGATAAAAATTCTTGGACATTCCTAGTGCTGGGAATCTTCTTATTAGTCCAGAAATACTCCATCATCTCTTGTTTGAGATAAGAGGACTGGACTACCCTCCGATAAATCGGCTTGTTTCTATAAATGCTCTCTAAAGCCGAGTTTAAATGAGTGGCAAGTTCTTCTTTACATATCTCTTCTAACTTTTTGATATCCCCATCTATCGTCCTTATCTTCTCTCTTATTTTGTTTAAAGGGATATTTTCCCATACCCTAATGTCGGGATATATTTGGTCAATTTTAGCGTAGATCTCTTTTATATGTTCTAATCTTTTTTTTGCATTCTCAAATTTTTTTATAGATAGCTCACTTCTAAAATGCGGTCTATCCCTTCTATTTCTAATATTTAGCTCTCCTATTCCTACTGATTCAGTTATCTGTGACAGATCTTTGAAAAAATTCTCTGACCTACAGGTAATTTCTACATATCCATTAGAATGGCTGCCTAACTCTAATATTCCCTCTAATAATTCTATCTCTTTCTGCATTTTTTCAGGGTCTTTTAGTTCCTCTAGCTTTTTGAATATTAGTTCTGGTATCCTAGCATTTTCCTTAGAAATACAAACATTGTAATGTTTCTTTATTATTTCCAATATCACTCCTGGAACTCTGCCATCATTCTGTGGAAACACTCCAAAGGTTTTAAAGAGTTTTTCAAAGAAATGTTCTTTATTCTTGTGATTATATCTCCTAGATTCTGTGCCTTTAACTAGAAACTGGATTGTGGCTATATCGAGTTCCACTCCTACATCTATCGGTATTTTATATTTACCTTCATAGTAGGGGGCAACCTTTATACCTGGAGGCAAAGAATAACTTAGTATAGCTCCTTCTGATTCTACCAAATTTAATTGGTTGGAAGCTTCAGCAAGAGCAATGAGAACCCACTTTGGTATCATGTGGTCTCCTTTTTTCCATGTCTTAATAGCCTGTGCAAGGCTAAAGAGGTCACGGTATCCAACCGAGTATCTGTTAGTGCTAGGACTTATTCTCTCCTTTAAACATGCCTCTTTGTACTTTGGCCATAGATAAAGAGCGATGATTACATCTTCCTTTGAAATTCCTTTACTCCGGCGTTCGTTGGGAGAAAGACTTTCAAAGCTGTAGAGATAAGAAAATTTTGGTCTGAGTCCAGTTATTTCATAGCGTCCTTTTACTATCCCTTCCTTCTTAAGTTCAGCTATCTTATGGTAAAAGGTATTTTTTGATATCCCTGTTTTTTCTATAATCTCCCGCCCTGTTAGCGTTCCTTGTTTTAAAGCCTCTAAAATTTTTCCTCCAATCTTACCATAAAAGAAATTTGAGGGCCATTCTTCGTAACAATCAGCGTCGACAGTTTCTTCTTTAATATTTTCTAAAACGGTATTAAAAATTTTTGAAGATAAGTCTCTAGAGACCTCAAGCCTCACGAATTCTGGAAAATCCCTGAGACATATCTTCTCATTCATAGGTCTGCCCTAATAAATTTATAATATTAACAACTATAATATATAAGGAAAAAATAAAAAATCTTATAATATATAAATATTTCTTTTTTTTATTAGTTTAAGGATTAAATATTTAAAGAAAATATGACAATCCTAAAGTTGACTTGAAAATGGAAAAAATACGCAAGAGAGATGGAAGACTAGTCCCGTTTGATTCGCAAAAGATAACTATTGCAATACAAAAAGCTATCCTAGCTGTTAAAGAAAGGGATGGAGACCTTGCTAGGGAGATGTCTCAACAAGTAGTTGAAATTCTCAAAGAGAGATTCAAGAATGCTATCCCCAGCGTTGAGGATGTTCAGGACATAGTTGAGGAGGTATTAATTAAGAATGGCCATGCAAGAGTAGCTAAGGCATACATTCTTTATAGACAAAAGCGAACTGAGGTAAGAGAAGCTAAAAAACTTTTGGGAGTTGAAAAAGACGAACTTAAGCTAAACCTAAATGCGATTAGGGTACTGGAAAGGCGTTATCTCTTAAAGGATGAAAACGGAAATATAATAGAAACTCCTTCTGGGATGTTTAGGAGGGTAGCTAAGGCTATCGCAGCAATAGATAAGAGATATGGTGGGGACGTAGAGAAGTCTGAAGAGAGTTTCTATAATGCCATGGCATCTCTTAATTTTCTACCAAATTCTCCGACTCTCATGAATGCAGGTACGGATCTTGGGCAGTTAAGTGCTTGTTTTGTCCTCCCAATTGAAGATTCTTTGAAGAGCATATTTGAGACATTGAGGGATATGAGTCTAATACACCAGTCTGGTGGGGGAACAGGTTTTTCGTTTTCTAGGCTAAGACCTAGAGGAGACATTGTACGTACAACCAAAGGAGTCGCTTCAGGACCGGTCTCATTTATGCGTGTATTTGATCAGGCAACTGAGGTGATAAAGCAGGGAGGTAGACGAAGAGGAGCTAATATGGGTATTCTTAGAGTGGACCACCCTGATATTATAGAGTTTATAACAGCTAAGGAGAAAGAAGGATTTTTGGACAACTTTAACATATCGGTGGGGGTAACTGACGTATTTATGGAGGCAGTAAAAAAAGATGAGGAATATGAATTAATTAATCCTAGAACTGGGAAGCCTGTAGGAAAATTGAGGGCGCGAGATGTTTTTGACCTAATAGTGACCATGGCTTGGCGCACTGGTGACCCAGGTTTAGTTTTTTTGGATGAAATTAATCGGAGGCATCCATTGAGAAAACTTGGTGTTATAGAAAGCACTAACCCCTGTGGGGAGGTTCCCCTTTTACCCTATGAGTCATGTAATCTAGGTTCAGTTAATCTCTCTAAGATGGTGAAGGATGGAGAGATAGATTGGGAGAAACTAAGAGAAACCATTAGGCTTGGAATTCATTTTCTGGATAACGTTATTGATGCGAACAAGTATCCCATCAAACAAATAGAGATAACCACTAAGAATAATCGGAAAATAGGTCTAGGAGTTATGGGGCTTGCTGAGATGCTGGCGAAGCTCTCTATCCCTTATGACTCTAAGGAAGCTTTAAAGACCGCTGAGAAGATAATGAAATTCATAAGCGAGGAGTCCAGAAAAAAGTCATTAGAGCTTGCTGAAGAGCGCGGATCTTTTCCCAATTTTGAAAAAAGCATTTGGAAGGGGAAATATAAAGGAATGAGGAATGCGACTGTGAATAGCATTGCACCGACTGGGACTATAAGCATAATTGCTGGCACCACATCCAGTATTGAACCCATCTTTGCACTGAGCTTTATGAGAAACGTTATGGGAACCCAGCTGTTGGAGGTGAACCCAGTATTCGAGGAAGTGGCTAAAGAGAGGGGATTTTACAGCAATGATCTAATGATAAAGATTTCTCGCTATGGAACCATCCAAGGCATTCAAGGAATACCTGAAGATATTAAAAGAGTATTTGTTACCTCTCTAGATGTTGCGCCTGAGTGGCATGTTAAGATGCAGGCAGCCTTCCAAAAATATGTAGATAATGCTGTTTCTAAAACTGTTAATTTACCTGCTAATGCTACTTTAGAAGATATCAGGAAAATCTTTATGATGGCTTATAAGATGAAATGCAAGGGCATTACAGTATATCGCTATGGCAGTAAAGAAAAACAGGTGTTAGTAGTTGGCGGTCTAAAAAAAGAAACGGGGGAGGGGATAGTGGCGGACTCTGAATTCTCTGGTGGCTGCATTACTGGGGAATGCCCACTATGAGGCTTGAATATGAGAAGAGGCTTAATTTATCTTTATACCGGTGAAGGGGAAGGAAAAACTACCAATGCATTAGGTATGGCCTTAAGGGCGGTAGGGCATGGATATAAAGTCATAATAGTCCAGTTTATGAAAGGTAGGAAATTTGTAGGTGAATATAAGATAAAAGAAAGACTAGCTCCAGAATACGAAATTTATCAGTTTGGGCGTAAGGAGTTTATTGATTTTAGGAATCCGTCACCAAAAGACTTTGAACTTGCTTCGGAAGGACTTAAATTTGCTAGAAAAATCCTGAAGATGAAACCTAGACTTTTGATATTAGATGAAATTAATCTCGCAGCCCACTTTAATATCGTTAAAAAAGAAGAGGTTCTAGCCTTGCTTGAAGAAATCCCAGAGGAGACTGTCGTAGTGTTAACTGGTAGAAGGGCACCAAAAGAGTTTATCGAGAAGGCTGATTTGGTTACAGAAATGTGTTTTGTGAAGCATCCGTATGAAAAAGGTATTGAGGCTCAGGAGGGCATAGAGTTTTAAAACTTTTTTAATAATGCTAAATTTTAGTAAATAAATTCTCTAGGCAATTTTACAATTTTTTATAATCAAATATGATATATTACATATATTTTATAACAGAAAAATATATAAGCTATCTAATATTGTTTTATTATGGGGACTCCGAAAATTCTCTCCTCCTCTCCTTCCTTGAGGAGTCCTCTCCCCTTTTTTTACCACAACTTCCCACGATAATGGCCCGTTACTGGACAACCAAGGCAGTGCTCAGGAGTATAATATGAGCATTTTGCACAGGTTTTTTTATAACCACAGGGAGGTACAGACTTTTTCTCAAAATTCATTCTTACCGGAAATACAAGGTCACTTACAGGACTTATAACAATGTTAAAGTCGATATCTGTTACATCTGGGTTTTGCCTTAAATGAGCGTCTACTATTGCTTCCAGCGATATAATATCCTCGCTCATAAAAAAGAGGCATAAATTATACTTTCCGGAGGTTATTAGCCCATTTAGGAAATAAGGACAGTCTCTAAAGAAATTTAATACTTTAGATGTATCTTTTGTTGTAAGGTCGACTTTTGCTAAATAAAGCCCAACTCGTTTGAAATTCATCCCAACAACATGAGAAATAGCTCCCTTATTCCTTAATTTCTTCAACCTAACCCCTACAGATGGCTGAGAAATACCTATTTTCTCGGCAATTTCGCTCTGTGAAATTTCAGGATTCTCTCTAAAAAGCGATAATATTTGTCTATCTTTTTTATCGAAATCAGGTTTTTCTTTTAGCATATTTATAGCCTATATATTATTCTACTTTATAAATCTTTTTCTTTTAAAACAAATACATATCTAATTAATCATTATATTTTATAGCAATTAACTTTATATATGTTAACTAAATCTTATTAATTAAAAATCTATTTAGCCAAAAATAAATCTTAGGAGTAATGGATAAATATAGGGGATAAAAATGGAGATGAGATGTCCAGGCAGTTCTGGTGTATTGAGGCCAACTATAGAATTGTTGCCTTGTCCAAAATGCGGCAAGGATGTTGAGATCTTTACTGACGAGACAAAAGCTGAATGTGAATGTGGGGGAGTTGTATACCGGGATCTTAGTTCATGTGTTCAGTGGTGCTCATTTGCAGAGAAATGCGTAGGAGAAGAAAAGTTAAAAGAACTTAAAAAAAAGTGAGGTGACAATATGGTTTCTGAGGATGAAGTTATTCAAAGTCTCAAAAAGGTTATGGACCCACATACCAATATGAATGTTTATGATATGGGATTAATAAAGGACCTCTCCGTCAAAGATGGTAATGTCAGTTTAACTTTCATTCCCTCAAGCCCCTACTGCCCGTTGGGTACACAGCTTGCTTTTGCTATTAAAGAGAAGATAAAAGAGATCAAAGGTATAGAAAACGTCGATATAAAAGTTGAAGGATATGTCCAAGAAAAGCAACTCAACGAGCTGTTAAAAAAGAAATAAGCTTACTCATACCGCTGTTTTTCCGCAAACGGTTCCAAGTTGTAGGTTATAGAGGGTTAGAAGTGGCTTATAAGATTCTAGCTCTTCAAAATGCTAATGGAGAAACTCTGGGTATACTGGAAGACATAATAGTAGATGAAGGTTTTAATTATCGCTATGTAAAAATATTCAAAGGAGAGAAGATCCCCTCTCTTGATAATTATAGAGGTATACTCATTCTGGGGGGACCTATGGGGGTGTATGATGATAAAAAATATCCTTTTTTGAAAGAAGAGATTTCGATAATTAAAGAAGCTTTTTTACAAGGTAAACCTTTACTTGGTATTTGTCTAGGGTGCCAGCTTATTGCTAAAGCATTTGGGGCGAAAGTCTATGCCGGGCATAAAAAAGAAATAGGGTGGTATCGAGTTAGACTAACGAAAGAAGGCCAAAAAGATTTTCTCTTTCGTAGTTTTCATCAAAGTTTTCCAGTATTTCAATGGCACGGTGATACTTTTGATCTGCCTAAAAAAGCAATACGGCTTGCAACGTCAACTCTATATAAAAATCAGGCATTTAAGGTAGGCAACATTTATGCGCTTCAATTTCATTTAGAAATGACAGATGAGATGATAAATGCTTGGAGTGATAAAAGTGGAATTAGAGTAAGAGGGCTATCTAAGACCTCGGAGCATTTGACTTATATAAAGGAAAGCTCCACAGACTTCTTTACAAAATGGTTGTCCCTAATGTTTTAGTGGATTTTATGTAATCATATTTATGTAAAGGGAAACAATACTCATAGTATGATAAAATGGCTTTCTAATCTAGAAAAGAATCTGGATGTACTTATTTTAGTGGCAGCTAGTTTTTTAGGGATAATCCTACATCACGTAGGAATGCTACCTGAAAAATATCTTATATCCCTTATCTTGCTATTACTAGCATTGCATGCTCTTCATCAGGCTGTAAGAGATGAAGAAGAATCTAAAAAATTGTTAAGAATTGAAGAGCGACTAGGCAAAGAGCTGGAAATTGAACTGATTGGGCCATCAGATTTACTGAAAGAAGGCGAAGAATTTGCTCTTAGAAATAGGGGGGAGATGTGGTGGTTCAATACTCCCCTTGGATTTAGGAGACCTGAGATGTATGAAAAACTTTTAAAGCCAGCCATAGAGAGTTCTAAGACTAAAAAAATCTATTTTATACTTAGGCCCGAGTTTAAGAAAGCTTGGGATGAAGAAGCAGCCCCCAAAATTGCTAGCACCAAGGGAAAAGAAAAAGTAGTTCCTCCTATTTATTGCGATATTAAAGAAGATGTGTCTTTTAAAATGATTGATATAGGCGAAGATAAAGAAGTAAAAGAAGCCCATTTAACTTTTCCTTTTGAACCTTTTATAATGCGGGATAGAGAGAGAAATATCTATCACCCCCGATATGTATTGTACATTAAAAAGAATTGTGAGTTGATACCTCGGTTAAAAGAACTTTTTTTGAAGTATAAGTTGGAAGGAGAATAAAAATTTTTTATTAAATGTGTTTTTGGGTAGCTCATATGTTAGACTTTCAAACTATTTTTAAAAATAGTATTTTACTTCCAAGGAAATTTAGTTAATTTTATAAATAAATATGCAGTAATATGTTAACATCATCACATAGAAAAGCTTATATAATCAAAATTTGTTTATTACATTAACACATAAATGATATTTTGTTAGAATACCGAAGTGATTGGAATGATAGTTTCAAACGATTCAACCGATGCTGCCCTCTTTGTTAAGGTTTCAAGAGAGGATGTAGTTAAATGGGACAGAAAAAGTATAGTGGAAGCACTTCTTAGAGAAACCACCATATCCCCCGAACTTGCTGAAAAAATAAGTAAGGAAGTCGAAGAAACCATAATTAAATCTAAGATAAAGTTTATCACGGCTCCTCTAATACGTGAAGTTGTAAATGGGAAACTCATAGAATATGGATTGGAAGAGGAGAGAAAACAGCATACCCGGTTAGGGTTACCAATATATGATGTAGATCAAATGCTTATATCACGAAATAGAGAAAACGCCAATGTACCTCATGGCCCTGAAGCTACGAATCTAACCTTGGCAGAGTCAATAAAGAAGCAATATGCACTTTTAAAAATATTTCCTCCAGAAATTGCTGTAGCTCATGAGAAAGGGGATTTCCATTTACATGATTTAGGAATGATAGATAGGCCATACTGTTCTGGAAACTCGCTAGAATATGTAAAAAAGTTTGGTTTAAGCCTCCCTAACGCAATATCTATATCAAAGCCAGCTAAACATCCTGAAGTTCTAATAGGGCAAATGATAAAGTTTTCTGCAGCACTTCAAGGCAATTTTGCGGGAGCTATCGGATGGGACGCAGTAAACCTATTTTTTGCACCTTATCTTGTAGGAGTGGATAATGAGAAACTAGAACAGTTAGCACAGATGCTTATCTTTGAGTTTGCTCAGCAAAGCGTGGCTCGTGGGGGGCAGTCTATATTCTCTGATTTGAATATATATTGGGAAATACCAAAACACTTTATTGGAGTTCCTGCTATAGGTCCTGGAGGAAAATTTACGGGGAATAACTATGAGGATTATATCGAAGAATCTCAGAAATTTGCTATAGCGCTTTTCAAAGTATACAAAGAAGGTGATGGCCTTGGAAGACCCTTCTTTTTCCCCAAACCTCAGGTACACATAACAGAGAGATTATTCAAAACGGAAGGATACGAGGATTTCCTTTACCTAATCTCTGATGTTTCTTCTGATAAAGGTAACACTTATTACGTATTCGACCGGGGTGAAACAGCAAAGATAAGTGAGTGCTGCCGGCTTTCCTTTAAGCTTGAGAAATCAGATTTTGAGGATGCAAAAACTCCATGGAAGATGCGCTATTCAGCCATGCAAAATGTAACCCTCAACCTCCCGAGAGTGGCGTATGAAGCGGGCGGAAGTGATGAGAGGCTCTTCGAGATAATAACTGAAAGAATGGAGCTTATGGCTAGAGCACATGTCTACAAGAGGAACTTTATTAAGAAATTATTGGACATGAAAAATCAGGGCCCCCTAAGCTTGCTCTCTATGAATAGAGATGGAGAACCATATTATAGATTGCACAGAGCAACTTTCCTCTTTGGGATGGTGGGTTTAAACGAGCTCGTACAATACCATACTGGAGAGGAGATGCATGAGTCAAATCAAGCCTTGAAATTTGGTCTAAGAGTGATTGCTTTCATGAAAAAAGAGGCAGAAAGACTTGGGGAGAAATATGGACTTAGATTTGTTCTAGAGCAAACTCCCGCGGAAAGTACTGCTTATAGAATGGCCAAACTAGATTTGGAGCATTACAGAGACGAAGCGCTTACGGTAGTTAAAGGGATTGTTGAAAAAAATGAAATTTATTATACTAATTCGACTTATCTTAACGTTGGAGTGCCTCTAAGCCCGATTGAGAGAGTTAAAAAAGAAGGAATGTTTCACCCATTAATAGAAGCAGGATCGCTCTCCCATATATGGATTGGTGAAGCGAGGCCTGATCCAGGCGGAATAGCGAGTTTTGTAGTTAAAACATTCAAAAATACTCAAAACGATCAAATCGCATTTAGCCCCGAGTTTACAAGCTGCCTGGATTGTGGGCGTACAACAAGAGGACTATAAAAAGGAGGTGAAAAAGATGGATAGATGTCCATGCTGTGGCTCAGAAAACGTAGAACACATCACGAGAGTGACAGGGTTTTTCTCAAAAGTAGAAGGTTGGAATAAGGGAAAAATAGGAGAACTGAGGGACCGGATGGCGAGGGATAGATGGCATTTCGCCAACTAAGTAACCCCGCGTTTTGAGAGGAGGAGAGGTCCCTCAAATTTTTTAGTTCGGAGGTAACTGAAATGAAAGTCAAGCTATTCTGGCAAGAAAATTGCTCTAAATGTCCCCCTACGAAAGAAATCTGTAAAAGTTTAGAGAAAGATGGAATCGCGGTTGAGTACTTTAACATTGAAGACGTGGATGGAATGGCAGAAGCAGCATTTTATAGCGTGCTTTCAACTCCTACTACAATTATAGTTGATGATGATGATAATGAGCTTCGCTCTTGGAGAGGAGAGATACCGGACAGGAATGAGATATGCAAATTAAAGGATTTATCGATACAACTTTCCTAGATTGGGATGGAAAGGTAGCATGCACAGTCTTTACTCCGGGATGTAACCTACGATGTCCTTTTTGCCATAATCATGGGTTAGTTCTTAACCCTGAGCAGTATGAAGATGTTAAAGAAGAGGAAATTTTTGATTTTCTCACTAAGCATAATGACTTTATAGATGGAGTTTGTATTACAGGCGGTGAGCCAACATTACAAAAAGGACTAGATAAGTTTTGCGAGAGAGTGAAGAAGCTGGGGATAAAGATAAAACTCGATACGAATGGCACTAACCCTACAGTTGTTAGAAGGCTTTTGGAAAAAGACCTTGTGGACTATATTGCTATGGACATAAAAGCTCCCTTAAATGAAGAGCAGTATTCTGAAGTCAGTGGAGTGCGATGCGAAGTTGATAAGATTAGAGAGAGTGTAAATTTAATAAAGAATAGTGGAGTAGAGTACGAGTTTAGGACGACTGTAGTTCCGTCTTTACATACTTTTAGGGACATAGAGCAAATTTCGAGGGATATAAAAGGAGCTAAACTTTACGTATTACAGAAATTCCAGCCGAGATTTGCTATGGACAGGGGCCTTAGGAATTCGAGAGTTTTAAGCGATGATGATATGAAAAAGCTGGTTAAGATCATCAGTTGCAATGTAGATAAGGCTTTTTTTAGAGGTAAATAAGAAAGTCTGTTTAAAAAACGCTACTTTTTATTCAGATGTGAAAAAATCTGCACAGACCTATTTTAATTTAAAGCGATTTTACTTTATTTATATTTAATTTAAAGCAGATATATTTTTATTAAAAAATTAATGAGTAAATAAGTCGAGAAAGAATTATGACATTAAATACTCCTCTTGTAGACGAGCTTTGTAAAGGACCATGGCCCAGTCATGCATCGGAGTTAAAGAAATCACAGTATTCTATAATGATGTATGAAGAAGCCTTACAGAACAAAGTTAGCCAGTGGCGGGGAGGCGGGTACATTTCAATATTCGGAGTACCTAGTGGTATAATTGCCCGGGCATCCAAAAGACCTGATATAATAAAGGAATCAAGTGTTGTACGCATATTCCCTCCACCAGGACTTTTTTTCACCACGAAAATGTGCCGAGAGCTATGTAGAATCGCTGAAAAATATAGTGGGAGCCTTATTCATCTATTTGCAACTACAAGCGATATAGAGCTTATCGAAGTACCGCATGACAAGATTCCTGATCTCGTAAAAGAAGTGGAAAAAATTGGTCTGGATGTAGGCTCTACGGATGTCACTCTTCGAACGGTTAAAGCTTGTATTGGTCCTGCGAGATGTGACGTAGCGTTGTTCGATACCATTGGATTTAGAAATGCATTCACAAAGCACTTGTTAGATGATATGCAGTATCCTAGGTTTCCTCATAAGATAAAAACCAAAGCAGCGGGCTGTCCAAATGATTGTGTGCTTGGAATCCACAAAAGCGAGATCTTTGTGTGTGGAACTTTTAGAGATGCGCCATTAGTAGATCAGGAAAAATTAGTGAGCTGGGTTGAAAATGGCGGGGACATTAACTATATTTGCTCTAAGTGCCCCACCTGGGCTATGAGTTGGGATGGAAATGAGCTTACAATAGATTCAGAAGCCTGTGTTCATTGCATGTATTGCATAAATCAGTGTCCTGCGATTAGTCCTGGAGAAGATCGAGGGGCATCCATCCTGGTTGGAGGTAAGTTCAGGAGTAAATATGGCCCTACATTGGCTAAGGTCCTTGTTCCGTTCATTAAGTCTTCTCCTCCTAAATTCAAGGAAATTTTGGATGTTATAGAGAGAGTTGTAGAAGTCTATGATGAGAATGCTATGCCTAAAGAACGTATGGGAGAGTTTCTCCATAGATTTGGATTTGACAAGTTCATAAAATTGGTTGGAGTAGAAGTTGATATACGGGAACTCACTATTCCGAGAGAAAACCTCTTTTATCATTGGAAGATAGAGGAGCTGATGTAGTATGCCCGGTGTAGGGATACCTCCATTTGAGGAAGTATTACCCCCTATTATAATGCGTAACTATGGAAAGTGGGTTGGTCATGAATTTGTTAAGGCGGGAGTGTATAAGCATGTATCTAAGGGTGGAGAAGAGTGTTATACTGTTAGAGTAGGAATGCCAACAAATGCTAGAGTGAGTACTTCTACTCTTTATAAAATATGCGATCTTGCGGATGAATATTCAGAGGGTTATTTCAGGGTTACCACTAGAAATCATGTGGAGTTCGTGGGCGTAGAAAAAGAAAAAATTAGCGAATTAATAACTAAACTCAACGAATTAGGTTTGCCAGTAGGTGGTACTGGAAGAAGATTTCATCAGACCACTTGTTGTACTGGATGGTTACATTGTCAATTGGCAGCCGCTGATTCTCCAAGTATCGCTAAGGCTATTTCCGATGCTCTTTATGGAGAATTTGTTGCAGACGATGAAGTGTATCCTGCTAAGCTCAAAATCTCGGTTTCAGGTTGCATTAACCAATGTGGCGAGGGTTCTACTTCAAACATAGGTGTTGTTGGAGTGTATAGAGAGCCGCCTGTTATAAATGAAGAAAAGGTCAAAGCTTGTGAAAGACCCACCACTATAAGAGTTTGTCCTACGGCTGCAATTAGACCAAAAGGCAAATACAGCATAGAAATTAATCCTGAAAGATGTATATACTGTGCATACTGTACCATGACTTGCGAGGCACTAACTATGAGGCCTGAAACTGCGGGAGTAGCAATCGTCGTGGGCGGAAAGGCTGGAAATACGGGTGCAGGTCCTGCATGGGCAAAAATGGTCATACCATATATCCCAAATAATCCTCCGCAGTGGCCTGAGGTAGTAACTGCGGTTAAGAATATAATCGATACGTGGGTGGAAGATGCTCGTAGAGACGAAAGAATTGGGGATTGGATTGCTAGAATTGGATGGGAAAAGTTCTTTGAAAAGACTGGATTGCCATCTACAATTAAACATGTTGATGGTTTGATGGGAGGGGTAAGAAATGTTAGATCTAATGTCCGCTTTCACTGGTAGATTAACTTTAAGAATATTTAGTAAATATCTATAAAATAAAGCTTTTTATTATAATTAATATTTAATATATAGTAGTAATTTTTTTATATTAGAGATGTATTTTAGTCATAAATTTCAGGAAATTACATATGAATGAGAAGGAGGGATATTATGGAATTCAAAGCAGCTAAATGGATATTTATAATAGGAACTTCGATTTCAGCAATGATACTCTTAGGTCTTACTATAGATACCCATAGACAAGTTACAGCATTAACCCACGCAGACCAATTAACTCCTCAAGTCATTGCTGGAAAAGCTGTATGGGAGAAGTATAACTGCAATGATTGCCATACTATACTTGGTTTCGGAGGATATTACGCTCCAGACATGACAAAAGCATATTGGAGACTAGGAGCGGAGGGCATAAAAGTTAGAGTCTTAGGTCCTGATAAGGTCTTTGCTAACTCGATGAGAAAAATGCCGAAATATGACCTAACAGAGGAAGAGGTGAAGAATCTAATAGCCTTTTTGAAATGGGTAAGCGAGATTGAAAACAATAATTGGCCACCCCAAGACCAAAAATATAAGCCAGGGGTAAATATTCTTGTAGCCGGAGTAGGAATGAGCAAAGGAGCAGCTCTTATAAAGGAAGCTGGATGCTTAGCATGCCATTCTCTAGGAGGTGTAGGAGGACTACAGGGACCAGAGTTTGAGCAAGTGAAGCGAGATAAAGATTACATTAAGAACTATATACTTGACCCAAGATCGATTAATCCCGATGCAACTATGCCAGCACAAAGAGTCTCGGAAGAAGAGGCAGAAGCCATAGCTGAATATATTGCAAATTTAAAGGAGGGTAGGAAATGAAATACGAAAGCCAAAAGATCGCCTATCCTTATTTTGTTGTCGCTTTATTATTGTTCGTTCTACAAGTGGTAATGGGGTTATGGCTAGCGACAAACTATGCCTTTACTCTGCCTCAATGGCTAGTGAACGTATTTCCATTCTCAACCGCAAGAGCATTTCATACTAATCTATTGGTGCTCTGGTCTCTTCTGGGTTTTATGGGTGCTACATACTACATGATCCCAGAGGAATCGAAAAGAGAACTCTATAGTAAGAAGCTTGCGTATATACAACTCGCAGCGTTAGTATTAGTCGGCGTAACTGCATTAGTAACTATATTCATAAATGGCATGGGAATAACCATTGATAATCCCTGGTTCAATTTCAATCAGGGTAGACCTCTTCTTGAGATACCTAGATGGCTAGACTTACTTGTGGTAGTAGGTGCACTAATTTTCTTATTCAATGTGGGGATGACTATTTTAAAAGGCGAACATTGGACCGTTACCCAGGCAATGCTATTAACCGGACTGATTACCCTTTCCTTACTGTATCTCTTCGGGATACCTGTTTATGAAAATGAAACCATAGACTGGTACTACTGGTGGTGGGTAATCCATCTATGGGTTGAAGGCGCTTGGGAGCTTGTGGTGGCATCACTCACGGCATTTGCGCTTATAAAGTTGACTGGAGTTAACAAAGAGGTTGTTGAAAAATGGCTCTACATAGAGATCGGTTTATTCTTATTTACAGGTATTGCAGGAACGGGTCATCACTACTATTGGCTTGGAGCCCCTCGGTACTGGCTATATGTTGGAGGAGTCTTCAGCGCATTGGAGCCTTTGCCAATTCTGCTTATGGTGATCGATGTATTTAAGTGGACTAGAGAGAGGAAGATGGAGCTTGTCAACCCTCTAGCTTGGACCTACATGGGAGGTGGAGCTTTATACCACTTCATTGGAGCAGGTATTTGGGGTTTCATGCATACTTTACCTCAGATTAACTACTATACTCACGGTAGCCAAGTTACGGTAGCACATGGGCACTTGGCTTTCTTTGGGGCATATGCTTTGTTTAATTTGATGTTCTTCTACTTCGCTATACCGGAGATTAAAGGATACAGAATCTACGATGATAGTAGAGGTAAACTAGGCTTTTGGATAATGATATTCAGCATGACTGGAATAGGACTAGCTTTCAGTGGAGCGGGCATTTTACAGACTTACCTTGAAAGAGTGCTAGGACTTGGATATATGACAGCACAAGCTCAGATGCAGTTCTGGTTCAAGGCCGTCATAGGCATAGGGATAGTGTTCTTTATAGGAGTCTTGAGAACTGTGACAGACCTACTGACGTTAAGACCCAAGATGTAATGCAGGTGATTTAATGAAAAAAATAGAACTCGAAGAAGTAGCAAAATTCAAAAAGGATAAGTATTGGCTGGACTTTGTCCATGACTCCTACAATATGAGACTTATCCTATTTTGTTTCGAGCCAGGGCAAGAGCTTCCGGTGCACTCTCACGATGTGGATTCAGAAGTATTTCTCTGCGTACTAGAAGGCGAAGGCTCTTTTATTGGTGGGGAAAAGGATATACCCGCCAAGAGGGGCTCTCTTCTTGTATCCCCTGTAAGTGAACCACACGGTATTAGAGCTAAAACGAGGATGAAGGTACTGGTGGGTATTGCTCCACCAATATAAACAAAAAGGAGGATATGAAATGGAATGTTCAAACTGTAAGAGAACGGATGATGAAGTAAAAATCCTTAAATTCTACTATAAGGGTAAAGAAGACTATGTTTGTGTCCGATGTTTGCCAATGTTCATACATGGGTGAATAGGAGTAAAATATGACTAGAAAGCTTAGCCTCAGATTTCTAATTACAGCTGTAGTCTATTTCTTAGCGGCGTGTACGCTAGGTATAGGGATGCTTTTTCAAGTATTCCCTATTACCAGAGATGTTATTGTATCTCATGCACATATTGCCTTACTTGGATTCGTTTCAGCGACTATAATCGGCACAATGTATCAGCAGGTACCGACGTTTACGAGCGCTGATCTTTATAGTAAGATTCTTGGAGAAATATCTTTCTGGATGTTAAATCTGGGGCTAATAGGCTTTGTAGTTGGGATTACAACATACGGGTTTGAGCCTTTTACCCTACTTTTTTCTCTTTTTTTACTTATAGCGGTTTACGCTTTTGCTGCTAATATTTTTCTCACAGTAAAAAACAAGAGAGCATGGACGTTCACTCTCTGGTTTTACGTTATGTCGGTAGTATACTTAGTTCTCGGTAGCACGTTAGGGTTAATAATAGTGCTAATGAGGATGGAAATCCTTGAGCTTTGGAGAATATTACCTTCAAGTTCTAAGCTAATAGCTTCTCATGCTCATATTGGTGCACTCGGCTGGATATCAGTTATCATTATTGGGGCTATGTCTTGGATGCTTCCTATGGTGGTTATGAAGGATATTTATAGTGAACGTCTAGTAAGGCAGGTCTTCTGGGTCTTCAACGCTGGAGTAGTAGGTTTCTTTTTAAGTCTTATAGCAACAGGGTTTGGAGTAACTACAATTATCTTTGCCATTATAGTAATAATAGGAACGCTTCTTTTTACCTATCTCATGTACAAAACAGCCTCTGGAGAATCAAAAATGAAAATGAAGGTTACATCCACAGAGGCGAAGTTCCTTGAAGCGGCGATATTATACTTCCTTGCAGTCGTAATAGTAGGTCTTGTAATGCTTCTCAATCGAGATATTTTAAGAGAGCTATCCTTTGGACATGTTCATCTAGCGATGCTTGGCTGGGTAAGTTTGACGATATTCGGTGGAATGTATCACCTTATACCGATGTTGACTTGGGCCAATATGGCCGAGAAGAAAGTTAAGTCTCTTCCTTCTAACTTTAAAGAACTTTACAGTGAGAGGCTTTCGTGGGTTATATTTATACTAGCTAATATTGGTATCGTAGGACTTTTTTTAGGCTCATTAATCTCTGTACCAATTATGAAAGCCTCTGCGTTAGTCTTCTTTCTTTCTGCGCTAATTTTTTCTTTTGAAATGCTAAATATTGCTAGAAAAGGTATTTTTTAGAATAAAGCATAAAGAGAGAAAATTTATATCTAATACTGAACCAACTCGCGTTATATGATTTGGGTGGATATTACAAATCAGCCGCATATTCTTTTCTTTAAGGATTTTATTAAAAGGCATGAAGTATTAGTCACTACTCGTGAATTTGGGTCATTAACAGATCTTCTTGATTCACATGGCATCGAGTATATATGTATCGGGTTTCATGGGGGGAATGATCCTAAGAAGAAACTGATAGAGAGCGCTAAGAGAATCTCAGGACTTGCTGAAATAGTGTCCAAGGAAAATATAAAAGCAGCGATTTCAAAGCAAAGCGTAGAGTTACCTAGAGTCGCCTTTGGTTTAGGAGTACCTGCAATTCATGTTGTAGACAATGAGTACGCGGAGAAGCAGAACAGACTTTCTTTGTCTTTGTGCGATAAAATAGTCGTACCATTTGCTGTAGATAAAAAAAAGCTAATATCTCAGGGGGCTATCCCGGAGAATATTGTAGAGTTTAATGGGCTTTGTGAGCTGGCTCATATCAGGAATTTTAAGCCAGATGAAAAAATTCTTGAGAAGTATGGAGTTGATGATTATGTGCTTATCAGGCCTGAGCCTTATTTAGCCTCCTATTTCTACGGTAGAAAGATTACCGAGAAGCTTATAGAGACTCTACAAGAGAAAAGCTTGCAAGTCGTTGTTATTCCCCGGGACATTGAATATAAAGGAGTACTTAATCTTAGAAATATAGATACTTTGAGCCTTATTTATTATTCGAGGGTTGTCCTAAGTGGGGGAGGTACTATGAACAGAGAATCGGCTTTGTTGGGAACGCCTACGATTTCCTTCTATCCACAGGATCTGCTTGGTGTTGATAGATTTTTGATTGAAAAGGGACTCCTCTATCATTCTACTGAAATAAAGGAAATAGCGAGTTTAGTGGAATCCCTCTGGGATTCTAAAAATGAAATAAGAAATAAGGCAACTTCTATTATTAATACTCTTCAAGACCCATTTGAGATAATAGAAAGGGAGATCAGTAATTTATTGGGTCAATCTTCATGAATTCTCTTAAAACTACTGTCGCATAACACCCAGGGGGTAGCATGAATTCTAAGGTTGCTTTAAGTCTTTGTTTATTTATTTCATCATCGCCTACATAGAACTTTGATGAAGTACTAATGCAAGCATCTCTTAAGCTTCCTTTAGAACTAAGTTCTGGAAGAGATTTAATTAGAAAATCACCTGGTTTAACATCTTCTTCTTTAAGCACAGATTTTTCTATTTCTCCTTGTTCTCCATCACTAAAGGAGCTTTCATACCCGAAGAGAGGTATCTTTCGCTCTTTTATGTTTAATCCTCTCTCTATTATTTTGCTTAAAATCTTGTTAAAAAGATAGCTTTGATAGGCATGAACGAGCATCCATCTAAGTTTTTTTGGAAGTCTCCTTAGTGCGCCTGCATAGTCATTAGGATTCTTTAAAAGGGCATCTAACATTGATCTTTCGTAATCCAGCCGCTTTGGAAATAGCTTAAGAGCCTTCTTAAAGTCTAGGGTATCTTCAAGAAATTGTCTCGCGCGATATGCGTCCTCCCTCTCCCCCTCGCATGGTTTTCCAAGATAATTAATAACAGCTTCTTTAAGATTTCCTTTAACTATCTCTCTACCGACCAAATGGGTATTTGGTCTTATTATTCCAAATCTTTGATAGCCAAAGTAATTTGGTATACCTTTCTCAGTTAGTTCGGCAGAGGTTTCGCGCAGTCTCTTATCAACTTCTTCTCCACTTAAATTTATATCTCTTATAGTTATCATAAAACGATTTCCAAAGGCATTTCCTAGAGTTATTCTTCCTCTTGCTTTTTTAAAATTATATAGTTTTATATCTTTGATGTTGATTTCCTCTAGCTTCTTAATATCAATGCGCCATGCGGACACCCACTGCCTACTTAATGCTCTTTTATCTTTTGTTCCGGCAAAACCAAAGCGCTTATATGAAACGCGTAAAGCGCGAGAGATAGCTTTTATTGCCCTATGGGTTTCCCAGTTTTTTTTCTCTAGAATAAAATAGGTATACTCTCCATTTGTGTCTTCTTCAATTTTTTTGGGAATTTCCTCTACGCAGAAATCTTCAACTATAGTTCTTAATTTTCCTCCAATTCCTTTTGTATCTGTTATGAAAAATTCTAAACCAACTTCTTGATCAAGGACGAAAGGACTTTTCATTTTAGTAATCTTAGATGGCCTGTTACTTTATCGATAAGATCATTTGGGGCAGGTCCTATCCCAATTGAAGTAGTTGTGCCAGGTTCAAGCTCTGTTAATCCAGCATCTTCCACTAAATAACAGGGGAGATCTAATCCCCTCGAAGATTCCAACAGTTGAAAGAGTTCCTTCTCCCCTTTAACTTCTACTACAACTTTCTTTTGGCCTTCTCTCTTCCAGGCTTTATACCACTCTTGTTTTCTTTCCATCGCAATTTCTGCGCTTCCAAGAGAAGCATGTGCTACTTGAGAGCAAGTTTTACCCCTGCTCATTTTTAGATCTAGTCTGACTGCGATAACTTGCTTGTACTCCATCCTTTCCTCCTATAATAGTATACTCCAAGTAGGATACCTATAACTAATATAAGAGATACTAAAACACTTTTGAAACGTATGCCAAAGGGCGTATAGTTAAGTATAAGCCCTATGAGAGGCACTAGAGCAATACTTAATCCAAAGCTTAAGGTTATTCTTTCAAGGGTATCTATAGAGTCTTCTATTGATATCGCATTAGAGATGCCTCCAGTTAAATCAATAATTGTTTTATCAGGAGTGATTTTAACTTCTGATGACTTTTCAGTTACAATTAGTGTGTCAGCACTCTCTACTTCATCTACCGAGGTTTCAATTTTTTCACTTCTTGTGTCATATATCTTCAATTTGTATTTACTTTTTACAATATCCAGTAGGTCCTCATATTCCTCTTGACTTCCAATAAAACAGACTTCTGATGGGTTTTTTTCTTCTAATATCTTCAGGATCTCTTCATACACCTCCCGCCTGGTAATAGGCCATAATGCAAGAGTTAGCACAAATCCGGGTATAAACATGACAAAAAAGAAGCCTAAGAGAATTCTAAGAAGATATAGTAGCTCCATACGTATGCCTTATAGGTTCTTGCTTTTTATAATTTAACTTCCTACAATAGTTTTTTTAATTCTCAGGATTTATAAGGAGCCCATGGAGTTATTAGAAGCGCTTATAGTGGGAGTCATACAAGGGATAACCGAGTGGTTGCCTATTAGTAGTGAGGGAGTGATATCATTAGTTCTCATAAATTTTTTCTCAAAACCGTTTTCAGAGGCAGTTACATTTTCTCTTTGGTTGCATACGGGCACGCTTTTAGCTGCTACACTATACTTCAAGAGTGACCTTATAAGGCTTATAAGTAGTGCTGGAAATTACTTGAATGATATACGAGGAGCACCTACCGAAGAAAGTAGGCTGATAAGCTTTCTTATTGTTTCTACTTTTTTTACAGGCATTTTAGGGTTGCCGATATTCATTTTTGGGATTGAAAAAGTAGAGTTTTCCTCAAATTATGCTACAGCTCTAATAGGAGTATTATTGATAATAACAGGACTTATTCAAAAATTCTCAAGAGATTTTCTGGGCCATAGGATTAATGCAACTATTGGCGATGGGATACTTGCTGGAAGTCTACAGGCTTTGGCGATATTTCCCGGCTTAAGCAGATCAGGATTAACTATATCAGCCTTATTACTTAGGGGATTTAATGCTAAAACCGCTCTTAGGCTTAGCTTTTTAATGAGTATACCGGCAGTACTCATGGCAGAAGCGGCGTTATTAATATTGAAAAAGACAGTGGTAGATATTAGCATGCTTGTGGCGATGGTAGCTTCTTTTACATTTGGCTATTTTACAATACATACTTTTATGAAGGTGGCTGAAAAAATAAATTTCTCAAGCTTTTGCATAGGCCTTGGATTTCTAACATTAGCTTCACTTATGCTGTAAATTTTATATACTATTGTTAAAAACTCATTGGGTGGCACATTATGAACTATGATGTAATAATAGTTGGCGGAGGTCCTGCAGGGCTAATAACAGCTAAAGAAGTAGCTAGTGCGGGATATGAAGTATGTGTTATTGAGGAGCATCAAGAGATAGGGTATCCTACAAAGTGTTCTGGTTTATTCAGTGTATCTGGACTAGAATATCTCGGTCTCAACTTGGAGCCGCATTTAATATCCGCTACGATTAGAGGAGGCAGATTCTATTCTCCCTCGGGTAAAGAGATTACAGCCTATTCTGACGTAGAAAGGGCTAGAGTAGTGGAAAGAAAATTGTTTGACAAGTTCTTAGCTAGGGAAGCGGCGAGAAAAGGCGCTGAGATAAAACTTAAAACCAGGGCAAAGGGAATGAGTATTAGGGATGGCGTTAATATAAGGGTAAAAGGCGTTGAAGGAGAAGCCGACCTTAGGGCTTCACTTCTGGTAGGTGCTGATGGGGTGAAGTCAAATGTCGCAAGATGGAACGGTATAAAAACTCCATCGAAGATTGTTGCTGCAGCGCAGATTGAAGTAGATGATGTTGATATTGAGAATGATATCGCTGAGGTTTATTTTGGTAGGGCATATGCTCCAGAGTTCTACGGGTGGATATTACCTAAGGGGGATGTTTATGAAGTAGGAGTGGGTGTAGGGAGAGCTGATGGTAGAGGGCCTATAGAATATCTGAATAATTTCATAAAAAACCATCCGATAGCAAAAAATAAGATTCAGAGTAGCAGCATATTAGAGGTTAACTTGGGCGCTATACCTGTTGATTATCCAGTTCAAACAGTTAGGGACAGGGTATTACTAGTGGGCGATGCGGCAGGGCATACAAAAGCTACTACTGGGGGGGGAGTGATTACTGGGGGGATAGCTGCTAAAATAGCGGGTAATGCATGTGTAAAGGCACTTGAAAATGAAAACTATTCCGAGAATTTTCTACGCAGGGAATATGAGCGCAAGTGGAAGGATGAGATTGGGCATGAGTTAAAAGTTCATGCTTCCCTGAGGAAACTTTTTGACTCTATGAGTGATGACGATTTAGATGTACTCTTTGAGGTAGCGATAGAAGAGAAAATAAGCGACCTTATGGTAAAGTATAGGGATACAGATAGGCCCTCAGAATTTGTAGCTGAGATATTAAAAAAAGATAGAGTAGTTGAAGTTATTCAAAGATTTTTAGATGTAGAGAGCTTAATGTAATGTTTCAATCATTTGCCCTTCCTTTAATTCAAGATCCGGGTATGGAAATTTTTCTTTTCCTTTTTCGATTACTTTAATAACAGCGAAGTCCAACTCCTCTATTTTTTTCCCAGCTAATGTAGAGTCAACAGCTATAAGTTTTCTTTCCCAAAATCCCTGTGTAAAATCTTGGGAACTTACTTTAAGTTCTCCTCTTTCATAGATATCTGACAGGATTGATACTATCTTTTCGCCTGTAGTGCCATCACCGAAAGGGTTCTTTGTTTTTTTCATCTTAGAATATAATTCCTTATTTTTAAGCACTGAGTTAATTTTATCAATTATCCTTTCAGGAGTAACTCCCGCGAGGATATTCCCACCAGCCGCTACTGTTTCTGGTCTCTCAGTTGTAGTCCGTAGGGTAATACAAGGGATATGTAAGGTTATTGCTTCCTCTTGTATTCCTCCACTATCGGTCAATATGAGCTTAGCTCCGTTCATAAGCAGAAGGAAATTTAGGTATCCTAAAGGTTCAATCATCCGGATATTTTCAAGCTTTAGTTTGAACTCTTTCAGCTTTTTTTTAGTTCTAGGATGTACAGGGAATATTATAGGTAGCTCTATTTTTTCTAGGGCTTCTATTATTCCCTTTAACCTTCGATATTGGTCAACATTTTCAGCTCGATGTAGAGTTAAGACTAAATATTCTTTGTCACTTTTTTTCTGAGACGATTTTTTTCTTTTGGCGAGTTCGAGATTCTGAAGTGTTGCATCCACAATCGTGTTACCCACTATATGTATTTTATTAGGAGGTATCCCCTCGTTAAGAAGGTTCAGTCCAGACTTCTCTGTGGGAGCAAATAATATTTCGGAGCAGTGATCAGCTAGAATTCTATTTATTTCTTCAGGCATAGTCCTATCAAAGCTTCTCAATCCAGCTTCCACATGAGCTACCGGTATATGTATTTTAACGGCGGCGATAGAAGCGCTTAATACGGAATTTGTATCGCCCTCTACAATAACCACGTCTGGCCTCGTTTTTAACATCAAATTCTCTAACTCTATCATTGCGTGTGAGGTCTGGTATGCTTGAGTTCCTGAGCCAACTTTTATGTTATAGTCAGGCTCTTTCAGATCTAATTCTTTTATAAACACGTTGAATAGGTTCCAGTCATAATGTTGGCCGGTAGTAACAAAGGAATACTCTATTCCATAACTCTCAAGAGCTCTTATAACCGGAGAAAGCTTTATCACTTCTGGCCGGGTTGAGGCCACTACCATTGGTTGCATGGAGAAACTTTTCGGCACAATTTTAATATATGTTTATCGATTATTTTTGCAATAAGCTGATAGGATGGAATACGTTAGACTCTCATGGGATGACATTGTTGAAGATTGTAAGAAGATCGCCCGGCATATTAAGGAAAAAAATATAGATTTTGATATAATAGTGGGGATCGCTCGTGGAGGATGGGTTCCCGCAAGGATACTATCAGACTTATTGGATAATGATGAGATATATACAGTCAGAGTTAAGTTTTACAAGTCGATCGGGGAGACAGATGATAAGCCTCTCATCTTGCACCCTACGCAGTTTAATGTGTCCGGGAAAAAAATATTGCTCGTTGACGATATAGCAGATACTGGTAGGAGCCTAGAAGTAGTCATACGACATCTTAAAGAAAGAGGATCTGGGAAGTTGTATGTAGTAACTCTAGTTAAAAAGCCTCACTCGCAGTTTCAGCCTGATTTTTATGTTGAAGAAACGAAAAAATGGGTGATATTCCCTTGGGAAGTTTATGAGACTATTAGGCAGATCAGGAGGAAGTCAAATTCTGAAGCCGATTTTGAAAAAGAGATTAGAAAAGCCGGTATCACAAAGGAGGAAGTCGATTTTATAAACGTTAGAAACCCTTCTTCAAATCTATGGACATAGAGGAAAGGATAAAGGAGATTGAAGAAGAGATAAGGAAGACTCCCTATAATAAAGCGACTCAACATCATATCGGCAAGCTAAAGGCTAAGTTAGCGAGGCTTAAAGAGGAAGCTTCAAAAAGGAGCGAAAAAAAAGGTGGAAGCGGGTTCTCTATAAAGAAAACAGGAGACGCTACAGTTGTTTTAGTCGGGTTCCCATCAGTGGGTAAATCTACCCTGATTAATAAGCTTACAAATGTGCATTCCGAGGTAGGGGTGTATGATTTCACGACCCTTGAAGTTATCCCTGGCCTGATGGTTTATAATGGAGCAAAAATACAGATTTTGGATCTTCCTGGAATAATTCAAGGTGCATCTTTGGGAAGAGGGAGAGGTAAAGAGATACTCTCTATTGTTAGAAACGCAGACCTTCTTATGATACTAATCGATGTATTTAATCTTCATCAGTATAAAATAATAAAGAAGGAGCTATGGGAGGCGGGTGTAAGATTAGATGAAAAACCGCCCCTTATTAAGCTTATCAAAAAAGATAGGGGTGGGATCACCATCAGTTCAACAGTTAAACTCACAAAAATAAGTGAAAGAGAAATTAAGGGGGCCTTGATGGAATTCAAAATCCACAACGCTGATGTTGTGATAAGAGAAGACTTAACATTAGAGAGATTTATAGATGCGTTAGCGGGCAATAGGGTCTATCTGCCTTCAATATTAGTACTAAATAAGATTGATCTTGTAAGAGAGGAATATCTTAGAGAAATCGAGAAAGAGCTAATGCGGGAGTATATTCCAATATCTGCAAAGAATGGCACAAACATTGAGAGGTTAAAGCGATGCATATACGAAAAGCTCAACTTTATAAGAGTTTATATGAAACCGCAGGGAAGAAAAGCAGATCTGGAAGAGCCTATGATAGTAGTTCGAGGGGCAACAGTCGGTGATATATGTGAAAGAATCCATAAGAATCTAAAGAAGAATTTTAGGTATGCAAAAGTCTGGGGAAACTCGAGTAGATTTAGTGGACAGAGAGTGGGACTGGATCATGTAGTCGAGGATGGAGATATAATATCTATAATCTCTAGAAAATAGTTTCAGGTATACATTACACCGGCTTCTCTCTTACCCTCTTCGTATTTGCTCAGAACTTTCATTACAGCTCTCTCAAAATCAAAGAAGGATACTTCCTCCCTTCCTTCTCTTATAGCGAACATACCCGCTTCGGTGCAAATTGCCTTTATATCAGCTCCTGAAGACCCTTCGGTCCGCACCGCTAAAGCATCTATGTCGATATCGTCTGTAAGATTCATTGCTCGAGTATGGATCTTGAATATCTCTTTTCTACTTTCTTTGTCTGGGAGGGGTATCTCAATTAATCTGTCAAATCTCCCCGGTCTCAGTATGGCTGGGTCGAGTATATCCGGCCTGTTCGTTGCACCTATTATCTTCACGTCACCTCTAGGATCAAAACCATCCATTTCTGCTAGGAACTGCATTAAAGTGCGCTGTACTTCCCGATCTCCGCTGGTAGCGGAGTCCAAACGCTTGGCTCCTATAGCGTCCAGCTCATCAACAAAGATAATACTCGGAGCCTGCTCACGTGCCATTTTAAATAGTTCCCTAACTAGTCTTGCACCTTCCCCTATATACTTCCTCACCAGTTCTGAGCCTATGAGTTTAATGAAAACAGAGTTGGTCTCGCTAGCAACAGCTTTAGCAAGAAGGGTCTTTCCAGTACCTGGAGGACCGTAAAGTAACACACCTTTAGGCGGTTCTATCCCCACTTTTTTGAAAGCGTCGGGTCTTAGCAGTGGGAGTTCAACAGTTTCTTTTATCTCTTCGATCTGGGCATGCAGTCCTCCTATATCATTATAGGTTACATTTGGCTTCTTCTCAATTTCCATAGCGAGTACCGCGGGGTCTTTTTCTACAGGGAGAATATCTACTACGGCTAAGGATTGTTGGTTAAGAGCGACTCTTGCGCCTGCAACAAGGTTTTCCCTATCTATGAACTGAGAGGTATTTACGACGAAATGAGGCCCAGATGAACTCTTAACTACAACTTTTCCATTCTCAAGGATATCCACGATATTTCCAATAATTAGTGGAGTTGTCCGCATCCGTTCTATCTCGCTTCTTAACCGCCTGATTTCCCTCTCCATCTGTATCTTCTCATTTTCTAGCTGGCGTTTCTTTTCTTCAAGCCATTTTATTCTCTGCGCATAACTCGTTCTAAGTCTATTATTCTCGTTAGATAATTGAACGCATTCTTTTTCTAACTCTCTGACTCTATTAAGAAGATACTTTGACATTTCGCTATTTTTGTCTTCAGCCATTTCTATCTCTAATCACCCCTCGTTTCCCTTAGCTATATATAGCTTTCTTACCATTTAAAATAATATGGAATGTGAGGTTTGTGGCCGACCTATTGGAAAACCCCATATTGTAATAATTGAAGGGGCTGAAATGAAAGTCTGCAGCCATTGTGCTAGATTTGGATCTCCATCTGAGAAAAAGGCTTCTATAAGAAAAACTAGGAGAGCATCGAGTTCCTGGATACCCTATACAAAACCAATAGAAGCACCCGAGTTTGTTGAAAACTATGGGGAGATTATAAGGAAGGCGAGAGAAGCTATGAGTCTAACACGGGAGAAACTAGGTGAGAAGATAAGTGTTAAAGAATCAGTTATAGCTAGGTTAGAAACTGAGAAAATGCAGCCAAATGTAAAGTTAGCTAAGAAGCTTGAAAAAGCCCTTAATATAAAGTTATTTGAAGAAACTCATGAAGAAGATATAAAAACTCAGAAAGCGACTAAAGAGGAGTTAACTCTTGGAGACATTGTCAAAATAAAGAAGAAAAGTTGACGTCTCTGAGTTTCTCTGGAAAATAATTGAAATCCCGGTAGAAGTTTTTTTCTTATAGAGTTTATAATGCCATGCTTATGATGTCTGAAATGTCAAAAATACTGACATCGGGATAGTTCTTTGCTTTTCCTATTTCTAGCATCATGACGCATGCGGGGCATGAGGTTGCTATAACTGATGCTCCGGTGTCCATGAGTTCTTTTACTCTATATTCTGCAACTCCTTTGGCGATATCAGGGCATATGATTTCTGGTCCTCCTCCACCATCGCATCTGGTTAGATTACCTGTGGCTTCGGGTTCTCTTAAGTTGAGACCCTTAATGCTTCTAAGGAGCGTTCTAACCTCTTTTGTTACACCCATATACCTCGCGAGGTAGCAAGGATCATGCCATGCGATATCCATTTCGTTATCTAGCTTTAGTTCTATTCCTTGTCTATCAACTTCTTCTGCTACTACTTCCACGAAATGCTTTACTTTTATATCGAAGCCTGGAATAAACTCTGGATAATAGTTTTTGAATACTCCTCCACAAATTGGGTTAAGGGTAATTATCTCTTCAACTCCTCTTTCTTTTAGATTTTTATAAACTTCTCTTGCATTGCTTTCAAAAGAGTCGAAGTCTCCATAAGTATAAAAAGAGGACCCACAGCATGGTTCATCCTCACCTAAATATCCAAATTCGATACCTAATTTTTTCAAGACTTTCGCAGAGTTTCTCAAAGAATTAATGTATTTTTCGTTGTTCTTTGAAGTGCCTTTTAATAGCTTCGCCGATACTCTATCGAGTTTTACTGCCTCGAGTATGCCTGTAAGTTTTGATAGGCGTTCCATAGTCATCCCAAACTTTTCTAGAGAATCTGAAATCTTGAGAATAGTCTCTCCATAACCCATCAAAGGATTCATACACGAAGCAAAGAAAATCCTTTTACCTTTCTTCTTTAGATCAAGTCCTTCAGCCCACTTTGCCCTTTCTTTTTTAGCAACACCGAACGGGTTACCCGTCTTTTTGACATTATTATTCACAGTTTCAGCAGATTTCCCCATAGTATATCCTTTTTTCCTAAGCTCATATCGGAGCACTTTTACTGCGCCTCCAGGGTCTACCCGTGCATTAAACTTTTCAGGAAGATTGCTTGGAGGACATCTCTCCTTACAATATCTGCATCCAAAGCACCAGGATATCCTGTCTAGAAGTTGTTGCGAAGGTTTCACCACTCCTTCTCTATATGCCTGTATTACCTCCATTACGCCTTTAGGTGAAGCACTTTCAACCTTCCGCGCCATATACCAAGGACATTCATCTCTACAAAATCCGCATCTACAAGTATTGCAAATCAGAAGATCTTTATCAAAGTAATCAAGATTCAAAGCCATTAGACTCCCTCCATTTCATCTAGACTAAGAATTCCAGGATTTAAAATGCCATTAGGGTCCAGAGCTTTTTTTATCTCATAAATAGTACGGAGCTCTGGAGTAGAATATTCCTTCTTCAGTAGAGAAAGCCCATGCCTCCCAACTCCTCTCTTATCATATCCTAGGCAGTTAGATATTGAGCCCCCCATCTTAATCGCGGCCTCAACGATTTCATTAGCGCACTTCATATACTTATCCCAGTTGTCTTCGTCGGTCTCATCAACAGCGTACATGATAGCGGAAAGCGTTGAGGTTTGATCGTAAATCCATGCCTCCCCTCCCCAGTCATCGAATCCATATTTGGCTACGATTTGGTGATACTTTTTAAGAGCTTTAGCGAGATCAGTCATTTTAACCGTCGGGTCTTCATAGTGCCATCTTGCTGCAGGCTTACCGGTGGCTATCATCCTCGGGTAAACATCGAAGCGGTTTTCCCATTCTGCATCAGCCTCCTCAGGCCCCATATCTTGTCCGCCATACTCTTCCCAAAATTTCTCCGCTTTCTTTCTAGTGTAATCTACTACTTCTCTATCCCCCATGAAACCTATTAAGACCGCTCCGCCGTATACTTCTGAGCCATAGATTTGACTTGCTTTTTCCATGTATTCCCTGTCGAAAGCAGTATACGTAAATATCCCTGGTAGCATGGCTCTCTGGATTTTTAATATGGCTTTAAGTGTGCTTTCAAAATCTGGAAATGTTACAACATGGATTTCCTCAACCTCAGGGATTGGGATTGTCTTCAAAGTTGCAGCGGTTTTTACTCCAAGGCTGCCGAAGTCTCCTACAAATAAATGACAGAGGTCATAGCCCACTGAATTTTTAGACAGATTCGTAATAGCTGAATTCCGACCCGCTCTAATCACTTCGCCATCAGCTAATACGACTTCTAATCCTAGTATTTCGTCGATAAGCGCGCCCATTACTCCCTGTCTATAATTCACGCCTGAAGTTGAAAGAGCGCCTCCAATAGTAGAAGATGGAGAGCTTCCTGGCTCATGGGGACCCATTAGCCCATGTTTTTCCAGTTCTTTAATTAAGCGTAAATTGGTAATTCCAGGCTGGACTACGACATAGAGATTATCTTTGTTTACTTCTAGTATTTTATCCATTTTTTTCATGTCTAGAAGAATGCCGCCATATTTAGGCACGCATCCACCAGACATGCCCGTTCCTCCTCCTTTTTGAGTAACAGGGATTTTTAACTCATTTGCTATCTTAAGGATCTCTGAGACATGACTAGTGGAGATAGGAGTTATAACAACGTCTGGAATGAATCTAAATTTCTCAGACCATTTGTACGGGCAGTTGTCTCTACCGTATGGAACCAAGTCCTCCTTATTTGTAAAAACATTCTCCTCCCCCGCCACATCAATTAGCTTTTTAATGTCAGTCTGTGATAGCTTTCCATATCCCATTTTCATCCCATTGTCCAAGTTTTAAAGAATTAACTATTAATTTTCTGAAATCGGTATATAACAATTACTGTAAACATGTTAAACATGTTTTGGACTACAAATAGCAGATATAAAAAAAGGTGCGGATAAGTTACCTTATCGCAAAGCCTTTCCGCCATTTAGAAGAACTAAGGCTCTCTGCCAATGGAATAAGAAATCAGCTCCACGCTTGGTTATAGAATATCTATCATCCTTCTTTATCAAGAGTCCAGAATCCGTCAGAAAACTTAATAGCCTGTTTAGCTGTCTCAAATGTATTTTAGCAGATACGAAGAGATTCACGATTGATATCTCGCTCCTAGCTAAATGGAGTATTTTAGCTATCATATCCAACTCGGTAGCATCTTCTCCGCTTATTCCCCTATCTCTAAGTATCCTACGCAGCCTACCATACTCCATAAAATGAGTTTCAGCTAATTGAGAATCCAAGACATCTGAATACCTATACCCTCTGCCATAGTCTGCTAGAAATTCTTTAGAGGGTCCACTAGTAATCTTTTCAGAAAGATACTGCCTCCACTTTTCTGCCTTTATTCTCAACTCCTCTAATTCTTCGTCCGTCAATGGTGGTGGCATTCTTACCCCCTCTTTTAAAGGCTTACTCATTATTCTATATAAATCATTTGGTTTTACCTTTATTAATACTATTTATACCTACATATGTGATTTTCTTTGCTTTCGGTAACCTTTCTTTACTCAAAGATGTTGCCAGATGTCCAAATGAGGCTGCCGGAGTACAGAATATCCTTGAGTAGGGTGGGGGTAACAAAGGTAAGAAAGTTGCTGGAAATACCTACTAGAGGTAGGAGGCCGATTATTTTACTTGCTGATCTTAAATGCTTCGTGGATCTCCCTCCCTCACAGAAAGGCACGCACATGTCGAGAAATTTAGAGGCTATAAACGAGTTGCTTGAGGAGATTACTAAAAAACCTGTATATGAGCTAGAGGGGCTTTGTGAAGATATAGTGCTTGAAATTCTAAAGAGGCATGATTATGCTAGTAAGTGCGAGGTAGAAATGGAAAGTGAGCTTATGGTGATAGGTAAGACACCGTCTAACCGGAAAGAACAAGAGTTTGTTAAAATAATAGCTAGAGCAAACGCTTATAGAAATAAGGATATTAGTGTTGAAAAGGAGGTTGGAGCAGAGATACGGGGTATTTTACTTCATCCTCATTGGGATAAGACTATGATAGGCAGTCCGCAGAAGGCTCGGGCTTCTTTAGTTGTTCAGACTCCAAAGGCATGGATAGTCAAGATACAGGATATAATAAATATTTTAGAAGAATCGATGAGTTCTAAATCTTATGGCTATTTAACAGAAGAAGAAGAAAAGGCAGCTATGAGGAAGGCTCTCGCTTCTCCAAAGTCTACGAGCGCAGTCGTTTCGGAGATCTTAGCGAGAGCGGTTGAGAAATTTGATCTGCCTGATGAAATGAGGGTTTCTGCTAAATGCATAGCTGAGGGAACCCTCTTCACTAGCAACTCCTACTGTGAGAGAGTTACTACATTCGGCAAACTCAAGGCTCAGATTAAAACCTGAGAAACAGTTAGCACTATTATAATCGCTAGTATAGCGTATAATATCTTCCTAGAGTCGATACCTCGGATATTCTCATAAATCTTCTTATTTAGGGGTTTCTCTACTTTTCTTCCTACTTCCGCTTTTTCTTTTGAGTGGAAGGGCTCATAGATCCATTTCTCTGGCATTTTGCTTCTTTCTTCTTTAAACCTTTGCAATCCATAGCATTCATGGTTTTCTGGTAGACGGTGTTCTCCACAGAACTGTTCTCCACAGAACTTGCATTTGAAAGGCATGGTTTCTTTAACGCCACAATATGAGCATGTTCCCATTTTTATCCACCATATAGCTCTTTTCTTTTAGCTTCTAATGGATCATCCTCCAACCCTAAGTATCCTGCAGCTGTTACAATCTTCTTATCCAGTTTTTTAGCTACTTCTAGGACGTCCTGTATTTTCTCTTTCCACTGTAAATCTCTTAGGAGATGATGGTCTACTATTAGTTCTCCCATATTTGTATCTTTCAACAATTTTATTATATTTTTGATTGTTGCTTCAAGGCTTATCCTAGAATAGCGGTATCCTAACATATATGACATGGGACCGTCTAGATAAACTATATCAGGCTTTTCGTTTTCTATAAACTTTATCTGGTCTTCAATACTCGGGCCCTCTACATCTGAAGTGAATAGGAAACATAGGTCTCCATCATTTACAGAAACTTCCGTTACATATCCGAGCCTTTTATTTGTACCATGAAAAACGGGATCACTAAATTTCAATCTAACATCCTTGAAGATGTACTCTCTGCCATCTGAATATTCCATACTCTCCGGCAAACCTGCGATCTTCTCTAAAAAATATCGTGCTCTTTCCTTTTGGCTGTAGTTGATTTTTTTTGTAGGATGCTTTATAAATAGGCGTTTGTTTCTGTATAACTCTGGAGCTTCTGGTTCGTAGTGATCGTAGTGGTAATGGGTTATAATAATGATATCAACTTTCATGGCGAATTTCCGTATAATTTCCCAGTGCTCTTCCATTCTTTTTAGTTCGAGAGGATGTGGCGGTAGTCCATATCTTCTGGGTCCAAGAGCTACTCCTGGGTCTATGAATATACTACACTGCTTGGTTTTAATTAAGGTGGCCATAGATCTGGTTCCAAGGGAATCAGCCGCGATTGGATATATCTCCATAGATTTATATTAATTTCAAAGATAAATTAATTTTCAGTATTAAAAGGCAGAAGATATGCTCAACTTCCTTATTGTATATTGGAAAATTAATTAAGAGATAAGAGCAGATATACAGTAGGAGGCTTGTCTGTGAAGAAAGTCACAGTAATCGCTGAATTCTCAATTATCCCGGTGGGTACGGGGGATACTAGTATAGGTAACTATGTCGCTGAAGCAATAAAGGTTTTAGAGAAAGAAGGGCTGGACATTGAAGTCACTCCCATGGGAACGATAATAGAATCCGAGAACTTATCGGATATTCTAAGGGCAGTGGAGAGGGCTCACCAGGCTCTTGTAAATAAAGGCATTAGGAGAGTAGTCTCTACCTTAAAAATAGATGATAGACGAGACAAGCCAAGGAGGAAGGAAGATAAGGTTAAGAGAGTAAAGATAGGGAGGTGAATCTATGCCTCTTTATGTAAGACTAATAAGTTTTACCGAACAAGGGATTAAGAACATTAGGAACTTGAAAAGAATGTATGAAGAGGCAAACGCTGTTTTAGAGAGGGAGGGAGTAAGGATACTGGAAACATATGCAACGTTGGGGGAATATGATATGGTAAGTGTGATTGAGGCTCCGGATGATAAGACGGCGATGAGGACTAGTGCGCTTATAGGAGCTACCGGTACCATGAAAATAGAAACTCTGCCGGCTACTCCAATTGAGGAATTTATAAAGGCTTTAGAATGATTAAGTTATAAGAAGATGTTCTTTTTTTTCTTTAAGGGCATTCCTCAACTCTAGGGCGATTCTCTTTCCCATGCTCATATTACAACCGTACTGCACATAGCTGTAGGGGGAGCCATTCATGAAAGGGTTAGTACCTGCAACAATCCTAGCTGAGATTTCAAAAGCAAAAAACTCGAGATGATGAGTCACCATTGTTTCTAGGCAGAAAGGCCCAAGCATTCCAGGAGGAGCAATTTCTTTTGATACGGCCACTATATCGTCTCCCATCCTAAAAATCTTAGCGAGCAATGACTCTCTGGCTACTACAGGAGCGTTTCCCACCACTACATAGCTAGGTTCGATGTAAACGTTACTCTGATCTATCGCTGGGATCCGTGTTAAACCATCGATATTTGCTTCCCATCTTCTATCAATACCGAAAAGCTCTACCGTATCATTGAGAGGGGAATAAAAGTATGAAAGATACATATTTGCTCCCATTACATACTCTTGAATGGTTACGTTATCCAAATCCTCTTTGGTTATCCTCTTCTTTTTCAGCATCTCTCTAGACTTCCTAAGAAACTCTCCGTAGTTTTGTACTAGGAAATAGCCTCGTCCACCTTTTGCTCCAGGAAACTTAACTATAGAAAGGCAAGATATCTCTCTAGGGTCCTTTGTTTCTTTTGGCATCTTTATATTTGCTTTACTCAGCCACTGCCGCTCTAGATTTCTGTCAGACTCCCACCTTAAGATTTTTCTATTTCCAAATAGGGGGACAGGAAGACGGTTTTCAATAGCATCTACCCCCACATACGCTATCAAAGAGCCATGAGGCACTATTATTGAATTTCTCTTTCGGAGTTCGTTGATTATCTCGTCTCTTAGAAGTTCTAGATAGTCTTTAACCACGATAATGTGATCGGCTACTCCAAATCTTTCATATATTACTTCTCTCCCCTTTTTGCATATGGCCAATGTGTTAAACCCTAGTTCTCTACCGCCTTTAAGTATCTGGAGCGCAGAATGGCTACCTATGGTAGCGATAGTTAAATTATCCTTGTCATATTCTTCAAATATTTCATGCATCTCTGAAGGTTCTATCATGCGTCATCCTCGGCGAAGTTCATATTTTGTGGTGTCTTATATATAATTTAAGGTTTCAAATTTAGGTTACGACCTCTTCTAGCCTTTCTTCTTTTTTGGCGGTAGTAATCTCCATCATAACTAGATCCATAGGGTCCTCTATTTTTCTGCCATGTTTAAGGGTTAAGTTCCTCATCTCAGGTGAAGTAGGCCCCATCACAGGATCTCCAGGTACACGAGGGCTTACATCGAAAACTACGAACTCAAGTTTTCCATCAGGATTATAACCTATCGCTCCTTGTAGTGCGAAGGGTCCAATCATTTTTGGCGGATACTCTTCCTCCACTATCCGTCTGAAACGATAGGCCGCATCATAGACTAGCGGCTGTTTAGATTCCCGCATAGTAACTCCGAAGTGCCCGATTTCCTCGTTTTTCACAGGCACATTTATTTTAAGCTGATCTTTCGCAGGTAAATTGAGAAATCCCTGAAGGTTTACTTGACGGCGATCACTGAATCCTACAAGATCAAAGTCCCCAAAAATATCTTCCAACGCATATCCGTGGAAATTAGCGTTGAACCTCGCTCCCAGTACATATTCCTCTATGCGTCTGTTTTTCAGGGTTTCCTCGCTTATAACACCTTTCTCGAGAAGCTCTTTTTCTTGTTTATAGTAATCCTCAGGCGAGGAAGCATAGAAAAAAGCTCTTTCTAGAACATTTTGGGCCTGCTGGACTTTAACTATACAAAGTCTATCAATTTCTTCCGGACTCTTAAACTCTTTAGGAACCCTAATACCTGCTTTTTTCATAAGATAATACTGCCCTCTTTCATCTGCCCTATCCTCTGCCCGGAGAATAAACCGATTCCCATAAAGTGGGACCATAAAATCGTTTTCTATTCCGTCATATCCTACATAAACCGAGAAGGATCGATTTGGGATGAATATAGTGTTTAGCTCTCTAAGTTTCTCCTGGACTTCCTCATTTAACATGTCCCGAAATTTTGGTACTTTTATCACTTCATCATATAGATGCTTATGGTATTTGGTATAGAACCAATCTCTTCCTTCTTGAACTATTATAACAGTTTTTAAGCCCGCCACTTTTGCAGCCATTCCCACCTCTTTAGCAGAGTGAGAGCCAAAAATACCAATTGTTATATCCTCATATTCTCCCGCTATTTTTTGAATTTCTTCTCTGCGTATCATGGTAAACCCCCTTTTTTATTTGGATATCTTTCACTAAAAGATTTATGAAGATATAATATTTTGTACTAGTAGGTTCATTGAAAATGAGTAAAAGTGAGGGTTTTTGGAAACTAGTTGTCTTTGGTATACTAATTGGAGTAGCGAGCAGCTTACTCACTGCCGGGATTTTTTTTACGTGGGGTGACCGGTTATATGAAAAAACTCCTCCTATCCTAGAGCAAAAAGTTATACTAGTAAATGAATCGCTATCCCAGGAAGCTATTGTATCAGCTATATTCGAACAAGTTAAAGATTCAGTTGTCCACATAGTGTCTGTTGGGGAATTTGAAAACATATTCGGTATAAAAGAAAAAAGTGAGCGGACTGGTTCAGGCATGATAATTGACTCCTCTGGTTTAATACTAACTAACCAGCATGTGGTGGAAGATGCGGATGAAGTTAGAGTAATTCTTTCAAACGGAGATGAATGGAAAGCAGAGGTTATAGGAGCAGATCTGGTAACAGACACAGCGGTTCTTAAGATAGATCCATCATATGATCTAAAGCCGGTGATATTAGGAGATTCGGATAATATAGTCCCTGGTCAGATATCTATTGCAGTAGGTAATCCTTATGTGCTAGAAAATACTATAACAGTGGGAGTAATAAGTGCAGTAAATAGAACACTCTCAAATGATGGTTATAAGATTTATGGAGTCATTCAAACGGATGCCGCAATCAACCCCGGTAACAGTGGGGGGCCTCTTTTAAATTCTAAGGGTGAAGTGATTGGTATAACGAGTGCAATTTTCACAGTCTCAGGGGGATTCCAAGGAATCGGCTTCGCTATACCAATAAACACAGCTAAGCAAGTTGCAGAAGAGCTTATAGAGAGGGGTAAAGTAATACGCCCATGGCTGGGCATAACTGGAAGGGACTTAACTGAAGAACTTTCAGAAACGTTAGGTATCCCAATAACTTCTGGTGCTTTAGTAATAGAAGTTGAACCTGGGGGCCCTGCATATAAGGCGGGTCTAAAGGGCACTGAGTCATCTCCGTTTGAAGAAGATTTCATTTTGGGCGATGTAATAGTTGAGATAGCAGGCGAGAAGATAAGTAGTATGGACGATCTTATAGAAGTATTATTTAAAAAGCAAGTGGGGGAGAGAATAGAGATAAAATATTGGAGAGAGGGCGAAATATATACTACTGAAGTGATTTTAGGAGAAAGGCCTAAATGATCCTCTCTACTAGAAAGTCGTAGGTCCTTGTACCCCTACCGATTTGGATGAATTCCTCTAGGTCTTCTTGGGTATCAAGGTCAAGGGAAATGCGAGGAGACTCGTAGATATAAGGTGTAATATTCTTAGATTTTGCTTCCTCTAGGTGGTCTAAAAAACTGTTTGAAGTGAATTTTTCCTCAATAATATCAGGAGGACGCCTAAATAGGATACCTGTTCCGTTTCTTTTAGCAGGAGATATTATAAGTGGATGAATTTTTCCAAGGGAAAGTATTTCTTGAATAATATATGGCGATATGAGAGGGATGTCCGCAGGTACAAATAAGGTAGCCTCTGCCTTTTTTTTAATTGCATATTTGGTAGCAACCTTAACAGCTTCGTTTAAATCTTTTTTTTCCTTTTCTAGCAGGAAATCATAACGATAACCTTTAAGGTTTCCTATACTTGGCTCCGGACTAATTATTATAATCTTTAGATTTTTCAACGCGTCTAATACATCTTTTAGCATACATATTACGAGGGCCTTCCTCTCTACCGGAGTTAACACGTGGGATAGTCTACTTTTTGCTTCCGATAATTTATTCACAGGCACTATAGCAAAGATGTTCATAATTTCACTTGTTGACAGTCAGGAATATAAAAAATATGTGAAAGAGCGGAACCCTTATATTCCGGGAAAACTGAAATTGGTGAGGAGGTAGTAGAAATAATCTGCCTGGGAAATGGAATAGAAATATCCATGGATGACGTGAGGATATGTCTTGATCCTAAAAAAGCCAGCGGCCTAGCTTTTATCTCCCATGCGCATTCAGACCATATCCCTAGGTCTATTGAAGGCATGGTTATTACTTCTCATCAGACTAAGTATCTTTCAAATTTAGGTTGTAGTAGCGTAGGATTTGTGGAAGAAATTTGTGTAAATGGGATAGGATTTCAAATAATTCAATCAGGCCATATGCTTGGTTCAGGACAACTTCTCATAAAAAATGGGTTTAATGTTATCTATTCGGGGGATTTCAATTTACGTGGGGGAGTTACGACAGAAGAAGCAAAGATTGTAAAGGCAGATGTTCTCATAGTTGAATCTACATATGGCAGTCCTTTCTTTAAGTTTCCTGAGAGAGCAGAGGTGGTTAAAGAGATTAGGGACTGGATAGACGATACGCACTCTATGGGAAAAACTCCTTGTCTGCTGGCATATTCTTTTGGAAAAGCTCAAGAGTTGACTAGATATCTCGCAGAGGATTATTTGATACAAGTGCACCCCACTATATATAAGAACAATAAAAAGTATGAAAAGTTAGGAGTTTATCTTGGAGAATACTCTTTATTAGATGGAGAAATAGATGATGACTATGTTGTCATACTTCCTCCAAGGTCTAAGGCTATGGACTCTAATTTCAGAAAAGGAGTGGTGACGGGTTGGGCTCTCCGTTTTGAGTCGCGTAGGGGAATTGAGGGTGCTTTCCCTCTTAGTGATCATTCGGACTTTTATGACCTCATTCACTATGTTGAAGAGGTAGACCCCCAGATAGTTTATACAATTCATGGTTTTTGCGAGGAATTCTCGGAAGAACTCAGATCTAGGGGATTTTACTCAGAGCCTCTTAGAAAAAAAGGACAGTTGAGGATAGAGGAATTTATATAGTTAAATTTCTTTTTTTTTCTCGATGATTAAGCTGGTTATATTTGATCTAGATGGGACTTTAACTAAATTCAATCTCGACATCTCTGGGATAAAGAGGGAAATCCTTGGCGAGGACATAGAGATGAGCTTAATGGAGATTATATCTAGGTTAAAAGGAGAAAAAAGGAAAAAAGCTGAAAGAATACTGATAGAACATGAATGTGAGGCCGCTCTACATTCGGAGCTTAATCCGGGGGTAAGTGAACTTTTTGAGCTACTAACTAAGAGGGGTATCAAGAAGGCCCTAGTTACTAGAAATAATAAAAAGGCTGTTGAGATTATTTCTAAAAAACATGGGCTTGACTTTGATGTAGTTATAACTAGGGAAGACGGAGAGCCAAAGCCTAGTGGTAAACAATTAGAGCTAGTTTTAAATCACTTAGAATTAAATAAAGATGAAGCGGTCTTTGTAGGAGATCATAGATATGACCTCGATGCGGGTAGAGCGGTTGGAATTACAACTGGACTAATAAGAAGTAGGTTTTCTGAGGATGTAATTGGAGAAGCAGATTTCTATGTGGACTCTATAGATGAATTGATTCCACTTATATTAAGCAAGGAAGCCTAGAGTATGAGGCGGGAGTAATGCGGCTGATAGTAACATCTCACAGAGATATAGCTGGTAAAAACATTTATAATGAATTAGCTAAGAATTTCGGATTTAAGGAGAAAGGCGAATTTGAAGGAATGCCTATATATGAAAAAGGAGAAATCTGGCTTATTTCTACAGAAAAAAGTCAAACGCAGGCGGAGCATCTTGATGGATTCTTTGATCCCGAGTTTTATGTCTTTGCATCGAGGCATAAGAGTGAGTCAGGAGAAAAGACTCTGACAGTACATGCAACTGGAAACCTAACTTCGGAAGCTAAAGTTGGGGGTAGGCCAGAAAAATTATCTATACCCCAGCCTGCCGCTATGAAAGTAGCTTTAAGAGAGCTCTATAAAGCGAATAAGGACTTAGCACTGGGATATAGGGTTTCCATGGAGGCCACGCATCATGGTCCTACAGACCTGCAAAAGCCTCTTTTGTTTGTTGAAGTAGGGAGTACTGTGGAGGAATGGGAGGATAAGAAAGCGATAAGAGCTGTAGCTAGAGCTGTATTGAATGCAGCACGGAACCGGCAAGATTTTCCGAGGGCTATTGGTATTGGAGGGACTCACTATGCTCCAATTCATACTAAAATTATGCTTGAAAGCGATGTAGCTATTGGGCATATCATTCCAAGCTACTCTGTATTAGATATCCGTAGAGAAGTATTTCAGCAGGCAATAAAGAAAACAGGAGCACTTTTTGGACTCCTAGACTGGAAGGGAATGAAAAAAGAGCATAGGGTAAGAGCCAAAAAGCTGGCTGAGGAGGTAGGTTTGGAACTTAAGAGAGGTAAAGATCTAGCAAAGAAGCCAGTACTTCCAGAATTTGAAATAGAAGAGGAATTTTTCAAGGAAGCAGAAAAGATCGATAGGAAAAAAATCGAGTCTTTAATTTTAGAGAAAGGCGGTGTAGTAATAAGAGATAAGGATGGCAAATTAAAAAACAAATTCCAGGCAAAAGAAGATATCCGCTCAAGAGTTATAAAGGCATGCTTTGAGATATTAAAAAAGAAATATCAGATAAAGATAGATGGAACATATCTTATCCTAAGAGAGATGAAGTTTGATCCAGATAAGGCAAGGATGCTTGGGATAAAAGATGGACCGTTATTTGGGAAATTAGCTCGAGGAAACTCAGTTAAGCTAGAGGGTAGGGAAATAACTCCTGAGATGGTCGTAAAGGTAAAAGAAAAGCGAATTAAAATAAAAGATGAAGAAATATTTAAATACATATAGTATAATTCTTATCGTAACTCATCTCCATAGGAGGCATTATATTGGATTCTATTATTGAAGATGCTTTGAAAAATACCGCTAAAGATAAATTTGGTACCCCGAGGCCTCGAGGGGCTATAGATGAAGAATTAGAGAAGATACTCTCCCGCACTAAAGCAAGGATAGTTGTAATAGGCACAGGTGGAGCGGGGGGTAATACTATAAGCAGGCTAATGGAGGTTGGCATTGAGGGTGCTGAAACTATAGCTATCAACACTGATGCTCAAGATCTTTTGTACACTTCTGCTCACAGGAAGGTGTTGATTGGAAGAGAGCTTACTGGGGGTTTAGGTGCGGGTTCTGTACCGCAGATAGGAGAGGAAGCAGCCAAAGAGAGTGAAAAAGAAATTAAAGAGGTCGTTCAAGGCGCAGACCTAGTTTTTATAACCTGTGGTCTTGGTGGAGGTACTGGAACAGGAAGTGCACCTATAATCGCAGATATCGCTCAGAAATTGGGAGCGTTGACTGTTGCAATAGTTACTTTTCCATTCACTATGGAGGGTCTTAGAAGGAGAGGAAATGCGGAAATGGGTTTAGAGAAGCTTAGGAAAGAGGCTGACACAGTTATAGTTATACCCAATGATAAGCTATTGGAAATTGCTCCAAATCTTCCTTTGCCAGCTGCCTTCAAAGTAGCTGATGAGATACTTGTAAGGGCGGTTAAAGGTATTGCTGAACTCATTACTAAGCCGGGCTTAATTAACTTAGATTTTGCTGATATTAGGGCAGTGATGGAAGGCGGCGGAGTGGCGATGATTGGTATGGGTGAAAGCGATACTGAGAATAGGGCTGTGGAGGCGATAGAGAAAGCAGTTAATAGTCCATTACTTAACGTTGATATAACTGGAGCCAGTGGTGCTTTAATAAACGTGGTTGGTGGAGAAGATTTGACATTAACTGAAGCAGAGCAGGTAGTACAGGTCGTTTCTGAAAGGCTAGATCCCAGGGCCAACATAATATGGGGTGCGCAAATAGAAGAAGATTTAAAAGGATTGCTGAGGGTAATGTTAGTGATTACTGGAGTGAAATCTAAACAGATCCTTGGAGCAGAAGAGACCCCTATCCGGCGGGAGAGGGAGAGGGATCTCAAGAGCGAGTTGGGCATTGATTTCTTAGAATGAAAATGATTAAGGAAAAGGTAAGAGAGTGGGATAGAGTAATAAAGCTTTCTAGGAAGCCTACTAAGTCGGAGTACATTATGGTTGCAAAAATTACTGGACTTGGGATAGTTATTATTGGTGCAATAGGATTTCTAATCCGTATAGCAATACAATTAACTGGGGTAATATTGTAAGACTATAGCCGGTTGAGTAAGATGGAGACGAAAATTTATGCAGTAAGAACTACCATTGGTAGGGAAAGAAGCGTAGCAGATATGATTACCGCTAGAACTGAGAAGGAAAATTTTGAGATTCAATCAGTTCTCGTGCCGCATGATATAAGAGGCTATATTTTAGTTGAGGCTGTTAATAAGACAGAAATTGAAAAATCGCTTCATGGGGTGTCTCATGCGAGAGGCGTGGTTGAGGGAGAAATAGATTTATCCGAGATTGAGAAATTCTTTGAACCTAAGCCCATGGTCACTAAAGTTGATGCAGGGGATATTGTAGAACTCGTGAGCGGTCCTTTCAAGGGAGAAAAAGCGAGGGTAGTGAGGGTTGACCTTAAAAAAGAAGAAATCACTGTAGAACTTTTTGAAGCTACTGTTCCGATACCTGTCACCGTTCAAGGTGACAGCATTAAAGTTATAAGAAAGGAGGAGCATGAAAGTGAAGCAGGAGATTGAAGCGCTCGTTGAAGGTGGCAAGGCCAGTAGTGGACCTCCATTAGGACCCGCTTTAGGGCCTTTGGGTGTGAACATAAGTAAAGTTGTTGACGTTATTAACGAAAAAACTAAAGATTATCAAGGGATGAAAGTCCCTGTGAAGGTAATAGTTGATACTTCCTCCAAGGAGTTTGAGATAGAAGTTGGTAGTCCTCCGACCAGCGCCTTGATACTAAAGGAGCTTGGAGCTGAAAAAGGTTCAGGAGATGCTATTGAACCGATAGGGAATCTAAGCTTTGAAAGCTTAAAAAAAATAGCAAAAATGAAGAAGGATAGCATGCTTGCAGTAGATTTAAAAGCAGCGGTAAAGGAAGTCTTAGGTACATGTTTATCTATGGGAGTTACCGTGGATGGTAAATCTCCTAAGGTAGTTCAGTCTGAGATTTCACAAGGTTTATATGACGATAAGTTAGCGGAGTAAGTGTCCTATGGCGATACCTATTGAAGATATTTCTAGAGCTGTTAAAGAAGTTAAAGAAAAATCCAAAAAAAGGAATTTCACTCAGAGCATTGAATTGGCCATTAATTTGAAAGATATGGATCTGAATAAGCCAGAAAATAGAATAAACGAGGAAATTGTCCTACCGAACGGCAGAGGCAAACAAGTTAAGATTTGTGTCATTGGAGAAGATGAACTCGCTTTGCAGGCTAAAAAAATTGCAGACAAGGTAATCACGAAGGAAGAGCTGGAGTCTCTGGCAGGTAAAAAAAGAGAGGCTAGAAAGCTTGCGGAGGAGATGGACTTTTTTATTTCACCTACCAATCTCATGGCTTTGGTAGGTAAATCTCTTGGTCCAATCCTCGGTCCAAGGGGTAAGATGCCTAAGCCTATACCCCCTGGTGCGCCATTGCAACCTCTCGTTGACAGGCTTAGAAAAACTGTTAGGATTAGAACTAAGGAAAACCCCGTGATACATGTACCGGTAGGTACAGAGAACATGGAAGACAAAAAGATCGTTGAAAATATTGAAGCTGTTCTGGGATTTATCGAAAGAAAGCTTGAAAAGGGCTATAATAATATAAAGTCAGTTTACCTAAGCACGACTATGGGTCCAAGTGTAAAAGTTGGTGGTTGAAAATGACTAAAGTTGCCAAGTGGAAACTGGAAGAAGTAGATAAAATGGCAGCATATCTAAAGGAGTATCCAGTAGTTGGAATAGTTAATATGGAAGGGATTCCCGCACGGCAGCTTCAAAAGATGAGGGACCTACTACGTGGTGAAGTCCTTATAAAGATGTCCAAAAAATCGTTAATTAAACACGCCTTAGAAAAAGCGTCAAAAGAAGAGAAGAGCCTTAAAGCATTAGAAGAACATATTAAGGGACAGCCTGCTTTCATCTTTTCTAAGGTGAATCCTTTTAAACTTTATAAAATACTTGACAAAAGCAAAACTCCTGCTCCAGCAAAGCCTAATAGTATAGCTCCTAAGGATATTGTTGTTAAAAAAGGCGAGACCCCCTTCCCTCCAGGACCTATGTTAAGTGAGCTTCAGCGGGTGGGTATCCCAACCAAGATCTCTGGGGGTAAAATAGCTATAAGCGAGGACAAATTAGTTGTAAAGGAAGGGGAAAGAATTAGTCCGGAATTGGCCTCTGTTTTAGCAAGATTAGGGATTGAGCCTCTTGAGGTGGGACTTGATCTATTGGCCGCTTGGGAAAATGGAACTATCTTTTTGCCGGATATACTATCTATAGATGAAGAAAAAGTTATATCAGATATTCAAGACGCTTTCCTTCATGCAGTTAATCTCTCTATTTACTCAGGATATATAACTAAAGAAACTGCTCCAATGGCTATTAGGAAAGCTTATTCTGAAGCCAGAGCACTAGGACTTCAGGCGGAGATTTATGAACCTGAAATTATAGGTGATATCTTGTCAAAATCATATTTGCAGATGTTATCGATTGCATCCCATCTTACAACTGATGCTATAGACGACGATCTTAAAGAAAAATTATCTACAAGGCCTTCTTCGGCACAAAGAGCGGAAAAGAAAGAAGAAAAAGAAGAGGAAAAAACTGAGGAGAAAGAAGAGGTTTCAGAGGAAGAAGCAGTAGAAGGGCTTGGAGCACTATTTGGATAAGGAGGTGAAGTGATGGAATACATTTACGCTGCTATGTTGTTACACTCTGCTGGAAAAGAGATAAACGAGGAAAACATTAAAAAAGTATTAAAGGCGCCGGGAATAAAGCCGGATGAAGCTAGGGTGAAGGCTTTAGTAGCGGCTCTGGAAGGAGTAGACATAGATGAGGCGATAAAGCAAGCAGCAGTAACACCTGTTGCACCTGCTGCGCCAGCAGCACCGGAAGCTCCAGCAGAAGAGAAGAAAGAGGAAGAAAAAGAAGAAAAGAAAGAAGAGGTTTCAGAGGAAGAAGCTATAGAAGGGCTTGGCGCTCTCTTCGGCTAAGCCTTCTATGTTTTCTCTTGAACATTTATCTCTAGAAGAAGGATGCAAAAAAGAGTGGCTAGTTTCAAACGGCCTTGGCGGATATTCTTCTTCTACGGTGATAGGTCTCAACAGTAGGAAATATCACGGCTTATTAGTAGCAGCCCTTAATCCTCCTGTGAATCGTTGGCTTTTATTATCTAAGTTAGAAGAAGAGTTGTTGACTGGCGGAGGATCATTTAGTATATCTACAAATAAGTATATCCCAGGCACTATTTATCCTAGGGGCTATGAATATCAGACAGGCTTTGTTCTGGACTTTTTCCCTACATTTAGTTACGATGTATATGGGCTTCAGGTTAAGAAAAAGATCTACACTATCTACGGTTTTAATGCTGTAGTTGTTTCTTATGAGGCTGTAGGGGAGGGAGAAATGCGTATAAGGCCCTTAGTCAACTGTAGGAGCTTTCACTCTAATCTACATAGACGTAACCTTGGATGGGATTTTATAGAGGAGATCAGCAGGGGCATAGTAAAATTGACACCAGATTTTATTAACTCCCCTACTTTAATGATAGCTTCTGACCTAGCAGAGTTTTTTCCAAATGGGTGCTGGTACCATGATATGGTATACGATGTAGAGGGGGAAAGAGGTTACGATGATACTGAAGATCATTACTCTCCTGGAGAATTTCGGATAAGAATTGAAGGCAGAGAAAAGTTTAACATCCTTGCAGTCGGAGGCAGAAAAGTCGAAGGAAGCTTTAGGAGAATATTTTCTCGGGACTCTAATCATTTTGAAGGTCTTTTTAAAGCTGAAGTAAAAAGAAAGAAAAATTTAGTAAAAGGGAAAAAAGGCACCCTAAGGAAGCTAACTCTTGCTGCTGATTCTTTTATAGTTAAAAGAGGAAGGGGCAAGTCGATAATAGCAGGCTATCACTGGTTTGATGATTGGGGGAGGGATACTATGATTTCTCTGCCAGGGCTAACTCTTGCTACAGAGAGATTTGGTGACTCCAAAGAGATATTAGAGACATTTTGCAGGGCTAGTAAGCATGGTTTAATACCTAACAGGTTTACTGAAGACGGAGATCCGGAATATAATTCTGCAGATGCATCGCTCTGGTTTTTTTATGCAGTGGATAAATATTTAGAATATACTCAAGATCTCGATTTTATTAGGTATTTATGGCCTACTATGTGTGGGATCATTGAGGCTTACAGGGGAGGGATTAATGGTATTAGAATGGAGTCTGATCACCTAATATGGTCTCCTTCCCAATATACTTGGATGGATGCTCAAGTTAATGGTAAACCTGTAACCCCTCGAGAAGGGAAAGTGGTCGAAATCAATGCTTTGTGGTATAACTCACTTAAGATTGCAGAAAAGATTTCAAGGAAACTTGGATACGACTCTGCGAGTTACTCAACTCTTGCTGAAAAAACTATGTGTAGCTTTAACGAAAAATTCTGGAATATTAATGCAGGCTGCCTTTTCGATGTGGTTAGGGATGGTGAAAATGATCCGTCTATTAGATCTAATCAAATATTGGCTGTAAGTCTACCCTATAGTATGCTTAGCAAAAGCAGAGCAAAAAGGGTAGTTGCAGTTGTAGAAAAAGACCTTCTTACTCCTTATGGCCTTAGAACTCTTTCTCCTAGAGAATCGGAGTATAAGGGTACCTATTATGGAAATCAGGAATCTAGAGACTTGGCTTATCATCAGGGTACCGTGTGGCCATGGCTGTTGGGGCATTTTATCACTGCATATCGTAGGGTTAATGGGAACGCGCATGTTAAAAAATTCTTAAATAAACTCGTAACCCATCTTAATGATTCCGGCTTAGGCAGTATTTCTGAGATATTCGATGGAGACCCGCCTTATGCTCCAAAAGGCGCTATATCTCAGGCATGGAGTGTAGCAGAAGTACTTAGATGCTATACCGAGGAATTTGGGTAAAATCTGGGCTTAATTTTGGGAAATCTAGATATATATTTAATAATATCTCAATATATCTAGGGAAGTGAATATCCTCCTCTCTCCTCTCCATAAATGGCTTCTTTTTTCACTTCCCTTCCTTAGAAATATTTAAATGTTTTTCATTTAATTTCTGTTACCATGCGTTCCGAGAAGGAAATAAAAAAGCAGTTTAAGATTAAAGCTCAGCAGGATCCGACTAAATATTATCCTGTAGAGGTACTAATAGAAGAAGGATTTGAGAGACAGAGATGTGTAAAATGCGGTAGCTATTTTTGGTCTTATTCTGAGAGGGAGGTATGTGGCGAGCCTGAGTGTTCTGGGGGATATGACTTCATTGGAAATTCACCAGCAAGGAATAAGATGGACTATATTGAAACTTGGAAAAAGTTTGCAAAGCTCTTTGAAAGATTCGGGTATACTCCTATACCGAGATATCCGGTCGTGGCTCGTTGGAGAGATGACACGGATTTTGTGCAGGCATCTATATATGATTTTCAACCATATTGTGTTTCTGGGGAAGTAGATCCTCCGGCTAATCCTCTTGTAGTGCCTCAATTTTGTTTACGTTTTAATGATACTGACAATGTTGGCATTACCGGTAGGCATTATACCGGTTTCGTTATGATCGGACAGCATGCTTTTGAAAAGCCTGAGAACTACAAGCCCAGCGAGTATCTTCGACACATATATGCATGGTTGGTTGAAGGCATGAAAATACCGAAAGGGGAAATTCAATTTCATGAGGACGCATGGGCAGGGGGAGGAAACATGGGTCCTAGCATGGAATTCTTTTCTAGGGGACTTGAGATAGGAAATCAAGTGTATATGCAATATGACATAAAGTCAGGAGTTCCTAAGGAGCTTGCTATTAAGGTTCTTGATATGGGTATGGGTCAAGAGCGTCCTGCATGGTTTACGTTAGGTACTCCGACAAGCTATGACGCGGTATTCCCCACAGTCGTTGAGCATTTATTAGATGTCACAGGTGTCGAGAGAAATGAAGTAATTGGAGATTTCATACCCTACTCGAGTATTCTTACTGTAGAATCAGATATGGATAGAGTTTGGGTAGAGATAGCGGGTAAAATAGGCCTGGATGTAGAAGAGCTAAAGGAAAAAGTCCTTAAGCTGGCGGCTATTTATTCAATAGGGGACCATTCTCGCTCTCTCTTGCTAGCATTAAGTGATGGAGCTCTCCCGTCAAACGTGGGAGGGGGTTATAATCTTAGGGTTTTGATAAGGAGGAGTTTAGATCTTATATATAAGAATGGTTGGGAGGTCTCTTTACCAGAGGTATGTGATCTTCATGCGAGATATCTTAAGCCGCAGTATCCGGAACTTACAGAAAATCTAGAGGAAGTTGGAGAGATTTTAGATATCGAGAAGAAAAAGTATTCTGAAACTAAGGCTAAGTCTAGGAGGATAGTATCTAGGCTAAAAAGGGAGGATATATCGTTAGAGAAACTTATAGAGCTCTATGACTCCCAGGGGATTAGTCCAGAGATGTTAAGGGAAGCGGGTCTGGATATTAAAATACCCTCAGATTTTTTTATAAGAGTCTCAGAGCGCCATGAGCAGTCGCAGGGTGAAGTTAAAGCCACTAAATTAAAGGAGTTTGATTTGTCGGGTATAGATAAGACTGAAATTCTTTATTACGATGATTATAGTCTCATCGAGTTCGATGCTAAGGTGTTAAAGATATTTGAGGATAAATATGTCGTATTGGATAGGACTGCTTTTTATCCAACCAGCGGGGGACAGTTAACAGATACCGGCTATCTTGATGGTTGCAGGGTTACCGATGTGTTTAAGCAGGGGAATGTCATTGTTCACAGGGTTGATAGGATGTCGTTCAATGAAGGAGACGTGGTTAAAGGTAAAATAGACTGGGCTCGTAGGAGGCAACTGGCTCAACATCACACTTCCACTCATATTATTAATGGAGCGGCTAGAGAGTTTCTTGGCGAGCACGTATGGCAGGCTGGTGCAGAAAAGACGCCTGAGAAATCTAGATTAGATATCACTCATTACTCTGCTCTTTCAAAGCAGGAATTGAAAGCAATTGAAAAGAGGGCTAACGAGATTATAAAACAGAATATCCCGGTAGAGAAAAGAATCTATAAGCGGGATGAAGCAGAAGCCAAATTTGGTTTCCGACTATATCAGGGAGGTGCGGTGCCTGGTAAAGAGATAAGGGTTGTTAAAATCGATGAGTATGACATAGAGGCATGTGGAGGTACCCATCTAAACTTTACCGGGGAAGCTGAGCATATTAAGATTATAGGTTCAACTAAAATTCAGGACGGCGTAGTTAGGTTGGAGTACGTGGCAGGAGACGCTGCTAGGAGATATATTGTTGACAGGATACTTGAGCCCTATAACTCTATTCTTGAAGACTTAATGAGTAATGAGGTCATCTCAAGGTTAGTACCCAGCCTCACCGATGTGAAGACTAGGAGAAAATTAGAGAATAGCAAGAGGATATTGAAGGTCCTAAAAAGAGAGCCTGTAAGTTCGCTCTCAGATGCCGACCTCCAGTTTGTGGATGCTTTGATAGATGAGGTAGGTGAGGCTGCAGATGTTTTTTCTGTTCCTCCTAGGAGCATTAGGGACACCATAAGGCGATTTTTAAATGAAATCTTTAGTGATCACAGGGAGATTAATAGGATGAGGAGGGCTTTGAATCTCAAGGAAAAAAATATCGAGGAACTGAAGATTTTCACAGAAAAAGGAATGGGAGAGCCGTTGAGTCTTCAGAAATTATGTAAGCTTATCTTTGAGACTTGGAAGGAGCAGAGAAAGGAAGTTGAGAAGTTAACCGAGGAGATTGCACAGAAGAAGGTTGAACATCTCCATATCCAAAAATTGGGTGAATATGAATTGATATGCGAGGAGATGGAGGGAGGCATGGAGGAGATCCAAAAGGCTGCTCAAAGGTTAGTAGGAGATGAAAGGATAGTCGTCTTGTTCGGGGTTAATGAGAGGATATCAGTCTTAGGGGTACGTGGTAAGAAGGTAGATATCGATATGGGGGAGCTTATAAAGAAGGCATGCGCAATATTAGGTGGGGGAGGTGGGGGTAAGCCCGATTTTGGTAGGGGGGCTGGATCGGATAAAGAGAAATTATCGGAAGCCGTGGAGTGGGTTAGAGGTTACATAAAAGAGAAGCTCATTTAGACTTCTTTTTCTCTTTTTTATATTGGCTTACAAAAGCTGATAAAGCTTGGTAACCCACATCAGATTCTGAAGAGAAATCACCCCGGTTTATCATCTCTTTTATCTCTTTATATAAATACGGGGACACATATACTGTGATCCTTTCTTTTCTACCTTTCTTTTTAGCCATTTTTCAATTCCTTACCAAAAGTATATATATTACAAAGATTAGGCAGTTGTGCAAAAATTTGTCACAAACAACTTCTCTAATCTTTTGTAATCTTTTTAGGGCATTTTGTCTTCTTTTCTCAGAGGTACTTTTATAATGCTGTCTATTTCGCTATATATTTTCTCTAAATCTTTTTTGCCCATAAGTGTAAGTATGTCAAACCCTACCAGAGAACCCTTGGTCAATTTAAGATGTTTCTTGATATTGTGGTACTGCTCTAGCTTCTTGCTTTTAGGTTTATTCATTTTATTCGTCTCCTTATCTCCCGTTACTATGAACAATTTTGCATTTTGAATCTTGAATTTTTCTTCCTGTCTTTTATAAGCGGTTGAGAGATTGGCCGCCGTTATAATACCCATAAGCTTTTTTGGGGTCGGTGCCCCTTTCTCAATTTCAATGATGAATTTTATTGTTTTGTTTTTTATTATTATGAAATCTGCATCTGACAATTGGTTACTCCTAGAAGTGTCACTAAAGTCTATAAATAAGGGGACTTTGACCCCGGAATGCGAGGATTTGAATTTAATATTTTTGTTCTTTAAATGTCGCTCGATTTTCCCTCGAACTTCTCTATGCCATTCTGACTCCTTTGGCATCTCCCTTCGCCCCTTTTAAATCTTTTAATCACCTCTTCGTCTTTATGGTTCCTTTCGAAATTTAATGGAACCGTCAACTAGATCTTAAGGAATTTCTATCCCTTATTATACTTTGGATCCAGAAGCGATATAATGAGGCGTTCCAAATTCCTTGCAGATTTACTATCACTAGCTTCAATATAAGAAAACACCAATGAGCTAACTCTATCGTCTATTTTCTCCTCGATTTCTGGATTTCTTGGGCCTCTCGACTTAGGTTGATATTCTGGATGGCCTATGTCTCTAGCTATGCCTTTCCTCAAAGGACTCAGCCCCGTGCGTTTTAATACCCTATAGAGCCTTTGCCTAAGACCAGTCTTTTCCCCGTGTCCTGAGCTACCAGCATAAACCACCCTCTTTCCATCCCATATCACATAGACACCCGGTAAAGAAGGAGCATCTAAGTGTGATTCGTAGCGTGGTAAAGTGCGAAGCCTCTCCAATAACATGTCTTTTGCAGGCTCTGCTTCTTTTAAGATTTTTTGTAATAAATTATCCGCTTTGAATATCTCTGGAGGAGCATCATTAATTTTGGCCATATCATTTACTCAAAACTTTGATTTTTATTGAATTGGCTTTTTCACAACCTAATTTAATGGTTTCACGCCTAAAATTTAGCTTTAGACGTATATAAGAGTTGCCCCTGAAGTTCCTAACAAGCTTGTTTTGCTACCTACGTATGTTTGCTTAGATTTTATATCTAATTTATAAATGTAAACATTGAAAAATCGAGAAATAGAGAGATTTATATGGTTGTTTTACATCCTAACTATGATGGATATTTTTTATAATGGATATTAATATTTACTGTCATGGACGGAGAACTGGAATTAGCAACATGGGTGTTGGCTGGATTTACAGGTGTATTGGCAATCGCTACTCTGGTATATGCTTATCTTACTTGGCAGACAGGGAGACAGATTGGTAAAGCCTTGAAATTACTAGAGCGGGTGGTGAATGTATTACAAAATGCTACTGAGAACTTAGAAGAAGTTGGAGAGTATATCAGAGATGCTACACAAAATTTAGAGGATGTTGTAGGGCACGTAGATGAGGCCACTGATAATCTTAAGACCGTTGGAGAACACTTGAGTAGTTTAGCAGATACCTTGGACGAAATACGCTCAGATCAACGATGGGAAAAACTATGGAAATGATTGGGCTTGATAAAGAACAATTTCTATAAATTAATATTTTTCTCCGGATTTTGAAAGATACTTAACTTTTCAGAGATCTAATAGTTTAGAGAGGTAGTGAATATGGCGGTTAAGAGAAGCCCTCGAAACTAAGAACTGCATGATAGAATGGTTAGAAAAGTAAAATCTTGGCTAAAGTCTAATAACCCTGATTGTCATGTGGTGATAAATCCTGGCCAAAGGAAGAATCGTTTTTATCTAGTGGTGCCAGAATATTCTATATCTCAAGCAAAAATACTCGTCCAAAATAGTGGATTTTCAATCCCTGGCTTTTATGCCTATGATTCAAGCTTGAATATTCGAAAGGCTTAGCTGTGTTAGAATACGACGGGAGAGGACGAAGATCAAATTATAGAGGGAAAGTAGTGGCGAGTAATTCTATGTAGGTTAGAAGTAAAAGTAAATAGCTCTTAGTTTTTGGGTTAGGATTTCCTAAGTAGTAGAAGAATTTTTGGGGCAATTCCATTATGTGAGGGATCTCCTTTCCCATTGAAGAGCTTTTTTATTTTTTGATTTTCCCTATTATGTAGAGAGGCCATGCTAGACCAATCAACATAGCAGTAGCAGTATATAGAAATAGGTCTTTGAATGCTCCAAGAATTTGTAATTTTCTCGTCTTTGAATAAACTGCGTCTGAAAGTCTCCAAGGGATGAATACATACCCTGCTATAATGTAAATAGGTACCATTAGTATACTAGCACCGTTGATTTTCTGTGGTATTTTCAAACCCTTTTTCATTAATAAAAGCTTCATGGTCTATTAAACTTAAAGGCCTAAATTCCTTTTTAGTTATCTCACCCATGTTACCTTACCTCCAGAATCAATAGTAAAAAATTATATTTAAGCAATATATTTACATTTTACTAAAAAATAACCTTATAAGAATTTTATTTAGAGAGAAGAATGTGCGAAATAGCTTTTAAAGTCCCAACTATTCGACAGCATACATTTCGCCTTCTGTCGGGGAGATTATTTCTGTATCTAGGTCAGACATGTATCTTGCCATTAGCCTTGGTCTTTCTGTGTGTATGGTGAAGACTTTTTTCGCACCTATCTCGGAGATCGCCCATTTAAGCTGATGCGGGTCTGCATGTCCTGAGGCATGGACTTGGTATAGGGGTAGCCCGCATCTCTCCAGCCAGTTTAGCATCTTCTCATGGTTTATCTCCATCTCCTCGTTAAAGGGCTCACTCTGCGAGAGGATGTATATGCTCCCACTTTCAGGCAGGATCTCAACCATCTCGTTCATGTCATAGAAGGACGCTGCGAGGAGCACTTCCCCCTGCATGGCGTTTATATCTCTACCTGTAGCAACATTATCGCTGAAATTGTCGATGACCTCTTTCTCCCACTTATAGGTTGTTCTTTTTTCCCTCTGAAAGATGAGTATATTTGGATCGTTTAACCTGAATATGGGGAAGCTCTCTTCTCTCAACCTATATACGATGTAGGCCTGTTTCATCGACATGGCCAGCTTTCTCCCGTTCTTCTTTGCAACTTCGTAGAACGTCTTTAGCCTATCAATGTCGTTTAGGCTGAATCCAGCTAATACGAGCCGGGGGGCATCCGAGACTATGCGACTTATCTTCTCCTTTACTTCTTTCTCAGTGGCCGTCTTTGCGTCAACTATGTTCGTCCCCTCGATGATAAGCGCCTCGGGAGATGCCTCCTTGGCTTTTTCGACGAACTCCCTGCTCATCTCCGCCCTCGGACCGTGCAGGCGAAAATCGCCAGTATATACTATTGTCCCACCCGATGTGTGGAGTATATATGCGTAGGCCCCCGGAGTAGAGTGATCGACGTGTATCGGCTCGATTTCAATAGAGCCCAGCCTCTTTTTATCACCGGTTCTGAACGTCTTGAAGGTCTTAGGCACATCCACGGAGTCTCTGGTCATCCTTGCAATCTTATATTCTTTTAGATGCCCTGAAGCTGACATCTCCTTGGCTAGGATCATTGTCTTTGCAGTTTCACCGCAGTATAGAGGGATGGAGTCTTTTACATATCTCACATAGTCTACGTGATCTGCATGTGGATGGGTAAATAATATAGCGTCGATGGAGGGTTCTCTCTCATCTTTCTTGTATAGTCCCTCTATCTTTGGAAGCAGGCCGAGATATATGAGATGTTTCTCTTCTCTCGGTTTTATGTAGGGCTCGTCGTAGTATCTTCTCTCCTTCTCAAAGTTTTTCCCAAAGTCTAATAGGATGCTGGTGTTTTCGTCTTCGAGTAGGATCTTATTCCCACCAATTTCTCCAACACCGCCGTGAAACGTTAGTTTTACCATGATATTTCACCTCCCTTATTTTTCTAATAGACTACGCAATCTTTCTGTGAAGAGGAGATAGTAATATTTGAACCCACACACTATCGAGACCACGATCTCCCTTCCACTCCTTATAATATCTGCGGTCACCCTGATAAGCATTCTTATAATTGTGGAGATGCTTCTACCGTTAAAGTCTTTCTCAACCCTCTTAAAAAGGGATATTAGTATGTAGCCTAGTAAGACAAAGAAGATATGAGCTATAATCCCCGAGAACTTGCCAGTAGGCAGGTTGTTTAGCCCGAGATTCTGCTTGCACTCTCTGAACATTGTCTCTGTTTGCCAGCGCATCTTGTAGGCCTTTATAACCTCCTCTGCTGGCATATCTTCGTCATTAGTAATGAGCAATACTTCTTGATTTTTATCTAGTAGCTTTACAATTTTGATTTCACCAAATCTCGGCAAATATGCCTTCCATTCTGCATAACGCCACCCATATTTTCGGGAATACTTGACTTTCTTTATCCACTCGGTTGAAAGCTTCTCAAAGGTCAGCATATGGATTCCGTAAAAGACTTGGGAGTTTTTCCTAGGCTTGGTGACAAAGATTATGCCCATATCATCCAGCTCGTTAAACAAAGGAATGCTATAGAATCCGCCATCAAATACAATTTTGTTTACCTTAGTGCCTAAAAAGTTCCAAGACTTCTTTATGAGTGAGGGCAATGAGTCTGTCTTTTTCTCCTGAGTAAGAAAGGCCACTGGATAGAATTTATGTCCATCCGTATATGATAAAACCATTGGTTCATAGCCGGTAACCACTTTCTCTAATGATGCATCATAGAGCTTCTTTACGTTCTCATAATTTTTTCCATGAACGTGAATAGCAGTGAGATCAACAAGTAAAAACCCATCTTTCTTGGCCCTCCATTTCTTGAAGTTCTGCAATTCTCGGACAACTAAATTATTCAATGAATTTATCTGATCTAGATTTAAGGATTGGATGAACCTGTTATGAGTCCGCTGATCAGGTGGGGACCCGAAGCGTAACTTGGTCAGGAAATCGTCATTCTTTAGCTTCTCGCTCATCGCCAACGTGGACTTGGCCTCTATCAAAGGTCTTACTACAGAGGCAAAAGTTAAGCTCTCAGCAGGATGCCCTCTCTTCTTAACTATCCCCGCTTCTCGTATATGCTGATCTAACTCTAGAGCTTCCCAAGCCCCTGCTACAGCAAGAAGGCCAGCATATTCGGTGTGTTTAGATCTGGATTTCTTGTTCTCCTCAATTCTAATCTTTGAGGTGAAGGTCTTAAAGTTGTAACTAGCGGTATAACTTTTCCCAGGCTCTTTAGAGAAATCTTTTTCACCGTTAAATCTTATATCTCTCTCTGTGGGGCTTGTTTCTTTCATGGATTCGGGCTCCATAAGGGGCGATTGCGTCTTGGCGGAGCATCGCCCCTAATTACTCTAAATATATTACTTTGTGGTATATTACTATATGAGTAAGTAGTATTTAAATTTTACGGTTAAAAACATATAGTAAGACTTATATATTATAAAGTAATAGATTATACCGTCATGGGAAAGATACAACTCACTGTAGAAGGTTATAAATGCGAGAGATGCGGTCACGAGTGGATCCCTCGAAAGGAAGAAGAACCCCGGGTATGTCCCAAATGCAAATCTCCTTACTGGAATGTTCCTAAAAAGAAGAAGTAAGGCACATAAAAGTTTATTAGATAGATATACCTATTTTAAAATTAGGGTGATGGGATGTTGTTCGATGTGGTTGCGGCCGAACAAGGCGGCCGTAGCGGTATCTTAAATATAGGCGGCTTTGAAATCAAAACTCCTACAAACTTCTTGACTCAGACTGATATAACTTCTATCAAAAAATTTTATCCTATTACAAGAACAGCGTTTAGTCCTTTAAGGAACTTAGGTGTGCAGGTTAATTGGATTACTAAGGATCTGACTGTACAACTTAGGGATGATAGTAAGTTTGAGTATTTCAAGGAAGCTCTAAACAATAAAATACTAGATGAGTCTGTAAATACTAGAATTATCCATTTCGAGTTCCCCAGAAGCATTACTAGTCTAAATCAAATGACTTTGGAAAAATTGTTGAAAGCTCAAGTTGAATCAAATGCTCAAGTCCTAGAAATCCCCAATTTTTTCAACAACCAGAATTATTCACAAGCCCTTATTAGTGGTATTAAGTATTTTAAGAGATATGGAGGCGGAAGGCCGATAATGGCCGTTGCATGTAAAAAAAGTGATTTTGACTTGATTAACAAGAAGATGAACTGGATTGACTGTGTAGGCGTTAATCTGAGAGAGCAGAGAGTAATAAAAAGACTCCTTTACGGTGTTAGAGATCTGCTAAGGAAAAACAAAAAAAAGAAGGTCTGGGTTCACTCGTTTTCAACTCCAAGAAGTTATAAGCTTATTGAGAGAGATGGAACCCCTGGCATCGGTATTAATAGGTTTGGAATCGATACGATCAGCTTTCCCGTGAAACTCGGCAGAGGTGCTCCAAGTAAAAAGACCGCTATGGAACGGCATCGCTACTATAATCCAACGGATTACGGGACCTATCCATGGGGGTTTATGGCAGAATTGAATGAGGGCAGGGATTTGTATTTGTCTGATTACTGTGAATGTCCTTTTTGCGGAAGGTATACAATGATAGACATCATAGAGAATTATAGCCAAGAACCTTACTTCACAAGAGCACATGAGGCTGTAGCGTATAATAGAGAATCCCAAAAACTTAGAGAGCTGATAAATGATCCCAGAGAATCCGCCCTTCAATACATAGAAAGTAAATATTATGCTTACGAGTTTTTCTCAAAACTGGTCTAACAGGCTTTCAATACCTCCTTTGGTCTGAATATCCCAAACCAGTCCTCGAGCTCCTCAATAGGCATATCCGAGTCTGGTATAATCACTATGTCGGAGAACTCACGTTGGAGATGCAACAACATCTCCAGCACCCATAGGTCCTTGATCTTCTGGTCGGGCTTTAAATTGACGATCACGATGTCAGCGTTTCTCTTAACCTCTCTTCTGATCTCCTTCTCCTTACGGTCATAATAGAACTCGTCCTCAATGAATTTCTTGACATTAATTTTCTTGGTTATTACCTGGATCGTAGGAATTTTTTTATTCACTATCTCTTCCTCCCACCTGTAGCTTAATCGCTTTTTTCTTAGCTAGCTCTACAATATTTGGGTTAGTTAAATTAGCTTCAATCCATCTTAATGCTAAATTTACTATTACCTTACCAGTGGAATTTCCAAAGTAAGGCTGGAATTCATCAAGCAACTTTTTATGTGAATCTTCCAAGCGAATATGCACAATATTATCTTTTGTCATATACAAATAGTATACATTTATATATATTATGTATATTTAAGAGTTTCGATTGCAGAGTTCCACAAATTCTTATACAGACCGTTCAGTTTGGGATAAAGTTTCATATTCTAGGTTTCTAAAGGTAGGAAGTGAGAAGCTTTACAGGTTTGCTCTATCCCGTTGAGTCAAAGGAAGCATAACACTAGCGTCTTAGAGAAATAAAGGAGAAAGCTATCAGCATCCTCAAGACTGCCCTAGAGGATACGCCAGTACCCAGGGAGTATAGATGATAAAGGAGAATAAAAATACACTTTTCGCATAACCAACTATTTTCCATCTTTATTTTATAAGTTGATTTAATGTATTTCGACTACGGAGATAATTTCTAGCAATACAAGCTCCTCTAATTGAACTCTTACTACCAGTGTTCAAACATTTTAAACAATGTGTACATAATTTCCGATTAACGCTTATTCCATTATCTACTAAATATAAAGCATTCCTCTCACATAACGCAGTACACGCCCCGCATTTAATACAATTTAATGCTTTTTCAATTAAAATCTTTATTTTTTTTCTTGGATGTCCGTCTAGATTTATTCTGATTTTTTTATGATAGCCTTCTCCGATTACTTCATAATCGTCTGTTAAAATCCAGAGTAGATTTTTAATTTTATTTATCTGGCTTTCACTGTCCCCTAGAAATATAATTTCTATACTCTCAGAACTTGAATTTTTAATGGAATAAAAAACTCCACTTGTTATTTTTTTTAAGGGAGGAGTCCAAGCTGTCCAACCATACTGATATATAAATTTCTCTTTATCACCTATACCTAGTTTTTCAGCATATTTCTGTAGCCTATCCTCAAGTTTTTTAATTTTATCTGGTATTATCGCTTTCATTTTTTCCCACTCTTTTTTTGTCCTATAAGGACAGCACCAGCAACCTATCCTGTCAAAATAATCATATAAAGGGTTATATGGTAACTTATATGTTTTAATATAGTTCCACACATCTGATTCCGACCAATCTAGGATTGGATTTATCTGAGGTACAGGAACAACAGGATTATAGTCTATCTTTTGATAACCTTTCCTCCTAGTGGATTCTTCTTTTCGTAATCCAGTGATGAAGCCATCTATGTTATTCTCTCTAGCATACTTTGCTAAAGGTCCAAATTTAATTACTTCACAACACCACCTAAAACGTCTAGAAGGGAATCCTAAGTCTTCAACTAACTCAAAGAAATTACGTGGGGGAGTTACGATGTCAATATTTAAACTATAAAAATCGTTCAAAAACTCTACGTAATCTACGGTTTGGTCAAACTCAATAGTTGTATTCGAAAATACAGCTTTTTTTATTCCCACACGCTCTGCTAAGTCAAGAACCACTAAACTATCTTTTCCGCCGGAAAAGCTAACAGCTAAATTTTTAAAATTACGCTTAGCAACTTTATGTATATCTGGAAAATCTTCTCTGATTTTCTCTAAAAAATCTGGCGAATTAGAACCTATAATTTTTTTACAACCCAGTTGTGGTGCCTCGATATCCATATATTTATTAGAAGAAACTGAAGAAACTTCGAGCAACCACGCTATTGCAGAACTTTCCTTTTCTTCCATCCAATAAATAATAATAAAAGAAGTAGCATATAAATCCTTGTATCAAGGATTACCCAAATTAAGATATATTAAAGCAATTCTCTTTCACGTTCTCTTTCACGTTCTCTATATCTCTCAAATTCTTTTTCTAGATACTTAATTATAACCGGCTTGAGTGGTTTTTCTCCTTTTTCAGTATTATCCGAAATAATTTTTGTTTTACCATTTACAAATCCCGACATAGTGCGTATCAAACGAAGTCTTTGCCTAATAGGTAATTTTATTGTTGCTAAATCTATAGAATAATTTGAAAGTATCGGATCAATCTTTTTACCGCTGGTAAGGATATGATGTGATAACATATCAAAAATAGCTAATGCTCCTCTTGGTATATAAAATCCGGTTTGAATCAATGATTTTGTCAATGCAACAGTAAGAATTCCATGAATCTCTAAAATTTTTTTTTCCATTTCAGGTGAATCCATTTTATAACCTTCCCACCTAATTTCTTGAAGTTTTTTAGTAAGTTTTCCAGGCCGTATTACTTCATTATCTCTTTCGATCAATAGAGCTTCTTCTAGAAATGAGAGTACTTTATTAGTCGGGAGAGAAGTATAATTGACTTCTTTTATTTCTTTCAATGGTATTTCACTTGCCCCAAAAATAGTAAAAATTTCGAGGATTTCAACTGCTGTGTTAAAATATCCGGCAGTCCTTGGATATGCCTGATATATCCATGCTAACTCTTGCACGGCATTAGTTAGCCACTCTGGAGGATTTTTTTCTTTTACATATATCTCTATGATATCTAAAATTTGAAATAATGTTAAATCACATTTTTTACATAGTTTTGAAGTTAAATCTTCTAATTCAATGCCACAAATTCGACAATTCATCCTACCCTCCAAAATATCGAATTTCTACAGGTTTATCTTCTTCAATCAGATTTGTAGCTACAATAAACCAATCTTTTTCTTTAGCTTTGTTCAATAAGTAATTTAATACTATATTTTTTCTATCTTCATCAAAATCTGAGATTATATCATCTAAAATGAAAAAGTTAGTATTCGGGAGATATGTTTCCTTTAAAGCGATTTGCAATATCATAGCGATTGTCAATTTTTCAGATGTACTCAAGCTCTTAACTTGTTGTGGAACATACTCTCCAGTTTTTTCTTTAAGCCTTTCAACATATAATTGGTAATTATTGTTTAGTTTAATATTTCTAAATTCTTTAAATCCTAATTCAGCCATCAGCTCATTTATATTAGCATTAAATTGCTTAGCAGCTTCTTGTCTTTGCTCATCTGCTCTTTTTTTAGTAAATTCTATTTTATTTTCGATATATTCAATCCACTTCTCATAGATCTGTTTAGCAATTTTTGGTTCAACTATATCTCCGTCTACTTCCATAGAAGATTCTTCTAACTCTCGGTTAATATCACTTATACGGACTGAAACTTCTGCTCTTTCTCTCTCTTTTTTGGTGTATAGTTTATCGAGTTCCTCATCTTCTGAACTAATTTTACTTCTTAGAATCTCTAACTGTTTTTTCCATTTTGAAATCATTTGATTATGCTGTTCTATATCGTATTGTAGTTGGCCTAATTCCATTTTCCGTTCGTTCAATGCTTTGTTTAGATGATATTTTTCGCCTTCAAGATCACGAAGTTCCCTTTTTAACTTATCTCGGTAGTCCACTTGTTTTTGTAATTCCTGAGATAATCGAATATTTTCCAAATTTAGATTTTTAATTTCACTACTTATTTTGTCCTTTTGAGCCCGCAAATCCTTTAATCTCGATTCAACTTCCTTATAACTTATAGTTCCGTCGTTGCATAAAGGGCAAATAATCTCCTCGGATGTTCCTCTTAAACTAGATTGAGCAGTTACAAATAAATTTAGAAGACCATCTATTCCGCTTCGTTTTTCTTTAAGTTTAGTAATTTTTTCCTCATTTTCTTCCTTTTTTATCTTATTTTCTTTTTCTAAAGCTTCAATTTGTATATTTTTTAATTCTTTGTTTTTTTCTTTAATTTTTTTATCTAATACACTTAGTTTCTTTTCTAAGTTTTTTATTTCATCTTTTTTCTTTTTTATTTCTCCAATTTTTTTTCCTTTAAATTCTTCGTATTTATTTATGTTGTCGGTTAAGTCTTTTCTTTTTCTAATAGGATCTTTAATACCTTTAAATTTGGCTCCCAATTCTTTTAATTCTTTATCAAGTTTATCTCTTTTCTTCAGCAATTTTTGCCGTTCTATGTCCAAACTTGCTAATTGTTCGATTTTTCTCTCTGCAGCATATTCTTTCTCTAATAGGTCCTCTTTTTTAGTCAGAAGATAGTCCCTTATTTCATCGTAATTTTTTGCAAATGAAAGTTGTGTAACTGCCCATTTAAAATCTTCGGGTTCGTATTCTTCATCTAATCCCCTTAGTTGTCTTAATATCCTACTATCATTAGATAATATTCCAGCTAAGAGGAATCTTTGATCCCCTTCTTGTGGCAACTCTATATGTTCACCACTTTGTTTGACACGATATGTCTCAGTTTTATCATTTATTTCTAATCTGACAGTTCCCTCTTTTGCATGTATATTAACAAATCCCTGTTGTGGATTACGCTCTTCGCTTTTAATGCCAAGTTTCCTAGCTTCTTTATCGGTATATAAATCAAGATAACCATCTGGAGGTATTGATAAAACAGCAGTTAATGCCTTTATAACGGAAGTTTTTCCGCCACTATTTGAAGCTTCAATTAAATTTAACTTTCCTTTTTTTAATTTAAAAACCCTCTCTCCTCTTAATCCTCCAATATCTTTAATATATAAATTGGCTTCCATTTATCTAGAAGCCTCCTTTATAATATCTGTTTTAATCTCTTTTAATCTTTCATTTAATAATTTTTCAAATTTTTTCTTATTCACTTTTTCACGAGCTAAATTATCAATGATTTTTTCAAATTCGTCCATACTAATCTACTCCCGCTACATTACTCGCTATAAGGACATCGAAACTACCCCACCACTCAGGAGTAGAAAGTCTTTTTATATTTTCGTATAATATTTTAAATTTTTTGGGCGTCATATTTTTATAACCGAACTGCCACTGCACACCTCCAGCTCTACTAATATTTCCAGAAATAGTTCTCACAAGACTGAATTGCAAAGGTTCTAACTCTAACCCTAATTTTTCCTTTTCATCAATTCTAGGAATTTTCTCTTTCAATCTTTTTCTGGCCTCATTTTGAAAATATCCTTTGTATTTGCCCATCGGAAAATATACAGTTAAAATGAGTATTCCAGTTTTAGGAACTTCCTCTAATAATATCATACCGACCACAACCTCCTTTCAATGCATTCCATCACAGTTATTTGTCGTGCATCTCTTATTGTCGGATTTTCCATTTTCTTTAATTTTTCCTTGATTTTCTCAGCGACGAATTTTTTATCTTCATTTTTCATATTGCTTGCTTCTAAAATTTCATTTACAGCGATCATGAGTTGATCTAATGGTAGATTTGGTGCTTGGATTGGGTATAATCTTGTTCTTATTGCTTCATCAACTAAATCTGGGCGATTGGTGGTGGCACATACAATAACTTTGTATGGATTGAGCTTGTCTATTTCGTGAAAAAGAATGGAGTTAATCGAATAATGCCATTCTTTAGCTAGTTCTGTCCCCCTAGTTAACATCAAACTTTCAATGTCATCAAACAGAATTAATAATTTTGAATTTTTAGATTGTTTCTTTATCCATCTAAAAATGCTTCTTAATTTTTTTTCAGCATCTCCCCATTTTGGTGCTGCTATAGACGCACCATCAACAAACAAAAAAGAAACTGTTTGTAATCTTCTATCTAATTTTCTAGCCACTTGTTTTATTATCTCTGTTTTACCAGTTCCAGGAGGCCCTTCTAATATAAAACCTTTAAACGGTGAATTTTTCATCACGAGATTCCCCTTAAAGAAATATTCGCAAGTCCTTGATATTATACCTTCTATTTCTTTAAGTTGAGGAAGAAGATCAACCTCAGGCAAGGTCCTTCCACTGACAACTTCTAGTTCATCATCGATTTTCATTTCCATTTATACTATCTCTCCCTTTCTCTAATTCTTTCTCTAACTCTTTCCATCTCTACCATAACATAATCCTCAAATTTAAAAGTTATATTTCCACCTACGATGCTCATATCTTTTATTAATCCTTGCACGAACTTTCCATCAATTGTTTGAAGCGACCTAATTATCCTCCCTCTCGTTATGGACGGAATTCTCCTCCTCGAAATGAATGCTCTTAAATCTTCTTCGGTAAATTTCTCTCTCCCGTTATATGCGGTAGCCCACAGGAACATTAATATAGTCCACAATGTTCTCGGTCTTTGCTTATAAGGTAACATTGTAATATCATATTCTTTATCTAATTCCGCTATTTTTTTTAGTATATATAACAAAACATAACCCGCATATATGTGAGCTAATCTAATTCTTATTTGTTCACTTAGAGGTTCACCGTCTAAGTATTGGTTGGCGAATTTCTTAGTTTTATCCGTTAAAATTAAGACTCTCCTATATTTTTCAGTTTTTACTTTAACGAGATTTAACTCTTCAAAAACTTTAAATGCATCACTCCAAGCCCTAGTCGTTCTTATTTCTCTATTAAGCTCATCTTCCGTAATTTCGGTAACGCCATTTAATGCCCGTGCGACTATAAATTCACATAATTTATAAAAAATCGCTGTCTGTGGATTTTGTGCCGTAACAAATGAACTATCAGACAATAACCGAAATATCGGGTTTGTATCGGGGTCTATATTTTCCAACGTTTCCATCTTAGTATCTATGTCAGCATAAATGTCATCTACTATTTTCGAAAAATCTTTACAATCCTCGCAAATGAAAAAATCTTCTTCACCCCTTTTTGTTAAACCGCATTTTATGCAGATCATCTCAATCAACTATCTAAGCTATAAGTTGTGATTCATAACTTGTAGATATAACTCACTATACGTAACTCATATTTAAAATTTTCTATCATTATCAGTACTTCCGAAAGTAACTTTTGGGAAGGGGAACGATAATGCACCAGCGCTATTAGATTAAGGTGATGGAAAGAGAGGCCTGTAGGACGTTTGTGAACACCCTGAAGCTCCTCAAAGAGCACTCGGTATACGGTTCTGCATCACAACATACCGACAACCATTTTTCAATCCATTCTCTGGTTTACTACCACAATGAATGAGAACATAGCCATCGATAGGAACAGATCCTTGGAACCTCTCGCAACTTTGGCATTTCTCAAGCAGCTTGAGTAAGAGCTTTATCTTCGGATGTTTCAGGCATCTGCTATTTTCCATACCCAGAGTATCAAAGGATTGAGGTATATGTGGCTTTTGAAATCCAGAAAAAACCTTAATAGGTATTGAATCATAATAGAAGACTAGGAGGTTAGGTTTTATGACGAAGGAAGAACAGAAAAAGAAAAAAGAAAGAAAAAAAGAAGAATTACGAGTTCCTAGTGGAGGGAAGATAATAGCTTCTAAGGATATTATTGAGGAGTTAAGTGAAAGATTAGCTGGTCCAGCAGGGACGAAAGCTTTGGAAGAGATTAAAAAGTTGTCGCCAGACGAGAAAAAACAATTAAAAGCGGTAACTGGTGGAGCACTATTAGGCTCTATAGGAGGCATACTTGGCTCAGGTCTAGGAGCTGGGTTTGGAGCAATTGTATATCTTTTTTATGAGGGGTACAAGAAAGGCAAATATAAAATATCTAAACCAGAACTCAATGTAATCAAGAAAATTAGTAAAGTATTGGAAGGAGCAACGGTTGAAATTACTAGAACGGAAGGAAAAATTTTCATTCAACTGATAACGAAGTTCGGAAAATTCTCTTATAGCTCATAAGCATATTAAGGGGGGATAAGTTAAATTAAGATCATTGTAAAAGGAAATAAAAACTAAGAGAAATTCAAAGGAAAAAACATAGGTTTGTGCAATTTATTTATACCATTTAAGCCTTTTTTCTGCGGATGGAAACGTAAAAATATAGACTCGTAGCTATTATTTCTTGTATGCCTGAAGGTATTACGACTTTTATAGCGGTTGTTGGTGCGATTACCGGCACTATAAGCTTATGCTGGAGAATTCTAGATGAAAGGAATAGGTTCGATGTAATAATCAACAAGCTTATGGTAACCGAAGAAGAAGACGCTACCTACTTTAATGTCGATTTTGATGTTTTGAATTTATCGAAGAAGCCAACCTCGATTAGAGATGTACAGCTACATATTCCTAGATACAAGATTCGTCTTGCGCCTGATGAAAATGTAAATGTACATGATTTTTCCGAACCTATTGGAATGTTTAGGCCGATTTTTGACTTACCAGTTGGTAAAACAGTTAACAAACACCTTACATTCGTTCTGAAAAGAAAACTAGAGATAGTGGGGAAGGATGATCTTTATCTGGTTGTGACAGATACCTACGGTAAAACAGTGAAGAAAAAAATAAAGTAGAAGAAATAGGAGCGCCTTCCCTCTTTGACTACTTCAAAAGACAAAAATGCCATAGCAAAACCCTTATAATCTTCTCTATAGAATACAAATAAGGGGTGATAAAGTGCCTAAAGAACAACTGAAACGAAAAGAGAGGATCACAGTTTATGTCTCACCCTACTTGTACAGAGAGATCCGGAAGATGATAGAAAACGGGGACTTCTCCTCCGAGTCCGACGTGGGTTACCAAGCGTTAGCTGCTTTTGTAAGCGAGTATAAAAAGAGCAAGAAGGGTTAATAGTGTAAGGCCCTATGAAGGAATATGACTGTTTTATATCTTGAAATACTGTAAACTGGATAAAGAGCTAATAATCAACGAAAATATAGAGATAATTCCTTTTGATGAGGGATTGAAGCTTTCAAGCGAATTTGATTTAATTAGAAACTTATCGAAGAAATTGGGAAAGCAATTACAGATTGATGCGGAAACTCAAAAAAGAATTACAGAGATACAAAGGGAAAAAGCGTTGGTCTTGCTATTCTGCAAATCAAGAACATTTCTGCAAGTAATGAAAGCGCATACCCTTGCGAAAAGAGCAGGTATAAGAAAGAGGATTTACCCCACTCTTTTTAGGCATTTAAGGGCAACACATTTGGCCAGCAACTTTATCCTCGGGTGTTTTGGGCATCTGTTATGCATGCTTGAGAAATCTAAAGACTCTACACTAATATAGCTTTTATTTTTTGGAAAAAATTCTAAAGACGAAAGTTTTAAGTAGAAATCTAATTAATTGGTACTTGGTGAAAGGGGGGGTAAAAAATGGTTGAAAAAAAACCTAATAGAAAATTTCCGTTGAAGGAAATAAGAAACCCAACACCTGAAGAGATTATTCAACGATCTTCATTTCAAGTCTTGAGTATGATAAGCCAAGGATATCTTCTTTCCAGGTCTATTCGAAAGATAATACCTGATGAATCAAGGAATGAAGACATCTCTGAAGAATTAGCTAAATTTAACCGGCGTGCCCAAAAAATCGATTGGAAGGAAGACAATTTGGAAAATCAAACTAAAATTATGATCGACTGTATGACAAAATTTTTAAAATCCATTCCTAAGCCTGGTAAAGAATCAAAATCTATGCCTTGGAAAATCCTTCATTCGAATTTACTATTTGACAGCTCGCCATCATCTTTCTATTATATTCCACCAATTTTTCTAAGTCCTACGGGCTGGCAACCAAGTCCTGCAGAAATTAATGAATTAATAGAGGCCCTGAGGGAACTTCAAAGGGTAATGGATGACCCAGCAGATGCAGCATTTGTTGAACAGATGATCTTGGAAATTGAAGCAGCTTTACAGGCAGGCCAACTTGAAAGATTCTGGCAACTTATGACAAGATTGTTTGAGTGGCTGAAAAATGGGTGGAAATTCGGCGTTCCGTCTTTGTGGTACGCTCGTATTGTATGGATGGAAAGGATTGTGCCCATATTTGCACGTTGGACTTTATTGTCTGGTGGTACTGAAGCGGGGGGAGTATTTGCAATGCTTTACGCCAATTGGATTGCAGCCTTAGCTGCATTAGGGATTGGCATTATCGTCGGTTTCCTAATTAACCATATACCTGTTTCAGAAAGTGAGAATATAAGTGAGTCGTTGGGTGATTTAATTTATCATTGGTTTCTTGAAACTGACGCAGATAGGTTAATAGCGGCTCAAAATGCTCTAGTTGGGGAACTTGGTAGGTATGAAGACATGATTAGAGATAATGTGAATTTTTCTCAAGAACAAAAACTGGAGGCAATCAGTGTAGCTAGTGCGTTAATATCGATTGTTAATCAAAAGTTGGATATAGGTGCTGAATCTCAAAGAAATGCTGAATACCTTATACGTCGTGCAAGAAGATTGATTGATAAATTGTCATAATGAAAGCAGGAATTTTTATCTTTTATTTAACATTAAAATAAGTGAGACAGTTTTTGCCAAGATAAAGGTTTTATATCTAAGTAACTCGATTTCTTAGTCGTGCAATTAGAATACACAACTGCCTAATCTTTGATATTAGTTTTTTGTTACTATTTAGTGATTAAAAAGCGTCTAAAGGGAGGTAAATACATGAGTGTGAGTGTTAATTTACGCCTGGCAGAGGGAGTAATAAAAAGAATCGATGGAGCAGTTAAAACAGGCTTGTATAAATCTCGGGCACAGTTTTGCGAACTAGCTGTGTATAAGGCAATAGAGGAGCTTGATAAAAGCCGCTACTAGCCCCTTCACATAGTCTAATTTATTTTTCTTCCAAAAATTTAAATGCTTTGTATTAAATCATCTTACTCCATGGATGTTAAGGAAATCGAAGAGAAATGGGTAAAGAGATGGGAAGAATCAAAAATCTTTGAGGCAGATCCTACTGAAGGTAAGAAGAAGATCTTTGTCACTTTTCCCTTCCCTTATATGAATGGTCCATTACACATAGGACACGCATTAACCTCTGCAAGGTGCGATGTTTACGCTAGATTTAAGCGTATGCAGGGGTATAATGTTTTGTTTCCTTGGGCATGGCATCTTACAGGAGAACCTATAACCGGTGCGGCCGAGAGAGTAAAAAGAGGAGATGAAGATCAGATCCGTATCTTCAGGGAGATAGACGGAGTGCCTGAAGAGGATCTAAAGAAGTTCGGTGATCCGGCATATATTGCTAAATATTATATTAAGGAGTCGAAAGAGGCGGTAAAAAGAATAGGGCACTCTGTAGATTGGAGAAGGGAGTTTCATACGACTTCTCTAAATCCGCATTTTGATAAATTCATTGAATGGCAGTATCTAAGTCTCAGGAAAAAAGGATATGTTATAAAGGGTACCCACCCGGTTGTTTGGTGTCCGCATGACGAGTCTCCGACAGGGGATCATGATCGTCTTCGTGGAGAGGGAGTTTCTCCTGTGGAGTTTACAGTACTAAAGTTCCCTTTTAATGGGGCTTATCTGCCGGCAGCTACACTGAGGCCTGAAACGGTGTTTGGCGTTACCAATATGTGGATAAATCCTGAGGCAGAGCACGTGAGGATTAGAGTTGGAGGAGAGGAATGGATTGTAAGCAGGGAGGCAGCTGTAAAATTAAAAGAGCAAAAAAAGGTTAGAATCATTGAAGAGGGAATAAAGGGCTCACAGCTAATAGGGAAATACTGTGTAAATCCTGTAACAAAAGATAAGGTTCTTAATCTCCCTGCAACTTTTGTAGACCCGGATAATGCTACAGGAATTGTTATGAGCGTTCCATCTCACGCTCCTTACGATTGGGTGGCATTGCGAGACCTGCAGGTTAATCCTGGCTTGGTTGAAAAGTATGGTATTTCGCCTGAGGAAGTCAAGAGCATCAAGCCCATATCTCTTATTAAAATTAAAAAATTCGGTGAGCATCCTGCCATAGAAATAAGCGAGAAGATGGGTATTAAGGACCAAAATGACCCAAGGTTGGATGAGGCTACAGAGGTCATTTATAAGGAGGAATTTTACAAGGGGGTGCTGAAAGAAAATACAGGCAAATATAAGGGGATGAAGGTAAGCGAGGTAAAGAAAAGTCTTGTTGCGGACTTTGAAAAAGATGGTATCGCCGATAAGATGTTTGAGTTGGCTGATGAAGTCATCTGCAGGTGTGGTACAAAGTGTTTAGTTAAAATCCTTAAAAACCAGTGGTTTTTAAAATATTCGGATGAAGAGTGGAAGAAAAAAGTGCTGGAAGCTCTTGCGGACATGGAAATATTGCCTGAAGAGGCGAGGGCTAACTTCGAGTATACTATAGGCTGGCTCGAAGATAAAGCCTGTGCTAGGAAAAGCGGCCTTGGTACTAAGCTACCTTGGGATCCTGAATGGATAGTTGAAACGCTCAGCGACTCAACGGTTTATATGGCGTTTTACACTATACAGAAACATATTAGGCAGTATGATATCCCAGCGGAAAGCCTTAGACCAGAGGTTTTTGATTATATCTTCCTTGGGGAGGGAGACGTAAAGGCTCTGGCAGAGAAAAGCGGGATAAAAGAAGACATCTTAGATGAGATGCGTTCAGAGTTTGAGTATTGGATGCCGGTTGACCTCAGGAATTCTGCTAAGGAATTGATACCTAATCATTTGACCTTCTATATTTTCCATCATGTGGCGTTATTCCCGAGAGATAAATGGCCGAGAAGGATTGGAGTGAATGGCATGATTAACGTGGAGGGGGAGAAGATGAGCAAGTCTCTCGGGAACTTTATTACATTGAAAAAAGCCTTGGTAGAGTTTGGGGCGGATGCTACGAGAGCTACTCTTCTATATTCTGCGGAGGGTCTTAGAGATCCTGATTGGAGAAGCAAGTCTGCCTTAGATATCCAAGGTAGGTTAAAGGCATTCTATGATGTGGTGAGCCAGCTTCATGGAATGGAGGAGATGGAGGAGCGAAGGATCGATGTATGGCTCCGCAGTAGGGTTCAGAAGCATGTTAGAAAAGCGACTGTGGAGTATGAGTCTCTTAGATTTAGAAGCGCTTTTCAGGCAGCATTTTTTGACTTCTTTAATGATGTTAGATGGTATCTCCGGAGAGATAAGCCTAATAAAAAAGTCTTCGCTGAGGTCGTAGATATATGGGTGAGGCTTATATCGCCTGTTACCCCTATGATATGTGAAGAGGTCTGGGAGAAGCTTGGAAAAGAGGGATATGTTTCTCTTGCCGAGTGGCCGAAGTATGATGAAGGGTTGATAAGTGAGGAGGCAGAACTAGCGGAGGAACTAATTGGTAAGACGCTCGATGACGTTGATAACATCCTGAAGGTAACTGACATCAAGCCTAAGAAAATCTACATCTATACTTCCCCTAAATGGAAGCTGAAGGTAAATAAAGTGATAAAAGAGGTAGGCAAGCCGAACATGAAGGAGATAATGTCAAAGGCGATGGAAGACGGTGAGTTAAGGGCTATTGGAAAGGAAGTTTCAGCTTATGTTAGCTCTCTTATAAAGGATATAAGCAAGGTAAGGGTAGAGGAGATAGATGAGTTGGCTGCGCTCAGAGATGCTAGACAGTTCTTTGAGAAGGAGTTTGGATGTCCGGTTGAGGTTTATTCTGCGGATGAAGAGGTGTACGATCCTATGGGGAAGAGGAAGCAGGCTTCTCCTATGAAGCCAGCTATCTACGTGGAATAATGTTGGAACTCAAAGACCCGATTTGTGACTTGAGGTTCCTACTGAACAGGGGATATAAAAGGACTACTGCTGTTAGGCTTGTTGCTAATAGATATGGGTTAACGCTATCTCAGAGGAATATACTAGTGAGGGCAGTCTTCTCAAAAAGGGAGGCAGAGGAGCATAAGAGCCGAAGGGTTGGCATAAAAGCGTTAAAAGGCCGCACCGCTATAATCGATGGCTACAATGTACTAATAACGGTTGAGAGTGCTTTAAAAGGGAAATTGCTTTTTCTTTCTGATGACGGTTTTATTAGAGATGTGGCAGCTACTTTCGGGAAATACCGGTTTTCTAGAACGACAGAGCAAGCAATAGAAATGATAGTGAAAGCCTTGTCTGATGCATCACCCAAGGAGGCGCATTTCATTTTTGATTCACAGGTTAGTTTTAGCGGAGAACTGTGCAGTCTAGTCAGACGGAAGATGTCTGAAGCAGGTTTAAAAGGAACTGCAAGAACCTCAGATAAGGCGGATTTCGAAATAATTAATAGTGAAGGCGTTGTCTGTACTAGCGATAATATTATCATTCAGAAGTGCAAAGAAGTTTTAGACCTGCCCAGACAGCTGGGCGTAAAATATAAGAGCCTCCCCACATGCGAGGATATAATTGGGCTCGTAGCCTAGCTAGGATAAGGCGGCAGCCTTCTAAGCTGCAGACCGCGGGTTCAAATCCCGCCGGGCCCGTCTAATCCGACATCCTTATATTGAAGGAGACAAAGAAAAAGAAATTCAGGAGGAATTTAGTGGCAGGAAAACATTCATCTAGGAAATGGAAAAAACGTGGAAAATGCAGATGGAAAACAAGGAAAAAGAAATTAAGGGAAAGAAGAAGGAAAGCTAAAATAAGAGCTAGATAAAGCGGGGGTGCCCGAGTATGGCCAAAGGGGACGGACTTAAGATCCGTTAGCTTAGTGCTTGCGAGGGTTCAAATCCCTTCCCCCGCATCATTTATGCCCTTTTTAATAAAATAGGGTTAAATCAGAAGTAATTAACCATTTTACACGTAATTTAATCTATTTAAAATAGAAACAGTTATATGGTTGCAACTCTTACCTCACGACGTGCTCAGAATTTATCTGGATGCGAATGTGTGGAGTCGCCTCTTTGATGACCAGACGCAGATTAGAATTCGAAGAGAAGCCGAGGCTTTTTTCAAGATTCTGGAGGCAGTGTATCAACGACATAAATGCTTAATCGTGGGATCGCTGATATTGGATGACGAGATAGAACAAATCGAAGAGAAATGGAAAAGAAGATCGGTTAAGGCTATCGTAGATCTGTTTGTCTCGGAGAGAATCAAGTGGTTTTCAAGGTCGTTACAGAGAGAGATTAAAGCCATGGGTCTGAAGGATAAGGATGCGATACATCTTGCTTTTGCCATTAATAATTCAGATTATTTTATAACCTGCGATGACAGAATATTAAATAAGAAAGTGGAAATCGAGAAGCGATACAGTATTAAAGTCGTTAATCCCATAGAGTTTGTTGAAGAGGAGTTATAATGGCTGCTAAGGCTGAAGACATAAAAGTCCTTGAGAAAGTGGTGGATATAGCAAAAAAGGAGCTTAACCCCGTAGAGTACGCCCGCTTCCTAGCTTTAATAATGCCCAAAAAAGGAGATACCGTAAAGCAGCTACGTGAACTCAGAGACAAAGAAACATACGAAGAGATAATTGAGAGATTAAAAAAGAAAGGTGTAACCATCACCCCATGAGTACTGGTAAATCCGTGCGGGTATCCCTTCCCCAGCATAAATCATATTAAATTTCAAGGAGTTCCATATTTTCCTAAGTTCAATAGTTCACACGATTTATATACTCCGGCTTCGGCCATGCTGTAGGCTCGGTTTCAGTGGTGACCAACTCCATCTTTTGCAAAGTGCTTTGACAGGCTTTTATCAGGCGATACTTCCCCCCCATTGTTACAACTCTTGGGCAGTAGATAAAAACTGGAAATCTATTCCCAGCTCCCCTGATAGCCGGGGTTCCAGCGGAGCGCTCCTCATCCTTGCCGTATTCAAGGACTCCCAGTTCTACCATATCCATGAAAACACCTCCAAGGAATGTCCCCAGAGGATTGCTGGTCCAGAAGACGTGTTTTGCTTTTAATCTAAATATCTCATCATCTTCATCCTCAGTGGGCATGAGCCCCAGAGCCACGGCCAGGTAATATTCGGCTATATCCCAGTCAGTTCAGTCCCTTAGGTTTTCCCTCAATGACTTCATGTGAAAAACCTACAGGATAAGAAAATATAATTCTTGCGATTATCAGACCCAAATGGTAAATAATACCCTCAAAGACCCTCTTCTTTATCGTATCCTTAGTCTAAGCGGAGGCGATACCCCCTAATTGTCTACCCGCCCTTCCTCTCCTTCTCCAAGATATCAAGCTTTGCTCCTCCCGGACGCACCTGCTGAGGTCTTTGTGGCTCTTCAGGGCCTTGATGGCTTCCCGGGTCCCGAGAAGCCGCAGGGCTGTGAGGGCGTACTCCCTGACCATGGACTCGGGGTCCTTGAGCATCTCTTTTATTGCCTCTAAGGCAGATTCGTCCCCTATCATTCCTAGGGCTTGGACCGCCTCTGCTCTCACCGCCCTGTTCTTGTCCTTTAGGGCCCTAATAAGGGGTTCTACTGCCCGGGCGTCTCCCAGCCTTCCAAGTGCCTAGGCGGCCTCCTGCCGCACAAAGGTGTCCTCCTCCTCTAGGGCACGGAGGAGGGATGTCACATTTTTTTCTTCTACCGTTCTATCACCTTCCGAATACCTTCAAGTTGAAATGCCACTGGAAAAATACCTTTTTGAGGAGGGCTGGGAGTTCATCCTCTTTTCCTGTGTATATGTACCCCGTGAATTCTGTGCCTCCTTTTTCGATGGCGACAACACGGTATTTCTTTCTCAATTCTTCCAGCTCGATGGATGAAAGGGATTCCTCTAAAACCAAGGAGAGAAAGCTGTTGCCGATAAAGGCCCTCTGGGCTTTGGGGAAGTCATCCCTCTTATCTTCTGGTATGCCGAAGATGCGCTCTGCAGCCTTGGTGAAGGCATCTCCAAAGTCTTGGCTGTGGGGAGCCAGTATAACGCAGTCATTGTCTGCGAAGATCACTTGGGCTGCAACAGGTTCTTGGACTGGGGCTAGGTAACAGAAGGTCACTGCGGGTACCAGGGGGAAGGCGCAGAGGTATGTGCCATTAGTCTTGATGTTGCAGCCGTGAACAAGTCCTGTGTTCCATCCAGAGTCTTTATACACTTTGTCAGGGGGCATTACTTCGAACCGGGCACCTAAGTTTTTGAACTCTTCTGCGAGTCTATCTAGGGCATCGTAGAATCTCTTCTGCCGTTTCTCCTCATCTTTGACGGCATCTTTGATGTTCTCTGGGTGAAGGTTTGTGGCTCCTTTCATTGCCTGGAAGTATTCCCTATGGCATTTGAGGGCCTTCTCTATCATCGCCCGGGCGATGTTCTCTTCTCTATTGAAGGCTCTTCTGGCGATCTCTAGGAATACTTCCCTCAGACATGTCTCGAATCCCTCTCTTTTGTCCAACACATATTTTCCTGTCATGTCCTTACCTGTTAGGGGGTCTATGACCTTTTGCTCCGGGACATGTCCGGGCTTATCTGGGGGAATTTGCTCTTTCATAATCTCGCCTTTTATAGTTGAGTGTTCCCAGTATAAGTTTTTATTTCGAAGGCTGCCATAGACTAATGTTTTAGAGGGAGCAATTTTCTATAAAGCCAATGGCGACAACGCGGTGACTGCCAATTCGTTAGGGGCTTCCATATCCCTTATAGTGAATCTACCGAGGTATGGCACTTCTTTGAATTTCTCGACCACCAGGGGCTGTGTGGTCTCGATCCTCACTACGCCGACATCGGGTGGCTTGAGGGAGGCAGGGTTTTTCTCAATGACATCGAATGTGTCTGGATCAAGCTTAGATATAAGCTCCACGAACTTGCATGTCACCTGTACTTGGTGAATATCCAGCAGTGCGGTGTACCCAACTTCGATTAAGTCTGGGATGTCAATAACCTGTAGCGAGGCTGTGAATTCTTTTGCAATAGTTGGGGGATTGCTTATAGGACCGCAGATATCGCCTGTCCCTATGTCATCCTTCTTCACGCCTTTTACAATGAAGCCGATGTCATCGCCGGGTCCAGCCTTCTCTATGTCTTCAGGATACATGGAGATGGATGTGACTACACCACTAACCCCCGCTGGTTCGAAAGACACTTTGTCGCCGACCTTCACAGTTCCTGTTTCCACTCTTCCGGTTACAAAGGTTCCGTCCTCCTCGGCGTTGATAACATACTGTACTACTAGCCTTAGTGGAAGTTGAGAAGCAACTGATTGGCTCTGTGGTTCTTGCTTTTTCAGAGGTTCATCAGGCAACTTCATTTCAATTACCGTCCAACATATCTGTCTGAATATTTATAAACCTGTCGAACTTTAACGGTTCTAAAGGAAGGTTTGGATGACTCAAAGGATTGGAAAACTGTACAGGGCTGTTGGATGGGGATGGGAACCCTTACATTTGTCCTCGGGATATAGCAAAGGATATTTATTCTAAAAGCGCAGGAGTTAGGTAATAAGCGATGGCAATGGAAGACATTACAGTAGAGTTCGTAATTGATGTGATAGATAAAGAGCTTTGGAAGGACCTGCCCTTTGAGAGAAGGCACTGCTGTTGGATACGGATAGACGGGGAAGGGTCTTATTATCTAGGCAGTATAAAAATAGACTACCGGAGGAAGATTAAAGGTGGATGGGAGGTTGACGCAACCTGTGTTATGTTGTTTCAAACACCAAGAGACGGTTTGTCTCATCGCCCCGGTGAAATGCTGGGGAGAGTGGAAATCGTGGTGGACGACAGGTTAAGGGTGCAGAACTTCAGTTACAAAAGCATGCCAGAAGCCCTGGGCACGAGGCATAGCAGTTCCTTGGATGGGCTCTGTGAGAACAGGGATCTGGTGATGCTTGACCTGCGGGACTTGGGACTCCGGGAGCTCCCGGAGGATGTGTGGAAGCTCAGAGAACTGAGATATCTCTTGTTAAGGGATAATATGCTTACAGAACTCCCGGAGGATATCGGAAAACTAAAAAGCCTTGAATATCTTGACTTGTCCTCAAACCGTCTGGGCAGGCTGCCCCCTCAGATAGGGGAGCTTAAAAATCTCTGGACGCTTGATTTAAGGTGCAATCGTCTGAGGAGCCTTCCTGATGAAATCAGCAACCTGCAGAATCTTGAGTGCCTCTACCTCGAGGATATATGGTGCCCAGACCTCGAACACAACAGATTCTCCGAGGAAGAGAAATCGAGGATTAAGAAACTCCTGCCAGAGTGCCTTGTTTCTTACCCTATGTCATTGCAGGACCAACTGGAAGGGATGTCGTTGTCCATAGGAGGGTCGCCAGTGCCTCAAGATAAGAAACGGTTGTGAGTTGATGATGCGAGCAGGAGATCCAGGGCTATGACATCTGGTAGAGTTCAAAGAGGTAAAATGTGATGTGAGCTGGAGGGAAATGAAATGCCAAACGGTCATGGTGGAATCCCGAAATATGGTTCTCCAGCTCTTCTTTTTGTTCTATATTTGCTTCTTTTCTTTTTATATGCTGTGAAGGACTTTAAGTGGGCAATTTATGCGACATATCCCGTGGTAATTCTATTGGGAGAACGCCTTGCACACCATATCTATCTCTATGATGTAACATCCTATAGTGGGGCGTGTGCTACAGATGAAATGAAAAGAAAAGGGGATTTCAATTATAGGAGAGCGAGATACTCTATTATTATAGTGGGAATTCTGGTGACAACTTTGATATGGGCCATAGCTGGGGCTTTTGGATAGGGTAAGGATCTAAAGTAGCAGCTTCCAGCCGATGAGCATCTAGGACTTGGGAGGGGATCCTAAGGTGGCGAAATAAAAATATATGTGTTTGATAAATGTGTACTATGGCTTTCTCAAGAACCAGCATTGATTCGAAGAATTTGTCTTTTAAGATTATTTTTAATGGGTTTTTGTTCTGCTTATTTTTTATAGAATTTTACTTTCTTGCCTCTTCTTTGTTCAAACTTAAGAGTAGCTTGTATTATATTGCCTACTCTATAATGATTGTCGTCATCACTTCAATGGCTTTTATCATATTTTCTTATCTCAAGGTCGTGTCTGATGATTACGCCAGAGCAGTAGTAATCTTTTTGAGATTTTCTTTTCTTACCGCACTCTTTGTTTTTTGCATAATGATGGCTTTTTATTTGGTGAAAAGAGATATTCTATATCTGTGGAATTCTCTGTTTCTGGTGGCATTGCTTTTGGTCATCATGTCTTTTAGATTTATTTTTAGATTGAAGTTCCCGGTCTCAGGAATCGACTACCTTTGAATAGCGGCAAATTAGCCCCTTAATATCTCCATAGATTTAGTCACTACCTGCTAAAAGGGTTTTAGAGTTTTTAATGCTCGTCAGAGAAAGACGTATTTGATTAGCTCCACTTATAATCTTATTAAATTCTTTTCACGGGTTTGTAGCCTTACTATAATAGGCTCATAGTGGGGAACATAAAAATTATAATAATCTGTAAACCTTTTAATGTAGAATCACATAAAACTCATTATATGAGAGCGGGGCGCTGGTTTTACTTGGCATTAATATTAGTAATTCTTGGTGGAATCTTTTTATCTGGATGTTTAGGCAGGGAAACAGTTGAACAAAAAGAAGAGCTTTCAGTTCCTCCTCCCACTACGCAAGTAGTTGAAGAGCAAGTAATCCCACCTTTAGAGAAGCCAAGGGAAGAGATTAAACCTGAGAAGACTATTGCATGGGAATATGGTGGCGTTGCTATCTCTGGGAGGTATGCAGACGCAGAGGTTATCAGGCTGGAGGAAGGGAAATATCGGATGTATTATAGTCCTGAGCCGGAGGTTTCTGGTTTTGAGGGCCAGGTTTACTCTGCGATATCAGATGATGGGGTAAATTGGGTTCAGGAAGAAGGGGTACGGATGAAGTGGGCTACTTTCCCTTCTGTTATTGCAGTACCAACAGGGTATAGGATGTACTACCAGAATAGGGGTGTTATAAGGAGTGCTATATCTCGGGATGGTATAACGTGGAATGAGGAACCAGGTATTAGAGTTGATACAATCAACGATGCTGGTCTGAAGTTGGATAATGTAGCGTCACCAACTGTGGTAAGGATTGATGATGAATACCTAATGGTTTATAGAGGCACGATAAATCAGAGATATTCAGCTGATGTTCCTAATGAGAATACACAGCTCTTCTTCTGGGCAACCTCTAAGGACGGCCTCAATTTTGTTCACAGGGGGATAGCTCTTGATAGCAGGAACAGGGAATTTAAGGGTTTTCTAGATGGTCCTGAGCTTGTAATATGGGACGATGGCTCAGTACGCTTATACTTCTGGTCCTATAAGGGAATCTATCATACTATTTTTGATGGCAATGAGTTCAGCAAAGAGGTTAAGTTCGATTACACTACTAGCCCTAAGGGAGCTTCATTCCCTCAAAATCCACCTAGTGATCCAACTCTGGTTAAGATAAACAACACATGGTTTATGTACTATGGACAGCACACTATGGGGATACATTACGCTACTCTTAGACTTAGATAATGGTGCAGTATTGGCCTCTAAATATTATTTTTCATCTTTGACTCTTATGTATTCAATTTGTATTCATACATTTTTGTAGATAAGCCACTTCCAGAGTGGAACATAAATTATTTTTTTTCTCCCTATTTGTTCCATTTTCTCTGTGTTTTCTGTAACAATATACCCCTCTTCTATGTCATATTTCTCCATAAATTTTAAGAGCCCCCTGATATCTTTGCGAGATATTACACCTCGGTATTTTGATTCTACAGGTGTAATCCGTCTATTCTCTACCAAAACCGCATCTACTTCGTGTCTTCCACTCCTCCAGAAAAACTTAGCCGGACCTAAGTTTACCACGAGGTTCTCTACCGCCCTTCCCATTTCTAAGGTCTCAGCTAGAGAAAACAAGAAGGTGGTATTACTAAAATATAGCTTTTTTTGCTTCTTCTCGCTAGTCAGAAGATTTCTAGAAAAATTGTAGGACTTCTGGATGAGAAAAGCATTTTCTAGGTATGAAACGTAATTTGAAAGAGTTTTCCTGCTTAAGCCGAGTTCTCCTGAAAGAGTTTCATAGTCCGTAACTATCCCTGGGTTGTTCGCTACTATCATTAAAATCCTCTTGAGGGCATCCCGGTATTCTATAGGGAAAACCTTTGGGAGATCCTCATAGATTATCTTAGAGATTATAGAGTTGGTGTAAAGTTGGATGAAGTCATCATCAGCGTTAACTATCTCCGGTAGTTGCCTCTTCATATACGTTAAGACTTCTGCCCGCAGCCTTTCCTCGAAGACGCTTGGCCGCTGGATCATCTCATTCATCCCTTTAAAACTGAGGTATTCTTTAAAAGACATAACAGGAAGATAAAAGAGAAAAATCCTCCCAGCAAGAGATTCTTCTGCTTTTTTTCTTAGGAAGATAGAAGATGATCCGGAGACAAAAAATTTCACATTAGGATAGGCATCATAATAGTATTTTACTTGATTCTGCCAGTTCTGGAGTTTTTGAATTTCATCTAGGAAGAGATAGGTTTCTCCAAGTTCAAGCAGATCTTTTCCCTGTCTTGATTGGTAATCTTCTAAGATTTCCTCTATTCTAGGTTGTTCTTCATCAAAAGAAAAATATACTATCTTATTCCTTTCCACTCCTTTCTCTATTAGATAGTCTATAACCTGCTTTAGGAGAACAGTCTTTCCAGTTCTTCTAAGTCCAACTATTCCTAGAACCTGCTTTGTATCAATATATTTCAAGAGCTTATAGTAGAGATCCCTCTTCTTTTTAAACCCATAATAAAAGCCCTCTCGCCAATGGAAGTTATGTTTAGTTAGATTTACCATATCCTTCACTATTTGTAAAAATTACTTCCCATATTATTTAATTTTTTGGGTAACTAGTTTCCCATATGCTAACATAAACCTCCTCCCTAAGTCGGAATCCCTCTTTTATGAGGATCTCAAGAGTTTTCAGAAAATCATCAAAATCCATGAGTCCCCTCTCTACAGCTTTTAAAAGAACAAAGATAGTACCTTTAGCTTTTAATCCCATAATACCCGCAACTGTTCTCCCTCGAGATTCGTCTATTAGTATCCCGCCTATACCAAGATTTTTAGCTAGGCTTATTGCAGCTTCTTCCCCTTTCCCAAGCGGTATAGGAATTTCTATCTGCCTCGCATTAGAGACTTTTATCCATCCATCCTTTATGGCCTTCTCTACTAGGTAAGCATCCTGTTTTTCCCTTTCTTTCCCTCTGTCCACTACCTCCATCTTGACTTCTTCAGGTATTACAACTCCTCCAAAAACCTGCTCAAGAAGGTCTAGCTTATTTACACGAGCGAGATAGATGAGGGACGTGGCATTAGAAACTATCATGAAATGCCTTCTATATCTTCTTTCAAATCTTCCAAGGTGTAAGGAACATGGATAATCCGCTTTTTAACTTCGTCTATCATCTCCCATAAGGGTAAATTACACTTCTCAGCCGCCTGCCATAGAGTTATCTTGCCTTCTTCATATTCTTTAAGAGCTCTCTCTATTCTCCATTCCCTGATCCCTTTTAGCAAGAATCTCCTCATAACAGTAGACCTATCCATACCTTCTCTCCTTGCTATCTCGTCTATCAACTTAGCAATCCAATCGTCAACCCGGGTTGTTATAGTTACAGGCATGTATTAAATTTATTCATTTTAATATATAAAAAGATTATTAAGAGAAGATAATATGTTCCCCTAAACTTTTCTGCAGCCAAAATTCTAGAAATTACTTTGAAAACACACCGTAGCAATTCCATCTAGGCAGAGAGGTGAGAGCTTTTCAACAGAATCTTCTTTTATACAGAGGGGCTTAATATCACACCTTGGGCACATCTTCTGTGGTAATTCATCTGCCTTGATATCGAGTATGCCCTTCTCTTCAAAGACATCATAAAGTAGCTTCAAATATTTTCCCTCAGCAATTCTTGGAACTTCATATTTTGCCCCTTTTAACCCTTTCTTAAGGGTCCAAAGCTCATATAATCTCCTCCGACCTTTCGAAGAATTGCATTTCTTGCATATCCAAATAATATTCTTCTCAGTATCAGGTCCGCCAATAGAACGTGGAAATAGATGATCAGTAGTTAGAGAAGTCTTCACACCGCAGAAAATGCATTCGTCATTTTTCTCCCGTTCCCTGATATACTCTCGTATCTCATTCCAAAAAATCTCTTCCTGCTGGAGTTTCTTGAACCTACTCATTATAAATCTCCAGTTTCTCTTTCCCATTCCAGCAGAGTCTGCAATAATTTTAGCATACTGCCAATAAATCAGGTCCCTCACAGATTTAATAGCAGGAGGCGGCATCTCCCTCTCAGATAAAAAAGGACATAAAAGCATAAAAACTTTTTTAGATTTTAACTTAATACGGACAAATAGAAGAGGGAAAAATTTACCCGATGTGATTCCTCAGTTTTTTCTTAAGAAAATAGAAGAAGAACCATAGGCAATATTTTACTTCAAGGTATGAGTAATGATATTATTTTAATTTAGGTTTGCCAGTTGTTGAGTTGTTTAGAATTCGAGAATAGTTTTTCATAATTCGCTAGTTTTAATGAGATAATTAGGCACTAATATGTATTATAAGCAACTTACACATAGATGAAAAAAGGTGATTGCGCTTGGTAATAGTAGACTTGATTATCTTGGCATTCTCTGTGATTATGCTCGTATACACCAGCGACTATTTCACTGAAGGCGCGGCTAAGATTGCTCGAAGATTCGGTGTCTCGAAGTTTGTAATAGGAGCCGTTATAGTCGGCTTTGGAACCTCATCTCCCGAGTTTTTTTCATCTATCTATGCTTCTATATCTGGAGTAGGAGGGGTAGCAGTAGGAAATGTGATTGGATCAAACATTGCTAATATCGCCCTCATTCTGGGTCTAGCAGCGTTTATTAGACCCGTAGTAATAAGGAGGCAAATAGAATTTAAAAACGGTATCCTCTGCTTTATTCTCACCCTATTATCAAGCATCCTAATTTTGAGTGGAAGAATGCTTTCTCGACCGGAAGGATTACTACTGCTCACTATTTTTGTCTTTTATGTTCTGCATACAGTAAAAAGACCTGCAGACTCCACTCTATCTCCAGATTCATCTGAGAAGTTAAACCAAGCATTATTTCACTTACTAGTTGGGCTCGTAGGCGTCTTAACTGGAAGCATACTGCTGGTTGATTCTGCTGTTGCTATAGCGAGGGCTATCGGCGTTTCTGAGTCAGTTATAGGAGCTACAATAGTTGCTTTCGGCACAAGTGTCCCGGAGCTTGCAGTATCAATCGCGGCAGCAAAAAAAGGCTATCTTAGCATGATAGCCGGGAATATACTGGGAAGCAATGTATTCAACATCATATTAATCTTAGGAGCAGCAGTAGTTGTGAATCCTATTCTAGTCGACGACAAAACAGCTTATGTAAGCACTCCCATAATGATTATAATAACTGCAATTATGCTCGTCTTCATGAAGACCGATAACTGTATATCAAGGAGAGAAGGCCTATTCCTCTTACTAAGCTATTTAGCATTCTTGGCTGTTCTTTTTGTATGAAAATGTCACTCAACTACTATCTCGCATAGAAGCCCGCCGTAGCCTATCCATAATTGCCCTCCCAAGACCCACCTCAGGCACAGGTTCAGCATAGATGACATCTAGCTTAGCTTTATCTAGTCTGTGTAAGCATGAAAATAGGTTGGCTGCGGCCTCCCTTAAGTCCCCTTTCGGGGAAAGTACTTCTACGACTTCGAAAGAGTGATCTTTTGGCAGAGTTTTAAAGGCTAGGAGCCCCTTCCTTTTCCCATTTACTCTAAGATTTTTCTTATCTAAAATCTTTATAGGCGTCCTAGGGGAATAATGGCAGGGTAACTGTCCGGGTGAACGAGGCCGAGAGTTGCTAGTACTTACCCTTACCCTACCTATGGTTTTCTCTATCTCCTCAAGAGGGAGTCCTCCTAATCTAAGGATCGTAGGCTCTTCTCCTGCGAGATCAATTATAGTTGACTCCACTCCAATTTGGCATTTGCCGCCATCCAGTATAACATCAACTTTATCTCCGAGCTGCTCTTTTACATGATCCGCAGAAGTAGGGCTGAGATAGCCAAAAGGGTTCGCGCTAGGTGCAGCGATGGGTGTTTCTGCCTCCTTAATAAGGTCTAGTGCAACAGGATGAGAAGGCATCCGTATAGCTACTGTGGGCAATCCAGCCGTAACTATATCTGGGACAATCCGAGTTTTAGGCAGAACAAGAGTAAGTGGACCTGGCCAGAAGGTCTCCATCAGTTTTCTCGCTCTCTCATCTAAGCTAGAACAAATTTTTTCTAAGGATGAAAAATCGGCTATATGCACTATAAGAGGATCGAAATGAGGGCGATTTTTTACCTCAAATATACGAGCTACGGCGATGGCGTTTAAGGCATCTGCACCAAGACCATATACTGTCTCAGTTGGAAATGCCACTAGCCCGCCTTCTCTTATTACTTTCGCCGCTTGCTTTACGGCTTCCTGCGTAGCTTTCAGCGGTTTCATTTTTTGATTTTATTTTACTTTTTCAGTAATAAATAGAGTCCTGAAGAGAGAGGTGCTCCCTAATTATATAATAAATATAGGCTGTGGAGGGTAGATGTAAGTTCTAGCTAGCTGTGAAGGTTTATTATATTTTTCGAGGGTCAATGACAGTTCTATTACCTCCGGTATAATCCTCTCTACTAGATTCTTAGTAGGAGTTCCTAGTATAACTCCCCTACACTCTGGGTTAACATAGACGTAATATTCTCCACCCCTGTAAGTAAACTTAGCCGATTCCCACCCTTTATCTCTAACTGTGAAAGGATATATCTTACAGGCACGGGGCTTTATACCCCGGGGATGTAGAGTACACAGGCGTCCCTGCTGGAAAACACAGATGCCTCTTATTTTTTTGAGATAAGGCTTTCCAAGCCTGATTTCCACTATGCCCTCACCGAATAGCTTTGTTAAATCCACGAATTCTCTAGCTCTCAGCGGCACTTCAAACTTCTTACAACATGCCCCGCAGGCCTTACAGCTCCAATCCCTCACCCTTTTCCATGGTATATATTTTAATGGCAGGTTCATATTACATGGGATAGTTGATTTTCCCGCAGGAGAACATTAATAATACTTCTTCTTTATCTTCCTAAAACAGATTTAGAAAATTCAATAAGATTTCGATTCGAGACTTTTATCTTTACAATTCTGTTTATTTTTATACATAGTTATATTTATAAAAAACTTGAACCAATAGTAAAGAATAGCCCTTCACATCTGAGGAGGCTGATCTTCTTTTCTGTCACCGCCTCCTCTAACCTCTCTCCATAGGATATTAGTCCCAGAATTTTTTTGTCTTTGCGTAGTTCCTCTCAGCCTTTAAAATATTCTTATAGAGCTCTTCTTCATCTCTTGCAAGTAGAACCCTCTTCGCTACTGTAGGGCCTATCCCTCTTGCCGCCTGCGCTATTATGGCTTTTTTGCCGTAAGATAAAAACAAATTAGCCGAAGTTTGCATAGCTGTTATCTCTTTTTTGTCATCTTTGCTAGTGGATTTACCGCTTTTATAGCTCCGATAGAGACTTTTAAGTTCTCTATTCCTACCCTTAAGTACTGCCAACATTCTGGCTCCACAGTTTTCACATTTTAGGTCTTCTGGAATATTCTTAACTTTAAAAGACGAGGACCAATTAGCACAGTATAGACAAAAAACCTCTACCCTTTTCTCCATGATTCTATTCTTCAAGGCCTTCAAAATCATCTGTTCTGCACGCTTTGGGACAATTATCTCGCTATAAGCCCTTAGCCCAAGCTCGGCTATTGGTGAAGGCTTATCTAGTTTCACTATCTCAACACTAAGAGTTCCTGAACTGATATCCCCTAGGACCTTTTCAGCCCTCCTTAGGTCTAGATCGTCTTTGTATACCTCTTTTAAGACTTCTTTAAAAATAAGAGAATCCTCATATGCATCAATAATCCTGTCAACCTTCACGTTATGATAAGATACATCCTTGGATAATGCACCAAAGCGCTTTGCCACATTAACAAATCTCCATTTAAACACAGACGTCCTCTTGAGGGTTTTGTCGAGGAGCGGCCGAATAAATCCTGGGTCAATCTTTAATAGCTCTAATATGTCTTCTTCATACAGCTTTTTAGGGGACTGTAGAATAATCCTGTAAGGATCTACCTGTAGAGCTACTGATGACCCGAACTTTGATGTAAGCATAATCGAAAAAACTCTGCCGATGGTTTGATTCACTTTCGTTCCGAAGGGGAAATGCATGACAACAAAATTTTCGAAAAGCTCGATTATGATACGCTCTGCGCTCGGTACGGGAAGGCACTCTCTTATATGTCTATTTATTTTAGAAGCAGCTAGTCTTTTAGTATACCCATCGCTGGGATATTTCTCAAGGTTTTTAATATTACCCCTCAGCTCTCCGACCTCAAGGGCTACTTCATATGGAACTGGAATCTCTTCTCCCGTCCAGGAGGGGATAGCTCCGGTAATATCTTCTGCGGGCTCAACCAAGATCTCATCATCTACGCTAACAATCCTCCATGGTGCCCCCTTAAATATAATAACATTCCCTGGTTCCACATAGTTAACTACGAAGGCCTCATCTAAGGCTCCAACCCCCTCCCTTGTAACAATATTTCTGACAAAATATTTCTTTTCATCAGGTATGGTAGATAGATTCCCATAATAGTATTCCCAAGAGAATCTAGTCTTACCATATGCGTCTTCTTCAAGCCAAACTAGTTTTAATGAATTCAAAAGGTTGAGTGTCTCCTCCAGTTCCTCCCACGTTAAATCTGAATATAGCCAGCTCCCTCGCACTATCTCGTATGCTCTAGATTTTTTAACTCTCCCATACTCTAAAGCGAGTCCCACAAGCTGATGAGCTAGAACATCATAAGGCTTTTCATGGGTCTCCACCTCTTCAAGTTGTCCGCGATAGGCTCGCCTAGATATAACTAATGCTTCCATTATATCATCAGGGTCGGTCACAATTACGATTCCTTTAGATTTCATTCCCAGTCCATGGCCAGATCTTCCGACTCTTTGGAGTAGCCGTGCAACTTGCCTCGGGCTCTTATATTGAATCACCAGATCTATGCTGCCTATGTCTATACCAAGCTCAAGGGAAGAAGTGCATATAAGAGCCTTCAACTCTTCTTTTTTAAACTGCCTTTCCGCTGAAATCCTTGCTTCCTGAGACAAAGAAGAGTGATGGATCCCCACCGGGGCATCGATAACCCTAAATCTCGATGCAAGTATCTCTGCCATCTCCCTTGTATTTACGAATATGAGGGTAGAGCGATGTTCCTCTATACACTCCCTTATCCTTCGAAGCCGGCTAGATGCCTCTAGGCTTGAAAATATTTTAGCTGCTATCTCTTTATCCCCTTTCTTTGGCTTGGGTTTTTCAACTTTCAAGTCCATTAATTTGATAGGAGAAACCTTCAGGACCTCTACAGGCTCATTTTTTGACAGGAACTTTGCGATGATCTCTGGGGAACCAATAGTGGCACTTATGCCAATTCTCTGGAATTTCCTATTGCAAAGCTCTTGTAGCCTCTCGATCGCCAGTGTAAGTTGCGCTCCTCTCTTGTTGTCTGCAAGCTCATGTATCTCATCTATTATGACATGTCTTACATTTTTCAGGTGTTTCCTCATCACTCTGCCCGGCAGGATAGCCTGAAGTGTTTCAGGGGTGGTAATAAGTAAATCAGGCGGTGAGAGCGCCTGTTTTCTTCTCATATATTGAGTGGTGTCACCATGTCTAACCGTTATATCTATCTTCAGTCTATTACTCCACCACTCTAACCTATCCATCAAATCTCGGTTTAAAGCCCGCAATGGAGTAATATACAAGGTGCTTATTGCTTTAGGACGCTCTCTTATTATCTCATCAAATATAGGGAGTAGAGCAGCTTCTGTTTTCCCTATCCCGGTGGGAGCAATTAGAAGGGTATTCTTACCTTTCTTTATTTCAGGTATCGCTACCTTTTGTATTTCAGTAGGTTTATCAAAACCTAGTTTTCTCAACGCTCCCCATATTTCTGGTTTAAGTAAAGTAAAAACCATCGAGACCACACTTTTCTTGCAAGATATAAGTAAAATGCAATACTATTAACTTTACTCCGCAGGCTTCATTTAGAAACTCTGATTAACCCATATTTTTGTATGCGGTATCCGTATCCATCTCCCTAAAAAACTCTAGGGGCTCAGCCGTTGTTAGCATTCCTGCGGCGCTGAGTGCCAATAGCGTCTTCTAGCGAGATCTCCCCTTTTGCAACCCGTTCTGCGAGTTTCTTAGAGATAGTTATAGTACCGCTAAGAGCCCTGCTTTCCTTTTGTAGGTTCCTGATCTCTCCGAGGGTAGGTTTTAATCCAACTTTTTTCTTCAAAACATCGCCAGTTTTTATTGCAATGTTAATAGCTGCTATAATATCTTTATGATTCGACTCTATCGTTCCGTTTACCGGGGTCGTTCCTTCCTCGTTGACCACTTCAATTTTATATGGGAAATTCTCTTGTAGTGATTTTAGGATTCTCATTTTATAAATCCCCCCTCCATTTCCAACACGAAAGATTTTCTCTCCCCCAGAATATGTTTTTAGAATCCTTTTCGCAGCGTTAAGGACCTCTTCAGGAGATTTAAGCCTATCTACAAGTACCACCGTGTTATCTCCTAGAACCGCTATGCCTGGCTTTAATCCAGGGTCAATTCCAATAATAAGCTTATTATACTGTGTTCTTATGCCGTTTAAGATTCTAATACATTCATCTACCGCGTAGCGGAGTTCTCCGCATGCTACTACATTCTTAAAATTAATATGCGGACTCTCTTCTTCTGTAGTTAGAACTACTTTAACATTATTAGGAATAGGGTCCTTTAAATTTAAACTCAGGAAATCCAATCCTCTTGCCTTCAACTCTTCAGCCGCAGTATAGTAGAACCTGGGCACTTCGGTAACTATCGCTATCAATCTATCACCGTTTACATAAAAGAGGGTAAGTTTAACAATTAAAATCTAGAATCAGCCACCCATAGTGATTAATTTTTTAGATATAGCGTAACAAATCATTTATAGTTCAAAAATATTTTTTAAATAACCAAGAGAAATACGTAAAAGATAATAGCTCCAAGGGTATACATATTACTGCTGGTATACTAGCTTTCTCTCCAAGCAATGTTAAGGCCATTATCGCAGTTAGCCCCAAATTTTTAAAGGAACCAAGTAAGGTGTAGCTTATAGCAGAACTCTTCTCCACTCCTGCAAACTTTGAAATAACAAACACTAGACTCCCACTTAGGAAAGTCCTTAAAATACCTACTAGTGTGACCATATAGACTATATCAGACCTAAAGAAAAAACCTCTATTAACACCCACTACGGAGTATATGAGAATAAAGAAGCAGAGGTTTATTATATGGATCTCATACACCCTCACCTCACTATAAAATCTCATTCTCTTCAGGATTCTTGAAAAGATCAACGGAAGTACAATAAGCTCTAATAGAGCCTCAATGAGTCTGCTTGTATCTATTCCAATCTCACTTCCAGCCACATAAACTATAACAGGAGCTATGAAAGGAGATCCGAGGTATATTACAGTGTTAGCGATTAAGGATAAGGAGACATCTCCTTCCAAGAGCTTAGTTAAGGGGATAACTGCTATCGCGGGTGGGACAGCAGCCATTATTATGAATCCTGCTATGAGATAGGGGTCGCTTAATAATTTAAAGCTCGCTATTAAAATTATTCCCGATAATAAGAGATAATGGACTGCGAACGCCCAAAACACTTTCTTACTTTGTTTTTTAAGCTCAGGATAACCAAGGGCAATCTGCGTAGTAGACAGCGTCATTATCACTATGAGCACGATTAGAACATAATCTACCAAGATGCTAGCTAAGTTAGGCGCTAGCAGTCCCAATGATAACGCGGTTAAAAATACAAAGTTAGTATTCTTTAACACTTCAATGTCCTCTAGGAATACAAATTATCTCCCTCACTTTAAGATCAAAGAATCTATTCATATTTGCAGGTTTAATAACGCAGGATGTATCGGCTCCAACCCCACCTGAACCTCCTATCGCGATTATCTCTTCATCGACAGATACTAATCCCGCATCTGCAGCCATAACCGAAATTTCTACACAGACCTTAAGGCCTGAGCCAAATAGACTTTTAAGAACTTTCGCTACAAGTTCTACGGGACCATATCCCCCTAAGGTTTTTGATATCGATCTTTCTATTCCACTTAAGGCATGGGTCGCTATAATTATTGGAACGCCGTTCTCATCTAGTATCCTCTTATTTTCTACGTCCAGCTTAATTTCATTAGGTCTGCTGAACCCCGCATGGTAAGTAACCGAGATTATCTCCTTATCTTTAAGTACCTTTAGAGCGTCTACAGCCGTTTTTCCTGTAACTGAAGCCACTACTATCTTCTTTATCCCTAATTCTTCAGCTCTTTTTTTTGAGAGTTTAAGAACCTCTTGAGTATTCTTAAAACCAGGTTCATCGAAGTAATATACTTCCCGCTTCACAAAAACACCTCTATTTTACTACTCTACCAAAAGGCATAAAATTTTATCTAAAATGAGACGGAAAATGATTTTCAATGATACTTGAAATTAGAAAACACTCAGGCCCTGCTAGGATGGGTTGCTTCGAGGTGGACGACCATTCTGTGCCGACTCCTCGATTCTTTTCGATAGTAACTCCCAGGATAAGGGTAGAACATGAGCTATACTTAGCTATGGAATCGACTAAAACAGATGCACATCCTATAGTAGTGCAGTTTGAAAATAAAAATAAAGGCGCAGGTATTCTGCCAGACCTGCAGGTGGGCTTTAATGTTCCTAGAGAAATAGCGGAATTATCAGTTGAAAAAACGATTGAGATAGCTAAACAATTCCCGGAGATGGGTGCAACAGTTCAGGGTTCAAAATATCTAGACTTAAGAGTGAAATGTGCTGAAGCTCTACGAGAACACCCTCTAATAGTAATAGCGAATGGAAGGGAATTAATCGAGCATCCTAGACTTGCTGTGGAAATAATTACCTCTATCAGGGAAACAGTCTCTCCGAATACCGCTCTTTATTTACCAGGCGCACCTCCCCACATGTTTTACATACTATCATATATGGGAATTGACCTTTTTGACAATTTAGAAGGTATAATCAGAGCTAGGAGGAATGAGATATTAACCCCCTATGGAACAATGGCCTTAAAAAATTTAAAGGAGCTTCCATGCTCCTGTGCAGTCTGTATTAACAGTGAACCAGCGGACTTGATTGGAGATTTCCATTCAGTCTTACAACATAATCACAATGTTTGCTTACAAGTAGTAAAAGAGATTAGAGAGGCTATAAGGGAGAATACTATGAGAGAACTAGTGGAAGAAAAGGCAGCCTCAGATGTTAACTCTATGGTGATACTCAGGTCGCTGGACATGGAAAAGCAGGGATTTTTAGAGAAGTATACTCCAATTTCTTAACTTAGTCGATGATTTCTATCATTGCCTTGCCGCAGCAGAAGGGGTTTCTATATCTGGGAAATTTATCGGGGGCGCAACATTTTTGGAGTTCTATCTCAGTAATCTTGCCGCAGATAGTGCACTGATAAGAGGCCATATGACTTATATGCTTATTTAACAACCTAAAGAATATGAAGCTTGTTACTGAGAGGTCTCTCACACGCCCTGAGATTGTGAGATGGCATAGACGGATAAAAGAACGGTATCTCCCCCCAGAAGGAATAAAACTTTCTATTCTTCTACCCTGCTCGGCTAAAAAGCCATACAGTAGATCAAAATCTCACATGCTATTTATCAAGCACATAAAAAAAGGCGCTGGGGATAAAAGGAACCTGGTGCATGAGGTATCAATTACTTCACCACTAGGTCTAGTTCCACGAGAACTAGAAAAACTCTATCCTGCTGCTCATTATGATATCCCTGTGACCGGATATTGGACGAGAGAGGAGAAGGATATAGTTAAAGAGCTTATTTACAGCTATATGGAAAAAACTGATGCAGAAGTCATTGCGCATGTGGATGGACCTTATAGAGAGATCTGTGAGGAGATAGGTATACCTACGACCGGAGGGAATGTGTATTCTACTCGCGCATTGAAGGAACTCGAAAGATTAGTTTCAGAAAAACTTAAAAGCTATCCCCCAGTACGGATAGATAGAAAAAGAGAAGCAATTAAAAAAATATTGGATTTCCAGTTTGGCCTAGGAGCAAGCAAATATTTTAGTAAAATAATTGTTAAAGGCAGCGCTGTTTTTGTTGAAGAAGAACAGGTAGCCACAATAAATCCCTCTACAGGGTATTTTGCTTTAACCCTAAGAGGAGGAGAGTTGCTGAAAGAATATGGAAGATACTATGTAAAGATATCTTTCCGCCTAGAATCAAGCACGATATTTGGAATCGGGGTTGAAAAAGCAGACCACGAAATAAGGCCAAATGATGAGGTAGTCGTGATATATGAAGGGAAAGTCGTAGGTGTTGGAAGGGCGTATCTAAGCGGGGAGGAGATGGAGAGGGCAAAGAGGGGGTTGGCAGTAAAACTAAGGCATAGAGTAGTATAGGATTATATACTTCTACATATCTCTTCGCCGCAGTTCAATACGCTTCTTAATATGTAAAAGAAGTCATTTCCCGCTGGCAATTCTATTAAGAGTTTCTTTCTTTTTAATATATCTAATAACTCTCTTGCATCGCTTAGTGTGATACCAAATACTTCTGCGACTTCCATAGTAGCTACTTTTCCATATTTTTTTAACAAAATCGATAATAGTTTTTTCGTTTACTACTATCCGATTTTTATCAAGGGATGGTGAAAGTTCCTCGATCATTTTTTCGAACGTCTTAAATTTCTGATATCCATGAAGTATTACTTCTTCTCCATTCTCATTGCGTAATAGGAAGGTGGGGAAGCCTGTAATACCTTTATTCCTAGCTTCACTTAGGTCTTCTAGGAAAGCTCTTTCAGCCTCCCCACTTTTAATATCCTGAGCTAGCCTTTCAAGATTTAATCCCACCTCGCCTGCTAGCCTGAGTTGTATTTCAAAACGGTGTATGGGGAGACGTTCGGCAGCTGCGGCCTCACGCATTCTCCTTAGAAATATTTTTGAAAGAAAGAGGTCCTGAAATTCCGCTGCTTTATACGCTATACTCGCCGGATATGTCGATCTAAAATCGTCTTTTATATCATACCATATGCTCACATCCACAGGCATTCCATGGCGTCTAGATGCCTCAAGCCAATGGTCTGCAACTTGTATATACCATGTTTCGCCGCCAATATTGTTAAGAGGATCATAGAAATCCCTAATATCTTCCACTAGTCCCCCCATTTTATAATTAATCGATACTTGGTCACCATATACTTCCTGAATTCTTTTAAGAATCGGCTCAGATCCCCAGCACCAGGTACAGTATGGGTCGGTGTACTCGATTAGAACTATAGCATTATCCATTGATATACCCGTCTTCTTACACATTGACGTGGTTTATCCTATTTATATTGTCCCATGTGAGCAGAGATTTGTCTATTTTTTAGACCTCTGCTAGGATGTCGCAGCATTTGTCTATGTTCTCGCGGATTAAAGGCCCATGACCCGGCGCAATAATGTTGGGCTTTAGCGCCTTAATATCTTCAATAGCTTTTTTGATTTTATCCTTTGAGGCCACTTTTATCCACGGGAATTTTATTGCATTATAGACTTTTAGAGCATCGGTTATATCCTCCTGAGCAAAAAGCTTCCAATCTTTATTTGGCTGTCCGAAAGTTCCAAAAGCGTCGGCAGTGAAGAGAATCCTGTTCATTTCTTCAAACACAAATAAGGTATCCCATGTATCGACTAGAGGAGTAGAAATAAACCTCAATGTTTTCTCCCCAAGATTTAAGACGTCTCCTGGCTTCACTATATTCATCTCTGCTTGGAATCCATAAATAGGAACAAGCATTGCCCCTATTTCGGAGGTACATACTTTGCTATTCTTTGCGTCCTGCAGTATTTTACCTAGAGCCCCACAGTGGTCGACCTCAGCATGGGTCAATACAATGTAATCTAGGTTTTCTAGGTCAATTATATTTTTTATATTATTTATTACAAGCTCCTGGGTTATAGGAGGGCCTGTATCTATTAGAGCTGTCTTATCGTCTTTTATGAGAAATGCGTTTACCCCTGAGCCTTTCTCTTTGAAGTACACCCCAACCCAATATACATTTTCAGCTACTTTGTTTTCCATTTTTAACCTCCAATGATTTACTATTACTACTTAGTGAAAAAAGTAAACTATTTAAATCTTAAGTAACCAATAAGTAATCAAATAACATTGGAGGAATCTATATGGCCAATACTGAGGTATGCCCTGTAATAGAGACTATTAATACAATTGGAAAAAAATGGCATTTAGTAATAATATACGAATTAATGAAAGGACCTAAAAGGTTTAATGAATTAAAGAATTCGATTAACGGGATTTCTTCTAAGACTCTGTCAAAAAGCCTAAACGAACTTAGAAAAAGTAAAATAGTAGATAGGAAGGTATTTTCAGATTCTCCAATAAGAGTAGAATACTCTTTGACTGACAAAGGTAGAGATCTCGAAGAAATACTGGAGGTTATGAAACATTGGGGGGAAAGATGGCTAGTAGAATGTAACAGCGGATGAACATTATACGATATAGCTTTAGGTATAGTTTCTTATTGGGATAGGGAGAGGGTATATGTGCTAAAGTACTGGTTAGGAATAAGGGAAAAGATCAGAAGGGTACTGCTGAAATCATCAATGCTACATCTAAAAAAGATATGTAGAGCACTTGAAGAATTTTTCAAGAAAATTTGTCCATTTAGAGTTTCTCGAGATAAAATTGAAACTTTATCACTCTACAATGTGGTTATAAAAATTGAGTTATAAGATGATAAGCCATGAAGGCAGTTATTGTAATGCTTAAAGAAGGCGAATTTGAAGAAAGGAAAGCTGAGATAAAGAGACTTGCAAATACAGGGGGATATGAGGTTATAAAGACCTTTACCCAAAATGCCGGACCGAGGGGTAAGTATCTAATCGGTAGGGGAAAAGTAGATGAAATAAAGAATTTCATTAATGAGAACAATATTGAGCTAGTTATTTTTGAAAACTATCTAACTTCTAGGCAGGTTCTTAGTCTCGAGGAGGAGTTTGGAGTACCTGTGATGGATAAATTCGATTTAATATTAAATATTTTTGAGAAGCATGCCGCTTCAAAGGAAGCTAAACTGCAAATCGAACTAGCGAGGTTGAAAAGAAAGCTACCTTACATTAAGATGTCAGTTGGCAGGAGGGTCAGAGAAGACCATCCAGGATTTGGGAGTAGCGGAGAGTATATCGTTCACAGTACGCTTCGAAGTCTACATAGGAGGATAAAGAAGATAGAGGACGAATTAGAGAAATTCGATGCTAGACTGGAATCCCAGGGGAAGAGGAGAAAAAAGAAGGGTAAAACTGTGTCTCTGGTGGGCTACACAAATGTCGGAAAAACTACTCTTTTAAATAGATTAACTGGGGTAGATAAAAAAGCCGAAGATGAACTATTCACCACTCTAAAGAGCAAAACCGCATCACTTAATAGTAAGATTTTCATTACAGATACTATAGGGTTTATAAGAAATATCCCGCACGAGCTAATTTATGCATTTAGAGCGACTTTAAAAGAAATTAAAACCGCTGATCTCATTCTTTTAGTGCTTGATGCATCAGATTCGGAATCAGAATTTAGGAGGAAATTAAAGGTCTGTGAGGACACTCTAATAAAAATAGGAGCCGATAGTATTCCAGTCATCCATGTACTAAATAAGATAGATATCTCTGATGGAGAGAAAGAAGGTCTTTTAAACGACTACGTAAAGATATCCGCTAAATATGGCGTTGGACTAGATAGGCTGAAAGAAAGAATAATAGAGGAATTAGCATGAAAATCGCGGAAGAAATAAGAAAAAAAGGTCTTAAAAAATATTATGGAAGAAAAAAGGCTATTTTTTGGGAAGAAAGGGATTATCTAAAAACTACCGTAAAGGCAGGGGTTATAATTCTTCCTACAATAGGATGCCGGTGGGGTAGGAGTGTAGGTTGCACTATGTGCGGCTACGTATATGATTCTCCGCGGTCAATAACTCAGGATACAATAGTAGAAGAATTCAGAAGAGCTATGAGAGATTTATCTGAAGTTGAATACCTCAAAATTTTCACTTCAGGAAGCTTCTTAGACGAACAGGAAATCACAAATAAGACCAGGGATAATATAATAGCTATACTCAATGAGCATGAGATTAAGCGGGTTCAAGTAGAATCAAGGCCAGAGTTTGTCAGTGAGGGAGTATTAAAGGAAATTAAAGAGAATTTAATAGCAGAATTAGAGATCGGAATTGGATTAGAAACTACTAGTGATTTTATTAGAGAAAGATTTATCAATAAAGGCTTTTCTCTCGAAGATTTTAAGTCGTCGTTAGAAGAATGTAAAAAATGCGGGGTAAAAGTAAAGACGTATCTACTAGTAAAACCTCCTTTTATGAACGAAAAAAACTCCATAGAAGACGCGATAAAATCCGGTATAGAAGTATATGAATTGGGAGTAGATAGAATCTCATACAATCCAGTAAATATCCAGAGGGCCACAGTAGTAGAGGAACTCTGGAGAAGAGGGGAATACAGGGCTCCTTGGCTATGGAGTGTGGTATACATCTTAAATGAGGTAAAAAGAAGAGTAAATATACCTGTGTTAAGTCATCCTATTGCAGCAGGCAAAGAGAGAGGACCCCACAACTGTGGGAAATGCGACTTTAGAGTATATAAGAGCATAATAGATTTCTCAGTCACCCAGAACCTAGAAAATCTAGAGGAACTCGAATGTGAATGCAAGGATGAGTGGATAGACACAGTTGAGCTAGAAGGTTTTAATCATTAGTTCACTTCTCTTCCTTAATGAAAATATGCCTCTTCGGGTAGGGGATCTCAATACCTTCCTCTGCGAAGCGATATCTAATTTTAGACCCTATTTCTGACTTGATTCTACGCTTCTCTCTTGCATTATTAATCCACACTCTTAGCTCAAGATCGACTGAATATTCCCCAAAATTCTTAACCACCACTTGAGGTTTAGGTTTTTTGGAAACCCCTTCAACTTCCTCCGCTATCTTTAGCAGACTTTTCTCTGCTTTTTTTAAGTCAGATTCATATGAAATTCCGATAGGTATCCTTATCCTAATCTGAGGTGAGATAGCAGTGTAGTTTATAACATCCCTCCTCGCAATCTCTGCATTTGGAATGACTATAACTATATTATCAGTTGTCTTAATCTTAGTACTTCTAAGCCCAATGTCGATCACGTCTCCCCAACTTGCTTGGTTTTTAGGAGCATTCCATACCTCTATCCTGTCCCCTAACTTAAAGGGCTGATCCACGATTATGAATATCCCCGCTATTATGTTAGCGATAGTATCCTTAGCTGCAAACCCTACTGCCAGTCCAGCTATTCCCAAGCCAGCTACAAAAGGGACAACTTCTATCCCAAGTTGTCCAAGCGCTATGATAACTGCAAAAACGTATATGGTATATTTTACTACCCTACTTATAAGAGGAAAGACGACGTCATCTGTCTTTGTCTCAGTTTTTTTGACAAAATTTTCTTCAGCTATCTTTAAGAAGGCTTGAGCTATCCTGGTGATTGGGTGAGAAAAAAGTACCACTAAGATAGCTGTCACCACAGGAAATGCGTCGTATCCGAACTGTCTAGCAGCGAATATAACCGCTACTCCATATACAGTATAACGAGCTCCCCATTTAAGCGAGAAGAAAATTAGGTCGTCCAACTCAAGCTTTGTTCTCGCTACGGTCTGTTCTTCTATCTTACTTAAAATTCTAACGATAATCTTAGCTGTAATGAATCCTCCGACTAAGAACCCTATAGCTATAAGTGTTTTTAGGAGATAAATTCCTAGATCAACCCTTAGAGAGGATAGTTCTATGGCCATCTTTTAACCTTTCCTGTTTTTCTATCTTTTTGATGTATTTTAACTTTGCTGGTCGTCTTAATGTACATATCAAAGCATTAAGAAAATTGAGTTCACCTTAGAAAAAAATTTAGGGTTCATTTGGAACCATGCGGTGAAAAAGGCTTCAGTCCAGCACTGAATAATATGACATCGAATGTTTTTCCAGTAGTTTTACTTGTAAAGTCTGTCATAACAATTCCCTCTGCGATATACACTTTTCCTATTTCTATTTCACTTTCAGGAATAGCTACCCACATCTTTCCTGTATCATCCTCTAATTCAACATAGGTATACCCCGCCGCGTTTTGAGTTTGTAGACATTTCCCTACAATCGTTACAGCTTGCTCCATAGAATAAGCGTATCTATTTTCTCTAAGCTCGGCTATAGTGGGATACATATTTGGAGGCATATAAGGAGGAACAGTTTCTTCTAGCTTCCCTGGGACCACATCCTTTATGCCTGTTATGCTCAGTAGAACTCCAGAGCCGGATCCATGGGCACTGGCCATAGATTGGTCTTGCACTAAAACCCCTGTGAAAATAGCTTCATAGCCTACATCAACTGTCATAACATTACCCGTGTAAAATGCATTTATCTCCCCAGTATCATCTTGCAGTTTTAATAAAACACCTTGTTGGTATGGGTAAATCTGGATGACCGTAGCCTTGAAATTTATCTCTTCATCACCATAGGCAGAGGGGTTAGATAGGATTGAGCCTATGTTTTGTGTTTTTATTTCCTCGGACTGACCTAAGCAACCCGCTGTTAAAACCAAAAGCAGGACTAGATATATTTTCATTTTCCCCATCAATGTCTTTTTAACATCTAAAATTTTTCTAATATCCTCCTAAGGTTTTCAAGAAAACTTTAAGCTTAATGTAAGAATATAAAGCAATAATATTTATGGCTATTCGCTTAATTGAAATCTATTTGCCAGAAAAAGAGAAAAGGCATGTAAAGGAATTATTGGATAAATATACAAACATTGAAATCTGGCAGGATAGAATCTCTGAAGGCAAAATATTAACGAGGATCCTTATCCCAACAGAAGAGACGGAGAGTCTTCTTGATGAACTTGAAAATCGCTTTGGCGATACAGAGGGTTTTAGAGCAATTATATTACAAGCTGACGCATCTATCCCGAGGATTAAATTAGAGGAGAGAACAAAAAAAGAAGTCGAGAAAAAAAATAGAATAAGCCGGGAAGAAGTCTATGCTGAGGTAGAGAATACCATAAAGCTTTCATGGAATTTTGTATTGCTGGTGCTACTCTCTTCTCTCCTTATTGCAATAGGTATGCTTGAAAACAATTTCATCATTGTTATAGGAGGGATGGTAATAGCTCCTTTGATAGGCCCTAATGTGGCTCTTTCTCTAGCAACCACGCTTGGAGATATGAACCTTGCTCGACGAGCCGTTATAACTAATTTTCTTGGAATTATAGTAGTAGTGTCCTTTACTTGTTTAATGGGATTAATCTTGGATATAAATCCCACTACTCCTGAATTAGTTTCAAGGACTAAGGTTGGATTAGACAATGTTTTAGTAGCTCTTGCCGCAGGCATTGTTGCAGCTTTATCCTATACAACCAGATTATCTAGCGCTCTTATTGGCGTAATGGTGGCAGTAGCTCTATTACCCCCTATGGTCGCTTTTGGACTTCTACTTGGCTCTCGGAATTTGGGTATGGCTATGGGGGCTATGATGCTGTTACTCATCAATATAATAAGTATAAACTTAGCAGGAGTTACAACTTTTTTAGCGCAGGGAATACGGCCATTGACTTGGTGGGAAGCTGAAAAGGCAAGAAGAGCAACTCGTGTAGCTATAGCTCTATGGGCATCACTTTTGCTTGTGCTGGTAGTTGTTATTCTTGTTTCTCCTAAGAGCTGAAATGGATGGATAATGAGAATAAAATGGAGGACTAGATGAGTATGGAACTAATGAAAACTAATGTGAAATCCAAGAATATTGGGCAAAGAGTACTAGTCTATGGAGCATGCATTAAGGAAGAGTATCCTGATATTTTAAACTTATTTAAGGAGACATTCAAACTCTCTATCTGTCTTGAAGATGAGCATATGGATAAAATAGCTTGGAAGATTTCAAGTATAGTTAGGGAAAATAATTTAAGCGAATTATCAGCTTTAACGGTAGATGGGTCTCCTCACTGCGTACAGTTGCATTATATACTGGATGATTTGAAAAGATTGTTCCCAGGTTTAAAGATAAATCACTATGTAATTGAAAATGGAACTCTTTATGAGGTTACCCCCCAGGCAGTGAGAAAATCTAGGCATTTGAAGGAAATTCAGGATATGCTATGATGCAACCGCGAATAAGAGATTTTATTGAGACTAAAGATGGACTTATTTTTGCAGTTGTAACGTATTATCATCCCAAGGACAGATACATAGCGTTTCTGAGGTACTATCCAAGCGACCAGGGGAGCAGGGTACATAAGAATAAAAAATATTCTAAAGTAGCATCTACCCAAGAATCTTTTATTTTTCTAAAAAAGCATTATCCCCAATATCTTTTTTTCTCAGATGTTACAGGTTCATATCTTCAGTCAGTCCCTTTAAATATGGTTTCTAAAATTTATTTCCCTTGGATAGGACTAAAAAAAGTCTCAGAGAACCCAGCTACTCCTTATGAAAAGAAGATTTTTAGGCTTTCTCAGATATTTTCTGAGATCCCAGAAAATAAGAAAGGGATAACCGGTTCTGCTCTACTCGGTTTGCATACTGAAATGTCAGACATAGATTTTGTAATTTATGGATTAGATAATTTTCAAAAGGCGAGGAGAATCCTACGAGACAGTATTAAAGAAGGAACACTCTCCAACTTATCTAGAAAGCACTGGACAAAATCTTTTAAAAAAAGATTTCCACATAAGAGTCCACTAAGCTTAGCTGAGTTCATCTGGCATGAGAAACGAAAATGGCATAAAGGCATAATAGACGAAACTATTTTTGATATCCTATTGGTAAGGAATTATAAGGAAATCCACGAGCAATATTCTCAAAAAAAATTTAGAAGGAAATACAAAGTTACTCTTACATGCACAGTAGTAGACTCCTCCTTAGCTTTTGATTACCCGGCTATTTTTAAAGTAGAATGCTCTGACCCATTAATAAAAGAGGTTTACTCCTATACTCACACTTATGTTGGCCAAGCTTTTGAAGGCGAAAAAATAAAGGTTAGAGGGTACTTAGAGGAGGTTCAAGGAAATGAAAGTTATAAAAGAATAGTAGTGGGCACAAGTAGGGAAGCGGAAGACGAATACATAAAGGTGATTAAACCGGTTCGATAGCTACAAAAATAAAAAAATAGGGCTCACAAGATTGAGCCCAGATCAATCGTAGTATTTTCCTCAAATTGCGGTTCTTCTATTATCACTTCTTCTGGCGCTTCTGTAATAGGGGGAAGCTCCTCTTCTATAGGCGCCTCTGTAGGAGGCGGAGTTGTCTGTGTTGGCGGAGCTTTTTCCTTTGTAATACACCCTACGAACAAAGAACTTAGCACCAATAAAATAATCAAACTAGCTGACCTCATGGTTTCCCTCCTTGAGCGGGTACTCCTTCAGGAGGTCCTCTTTCTTCGCTCTCGCCAGCTTCTTCTGTTTCTTCTTTCTTAAATTGAGAACCTTCTGGTTTCTCTATTTCTACTTCATGCTCTATCTCGATTTCTTCTTCACTAATCTCTATGATAGTCTGAACCTCAGATTCAGGCAGCTCGGTTCTGCTGGCTATCTCTGATATTATCTCTCCCCTATTTGTTGTGTTCAGGACAAATTTAGTAGTCATTCCTTCTTTCTCTATTTCCACTTCAGTTTGATTTCCTTTTATCTTTGCTTTGATTTCTATCTCAGGTGTTTCAATTTCATGCTCTATTTCAATGTCTAGTTCAATATCTTCTTTGGAGGCGTTTTGCACCAATGACTTTACTTCTTCCTGAAGTATATTCCAAAGTTCTCTCTGCTCTGCGGTGAGGGCATTGCCCTCTAATTTTGCTTCAACGTTTGTAATTTCTCCATTTTCTTTTTCAATTTTCAGCTTGAGACTTGTTGTTACCGAAGCTCCTTTAAGGCTGGAGACTAGCTTTTCAAGCGTAATTCTTGCTTCTCCAGATAAATCTATGTCACCTTCTACTTTAATCTTCGTCCCATCCTCTTTTTCCTCGACCTTTATTTTTTCTGGTTTCCCTACTTCTTCAGGTGGACCTCTACGGGCTTCCTTTATAGCCTCGCTTATTTCTCTTCCTATAGACCTAAAAGCGTCTCTGGCAGCCTTTAATTCTTCTATGGCCTCATCATATTCGCCGGTTTGAAGTTTTCCTTCAACAGAATCTAACATTTCTTGAATTTGATCTAGTTTTGCTAGAGGAACCGTTACATCTATACCTCTCTCTTCTAATTTTTCTAACCTTTCCTTTGCTTTTTCTACTATATTTTCTGAGGCCCTAACAATGTTTGATAGCGCAACCACATTCCACGTCTTCTTGGAAGCCTCCCTAAGTTCTTTGAATTCGCGTTTTATCTCTTCTTTTAAGGCTTTATATTCTTTGGCTTCTGTTGTATTGCATTGCTCCAGTCCTACTCCTTTACAGGATTCTATTGCTGCATCAAGTTTCTCTCTGAGAGCCTCTCTCTTTTCTTTAATTTTCTTCAGCTCAATTTTTAGTGGGGTCACATTTGCACCTTTTTCCTTTAATTTATCAACTTTTTTTTCTGCATCTCCAAGGGCCTTATCCACAACCTCTAAGTCGGCTTCCTTTCTTGATTTAGCGATATTTTCAACTAAGCTGAGCAGATAGTCCCTATTCTCTTGTAATGCCTGAGCAACTCTCACTTGCGCCTCTCCCACTTTATCTCCAAGTACTTTATGGGATTCTAATCTAAATTCTTTTACTATTTCTCTTATATCGGCCAATACGCTATTGAATTCCTTCAAATCACCTTTTTCAGCCGACTCATTTAGCTCGGTAGCTTTTGAAACAAATTCATCTCTAAGCTCTTCTAATTTTTCAGTTGAAGCATTGATCTCTTGAGCATATTCAATAACTTCGTCCATACCTATTCTAAGTGTTTCCATTTGGTAAAAAGCCACGTTAAACCTGTGGATAAGGACTTTTCTACCAGGAACGTCTACAGGTGGCTGTGCCATCGCTGTTCCCAAAGTCGCTGCTATTAACATTAAAATCGAGCTAATAATCAAAATTTTCTTTGTAGCCATTTTTACTAAACCTCCTGTTTTTTACACATAAATTCAGAGGAAACTTTATTTAGAGTTGTTGAGGAAACTGTTTCAACTTTTAAAGAAACTATCGTAATTTATCTCCTATATACAATTTATTTATCTTTCCAAATCTTTTTTTCCTAATTAAGCCTCTAGATTCAAGCTTTGCTAAAATTTTACTCAAACTTGCCTTAGAATAACCCAGTTCTAACTGGAGTTGATATTGTGGTAAACCTTCATTTTTGATTATCATTTCAATCACACTTCGCTCTCTCTCATTTAGTATTTTAAGGGAATTCAATGCTTTAATTTTCCTGTATCTCGACCGAAATTTTACTCCAACTAGTGCTATAAAGGCACTTCCTCCAAGAGCTACTATGCCTACTAGGATATAACGTAATAATCCAAATTTATTAACTTTATATCTCGCTAAAAAAACTTCAGGCTGATTTGCTTCTAATTCTTTTTTCCAAGTTATAACCGGTTTATCATCTTTATAACTAACATTAGCGTCTGGAAAAACTAATGGGGCAGACTCCTTCGGGGAATATAGCTTTGAATCTTTTGGGAGTATAAGCACATGTTCAAACTCTTGTATGGGTGTTCTTGGCGTGAAAACTAATAGGTATTCTGAATATCCGTTTTTATCTGTTATAAGAGAATTTGATCTAAGCTTTAAAATGATTACCCTAGTTTCGCCGGGCTTGATAGGTTCCATAAAAAAGAAATCTACTACTATTCCTCCGCTAATCGAGGCAGTATAGCGTAGCTCACCATAAGAATCTCTAACAGATATTATTTCAAAACCTTCAGGTACAGTAAACCTTGCAGAGAGTAGATCTGATGTTCCATCATTCAAAAGTACAATTACCACATCCTCTACTACTTGGCTATCTTCAATTTTTCCTACTATCTTGTACGAAAGGAATTTAGTGGCGTAACCCTGAATTGGAGTAAGCAGGAGTACAGCTAAGGTTACTATTAAAATCTTATGGAAATGGAGATTTATTACCACCATAAAGCTAAAACCTTCTTTATTCTTCTATAATTTCTAAATTTTTAATTCTTCCGCTAAAAAGAGGTTATTCAAAATCTTGCTTTTTGGCGTTTAATCTCTTCTGTATTGAGACGGTAGCTTAATGAAACTAATTTAAAGATGATTCTATTGGATACTGTGGTAGTACTACAGGCACCAAAATAGTAGTCTAGGTATCCTCTACAATGGTATTTCGTTTTTTCTAAGCTGTACTACTACGCTTATTCAAGATTTCCTTAAGATCTTTTAGTGTCACTCTCTGCCTGTGCTCTTGATCTTTCCAAAGTTTATTAACAAAGTAGAAGTACTCGTAAAGGTTAAGCTTATCTCTACATAGAATAACCTTGTGGTTGTCTATAACTTCTTTTTTCATGTAAAGAGGGAGTTCCTCGAATAACCAAATATGATATCTGGAGCTATTAACGCTTTGTAGAATAAAAGAAAGGAGGCTATCTTTATCTGCTGCTGGAGCAACAATACAGAGGTCAATGTCACTTCTTACTGTAGCTTCATTTTTTGCATGTGAACCAAAAAGCAATACAGCCAGGACATCCTTTATATTCTCTAAGAACGAAAATTCTTTTTTTAGATTTTTTTCGATAGCCATTTCTCAACCGCCTTTGCAAATTCCTCAACGGATTTTGATAGCCTCATTATTGACCTATAGGCTATTTCATCAGTAATTCCATTATAATCATGAACTAATCTGTTCCTTAGGCCATTTACTTCTTTAAGAGCATTTTTTAATTCTGATGATAATATCTTTTTCTCATAGAGCATCTCTAAGTTAGTATAATCATCTTTGGGCACTTCACCGGTATCCTTAATCATCATTGCTGCAATGTCTGCTACTGCTTCCGCCGCCTCCTGAAAAGCCTTGTAGGTTGCAAGCCTTGTTTTCCTGTCTTCAAGAAATCCTTCTTTTGAAGACGTCCATTCCTCTATATCCACTATATCCTGGAATATTCGTGAAGTCTTATCTTTATAGCGTTTTACCCTATTTAACTCCATAGAAAGAAGATTGGTATAATAGAAGATAAATATTATCTTTTCTTCCTAGCACTCTATGTAACCATTTGATATGAACAAAAATAAGAAATTATGCTTCTCTTGATCTGCCTTCTCTTAGTCTTTATAGAACCCCTAGGTAGTTTCCAGGGAGTTCTTAAAGCCGTCAACAGTGAATCTCTTGGGACTTATCATGGTAAAGGAAAGTGAGACTCTGAGTAGACAAAGCGGTCTTTTATTCTGTTGCCGATCAGTCAACAGCAAGAGAGTGGTGCTTTGCATAAGAATGAAGGAGTGGGAATGAATATTGAGAAAAAATTTGAAAAAAGTGGAAAATGTTATATTAGCAATAGTAATAAAGAATTTTCGGATGAAATTACAAGAGATGAGAGAAGAAATAGATGAAATCGATAGGAAGATCATCAAACTACTGGAACGAAGATTCCAGATAGTAAACGAAATAGCAAAATTAAAACGGGAACTAGGCTTAAGAATCGAGGATAATGAGAGGGAAGCTAGCATTATAGAAAACTGCAAGAAATCTTCTAAGGAACTTGACGAAGAATTCATTGAAGAATTAATGCGGCTAGTGATATCCCACAGTAAGAAAATCCAAGAGGAAAAGAGATGAAAATAGCTCTTTTAGGTCCTAGGGGAACATTTAGTGAGGAAGCGGCTTATAAGTTTGATAAAAATCCAGAAATTTACCTATGTAATGATATTATTGAGATCTTTGAGAAAGTATCAAAGGGAGAAGTTGGGTACGGTATTGTTCCAGTTGAAAATTCTCTTGAAGGTTCAGTAGGGGTGACGTTAGACCTTTTAATGTCAAAAGATCTAAAAGTTTATAGAGAAATTACGTTAGATATACACCACAGTCTTATGGTCTTGCCTGGCACTAAGTTGTCAGAAGTTAGAGAAGTAATCTCGCATCCTCATGCTCTGGCGCAATGCAAAAATTTTCTGAGAGAGATAAAAGTAAAAACGAGGAACTTCCCTAGTACTGCGGAAGCCGCCAAAGAGATATCTGAGAAAAAACTAAAGGAAGCAGCCGCAATAGCCCCTCGCGTGGCAGCGGACCTTTATGGTTTAGAGATTTTAAAAGATGACATACAGGATAGAGATAGCAACCAAACCCGATTTCTTGTAATATCAAAGTATGATCATGAGCCTACAGGAAACGATAAGACTTCTATAATATTTGGGTTAAAACATATTCCTGGGGCACTGTATCATTCTCTCGGGGTATTTTATAAGCGAAATATAAATCTTACCAAAATAGAGTCTAGACCATCAAGAAAAGCTTTAGGAGATTATATTTTTTTTATAGATTTTGAGGGCCATAGAAAGGAGGTTCATATAAAGAAAGCATTAAAAGAGTTAGAAAGGAAAACAACTTTCCTTAAAATACTTGGCAGTTACCCGCGTGGATAATGAAGCAATTATTGAAGAGTTGGATAGCAGGCTTTGTAAAAACAGTTTTAAATCTGCAATAGATTCATGATTTATCCTAAGTAATTTCAATTCAATGTCTATTGGCAATATCCGCTTATCTCGAGGTCATATGATCTTTATCAAGGAGCATCTACTGCCCAGCTAGGTCTTCCCTAAGCTCATCGGGTAACATGTGTGGTATATCATCTATAATAGGGTACCATCTATTACATTCTACGCAGACTAAGACCTCCCCTTTAATTTTTTCCATTTCCTCACCGCACTTAGGGCAAGTATTTTGTTTCATTCTCTCAGCATAATAACGGATATCGCATTTTTTACATAAGAGAAAGTCCTCATCTTTCTTATATTCGACATCTTTCTTATCAATAGGGCAGGCGAGGATTTCTAAAAGTTCTTTGCTGATCGGCATTTTTCAACCTCCTTTCGGCTAATTTTAACTCTTTTTTTGTATTGACATTAAGTGCGAATTCTATCCTATTTGAAATAAGCTTGGTTTCAGGACCATTTAAATTTTTACCATCCACTATATTAATACCTGCTGGTACATTACCCTCTAATACGATGCTAGGCTCTATATCAAGTTCTTCAAATATATAAGCTGGTACAAGCAAGCATAAGGAGGGAGTAGCATGTTTCTTGTATTCGCTGATTAGCCAATCAATATCTTTCGCTTTTATCAGCGGCAAATCTGCCGAGATCACAAGAGTCTTACCAAGTCCAAGAAACCTCAATGCATAAACCATATCTTTGACATATCCCCACCCCGGTGTTCTGATTATGGTGATCCCTTTTTCTTTTAGATATTTCTCGGTATTTGGAGCCTTCGGACTTGTAGCTGCATATATCACATTTATTTTTGATTTTTGTAAAGCTTCTATTACATAGTCTACTAGGTGCTTACCTAATATTTTAACTAATGGTTTTTCTATAAGGCTCTTAAGTCTTCTCCCTTCTCCGCCTGCCATTATAAGGGCATCGATCTCCATGTCAACACCAATAAAATTACTAACCTAGTGAGTTCATTCATAGCTCCAAATACGTCTCCACTCAGTCCTCCAAGGGTTTTGTTTGATAAACTTATTATGAAAAGGGAAAAAATGATGGTAATTGAGGATAATAAAATAGAAAACATAAGGCTTGTAAGTAGGGCCGTTATACCGATGTAGATAACAAAAGAAAGTATCATTTTACTCAAATTTGTTTCCATGAAAATTCTACCTAATCCTTCATGAAATGGTTTGCCGAAATATAATCCTAAGACCATGGAAAACTTAGCGGAAGTCTCAGCTAAAATGAGGGATAAATAAATGTTAGGAGATTCGACTATAGATAGATAGCTTATTAGCAGGACAAAAAAACCTATACTAAATCCTCCGACCCCAGTATTCACATCGTCCAATATTGCCCGTTTCTTTTCTATATTGCCCCTATACATAAGAGCATCTCCAAAATCTAACAGTCCATCAAGGTGATGAAATCCGGTCAGCAGGAGTAACGAAAAAAAAGCGATTGCACTACTTATAAAGGTAGAGAATAATAGTGAGGATAGGTCTCCTACTGCAGCAGCAATAAAAGCAAGCAACGCTCCGACGAGTGGAAAGGTCCATGAGAACCTAGCGGTTTCTTCTAGTTCGACATTTCCTCCTATGGGAATTATCGTTAAGAACCCAATAATGCCTTTAACTCCTTCGAGCATTTCAAATCACGTTCTCACTATACATTTTGGAGGTTGCGCCGGCTATTAGGCCACATATAACATCATCTACCATGGGACCAAGCTTTTTCAGAATCCCCGGCTTTTTAGTGTCGTATCTAACATACTCAAACCTAGCGCGAATTCCCCCAATGTACTCAGCTATTGCCATACCGAGAATCTCATCAGCTACTAGAAAAGCAAGGTCTTTTTCAAATTCCTCTTTACTAATGCCCGGTATTTTACCTTTTAGTCCCTCATCTTCAAGGTATAATCCAGCTAATATGAGAGAATTAATATTAGGGTCAGATAAAGCTATATTTATTTCTTTTTCAAGGATCTCTCTAGCTTTTTTTTTATCTTCAATCCCGGGATGAGGAACAAATAATTCCAATCCAGCATCTAAAATATCCTCTTTCCTTATACCTTTCTCACCCAATATATTCCACAAGTTGTATCACCCCAGCTATTAAACCTACGAATAACGATACAGATACATCTACGACGTTAAGAGCTTTTAGAACATCATGCGGTTTTAATGTTTCTATCCTCTCCCCAATCTGGTAAAAGCCGATTTTTTCTAGTCTTACTCCTAGAGCTCCAGCTAGCGCAGACATCGCTTGGCCTGAGTTTGGGCTTGGAGTTTTATTTCTGTCTCTAAAGTATACCTTGATTGAGTTCTTCCATCTCATCTTTATCATAAAAGAAGATACTATGAACATTACCGCAGTTAGTCTTGCAGGAATATAATTTAGAACATCATCCATCTTAGCTGCTATTAATCCTATTTCGATATTCCGGTAGCCTATCATAGAATCCAGAGTGTTGGTAGATCTATAGAATACTGCCGCAGAAATCGCAAATGCTGGACCTAGAGGGCTAAATAACGCATAGTAAAATAAGGGGGAGATTATTCCATCGACACAGCTTTCACCTATCGATTCTACGGTAGCAGATAATACATGCTCCTCATCAAGCGACTTTGTTTTTCTGCCTACAATCATCGCGACTTTTTCTCGTGCATTTATAATGTCTCCTTTTTCTATTAATTCAACAATAGGTATGCTGTGGAGCCGCATAGCCTTCCATGAGAACTGCATTTTCAAAATTAGACTACCGAGAATTATTTGCGGGATACCCGTAAGCATCTTAATAACTAAAAAAGTGCCACATGAGAATAGTAGTGTTACTGATAAGAAGACGAATAAGCTGTAAATTCTTTTATTTCCAATAGTATTATTTTTTAAAAAATCAATTATCTTCCCCATCCAGACAGTAGAGTGTAAGATTGGAGGAGGCTCCCCAAAAATGCGGTCGACTATCACAGCTATGAGAAGAATAGCTAGGAGTTCGTTCATCTTTTATGTGGAGGAAACCCCTTCTAGGTTCTAGGATGAGGTACCGCCACTTCTCACCTCCGATATTTTTTAAACTTAAAATCCATGAGGTCAACCTTCAATGTAAAGCTCTCTGTGTTATCTTGGAGTTAGGTTTACTTAATCCAACCTATAATTTCTTCTATGTCGATATGTCGGGAGACTATTTCTGCGGCTCTATCAAGTTCTTTCTTCCAAACCTCTTCGATATTTTCTGCGTCTTCAAAATCAATCTCAGCATGTGTTTTGAATATTCTACGTAGTGTTGGAGCATCAAATATCCCATGGACATAGGTACCCATGATTGTGCCTGTTTCGTCAGTTGCTCCATCTAGTTTTCCACCTAAGTCGCAGAAAGGATAGGCATTTCTACCTAACTTTGTCTCACCCATATGGATCTCATATCCATAGATCTCTTTACCCTTTAACTCTGAAAAAAGTCCACGCTCTGATATTATCCTACCTTTAACTCTAGTAGTAGTTTTCTCATATACTTGGAAGTATGTTTCGACATCGAGTAGTCCCAATCCTTCTACTTCTCTTATAGAGCCTTCGATTCCTTTAAGATCTACAATTTTTCTCCCTAATATCTGATATCCCCCACATATCCCTATTATAGGAACCTTACCTTTATATGCTCTGATTTTTTCAGGAAATCCCTTTTCTTTTAGCCAGAGCATATCCTCTACAGTACTTTTTGTGCCCGGAATAATGATTGCTCTTGGAGAACGAATTTCGCTGGGATCTTGTACAAACTTTACTCCGAAGCCCTCATATAAAAGTGGGTCAAAGTCGGTAAAGTTGGAAATCCTCGGAAGCCTTATAACATATATTTCGCCTCTCCCTTTAATTTGTTCTAAAGATACAGAGTCCTCACTAGGTAGCCGGAGGTTTTGTATGAATGGTAGCACGCCCAGCACTGGTTTCTTTGTTAGATCCTCTATCATCTTGATTCCAGGCTTCAGTATCTCAAAGTCCCCTCTAAACTTGTTAATTATTACTCCCCTAATCCTTTTTTTATGCTCTTCTTTCAGAAGCTCTATGGTTCCATAAATACTAGCGAAGACCCCCCCTCTATCTATATCTGCGATTAATAATACGGGGGCATCAGCCATATCAGCAACCCGCATATTTGCAATATCTTGGTGATAGAGATTTATCTCCGCAGGACTCCCGGCTCCTTCAATAACTATCACCTCATATTTTCTAGCGAGATTTTCTAGCGCTTTTTTTATAATTGCAGGACCTTCTTTAAGGGCAAATTCTTCATAGTAGTTTCTAGCCATTATATCTTTGTAGGGTCTCCCGTTTACTACGATCTGGGACCTGCTGTCACCTTTAGGTTTCACTAGAATAGGATTCATGTCGGTAGAAGGCTCGATACCTGCAGCGAAGGCCTGTATTGCCTGAGCCCTAGCGATTTCACCCCCCTCGGGGGTAACATAAGAGTTTAGGGAGGTATTCTGTGATTTGAAGGGGGCAACCTTGTATCCTCTGTCTGCGAAGATTTTGCAGAGGATAGTAACTAAAAAAGATTTTCCAGCATGAGAGGTCGTACCCTGAACCATTATTGATGATGTCATCAAAGACTACTAGACCACTTGAGGTATATTAAAAATTTGGTTGCTCATGGGATTCCCACTATAGCAAAATCTTTTTGTTTTATATTTATTACAAATGAGTATGGGATTTGATATCAAGTATAAAAAAGAAGCCTTAGAAATCTTTGATAGCGCTCAGGGGAGTATTTTCAAGCTTCATCTTACTAAATGGACGAGTACTAGTCGAAAATATGTATTTAGATACAGAGTGGATGAGATTTTTACTGGAAAATGTAGCGCTTTGTCTTTTAACCTTTATTTGACCTATCTCAGGAAAGAAAAGAATTACGAAATTATAAGGGAGATTACCCCGCATGATAACTTATATTTAAAAAAAGGGAATTATATACTTGAAATAAATGCCCCTGTAAAAGTATATGTTTTTGTAAATTCATGGATAAAAGTAGTAGCTACGCACAGCCGTATATACTTGAAATTTGAAGAAGGAACCGATATAATTTTTGGGTTACGATCTTTCCATAAGAGTCCAATAGGACTAATAAATATCTCTAAGTCTATTGATGATGCAGCGAGAGCAATAAAACTACTTTCCTCTTCCATATGTATCGACACATGCGAGAGAAGTTATCCCACATTAAGAGAGCATCCCCCATTACTAAAAATAGAAGACGAATTCTCTGTATCTGGGGATATTAGGGAGAAGAAGAGCGGTGTTTCAATCACTATACCTAAGAAGTTGGGCTACCTATATGTTGCAGCACCTTTAGTATACTACCTGCTTGCTGATATAGAATTTGGGAGTCCCAGTCTTTATTGTGATAGCGGATTTGAATATCGAATGCCTCTGAGCTTAAGCAGATTTGAGGACGAGGTATCTAATGTACTGCAGCGGGTATTCTTTATGGACTGTCTTGTAAGATGTGCGGGAGGATATGTTAATAAAGTAGAGGAATTGAAGGCCTTAGATGGACTTGGACTCGATATTAAAGCTATTTTCTCTAAGAGAATTACTGAACAGCTTCCTATATACTTCAATATCCCAAGGGAGAAAATAGAACGCTATATGCCTGAATGGCATCTTTCCTATTATGTGAAACCTGAACTACCTAGAGTTGAGGCATTACCTTTTATTCTAAACCGTCTAGGCATGGTAAGAATACCAAGATGCAAGAGAATTTCTAGGAGAGAATTGACTAAGGCTTCTATTAAAGACTTCTTCAGATCTAAAAGTGTTTTCCAGATTTTTGATGAAAAAAATATTGTGAAACCTGCACTCAAATGCTCTCAAGAACACATATGGTACGCTCCAGAGATACCTATAGGGGTTTCTAAAGCAAGTAGGGAGGCATTTTATAACCAGTTGAAATATCTCGACAAGAAGGAAGATAAAATTAGAATTGCCTTAGTGCTCAATGCCAAGAAAATGTCTAAAGAAATAGAAAAGGCGGCAAACTTGTATAGCGAAAGAAATGATATAAAAATGAAGGTTAAAATCTTCAACCTATTATCCAGAGAAGAACTTGCTAGTGTATTCGAAAAAGGATTTGACCTTGTTTATTACGTAGGTCATTGCCAAGAAAATGGACTAGTATGTGTCGATGGGGGCCTTAAAACTGAAGAGCTGGTAGAGAATAATACGCCTTTATTTTTCCTTAATGCATGTAATAGCTATAATGAGGGTGTGGGACTCCTAAAAAGTGGTTCATTGGGAGGCGTTGTAACACAGTGGAGCATAATGAATAGAGAAGCTATTAAAATGGGATATTGTTTTTCAAGACTTCTTGAGAATGGGTTTCCAATTGGAAAAGCTATGGAACTCGCTAAAAAAAGATCGCTATTTGGGAAGGATTATTTAATATTAGGATTAAGCGAATATTCTTTAGTCCAATTTAGAGATTCTTTTGTTCCAATTTATTATACATTATCAAAGAAAAGGGAAAAGATGTTTCTTACTTTCCATACTCTATATTATACAATAGGCGGATTTATTCATCCTTACATAGAGGGATGCGATATGAACTACCTGCATTTTAATACACCTACTTTTGAAATATCCAGAAATACGATCACAAAGTTGATTGAAAGGGAGCCTTACCAACCTGTAATATATGGAAATAGGCTTTATTGGATGGAGGAGCTAGCGGATATTTTATTAAAATAAAGGAATGGGGCCATAATTTATGGCCCCACTGACGAACCTCCACCTGCGGATACAGTGCTTGTTATTACTAATAGTGTTATGAAGACCGCTAAAGGCAGTATGGGGGTTGATAGGATCTTATTCAGCAATAGGTTTCACCTCCGTGATTTTTACGGAGGCGGTTTTAGAGAGTGTACTATATTAATTCCGGCAATTCCGTCTAAAATAAATAGACAATTTTTTTTAATTTTAAATCAAAAAATTAATCTTTATATTTTAAAATAAAAATTAAAAAGCTTTATTACATAAAACAACTATTTTTTTATTTTAAGATTTGAATAATGAATTAATTAACTGTGTACTTAAATAAAAAAATTTATAAACCAACAAGCCAATTTCGGAATAATGAATTCCAAAGAAATCGAAGAAATAATATCTACAATGAAGGGGTATTTCGATGAGGATTTTATTGTAGATTTTGTAATGTTAAGCGAGTTATTTAATGAAACTAGATATCAAATTCTCATTAGAAAAGCAATGGATTTAGAGTCTCGCATTCTGATTAGTGGGGCTAAGAATAACAAAACTTTTTATGAAATAGTAAAATGGGCGGAAGAGAAAAACCTTGCTAAAAGCTCTACTTTATCTGATAGGAAACAGTACTTAATTTCAGTGGGGCTTATTTCAGAAAAGCCCGTAAGAAATGGTAAGAGGGGGAGACCTAGAACACTCCTCCACTTAACCGATGAAAATAAAAAGAGATTCGAAGAATTTTATGGTAAGCCTTTTTCATCTCCGTAAAAATTTTTTAGCAATTTCTGGCCGGTGTATCCAGCCACAATATTTGCAACTCCAGAGTATTTTATTTGCTTGCCTGCTTTTGATCAGCTTTCCTCCTCTCTTAAGATTGTAACAAGGATATATAGGGCAAAAACACCAGGTACAGTCTTGGCCTTCGAAGTGACAAGGATAATATTTGCAGTCTTTATTACTCCCTAAGATTTTTTTGGACAAGCTAAATAACCTCTCACGTTTCCAATTTTGGAAAGAATTACATAAAAAGGTTATTTAATAATAGAAATATTTTACTTAATTATTACAAAAAAATAAAATAAGTAACACTTCCTAATAATAAGTTATGGATAAGGTAATTAGGTTTAGCACTACAATATCCCCAAGCTTATTAAAAAAATTCGATGAAATTCTTGAAGTAAAGGGATATGCTAATCGATCTGAAGGGGTGAGAGATCTTATTAGAAATTTTATTGCAACTTCTGAATTAGAGAAAGAAGAAGGTGAGGCTATAGGTTCTTTAACGATTATCTATGACCATGATATTAGGGGGGTATCAGATAAGCTCCTAGAACTCCAGCACACTTTTCAAGGTAGGATATTGTCCAGTATGCATGTTCACTTAGATGAACGCAATTGCCTAGAAGTGCTTGTTATAAAAGGGAACGTTAAAGACATAAGAAAGATCTCAGATATCTTAATTGCTTTAAGAGGGGTTAAACACGGTAAGCTTATGATAGCTCCAATCGATAAAGAGTTAGATAAATTATAAATAGTATTACTTTTTTTAAAAAAATATTACATGGATCTTGGCTGGTCAATTCTGGTATTAGGCTTCATGCTAGGCTTAAAACATGCGTTAGACGCCGATCATGTAGTGGCTGTTTCGACTATCATTAGCGAAAACAAAGACTTAAAAAAATCTTCTTTACTTGGGATCATTTGGGGGTTTGGTCATACTTCTACTCTATTATTTGTTGGGGTATTAGTATTATTATTTAAAGTGTCCATACCAGCTAGGATGGCTCTTTTTATGGAGTTCCTGGTTGGTATAATACTCATTATATTAGGATTGTCCGTTATTTCTGGTATACATTTTCATCCTCATTCCCATAGCAGTAAGAAACACTTGCATCTTCATTCTCACAAGCTGCCGAAATCACACAATCATGAACATAAGACTTTCATTGTCGGAGTGATACATGGGCTAGCCGGAAGTGGGGCATTAATGCTTATCGTTTTAGCTACGGTAGAAACAATCCATTTAGGTATATTATATATTCTGATATTTGGTCTAGGGTCTATCTTGGGGATGCTGTTAGTAAGTACTCTTATAGGCATACCTTTCGTAGCTACATCAAACTTTGAGAGCTTAAACATAAAAATTAAAGCGATCGCGGGGATTATTAGTATTTTTCTAGGCATTTCTATAATTATAGAAATAGGATATTTTCAGGGTCTCTTCAAAGGGTTTTAATTCTATATAAGCGGAATTGGAACCTTGGATTAAATTTAAATATTTTTATTATCCATTTGGATAATATGTTTAAAGCTTTGAGTAGTGAGACGAGGAGAAAAATACTCAAAATTCTTCTGAAAAAAGAAATGCATATTACAGAGGTAGCGAGAGAGTTAGGTATATCGGTTCCAGTTACGGCTAAGCATGTGAAAATTCTGGAAGAGAATGGTTTAATAGAAAGGAAAAAATTTGGGAGAAGCCATGTGCTTCATGCGAGAATTGAGAAAATCTATGAGTTGATTGACAATTTCCAAGAAAAATACGAAGTGCAAGTTCCAAAAGGTTCTACTATCCTCGATGTTTTGAAAGAGGTTTCTGGAGTAAACATAGAGAAAGTCGGAGATAGAGAGTATATCACAAGCATTGACGGGGAGGGAGGCTACTATATATATGAAGTTAATGGAATTCAGCCCGATAAGTCCATTAATAAGTTTACCCTTAAAAAGAACGCTAAAGTTAAAGTTAAAAAAATCATTTACGCAAATAAGAAGGAGATCGATGTCAAAGTAAAGTAGATTTTCGGATCTAAGAGGCGTCTTGATTATTCTTTACTTTTTCGTATAGCAAATCTATAGCTTCATCAGGGTCCTTGTAATACAATTGGATGAGCTCATGTATTTCGTTTTGATGCAAATTACTTTTTGCGATGGTATCTAATAGTGCCTCTCTCCTATCTATCTCAGCGTCTATCTCTTTAACAGATAGATTAGTTAGTGAAGATAACTCTTGTATTATCTTGCCATTTAACAGCTTAGTTTCAAGAGTTCCCTTAACAGGATTGTATTGGAAGAGAGTATTTGTTAGTATATTGTCGCCTTCTCTTCCACCGATCTCTGCAACTTCAAATATACTCCTCATTAGTCTGCCCTTCTCCATATGTCTACGTTGTGCTATAATCAAATCTAAGGCGGGTATCATAACACCGGGCACATTCATAGGATGGCTTTGCAGTCTGGTTAAGGCTTCCCTCGCAGAATTTGCATGAATAGTCGCCAGGCAACCTTCGTGGCCAGTATTCATCGCAGTAAATAGGGTTAAAGCCTCTTGAGCTCTAACTTCGCCAACAATAATCCTATCAGGCCTCATTCTTAATGCGTTCTTTAGTAAATCATCCATCGTTACTTCGTTTTGCCGACCCGGTTCAGGAGGCTTAGTCTCCATAGGAATCCAGTGTTGGTGTCTTAAGTTCACTTCGAGAGTATCTTCGATGCTGATTATTCTTTCCTCCTGCGGAATAAAATATGAAAGAACATTCAACGTGGTTGTTTTACCACTAGCAGTTCCCCCCAATATCATAATATTTGCTGGCTTGGTCCTTAATCCTTCCACTACCAGCCAAAGAAAGGCAGCTAACTGAGTGCTCATGGTTTTAAATCGAATAAGGTCGGAAATAGTGAGGCTTTCCTTTCCAAATCTACGAATCGTTATTGTAGACCCTCTTGGTGTCACGCTTCTAAGAGTTGCATTTACCCTAGAACCATCTGGTAGTCTTGCATCTAGAAGGGGATTAGAGTCATCGACAACACGCCCAGAGTACTTGGCGACTCTGTTAATAATCTCTCTTATTTCTTCATCTTCTAGTTTGATATCCGTCTGAACCATCCCTTTCTCTTTATCGAAGACATATACTGGGCAACTTTGCCCTATGACCATGATCTCCTCAAGGTTATCTTCAAGAAGTAGAGGGGTCAAACTTTTCATGCTCAGCTTATCATATACGAAACATCTTATCGATTCTTCTGGCAATGTTGGAAACTCGGTCTTTAAATCTTCGATAGTTTTAATTATTTTTTCTTTGTCTGTAATAAATGTCTTATATTTTGCTCCGACTTTACTCTCGATTTCCCTAATATCTTCCTCATATTTGTAGCAGTTAGAAATATCCACAACAACCAACTCGGAAAAAGGCCTTTTAAGGTCATACTTCAATGATTAAAAAAATATAACCACAAGACTGATATAAAAGCCTTTTTTAACATTAATAACCATGCTCAAAGCTATAGCAATAGATGTCGATGGTACTTTAACAGACGAGAATCGTAGGCTACACTTGGGAGCAGTTACTAAGATTAGAGAAATAGAATCTCTTGGAGTGCCCGTTATCCTTGCCACTGGAAATGTCTTGTGTATTGCGGAGGCTGCTAGTGTTTTTATAGGAACCACTGGACCTGTGATAGCTGAAAATGGAGGGATAGTTGCAAATCCGAGAACAGATGAAGTAAGGTACATTGGTGACATAAAAAAAGTTGAAAAAGCTTTTCAGGATTTGGCGAAAAGATATAATGTTAGGAAAATTAAAAGATCAGAACTCCGGAAAACCGAGATAGCTATCTATCGTGATTTTGAGGTTAACGAATTAAAAAAAGCCCTACAAGATTTTGATGTCAGTATCGTGGATACTAAATTTGCAATCCACATAAAAGACCCGGCTGTTAGTAAGGGTAAGGCGCTAGAAGAAGTAGCCAAGTTCTTGGGTATACAGTTATCTGAAATAGCCGCTATAGGAGATAGCGAGAACGACCGAGAAATGCTTGAGATAGCTGGATATTCAATATCTGTAGGTGAAGAGAGTTTAAAAGACGTGTCAGATTATGTTACTAGATCCTCTTTTGGTGAAGGTGGAGAAGAGGCTCTTGAGTTTTGTATAAAAAATCTTATCTTACAGGAATAAATGAGTAAGAATAAATATATAAATTAGTACCGCACACCTATTGAAGGATAAAATGGGCCTTTCTATTACAGTAGCATCAGGTAAGGGGGGGACAGGGAAGACAGTAGTAGCAGCAAATTTAGGTGTAGCGTTGGCGCAACTGGGTAAAGACGTTGTTATTCTCGACGCTGATATCGAGATGGCTAACCTTGAATTACATCTTGGATTAGAAGGAATGAAGTTCACACTTCATGATGTTCTTGCTGGCGAGGCGGATGTTAAGGATGCTATTTACGAAGGCCCGGGCGGTGTAAAGGTTATACCCGCAGGTATAAGTTTAGATGGATTACGGAAAGCAGATCCCGACAGATTGGAAAAAGTTTTAAATGAACTTCTTAAGACTACCGAAATTTTGATAATAGATGCTCCAGCCGGACTGGGTAGAAGTGTTGTAACAGCTTTGGCGGCTGGTCAAGAGTTGCTTTTAGTAACTAATCCAGAAATCTCCGCCATGTCAGATGCATTAAAGACCAAAATAGTTGCCAAAAAACTTGGGTCGCATGTACTTGGAGTCGTATTAAATAGAGCGGGTTATGACAAATCGGATTTGAGTATTAGAGAGGTGGAGGTTATCCTTGAAGCTAAAGTCCTAGCTGTAATTCCGGAAGACCCTGAAGTAAGGAGAAGCTCAGCTTTTGGTAAACCTATCGTATTAGCTAACCCAAATTCTCCTGCGGCTGTGGCGATAAGGAAATTAGCCGCAGAACTTGTGGGTGAAGAGTTTAGGCCCTTAGAGGTTACAAAAGAAAAATTTTTAGACAGATTGACGAAGGGTTTTTTCGGGAGAGGGTAAAATGAATCAGACTCTTATTTATTCCCTTCTTTTAATAAGCTTAGCTACTAATATTGTTCTTTTATTTAGAATCCAGCAAGTGCAAAAAAAACTTAAAAAATTACAAGGCGGAGTGGAACTTTCTAGAGAAGAATTAGAGCAGCTGAAAGATAGATTGCAGAAGCTTAAGTACTTGCGCTAGAAATCTCTCTCCTTAGTTCTTTTAGAAGGGCAACTCTCTCGGCAACTGCATTATGTTGGTGTATACTTTCTAGGCTCTCACTTCTTGCGATAACGACGCTTTCACCAGGTAAATCCCTATATTTTTGCACGACTTTTATCAGAATTTTCCTCACAGTATCCTCTACGAAATTAGGATTCATATGGCTTTTTATAACGACTTCTACTTCGTCTTCTCTCTTTAACACTTCATATACTTTAGAACTCATCGATTCTTCTAGGATCTCAATTAAATCTTCAGCTTCGATGTTATATTTTTCAGGGACTTCAATTAGAAGTGTCGATATGTTCCGCTGATTATGGCTGGCGATTGGAATAGACCTTATTATTCTTTCAATATCCCTCTGGGAAAAATTTTTTAGTTTTCTCCTTGCATATTCCTCCAAACCCTCCTGAGCGCAAGGACAAGAGTTGATACCTACCACCTCAGCTCCTATCATTTTCTTAACACATTTTTCTTCTCCTATCGCTCTTGATATTAGTTTGTAAGTTTCTTGAGTCCTCTGCTTACTTACCGGCGCATGGCGGTATACCACATACTCTGCTTCCATTTTTACTTCAGCCTTGAGGGTATCGGTTTTTTTAAGAAGTTTTTTAACAATAGATGCCCCAAAGCTATCAATTGATGTGATCTCCTCTCGCAGGGCATCCTCAATCGCTGAGTGTATAACCTCTTGTAGCTCGTGTTCGTCAATTTCTTTCTCTGGATGAAAGTCTAGTATCACATCTATTTTTGGAATAAGTACGAATGGACCAACTGGTCTCTTAACTTCGATAAGCTTCTCAATATCCAATATTCCGACTCTCTTCCTATCCATGATGTCTAAAGGTAACCCCCTAAGTTTAAAAGATTTACTCAGTTTCTTTCTCTGGATTCCCCAGCAATGTGAACTGCGCTAAAAGGGATTCTAGCTGTAGTAACTCATTACTTCCTTCTTTTATCCTGAAATCGTATTCACCAATCATTCCAGCAAGCTTAACCTTCTCTTCCTCAGGTATATCCAATCTAAAGACTTCTCTATGAAATTGTTCTACTACGTCCTCCCCACTCATACCATATGTTATGAGGAGCTCTCTTAATCTTTCCCTAGCCACAGTAAATTTTCCTCCTAGAGCGAGATTTATTATATCCCTTATATCTTCGGGCCGCGCTTTTGCTACAACCTTAAAGATTAGTTCGTCATTTATCTCGTTGCTGTAAGCGGCAGCTGATTGGAGAAGATTTATTGCTTTTCTCAAATCTCCTTCAGCCACATATAAAATAGCCTCTATTCCACTCTCTTCAAGCTTGAGTTTTTCCTTCGACGCTATAAATTCAAGCCTTTTTTTAATATCCTCATCTCTCAGCGGGCTGAATCTAAAAAGAGCACATCTTGACTGTATGGGTTCAATTATTTTGCTTGAATAATTTGCTGAGAGGATAAACCTACATGTTCCAGTATATCTTTCCATCGTGCGTCTTAATGCATGTTGAGCATCTTTCGTTAAAGCATCGGCTTCATCTAGGAAAATTATTTTAAAGTCTCCCACTACTGACCGAGTCCTCGCGAAATCCTTTATCTTACCTCTAACGATATTTATCCCTCTTTCATCTGAAGCGTTTAGTTCAAGAAAATTTTCTCGCCACGCTTTTCCAAATAATTCCTTTGCAAGCGCTAAAGCTGCGGTGGTTTTGCCTGTCCCTGGTGGGCCAGCGAAGAGCATATTAGGCAGATTTTTAGTTTTCAAATAACCTTTAAGCCTCTCAACTACACCATCCTGACCTACTATCTCATCGACCTTCTGAGGCCTATATTTTTCCACCCAGATAGATTCTATCATTGTATCATTAAATTTCTTTCTTGAGTATATATATCCTTTTAAAAGATTAACAAATCTAAAACCTATTTTAAATCCAAAACTTTTAAAAGTGAGATTTGGATAGCTATGAGTCATGGTAAAGCAGGCTAGTAGAGAAGTAGTTTTTAGCGAGCTTGAGGAAGAGATTCAAGCTTGGTGGAGAGAAAATAAGGTTTACGAGAAAAGTAAGGAAATAATCAAGGATAAACCTACTTATTATTTTCTTGACGGTCCCCCTTATGCGAGTGGGGCAATTCATTTAGGAACTGCTTGGAATAAGATCCTGAAGGATGCTATCGTACGCTACTTGGTTATGCAAGGATTAAATGTAAGGCGACAGGCGGGGTGGGATTGCCATGGACTTCCTATAGAAATAAAAGTAGAAGAAAAAATCGGAATTAAAAATAAGAAAGAAATCGAAGAGTTCGGAGTAGAGAAGTTCGTTAAGGAGTGTAAAAAATGGGCTAGTGAGCATATAGAAGTTATGACGGCTCAATTTCAACGTCTGGGAGTATGGCTTGACTGGAATACTCCTTACAAGACTATGGATGACGACTATATCGAAGCTGCGTGGTGGACGATAAAAAAAGCTCATGAAAAGAACCTCATAGAGAAATCTCTCAGGGTAGTTACATGGTGTCCCAGATGTGAAACAGCATTAGCGGATGCGGAGATTGAATATGAAGAGAGGAGCGATCCATCTATATATGTAAAGTTCCCCGTAGTTGGCAAAGATAAAGAATACATCTTAATTTGGACTACCACTCCGTGGACGTTAATTGGAAATCTGGCTGTGATAGTTCACCCTGAGTTTGAATATGTACGTGCTAAAACGGATGAGGGCGTTTTTATCTTAGCAAAAGAGCTTGCTTATATTTTAGAAGAAAAGTTTGGCTTAAAGTACGAGATTATTGAAACAATGAGAGGATCGCAGCTCGAAGGCCTTCGATATATCAATCCCTTAGTTGATGTCATAAAAGTAAGGCCGAAAAGTAGTAATGCTTATACTGTAATTCTAGCAGACTTCGTGAGTTTGGGTGAAGGAACAGGCTGTGTGCATTGCGCTCCGGGCCATGGTCCTGAGGATTTTGAAGCATGTGAACCTTATAATATAGAGCCTATATGTCCTGTGGATGAGCAGGGTCGATTTACTGGAGAAGCGGGCAAATATCATGGGCTTGTGACCAAGAAAGACGACAAGATAATAATAAGAGATCTCCAAGAAAAAGGAGTTCTACTTTTTTCAGGCAGTATTTCTCATAGGTATGGGCATTGTTGGAGATGTAAAAATCCTATAATTTATAGAGCCACTGAGCAGTGGTTCATAAAGATAACTCAGTTAAAAGATAAAATGCTTGAGGAAATCAAAAAAATTGAATGGATTCCTGAATGGGCTGGATCAGCTAGATTTAAAGATTGGATAGAAAATGCTAAAGATTGGACTATCTCAAGACAACGGTATTGGGGTATCCCAATTCCTATTTGGGTGTGTAATAATTGTGATAAGATAAAGGTAATAGGTACTCGAAAAGAACTCATGGAAGTAAAAAATGTAAAGGAGCTACATAAGCCCTATGTGGATAAAATAAAGTTTAAATGTAAATGCGGAGGCACTATGGAAAGAATACCTGATGTCCTTGATGTTTGGTTTGATTCTGGAGTAGCTCCATGGGCGTCTCTAGGTTTTCCACGAAATAAAGATGAATTTAAAAAATGGTATCCCGCAGATTTCATTACTGAAGGACACGACCAGACTCGAGGATGGTTCTATTCAATGCTTGGATGTGGTATTCTTGCATTTAATGAGGCACCATATAAGCGCGTGTTAATGCATGGGTTCACCTTAGATGAGAAAGGAGAAAAAATGAGTAAATCGCTTGGGAACGTAGTTCTGCCTGAAGATATTATTAAGAAATTTGGAGCAGAGGTTTTGCGATTCTATGTACTATGGGCAAATAAACCGTGGGAAGACCTCCGTTTCAACTGGGACGAAGTAAAAGTGATACAGAAAATGTTTAATATACTCTGGAATGTTTATGTTTTTGCTACAACTTATATGAGTATTGATTCATTTGATCCATCTAGAGTTAAAAAAGCGGAATATAAGATAGAAGATAAATGGCTACTCTCAAGGTTGAATAATCTTATTAAGACAGTTACCGATGCTTTCGAGTCCCTTCACATCTACCAGGCTACGAGAAGTATTCATGAATATATTATAGAGGACCTCAGTAGGTGGTATATTCCATTGGTTAGGCCCAGAACTTGGATTGAGAAAGAAGACCCCGTGAAGTTGTCTGCGTATCTTACTCTGCATGAAGTTCTAACTAAATTAAGTATAATAATGTCCCCGATTTCACCTCATCTTTCTGAAGAAATATACCGCAATCTAAAAGGCAGAAAAGAAAGTGTGCATTTTGAAACTTGGCCTAAATATGATCTCAAAGTAATAGATCCTATTTTAGAAAGACAAATGCAAATACTCAGGAAGTTTACTGAGGCAGCTACTGCGGCAAGAGAGAAAAAAGGAATAAAAAGGAGATGGCCAGTCCTTCGAATTGTTTTCTCACCTAAAAACCAAGAGGTTAAGTCTGCATTGGAAAACCTTAAAAATCTTGCTATGACTCAAACGAATACTTTACGACTAGATATTCTAGAGCCTAATGAAAAAATTGGAGAGATTTCTCTTAAAGTTGAACCTAATTTTGAGGTCATAGGCCCAGAATTCAAGGATAAAGCTAAAAAAATAGCTTCTGAGTTAACTAAGATAGATCCAATTGAGATTAAAAACAAAATAAAAGAAGGATTTAAAATTAAAATTAATGGAGAAAAGGTTTTACTTTTTGAAAAACACATGAAATTTAAAGAAGAACTGCCGGATAAGTACATGTATTCAGAATTCGAGTATGGCACAGTATATCTAGATTCGGAAAGGACCGACGAAATTCTCTCCTTGGGATATGCTCGAGAGCTTGTGAGAAGAATTCAAGAAATGAGAAAAGAGAAAGATTTAGATATTGAAGCATTTATTTCTGCGAAGATACAAGTTGGTAATAAAAAAATTGTGGATTTAGTTAAACGGCAACAAAATTATATTTCCCAAGAAACTAGAGCCAGGGAGTTAAAAATCGCTGAGGAATTAGAGCATAGAGGATATACCAAGGAGTGGGAGATAGAAAATATTCGATTTGTTATATCAATAGACGAATACAAGTGATGCCATTAAAATACTTCGAAAATATTATTGATGTAGACTTTATTTCTAAGCTAAGCGAGTATATATGGTGAAATAGTGTTTGGAGATATCTTACCTAAGGTTTTTAGGATATTTGGGAAAAAAAAACCTACTATTAAAGATTTAGCAAAAACTACTTTGGTAGAGTTCGATACTACCATGGGCTGCGATTCGACTATAAATGACTTAATTAAGTATTATGCTAAGAGGGATAAGGATATTCTTTTAGTAATATCAGCATCGAAGAAAAATCTCTATCTTACTGAGCTTAGCGCTTACATTCAGAGAGGCATTCTAAGGATAGTTGCAATACCCCTGGAGGGGGGTAACATGCACTTAAAGGGAGAGATACTTGAAATCCCTGTAAGTGAACTAGGCTGGTTTAGCGAGATATGGAAAAACTATCCTAATGTAGATATTGTCATTTTCGAACCTTTATCCGATTTGATTCTACTCAATGATGTAAAACCAACTTATATGTTTCTCAAAGGAATGATAGAATTTCTCCTACCCAAAGACTGCGGCATAATAGCTTTTGTGAATAAAGAGGCGCACACTCTTCAAGTTTTGAGTATCTTCGAAGATTTTTTCCAAAAAATTATTGAAATTGAACCGTCAGGTTTAATTAAAATTAAAAAGTAAAAATTTAAAAAACCTTGTGATTAAATAAAACTCATGGATATTATTTCTATAAAAGACTTAACTAAGGGGGAGATAGAAAAGATTCTGGACCTTTCTGAGTTCATGGAAAAAAATATGCATATACAGAACAGTCTACTACAGAACAAAATACTTGGAACCCTTTTTTTTGAACCTAGCACAAGAACAAGGCTGAGTTTTGAGGCTGCTATGAAAAAACTGGGAGGAGTATGTATCGGGTTTGCGACTTCTAAATATGCTTCAGTTGAAAAAGGGGAGAATTTGATAGATACTATCAAGACTGTTGAAAACTACTGCGATGTCATAGTGATAAGACACCCAAAAGAAGGGTCTGCTAGATTAGCGGCAGAAGTCTCTGTAAAACCAGTTATTAATGCAGGAGATGGGGCTAACCAGCATCCCACTCAAACGCTCCTAGATCTTTATACAATTAAAAGAGAAAAAGGCAGGCTTGATTTAAATATTGCTCTGGTAGGAGACCTCAAATACGGAAGGACAGTACACTCTCTTGCCTACGCAATGGCAATGTTTAACGCTAGTATAACTCTAATATCTCCTGAAGGATTAGAGATGCCTGACGAGTTAATATTAGACCTGAAGAAGTTTAATGTAACCCTAAAAGAAACTTACGACCTAGAGAGTGCTATCCCCAGATCTGACGTATTATACGTCACAAGGATTCAAAAAGAGCGTTTCCCAGACCCCGAGGAATATGAAAAAGTTAAGGGAGCTTATAAGATACGCCCAGAGTCGCTTAAAAATGCTAAACAAGATTTGATAATACTACATCCTTTACCAAGAGTTGATGAAATCTCACCTGAGATAGATCAAACTAAATATGCTAAATATTTTAAGCAGGTTTATTATGGCATCCCCGTTAGAATGGCCGTATTGGCTTTGGTATTGGAGGCGGTGGAATGAAGGAGGTTAAGGTCAGAAAAATCAAAAATGGTACAGTCATAGATCACATAGTTGCCGGCCAAGCCCTTAATGTATTGAGGATCATAGGAATTGCTAGAGAGTATCCTAGGACGACTGTTACTGTTGCGATGAATGTACCATCAGGTAAAATGGGCACGAAGGATATAGTTAAAGTTGAGGGAAAAGAGTTAAAAGAAGATGAGGTTGATAAGATATCTCTTATATCTCAAAATGCTACTATAAACATTATCCGAGACTACGAGGTGGTGGAGAAAAAGAAAGTAAAGATGCCAAGTCTGTTAGAAGGAGTTTTGGTTTGTGCAAATCCAAACTGTATAACCCATTTTGAAAATATAAAGTCGAAGTTTATAGTTGAAAAAGAAACACCTATAAAATTACGCTGCATATATTGTGAACGAGTGATGAAAGAGGAGGATATAGTTAAGCAATTTTGAATGCTTTTTTCTTAAGTTTTTCAATTGTTTGAGCAGCTCTTTTTGGACCCAATAATTTTTTCAAAATAGTATTTTGGAGAGAGTCTAATAATGTCCCTATATCCTTTGCAGTCATCTTATGCTCATCGATCCCCAACATTGTAAATTGCTTTTCGAACATTTTTTCTGCCATTTTCTCTCCAAACATCTCAGCTAGGTCATTCTTTATAGATATTATCATCTTTTCACATTTTTCTCTTTCTTCAGCAGTGGGCTCTCTATATCCTTTTAATATAGAGTCTATATACTCTTCAGTAGGCTCTTTTAGTCTATATTTCCTGAGAATTTCTTCTCTATTGAAAACCTGACTTACAGGTACAGAAGGGGCTTCCTCTAATGCTAATCTCAAATTTTCTTTCTGAAAGTCGTCAAAATAAAAAATTTTGAAAGGGAGCTCACCAGATTTTTTGATATCCTCAACAGAGAAATATGGATCAGTTTCTTCTAAATAAGAGAGTTTAAGCTCTCCCTCACTAAAAATTAGCCATCTATAAGAATCCTTATGCTTATCTCCTAGATATATGCATATAGCACCTGAGAATTTTTTAGATTTTAGTGATTCTATTTCCGTAAGTATCTGGATGGCTTCAACTTTCTCGGAGTCTCCTGGTCCAGGTCTCTTAAACCTAGCCAATATTTCCGATATTTCCTGAGGATTTATTCTCTTCATTTTTAGAATGCCTTTGAAAGAAAATCATGTAGATTTTTAAAGGATAATAACATTAGTACGGCTACGATCATAAGTGATAATTCAAACAGAAATTCTGCCGAGCTACTTAACATTCCAAGAAGTCGCAAAAGGTCAAGTAGCATAGCGGTTCCTAATCCTACCATTGCTAGAAAGAAATATTTATATGCTTTTAATCCTCCTTTCGTGGCCTCATATCCTTTATATCCATAATATAAAGCCGCTACTCCAAAGGGAGCGGAGATGACGTTTAACAAAATTTGCTCAATACTCATATTCTCACTCCTATCGTATTTCGAATAAGAATTCTAATAAATCTTTGAAAGCAAACATGAAGAATATAGCTGATATGAAGAGAGCGAACTCCATTAAAAATTCCAGAGTATCTAAGATCTTCAATAGTCGCAAAAGGTCTAAAAATAATACTACTCCGACGGATATCATAGCAACGAAATAATATTTATAGGCTTTAAGTCCCCCTTTGGTAGCATGGTATCCTTTATATCCATAATACAAAGCGAGCAAACCAAATGGAGCTGCCATTAGATTAAAAGCTATCTGGATACTCTCCTCCATAACGCATTCTCTCGCACATTTTTATTTAAATTTTATTATTTACACAAAGCCAAAAAATTTTTGAAAATTTCTGGTCCTACAGGAGTATGCTCTACTTCGGGGTGAAATTGAACTCCGAATACAGGAAGACTTTTATGTGCCATTGCCTCAATTTCGCATGTTTCAGAATGGGCTAGTTTTATAAAATCTTTTGGAATTTTAGATACTTCATCTTTATGAGAAACCCATGCATTAAAACTTGGACTTAAGCCCTTTAGAATTTCATCCTCATAGTCGACTATTATCTCAGATTCGGCATATTCTCCTACTTCTGCTGTTTTAACTTTACCACCAAAAATCATTGCCAGTAGCTGGTGACCTAGGCATATCCCTAAGATAGGGATCTCCTCATAGAAGTTCTCTATTATTCTCTTGGAGTTGCCTACATCGTCGAGATAGGGTCCACCTCCAATGACTATCGCTTTAGGCCTGTATTCTGTAAGCTCATCAATGGATATTGTATTTTGCACAAGTCGTGAGTCCTCCCCTAAATATTTTAGGACCCGGTATATCCTATGATTATATTGCCCGCGATTTGCAATAACTGGTATCAAATACATCACCTAGGTAATTTTATTGCACTGGATTTTACCTCTATATATTTTTTGAGTAGAACTCAATATACCCTGTGCTTCTTTGCTGTGCTAGATAACTTATTAATTTTTTTGCCCAATTTAGCTTTTTGATTTTCATCTCCGGGTATTTAGTAAAGGAATATCTCCCAATCTCTTTGCCGAAATCCATGGCATATAAGACTATTTTTTTGGCTCTAAAATGATCAGCTATAAACACGGCCCTATCACCATCAGTAAATCCGCCGAAATTATATACTCCTTCTAACGGTGTTGCTTGAGTCGTTGGAATGCAATTCTTAAATTTCTCTGCATGCTTCCTAATAGACGTAATATTATCCCCATGAGCATGGATAAAAAGAATACTGCCTAACTCATTAGCTTTCATTAGATCACTGATCTCTCCATCAAGGTCGGTGACTATAATATCTGGAATTACTTTCTTTTCCAATAAATAAGATGTGGCTCCATCTGCCGCTATAATAGGGCTGCTGGGGAATGATTTAATTTTTTCTAGAGAAGGGCCAGCTCCAAAGATGTTTGTAATCTTGCCTCTAATCAATCTTTCTACAACATCTAAAGGAAGAGGCGATCTAATTTTTTTCTTTAATATCTTGGCGGCCAGTGTATCTTCAAATTCAGAAAATCCGAAGTCCTTGATGATTTTACGATAAAATTGTTCCCATTCTTCATAATTCATAACTAATATTTCCTTGCAAAAGTTAGATAAGCTGAGTGACCATACATTCGAGTAGACGGCCTAACCCCCTTATTGCTAATCTCCATCTCTCTTTCAAAAACTTCATAAGTCTTTATGCCGCGGAATGATGCTTCCTTTAGAGAGTCTACAGTTTTTTTTGCTTGCTCTATGTAGGGACTATAAGACATTATAAAACCGCCATGTTTTAAGGCTTTATATGCGTGTTGAACTACCAGCCAAGGTTCTGGAAGATCTAGAGTTACCAAATCGACTTCTTCTTCATCAATGCCTTGGGTAATATCCTTCATCTTGATTTCTATAAACTCTTGGAGTCCAGCGTTTTCAATATTCTTTCTTGCTATTTCAGCGAATTTTTCTCTGATTTCATAGGTAAAAACTTTTCCGGTGGGTTGTACAATGTTGGCTAAAAACATGGCAAGACATGCCGAGCCAGTACCTGCATCGACAACGATGTCGCCCGTACCTACGCTTGTGTAAGCTAAAATAAATCCAATATCCCGCTTCAATAGAACGCTCCCTGATCGAGGAAGCTTTTCATAAAGGTCTATAAGCCGAGGTTTTAAAACAGAGAAGTCATGTCCTAAGTGTGATGTTACTTTTTGAGCATTTTCAACGATTTTAACGACCCCTAATCCGGTGTGAAACTCCTCTCTATCGGTAAGATATTTCCTATCCTTTTCATCTATTAAGAGTTTCAATTTCAGGGATACCACCTCATCATTAAGAAAGCTACAAGGAGGATCAGTATAATGGTAAGTATTATCACGATCTTAACAGATTCAGCATCTGTGCCGAAGATTATGGGAAAAGGGCCGATCATCACTATACCGGCTCCCCTACTTTTAACTTCTCCTTTACTCCTTAACTCGCTACCTTTTATAGCTTCTGTAAGCATTCCCATGAATATTAGGAGAATCCCAAGAAATACTAATAGAAAACCTATGGTTATGAAGCTAACCTTCATAACGTACCACCAAAAACTTTTATATCAATTTCAGTTAAGTTGAGTGGGTATGATAGATATAACCAAATTTAACTTAAAAAAGCTTATGATAATCCCAATAGGCATATTAGTCCTTTCACTAGTGATAGTTTCGTATAGTGTCATGAATAATACCGTGCCTATGAGCATTGATTTCAAAGGCGGGACTCTTATAACAGTTTATGATGTACCAAAAGATGTGGATTTAAAAAAAGCTTTAGAAGATAATTACGGTTTAGAGGTGCATATAACCACGCTTAGAGATTTCACAGGCAGTGTGATAGGGGAAAGCATTGAAATTGCAAAATTTTTAACAGGAGACGAAAAGAAAGATATAACTGATTTCTTGATCTCTAAAGGAATAGCCGAAGATAAGATAAGCGTACAAAGCCTTAGCCCATCTGTCTCAGGATTATTTATAAAGACCTCCATTTATGCTGTAATTGGTGCGTTTATTTTTATGGCAATAGCCGTCTTTCTACGGTTTAAAACCTTTGTCCCCTCGGGTGCAGTTATCCTTTCAGCTTTCTCTGACATAGTAACAACTGTAGCTGTAATGATAATACTCTCAATAAATTTATCTCTCGGCTCGTTTGTAGCGTTACTTCTTTTAATAGGTTACTCAGTTGATACCGATATTCTCTTGACCACTAGACTGCTAGTGAAGAAAGAAAAAAAGTTAGAAGAAAGGATAAAATCTGCCATGAAAACTGGTCTTACCATGACGGGAACTACTTTGTCGGCAATGATAGTTCTTTATTTAGTTTCAACTGCTCCATTGCTAAAGGAGATAGCTTTCGTGATCATAATTGGGCTTATAGTAGATCTTATTAATACCTGGATTCAGAATGTGGGTATATTGCAGTGGTATATAGAAAAAGGAGGGAGGAGAAAATAGAAGAACTATTTAAAGATAGGAAGGTGAGAATCCTTTTTGCCTGTGTAGCAGTTTCTTTGCTCATAATTATGTGGAGAGGGGTTACTACAGGTCTAGACCTCCAAGGAGGGAGTACCATTATACTTGAGACAGAAAGAGCCCTAGATTTGCGGGAAATGGATCAGGTGACACGGATCATAGACGAAAGACTCCGGGGAGGCTTTGGTATTCGAGATGTTAAGGTTAGGGCAATGGGGGACAAAAATGTCAGAATCGAGATAGCTGGAGTAAGGCCTGAAGAAGCAGAAAAGCTTATTGGAAGACCAGGCAAGCTGGAGGTCATGATAGGCAATATCTCTGTTTTCACAGGCGACCAGATAAAAAGGGTTGACCCGTTTGAATTCCAAGCAAGTAGCGGTAGTTGGGGAGTACCATTTACTATATCTGAGGAAGCAGCATTAAAGTTTAAGGAAGCTGCGATTGTAACTAATTTTGCAAATGTTTATATGTACATGGATGCTGGAACGAGGATCACTGTCTATACCACTACTGAGATAAATGGGCTCCAAGATTTCTTGAGGGAGATAGGACTTGAAGCTGAAACTAAAGTTGTCAAAGGGAATGTTACTGTAACCACGATAGAGTTGGACATTTCACCTGAGGACTTAGGCAAAAAAAGGGAGAAGATAGTCGAGTTTATAAATAGAACTACTAATATAACCGACCTCATAGTACAAAAAACAGGCTTAGTAAATGAGGCCCCTATCGGAGAAAGTCTTAAGGCAGAACTCGCTGCAGGTCAAATTGTTAAAAGCTTAGTGCTTGAAACAGGTTCAGGAGAAGAAGGCAGAGAAGAAGCGAGAAGGATAGAGGTCATTCTGAGATCTGGAGCCCTACCTATAAAAGTAGAGATTGTTGGAAGTTTCAGCGTATCGCCAGCTCTGGGTGAAGATTTTTCTCAAAACGCTGTTTTAGCGGGTATATTAGCTTTCATAGGAGTATCCGCATTTATATATCTCAGGTATAGAGAGCCTTTGATCGTTCTACCGATACTTGCAACCGGGGCAAGTGAAGTGATAATGATACTAGGATTTGCTTCTCTCATTAGGTGGAATATAGACCTACCGGCTATCGCGGGGATCATAGCAGCTCTAGGCACTGGTATGGATAATCAAATAGTTATAATTGACGAGGTTTTGGGAGAAAAAGGTAAATCAATGAGGTATAGAATTAAGAGCGCTTTCTTTATAATAATGGGATCATACGCTACTATTGTGGTTGCAATGGTGGCGTTGTTTTTTATAGGAATGTCCCTTCTAAAAGGATTTGCATTTACAACTATTGTGGGAGCTACTGCTGGAGTCTTTATTTCAAGGCCAGCTTATGCACGCATAGTTGAATTTCTCTTAAAGAAAAAAATAAATAAGAAATAGAGAAGAGGAGGTAAACCATGACTTTGGTATTTTTTGCATTTATCGTGTCGATTGTTGCGTTGGCCTTTGCCGGGTACTTAACTGCATATGTATTGAGGCAAAGCCCGGGATCTGAAAGAATGCAGGAAATCTCAAATGCTACAAGAGAAGGAGCTTTTGCTTATCTAAAGAGGCAATATCGAGTGATAGCGATTTTTGTAGTGGCGTTAGGTATACTTATTTCGATTGGCATCTCTCCTTTTTCAGCAGCAGTGTTTGTTTTAGGCGCGTTTCTCTCTGCATCTTCAGGTTTTATTGGAATGAATATAGCGACGAAAGCTAACAGCAGAACAGCGGAAGCTGCTAGGCAGAGTTTGAATTCTGGTCTCAGAGTGGCTTTTTCTAGTGGAGCAGTTATGGGGCTAACAGTAGTGGGCTTAGGACTATTTGGGTTGGTGGTAGCATACTTTTTCTTAGGAGAGGTCTTTAATGATCCTGCGTTAGTTACAGAGGCTATTGCTGGATTTGGATTAGGTGCGAGTTCAATAGCATTATTTGCTAGGGTCGGAGGAGGAATTTTTACTAAAGCTGCTGACGTTGGAGCTGATTTAGTTGGAAAGGTTGAGGCGGGAATACCCGAAGATGATCCTCGGAATCCTGCTGTAATAGCGGACAATGTTGGTGATAATGTTGGTGACGTTGCTGGAATGGGGGCAGACCTTTTTGAATCGTATGTTGGTTCTGTTATAGCAACTATGGCCTTATCTTTAGTCGTGGGATACGGCATTAATGGGATAATAACCCCTTTGTTGGTAGTATCGGCAGGTATAATCTCCTCTATAATAGGTACTTTTTTTGTTAGGACAGGAGAGGAAGTAGAGCAGCGCGTCCTCCTGTTAGCATTACGTAAAGGCATATTTGCAAGCGCTATTTTGGTAGTTATATTCTCCTATTTTGCTATTCGCTTCACTTTGGGCGAAGAAAATATTGGAGTATTTTACGCAGTATTAACCGGTTTAGCTGCGGGTATACTAATAGGCTTAGTTACAGAGTACTACACGTCATCTACCTATTCTCCTACAAGATCGATATCTGAAGCTTCTCAGACAGGTGCAGGAACAACTATTATCAGCGGGATATCAGTTGGTATGGCTAGTACTGCATTCCCTGTTATAACGATTGGAGCTGCTATTATTCTATCATATACCTTCGCAGGGTTATATGGAATCGCAATAGCAGCAGTAGGAATGCTTTCAACTCTCGGGATAACTCTATCCACCGACGCATACGGGCCTGTAGCTGATAATGCGGGAGGTATTGCTGAGATGGCTCACTTGGGTGATCACGTACGAAAAAGAACAGACGCGTTAGATGCGCTAGGCAACACTACTGCCGCTACTGGCAAGGGTTTTGCAATAGGGTCAGCTGCTTTAACGGCTTTGGCGTTAATTGCTGCATATACTCAAGCGATAAATAAGTTAACTGGAGAAGTTCTTCAGATAAGTCTAACTGACCCTACGGTTCTTGCAGGATTATTTTTCGGAAGTATGCTCCCATTCTTCTTTAGCTCTCTCACGATGAAGGCAGTAGGGAGAGCAGCTTTTGAGATGGTTAGAGAGGTTAGGAGACAATTTAGAGAAATACCCGGACTTATGGAAGGTAAGGCGAGACCTGATTATTCACGGTGTGTTGATATAAGTACTAAAGCTGCACAAAGAGAGATGATACTCCCCGGGATGTTAGCATTGGTTTCGCCTTTAGCGGTTGGGATACTCCTAGGTCCAAGCGCTTTAGGAGGTATGCTGGCTGGTGCAACTTCCGCGGGATTTCTACTAGCAGTAATGATGGCGAATTGTGGAGGGGCATGGGATAACGCTAAAAAATACATAGAGGAAGGAAATTTTGGAGGAAAAGGTTCACCAGCACATAAGGCAGCTGTCATTGGAGATACCGTAGGGGATCCATTCAAAGATACTGCCGGACCATCCTTAAATATTTTAATAAAATTAATGTCTATTGTATCTCTAGTATTTGCACCCTTATTTGTGTAGGTGTGGTAGAAATGTATGTAATAATTGTTGGAGCCTCAAAAATTGGGGTGACGCTTGCAAATCTTCTAATATCTGATAAACATAATGTAGTGATCGTTGAGAAGGATGAAGATAAAGCTAAGAAGCTGGCAGAAGTTATAGACGCTCTTGTAGTTGCCGGTAGCGGTACAGAGTACGATGTGTTGAGAGAAGCAGGTGCGGATAAGGCAGATGTTATTGTGGCGGCCACTAGTCATGATGAGGTAAATCTAATGGTTTGTGAGCTGGCTAGGATGTTTAATATAAGAAGAATGATTACCCTTTCAGTAAATCCTAAACACGAAAACATTTTCAAGGAGATAGGCGTAGAGAATATAATTTACCCTAGCACCACTATTGCAGCGCATATTAGAAATTTAATCGTAAGGCCAGGGATTTCTACGGTTTTGGCGATTATGGAGGACATAGAGATTATAGAAGTAGATATACCTAAGAATTCACCGTTAAATGGGAAAGTCATAAAAGATATTCCGTTGCCGGAAAATAGCTCTATAGCTGCTATCTATAGGAATGGACAACTCATCATACCTCGCGGAAGCACCATTATTAAAGGCGGCGATAAGATAACTGCCTTAGCTAAAGTCCAGGTAATTGATAAGTTGACAAAGGTGCTTAGGGGTCATATATACTAGGAGGTGAAACTAGTTGGTCATAGAAACTTTAATAGCTATCAAAGAAGCTGAAGAGAAGGCTGAAGAAGAAAAAAAGAAAGCTGAGGAAGAAGCAGAAAAGATGATAGATGAGGCGAGGATAAAATCTCGAAAAATTATTGAAGATAAAGAGGCGGAAGCTAGGAAAAAGGTTAAGGACCTTATAGAAAAGGTGAGGAAAGAGGGAGAGGAAGAGGCTAGCGAGATAATAGAGAAAGCCAGAGTTGAAGCTGAAAAAATTAAAGAAAGCGCGGAGAAAAGAATAAAGGAAGCGGCTGAAGCTATTGTTGAAAGCGTGTTGAAGGGATGAATTATGGATGAAAAAGTTCAGAATATCATTAAAAAAATAGAAGGAGATTCAAAAGCCGAGGTAGAGAATATACTAAAGGAAGCAAAAAAACAGGCTAGTGAGATAGTAGAGGAAGCAGAGGAAAAGGCGAAGACAATAGAAGAGGAAATTCTCCGTAGAGGGGAAAGAGATGCAGAGCAAGAAAAACTGCGAATAGTAGCAAATGCAAAGCTTAAGTCTAGAAAAATGATATTAGATGGTAAGGAAGAAGTTATCAGTGAAGCTTTCTCCAAGGCCAGAGAAATACTTCAAGATATCGGAGCGTCTGATAAGTATTATGATGTCTTGAGAGATTTAATAAAGGAAGCGGCCGTATCAGTAGGTGATAAAGAGATTATATTATTAGCGAGAAAAGAAGATCATAAGATTTTGACGAAAAATTTCTTAAAAAAGCTTTCTAAAGAGTTGGATTGCCAGCTAGCTCTAGACTCTACTCCGATTAAAACCATGGGTGGAGTGGTCTGTAGGAGTAAAGATGGTAGGATAGAAGTTGATAATACCTTGGAGACCCGTTTAGAGAGAATGAAAGAAGATTTAAGACCTAAAGTTGCAAAAATACTTTTCGGTGGAGGTCCAGAGTGACCTGCGATTTTGTCAAAGATACATCTGAGAAGATTGCTCGGATGGAGATTAGAGGAGCGGGAAGAATAGCTAGAGCGGCAGCAGAGGCACTCATGAGATGCGCTGAAACTTCAAAGTCTAAGACAGCGGAGGATTTTCTTAAGGAACTAGAGGCATCTGGTAATATTTTAGTTGGTGCTAGACCTTCGGCTGTTTCTTTACCTAACGCGGTCAGATTTGTACTCCATAGGATTAAAACTTCTGATTTAGATCTTCCTCAACTAAGAGAGCTGGCCATAGAAACAGCGGCTGACTTTATAGACGCATCTAAAAAGGCGGTAGAAAAAATAGGGAAGATTGGGGCTAGAAGGATAAGCAGTGGAGACACAATAATGACGCATTGTCATTCTACAGCAGCTCTTTCTATAATAAAAACAGCTTTCAATCAGGGAAAAGATATACAGGTGATTGCTACTGAATCTAGGCCAAGGTATCAGGGACACATTACAGTAAAAGAGTTAGCGAAAAATGGTGTACCTGTGCGGATGATAGTTGACTCTGCAGCTAGAATTTTTATGAAGGAAGTGGACAAAGTTATCGTAGGTGCGGATAGTATAGCCGCTAATGGTGCTGTAGTGAATAAGATCGGCACCTCTCAAATAGCTCTCTCAGCACATGAAGCGCGTGTTTTATTTTTAGTAGCAGCGGAGACGTATAAATTTCATCCAGCAACGGTGGTTGGTGAGCTAGTTGAGATAGAAGAAAGACCTGCCGAAGAAGTTGCAAATCCTCAGGAATTTGGAGGAGTTGTCATCCGTAATCCAGCATTTGATGTGACTCCACCTGAATATGTTGATTTAATTATTACTGAAAAAGGCGTTATTCCTCCTCAAGCTGCGATATTAGTAATTAAGGAAGAATTTGGTTGGGCTATTCCTCATTAATTTTAAATTCTTCCAGTATATACTTTGAAGTTTAAAATTAATGTAGAGTTACCTATCTAAGAGGATATCAAAATGCTTTTTAAGCTCTTTCTCCATTTCAGAAATATAATGAGTTATTTTATCTAGGCGCTTTTTGCATTCCTCAAGTTCCAAGGCGGATGTTTCTTCTATCTTAGCAACCTTTTCCTCAAAATCGCTCTGTAAGGACGCATATTTCTCTTTTAATTCTTCAAGCTTAGATTGGAGTTCTATTTTCTCCTTCTCTAGTTCTTTGATTTTGGATACCAATTCTCTTTTTTCGGGATCGGGTTCTTCCTCCAACTCTATTAACAGCCCCTTTACAAAAGATAAGAAATTTTCATAAGCGGAATTTACGATGCTAAGTTTTTCAAAATAAAGTTCTCTAAGTTCGAGTATTTTTTTGGGGTCTGTATAAGAGAAAATGGGTTCATTTTTCAGTTGACTAATATCAGAACTTAGAACTTCTCGCGCCTTTAAAAGACTTTCACGTCTTTTCTCAATACTTTTGCAGGAGCTTTCAAGTTCATTGAGGTCAGAGAATTTCTCTTTTAGTTTTTTCATTGCATATTGCCCTGCTTCCTTAATAGGATATGTTTTCTCTATAATGCTACCCGCTTCATGCCTTAGTACAATAGTTTTTGCTACGTCTACTTGAGACCTGCCCAGTAAGCTTCCGAACAATTTTTTTTCTAAGGGCTTAAGATCAATTTTTTCAATGATGCTGGGCTTATCTACGAGTATTTCAAAGAGTTTGGTAGTATCGACTACTCTATCTTCAATATAAATTTCATATCCGGAAACTATAGTAGATACTTTTTCCTCGAATTCGTCTCTAATTTCAGAAATTTTTCTTGAAATTGCGGTATTTATTTTATCTTCGGCTATTTTGTATTCTTTTCTTCTTTCGAAGTATTTATTACATATTTCAGAGGTCTGATTCTCTACTTCTCTGAGTTGCCTTTCAGCTTTAAGGAGATATTCCTCTTTATCCTGCAGTTTTTTAACTAGTTTTTTTAGTCGAAGTATGTTTTTTAAATCGTTGTTAAATGCTAAATTAAGATCGTTTAAAGAGCTAGAAATTTCTAAGATTTTTGAATGTATCTTTTCACGAAATGCTGGAAAAAAATAGTTTAAAGTAATTTCAAACGATTCTAATATCCTCTTGCAATTTTCTATATTCAAAATAGCCGACTTCAATTCATCCTTAAACTTATCGTTTAAGCAAGAGTCAAATTGGGAAAGTCTTTCATAGGATTGTATTAGAGAATACCAAGCGTCTTTCAGTTCTTTATGCTTTATAAAAGCCTTTTCAGGCTCTTCCATAGAGAGCTCATAGTTGATATTGATATATATATGTTCCTAGCTAAAATAATATATATGGGGGCGATTGCTTATTTGGATACCAGCATTTTTAATTGTCCGCAATGTAATACAGTATATGCTGAAGCGAGTTGGTATGCCGTGGTATTGGCAGCAGATATAGAATGCGGAAATTGTCATTCTACCTTCAATCCGTCGGAGTATTTAACTGATAGAATTATGGTAGAATTTCATTTAGATGATATGGGGAAAGTTAAAGAGATAAAAAAGGTTGGTTGATGAGTCAAGAGTGGGAGGAAATATCAAAAGAGATAGTTACAAAAGAACTACGTAAAATATTGATACTTGGCGGAAATGATGTCGGAAAAAGTACTTTAGTGGGATACCTCGCTAATTTTTTAGTTAAAAGTGGTTATAGCGTAGGCATAGTAGATGGAGATGTCGGGCAGTCCCATATAGGACCTCCCGCTACAATTTCGCTGGGTGAACCCTTAGAACCTTTCTTTTCTTTAAATAGGATAAAACCCCGGGCCATGTATTTTGTAGGTTCAACGACTCCTAAGGGACATTTGCTTCAGATGTTAACTGGTACTAAGTTAATGGTAGAAAAAGCGCTAAATAATAAGTTCGTTGTTATAAATACAACAGGGCTTATTGATTCTGCTGGTGTTGCTCTGAAAACTAGTAAGATTGAGTTGTTAGAGCCTGACATTATCATAGCTATCCAAAGAGGAAAAGAACTTGAGAAGATCCTAGAGCCTTTTTCGTTTTTTAATATTAGGAGACTCAATGTTCCTGAAAAAACTAGAAGAAAAGGAATAAGAGAAAGAAAGAAACTGAGAGAAAAAGCATTTCGAGAATATTTTAGGAGGTCAAAAAGGCTAAAATTGAGATTTGAGGAGATAAAGTTTTGCCGGTTTAGTAAATTCGAAAAAAATCTCCTCTTAGGATTGGCAGATGAGAAAAATTCTATATTAGGCCTTGGGATTCTTATAGACTGGAACGGAGAATTGGAGATTGAGACCCCTGTGAAAGAAAAGGTGAGAATAGTTCATTTTGGTTATGTGAAAATTAGCAAATATGGAAGAGAGTTTTAATCTTTAAATAATAAGTCAATGAAGTGATTAGGGAAGGTGGATGTAATGAAAGAAGTTCAATTAAAAGTAGCTGAAGCCGTTCAGAGAGATGTAGGGAAAGGAATTGTAAGAATAGATTCTACGGCAATGGACGAGATAGGGGTCACTCCAGGAGATATTGTAGAAATAATTGGTAAAAAATCAACTGCGGCAATAGCGACAAGCGCTTATCCAAGTGATGTAGGATTAGGAGTAATCCGCATGGATGGCCTAATTAGAGCTAACGCGAAGACAGGTATTGGTGAGATGGTAACAGTAAGAAAAGCTGAATATAGCGATGCAAAACGTGTTGTAATTGCACCAGCCCAGGAAGGTATTAGGATTATGACGGGAGGCTCTATTTTTAAACAACATTTGTTGGGCAGGCCCGTTAAAAAAGGCGACGTTATAATGCCTATGCCGCCTGGCGAACGAAAGGAATTTGCAGGAACTCCTTTTGAGGAGTTTTTTAGCGGAATTTTCAGATTAACTCCTTTTTCACTTGGTGAGATTAGATTCGTAGTAGTATCTACAAATCCGGGAGGCATAGTAAGAATAACTAATAAAACTGAACTTGAAATGAAGCCTGAAGCGGTAACCGTTGGAGAAGCTGAAAGAGTACCGGAAGTGACGTATGAGGATATTGGTGGACTTAAGGAGGAAGTTGCGAAGATTAGGGAGATGATTGAGCTTCCTATGAAGCATCCTGAGCTATTTGACAGGCTCGGTATTGAGCCTCCTAAGGGCGTGTTGCTTCATGGGCCGCCTGGTACTGGTAAGACCTTGATTGCCAAAGCGGTAGCAAATGAAACAGATTCCTATTTTACTTCGATATCAGGACCTGAAATTATGAGTAAATGGTATGGGGAAAGTGAAAAACATCTTAGAGAAATCTTTAAAGAGGCTGAGGAGAATGCTCCGAGTATTATTTTTATTGATGAGCTTGATGCTATTGCTCCTAAGCGTGAGGAGGTTCATGGGGAGGTGGAGAGGCGTGTGGTGGCTCAGCTTTTGAGTCTTATGGATGGTCTTAAGTCTAGGGGTAGGGTTGTTGTGATTGGTGCTACTAATCGTCCTGATGCATTGGATCCTGCTTTGCGTCGGCCTGGCAGGTTTGATCGTGAGATCGTTATTGGTGTGCCTGATAGGGATGGTAGGAAGGAGATTCTTCAGATACATACTCGGGGCATGCCCCTGGCAGAAGACGTAGA